>Ga0074044_10002813_pt1 | contig 15114 bp, 10 predicted proteins | sample BogForMeECP23OM1_FD_94443 | JGI IMG/M metagenome (GOLD analysis project Ga0074044, IMG submission 94443) | Bog forest soil microbial communities from Calvert Island, British Columbia, Canada - Bog Forest MetaG ECP23OM1 | ecosystem: Environmental > Terrestrial > Soil > Wetlands ... | reverse complement strand
TACGACCGGAGTGGAAAACCGCTGGCAATGAGCATTTCCGTGGATTCGGCGTTCGCCGTGCCATCGGAGATCGTGGATGAGCAACTTGCGGCCCGGCTCCTCTCGGGAGTGATCAACAAGCCGCAGGAGGAGATTGAGGCTCGGCTCGAATCCTCGAGGGCGTTTGCCTGGATTGCGCGGAAGTTGCCTCCCGAAAAAGCAGATGCGATCAGCAAGCTAAATCTGAAAGGCATTTATCTCCAGAAAGAAAATCAGCGCTTTTATCCGAAGCGCGAACTCGCGGCGCACGTGCTGGGCTTTGTGGACGTCGATGAAAAAGGGTTGAGCGGCATCGAGCGCGAGCTGGACAGCCAGATTCGCGGCAAGAGCGAACGCATCGTGGTGATGGCCGACGCGAAGCAGCGCTGGTTTGACGGTGGAGAGGCGAAGCGCGAACGCGGCGCGAGCGTCGTTCTAACGCTGGACGAAAAGATTCAGTACATTGCCGAGCGAGAACTTGCCGCGGCTATGGCCAAGACTCACTCGCTCGCGGGCACTGTGATCGTTATGAACCCCAATACGGGGGAAATTCTGGCGCTCGCGAACTGGCCGAAGTTCAATCCCAACAAAGCAGGCGATGCGCCCTCTGAAAACTGGATGAACCGCGCCGTCAGTGCGATATATGAGCCGGGGTCGACGTTCAAATTGATCACACTGGCCGCGGCGCTTGATCAGGGGATTACACGGCCTGACGAAGTGTTTGATTGCGAGAACGGCGCTGTCTACATATCGGGACATCGCATTCGCGATCACGAGCCATTTGGGATGCTGACGGTTTCGGACATTCTCGCGAAGTCCAGCGACGTGGGAGCGATCAAGATTGCGTTGCGCCTCGGCGCGCCGAGGTTTTACGACTACGTTCGCGCGTTCGGGTTCGGTTCGCTGACGGGCGTCGAATTGCCTTACGAAAGCCGCGGCCGAGTGGAGCCGCTCGACTGGAAACCAGTATCGACCGCCGCGATCTCGATGGGCCAGGAAGTCGGCGTGACGCCGATACAGCTCGTCACTGCGGTCTCCGCCATTGCGAACGGGGGCTTGCTGTACAAGCCGCACCTGATTGCTGAATTGCGCCGCGATGAAAAGGCCCTGCCTGCCGAGGATGCGCTTGCGGCGACGGAACCTAGGCGGGTCGTCCGCGCGGAAACCGCCGCGACGCTGCGCCAGCTGATGGAAGGAGTTGTGCTGCACGGCACGGGGCCTGCGGCACATCTCGATGGATGGACTTCCGCTGGGAAGACAGGCACAGGGCAAAAGATTGATCCGTTGACCGGGCGCTATTCGCCGACGCAGTTCTTTGCTTCCTTCACCGGATTTGCGCCGATCAACAATCCGGCCGTGACGATCCTGGTGTCGCTGGATTCGCCGGTTGGGTTGCACGAAGGCGGCCAGGTGGCTGCGCCAGTGTTCAAACGCATTGCCGAGCAGGTTTTGGCGTACCTCGATGTTTCGCGCGATGTGCCGCTGAATCCGAAGCTCATCGAAACGGCTTATATGAAGCGAGCCGCAGAGGATCCGAGCGCGCTCGAGGAATCTTCTACCGTCGATTTTTCCGGCCAGCCCGATCCGGCTCCGGCGGCATCCCAGATAACCAAGGCTGATGCGCGGGAGCAGGCCGGTTCCACAAAGCCGGTTTTGACCGTCGCGGTCGATCAGGGCGGTGACATCGAAGTGCCTGACTTCAGCGGAAAGACCATGCGTGACGTGACGGAAGTTGCTTTGAGGCTGGGCCTCGAGCCGGTGCTGGTTGGCAGCAATCTTGCAACGGATCAATCGCCGCCGGCGGGAGCGAAGGTGAGACGCGGTGCGAAAATCACCGTGCTGTTCGGGACACCTCTTGAGAAGAAATCGAAGCCGCGCTCGGGAATCAGGAATTAGGATGAGAACTGGATTGAGCCAACTAGAAGATACCAGCAACTCCAAAACGAACCACGCCGATGAACGCGGAAAACATTCGTCGCTAGCCCGCGTCTCTCCTCATAGCATGAAACTGCATGATTTGTTGCAAGGGACGGAAACAAGTATTCCTCTGCACGCGCAGGAACTGGAAATCCGACAGGTCACTTGTGACTCCCGCAAAGTGCAGCCGCGAGCTCTCTTTTTTGCGCTGCATGGCGCAAAGGCAGACGGAAACACGTTCATTCGCGATGCGGTTTCGCGTGGCGCCGCGGCGATTGCGAGCGAAGAGAGCGCGCCGGCGGCTATTCCACCCAGCGTGCCATGGATTCACGTGCGTGAAGCGCGCAAAGCCCTGGCCATTACGGCGGCGAACTTTTTTGGTCATCCAGCGGCAGCAATGCAAATTGCCGCGGTGACCGGCACAAACGGCAAAACCACGACCACTTCGCTGATCGATGCAATCATCAAAGCTTCTGGTGCGAAGACCGGTCTTTTCGGAACCATCGCGTACCACACACCACTTGGCGAATATCCCGCGCCGAATACCACGCCGGAATCCGTCGACTTGCAAGGATTTCTTGCCGAGATTCGCGACGCGGGCGGGCGTTTTGCCGTGCTCGAGGCGAGTTCGCACTCCCTCGCCATGGACCGTTTGTGGGGCTGCCATTTCGCCGTGGCAGTCTTCACAAACCTGACCCGCGAGCACATGGATTATCACAAGACCTTCGAGGATTATTTCGCTGCGAAGAAGAGACTGTTCGAAGGCACCGGAGCAGGCGCGCCCGAAGTCGGCGTGATCAATACGGACGACGAATACGGGAAGCGGCTAACCGGTCTAGCTAAAAGAACCGTGTCGTACGGCCTCGAATCCGATGCAGACATCACAACGAAGAAATTTCAATTGACGTTCAACGGATTGGCTTTCACTGCGCAAACGCCTAATGGGAAAGTGCAGGTCGCTTCGCCGCTGGTGGGCCGCATCAACGTCTACAACATCCTCGCGGCCATTGGAGCAGCCCAGGCACTCGGGCTTTCAAACGAAGTTATCGAAGCCGGAATTCGAAGCCTCGAAAGCGTTTCCGGCCGCTTCCAGCGCATCGATCTGGGCCAACCCTATTTCGTGGTGGTCGATTACGCCCACACCGACGACGCGCTAGAAAATCTCATCCGCACCGCGCGCGAGTTAAATCCCAAAGGCCGCATCATCACGCTCTTCGGCTGCGGTGGCGGAAAAGACCGCACCAAACGTCCGGTAATGGGTGAAGTGACAGGACGTTTGAGCGACCTGACGATTTTGTCGAGCGATAATCCGCGAACCGAAGATCCGCTGAAGATTATCAGCGACATCATCGTAGGCCTGCAAAAAACTAGTGGCAAATATCTGATCGAACCAGATCGTGAAAAAGCAATCGGCGTTTCGATGGACGAGGCGCGAGCCGGAGATATTGTTCTGCTCGCGGGCAAGGGCCACGAGAATTACCAGATTCTCGCGGACCGAACACTCGAATTTGACGACCGCGACATGGCGCGGCGAGCCTTGCGCGAACGCGGGTATGGCGAGACGCAGGCCGAAATCGGGACTGGGGAGCCGAAAAACGGCTCAGGGTTTGGCACGTAGCGCGCTTGTCTAGCTTGGCTAGAAAGTGTGGCGAGGGCGCGCGAGCCAGATGTCAACTCGCGAAAGGAGGAGCCCTCAAAATACGGTGAAAACAAACCGATACGCGGGGTATCTGCGTAAAGCAAACCCCCTGAGGCATTTATGCGGTGGACGATTGCACAAGTGGCTGGCGCTTTGGGTGCTAGGGCGGGGGCAGGACTCGACCCCCTGGCCTGGGTGGCCGGCGTCTCGATTGATTCTCGCACGCTACGTTCCGGAGAGCTGTTCGTTGCCGTCCACGGACCGCGTCATGATGGACACGATCACGTGGCGGATGCGTTGGGGCGCGGTGCCATCGCGGCCGTGGTGGCGGAGTCGAAATCTGGCCGCTACGGAGAGAGTTTCCGGAATCGCTGCATCGTCGTGGGCGACACTTTTGGAGCGCTCAAGCAGCTCGCACGCGCGGTGCGCGAAGCCTGGGGCGGCAAAATTGCCGGTGTCACAGGCTCCGTGGGCAAGACCACTACGAAAGAGATCCTGGCGGCACTGCTGGGCTCGAAGCTGCGGGTCCTGAAATCAGAAGGAAATTTTAATAACGAGTACGGCTTGCCGCTGACGCTGTTTCGCTTGGAAGAAACGCATCAGGCCGCCGTCCTCGAAATGGGAATGTCGCGGCGCGGCGAATTGGCCCGGCTCGCGGCGATCGCCCGTCCCGATGTTGGGGTTGTGACGCGCGTCGCACCAGCGCATCTGGAATTTTTCGCTTCGGTCGATGAAATTGCGCTTGCGAAGCGCGAGTTAATCGAAGGATTGAATGGACATGATTCGACTGCCGTGTTGAACGTTGACGATCCGCGCGTCGCCGAATTCGGTGCGTTTGCGCCCGGGCGCGTGCTCACTTACGGAATCGATGGGCCCGCATTTTTCTCTGCTGCCGCCATCGAAGACCGCGGTGCGCTGGGCTCGGCGTTTGACTATGTAAGTCCGGAAGGCCGGGTGCGCCTCGAACTTCCCGTTCCCGGCCGCCACGCGATTTACAACGCGCTCGCCGCGCTCGCCGCTGCAAGTGTTTGGAACATCGGCGCTGCGGAAGCGCAAAGTGTTTTTCGAACGCTTCGCGTCCCCGCGATGCGCGGCGAACTGCTGCGTTTCTCGAATGGAGCGGCGCTGATCAACGACAGCTACAACTCGAGCCCGGCCGCCCTCCACGCCATGGTAGCGGTCCTGGCGGCGACGCCGAATTTTCAGCGGAGAATTCTGGCCGCCGGAGAAATGCGCGAACTCGGCACTGCATCTCCGGCGTTGCACCACGAGGCAGGCATTTTCGCTGCGAAGACTGGCAAGCTCGATTGGGTGATTGGGGTCGAAGGCGACGCGAACGAAATTGTCGAGGGCGCGGTCTCGGCGGGCATTCCTCGCGCGCAAACCAGATTCTTTGCTTGCTCGCAAGACGCGGCGGCCTTTTTGGAGCAGTTCATTACCGCCGGCGACGTGCTGTTAGTCAAAGGCTCGCGCGGAGTAAAAATGGAATGCATCGTGGAAACGCTGCTGACACGTTACGCCGCTCCCGGCGAAATTCCGCGGCAGGAGGTACGGCACTAAAATGCTCTACTACCTCCTCTACCACGTTTTGCAGCGTTACTTCAGCCCGCTCAACGTTTTTCGCTACATCACGGTTCGAACGGTCTACGCCAGCTTAACAGCCATGTTTCTCGGCCTCGTTTTTGGTCCGTGGCTGATTCGGCGCTTGCGCGAGCTGCAGATCGGGCAGTATATCCGCGAGGAAGGTCCGCAGGAGCATCAGAAAAAAGCAGGGACACCGACGATGGGTGGCGTCCTGATCGTTTTGTCGACGGCCGTGCCCACGCTCCTTTGGGCTGATCTGACCAATCCCTTTATTTTGCTTTCGCTTTTCGCCCTCATTGGTTTTGCAGCCATCGGCTTCATTGACGACTACGCGAAAGTTTCGAAGCAAAGAAACCTCGGGCTCACCGCAAAAAAGAAAATCTATTTTCAAGTATTCGTCAGCCTGATTGTGGGAATTTCGCTGCTCGTTCTCGTCACGCATTACGCTTACTCCACGCAGCTGATGATTCCGTTCCTCAAACGCCTGCACCCGGATCTGGTCTTTCATTCCCTGATGAATTCGCCGCATCTCTGGCCCTTGGCGTTTCTCCCGTTTCTGGCTTTCGTCTGCCTGGTGATCGTTGGTTCTTCGAATGCCGTGAACTTGACAGATGGTCTCGACGGCCTGGCCATCGGCTGCACCGTCATCGCCGCCGGCGCGCTGACCGTGCTCACCTATGTCAGCAGCAACTCGCGCTGGGCTACCTACCTCGAGATTCAGTACATCCCGCGCGTCGGTGAACTAACCGTATTTTGCGGAGCGCTGGTGGGTGCGTCGCTCGGCTTCCTTTGGTACAACGCTCACCCAGCGGAGATTTTCATGGGCGATGTTGGGTCGCTCTCGCTTGGTGGAACGCTGGGCACGATAGCGGTCATCATCAAGCAGGAGATTCTTTTGTTTTTCGTGGGCGGCATTTTCGTCATCGAAGCGCTTTCCGTGATTTTGCAGGTCGGCTCCTTCAAACTTCGCGGGAAGCGCATCTTCCGCATGGCGCCTATCCATCATCATTTTGAGTTGCTGGGCTGGAGCGAATCGAAGGTCATCGTGCGATTTTGGATTGCCGCGCTTGTCTTTGCGCTGTTTGCGCTGACGACATTGAAGTTGAGGTAGTGCGCGTTTGAAGACGGACAGATTTGGAAAAGAACAATGCCAGGTGGAATGGATTTGCGAGGGAGACGCGTGCTGGTTGTTGGACTGGCGCGAACAGGCGTGGCTACCGCGCACTTCTGCGCAGCGCGCGGCGCGCGTGTGACCGCGACGGATTCGCGCGCTGAAGGCGAAATCGGGGACCCCATCGCCAAACTAAAAGACGCCGGAGTACTGCTCGAACTTGGCAGCCATCAGGAGAAAACGTTTCTTGAACAGGATTTGATCGTTCCCAGCCCTGGCGTGCCTGCCGACGAACCGCATTTGCAAGCGGCTCGCGCGAAGGGCATCACGATATGGAGCGAAATTGAACTGGCATACCGCTTCATGAAAGGCCGACTGATCGGGATAACCGGCTCGAACGGCAAGACCACGACGGCCTCGCTCCTCGAACACATTTTAAAGACGGCGGGGATGCAGACGATTCTAGCGGGAAATATTGGAACACCGCTCATCGGATGCGTGGATGCTATGAAAGACGACACTTGTACGGTGGCCGAGCTCAGCAGCTTTCAACTCGAGCTGATCGATACCTTTCGCCCAAACATCGGGGTGTTTCTGAATCTGACCCCGGACCACCTCGACCGCCATCACACTATGCAAGCGTATGGGGCAGCGAAAGCGCGGCTCTTTGAAAATCAGACTGGTGAAGATTTTGCAGTCTTGAACGCTGACGATGCAGCGACCACGCCTCACGCTCCGTCGCTTCCGCGCGTCTACTGGTTCAGCAGAAAGCAGCGCGTCGCGCAGGGCGCGTATGTTCGCGGGGAAGAGATTGTGTTCCGGCAAGATGGTACGGAAGAGATCCTCTTCAAACTGGGAGACATTCCTCTCGCCGGTGCGCACAACGTAGAGAATGCGCTGGCCGCGGCCTCCGCAGCGCGACTCGCCGGTGCACCCTCCTCGGCGATCGCAAAAGGCGTGAGATCCTTCGCGGGCGTGGAACACCGGCTCGAATTCGTGGCCGAAATCGGAGGCGTGCGTTTTTACAACGATTCCAAAGCAACGAACGTTGATGCCACTCTGAAAGCCCTCGACGCGTTTCCTGGCCGCATCCTGATTATTCTCGGCGGAAAAGACAAAGGAAGCGACTACACGGCGTTGCAAAAGCCGCTGCGTGAAAAAGCGATTCTCGCTCTGCTCATCGGCGCTGCAGCGGAAAAAATTGAAAGGCAAATTGCAGGAAGTGTTGCACTGGACCGCGCGGAGACGCTGGCACGAGCCGTGGAGACCGCTTCGCACGCGGCGCAACGCGGCGACGTCGTGTTGCTGGCGCCGGCCTGCGCCAGTTTCGACCAGTTTCAGAATTACGAGCACCGTGGACGCGTCTTCAAGGATTTGGTGAAGCAACTCGAAAAGCAAGCTACCGGTGCGACTTCCGGAAAAAGGTGAACGATATTGCCAAGACGTCTTGAAATGGACCGTTGGCTGTTTGGCGTGACGGTCGTGCTTTGCCTGCTGGGCGCGGTGATGATTTTCAGCGCGTCGGCCGTGACTGCCGAGAACCAGTACGGTCACGGATATTTTTTTCTCGTGCGCCAAATTCTCTGGCTGATTCTTGGACTCGCGGGAATGTTCGCTTTGATGCGCATGGACTACAGAAAATTGCGCGAGCCTGCCGTGGTCTATACGACCGTCTGTGTCGTCCTGCTTCTGCTAGTCGGCACTTTTTTCCTGGACAAGTCCCACGAAACGCATCGATGGATTCGCTATGGCCCGATCGGGGTTCAGCCGTCCGAATTAGCCAAGCTGGCGGCCATCCTCTATCTCGCGTGGTTCCTGGATCAGAAGCGCCGAAACAAGGCGGCCATGGAGTTCTGCAAACAGGATTTCCTCCAGACGATACTGCCTGCCGTAGGCCCGGTCCTGATCTATGTGTTCTTGATTTTGGCTCAGCCTGATCTGGGGACTGCCGTGGATATTGTCCTGGTGGCCACGACGATGCTCTTCGTCGCGGGGATGTCCTGGAAATGGATCGCGGCGGGATTCACAACTTCTTTGCCGGTGCTCTATCTCTTGATCACGCGTGTGGCCTACCGCAACGCGCGGATGAGCTCGTTCCTCCATCCCGATTCGGACCCGCAAGGCGCCGGCTTTCAGCTGATGCAATCGCTCATCGCTGTGGGCTCCGGCGGATTCACTGGCGTGGGCTTAATGGAGAGCAAACAAAAACTCTTCTACTTGCCCGAAGCGCACACCGATTTCATCTACGCCGTGATCTGCGAAGAGCTGGGGTACATCGGCGCAATCTTGGTCATTGCCCTCTTCGTGGTCTATGGGTGGCGCGGCCTGCGTGCCGCATTTTCTGCTCCCGATGGATTCGGCCGCCTTCTGGCGCTGGGAATCACTGCGTTAGTGCTGAGTCAAGCCCTGATTAATTTTGCCGTGGTGCTGGGCATGGTGCCGACAAAAGGCATCCCGTTGCCATTCGTAAGTTATGGCGGATCGAGCTTGTTGGTCATGCTGCTAGCCACAGGCGTCCTGCTGAACATTTCGCAACAAGCGACAGAGACATGAGACAGCTCTCTGATTCGCAACGCGGTTTAGGTTGTAGGGGCATGATATATCAGGCCCCTACGGTGGAGTCAGCAATCGAGCTTCGGCCATGAAACTCCTGATCGCGGGCGGTGGCACGGGCGGACACGTAATCCCCGCCATAGCGATCGCACAAGAATGGTTGTCGCGCGGCAAAGAAAGAGAAGTCGTGCTAGTCGGAACAGAACGTGGTATCGAAATGAAACTGGTGCCACAAGCCGGTCTGCCGCTCGAGACGCTGCGCGTCGCCGGCCTGAAAGGCAAGGGCGGCGCGACCCTCGCGAAAAACCTTGCCATGCTTGCCCCGGCAATGTTGGACGCGCGGCGCGTGCTGCGAAAGCACAAACCAGTCGCGGCGTTTGGCGTCGGCGGCTACGCTGCCGGACCCATGCTGCTGGCGACTTGGTTCAGTGGTGTGCCCAATGTCATCTTCGAGCCCAACGCGGAGCCGGGCTTGACGAACAAACTCCTCGCGAAACTTTCCAAGCGCATCGCCACCGGCTATGAAATTTCTGCACGGGCCTGGGGAAAAAAGGCCGTCGTGACGGGCTGCCCGGTGCGCCCGGAATTTTTCTTGATCGCGCCTCGCAAAATCGAGAAGCCCTATCGCCTACTCGTAACCGGCGGAAGCCAGGGGGCGCTACCAATCAACCGCACCTTTGTCGATGCCATGGACTCGCTCGCGGCCCGAAAAAATGAGCTCTCCATCGTGCATCAGACCGGTGAACGCGATTATAATGCGGTGCGCACCGCCTATGCGCGGCGCGAAATCAACGCGGAGGTTGTGCCCTTCCTCACCAACATGGCCGAGCGCTTTGCCTGGGCAGATGTAATCGTTTGCCGAGCAGGAGCTATCACCGCGGCGGAAATCGCAGCCGCGGGCCGCGCCGCCATCTTTATTCCCTTCGGAGCCGCCACCGATAGCCACCAGTTGCGCAACGCGCAAGAGATGGCGAGCGCGAGCGCAGGCCGGGTAATCACCGAAAACGAACTCACCGCCGGCCGCCTGACGACCGAAATTTTCTCCCTCATCTCCCAGCCAGAACAAATCGAAAAGCAGTCCATCGCCGCTCGCTCGCTCGCCCGGCCCAACGCTACCCGCGACATCGTCAACCTGATTGAAGAGGCCGCGAACGTGCAAGGAAATCCTCAGAGGGCAAATTCATGATGGTCTCATTCCGCAATTTTCAGCGCATACACCTGGTGGGCATCGGCGGCATCGGCATGAGCGGCATCGCCGAAGTGCTCCTGACGCTGGGTTATTCCGTATCCGGCTCGGACACCAAACCTTCGAACATCACCGAGCGGCTGCAAAATCTCGGCGCAACGATTCATGAGGGCCACAAAGCGATCAACGTCGAAGGCGCGCACGTCGTCGTGACCTCTTCGGCGATCAAGCAGGACAACCCCGAGGTCGTCGAAGCGCACAAAAGAAAGATTCCCGTGATCCCGCGGGCGGAGATGCTTGCAGAGCTGATGCGCCTGAAATACGGCATCGCTGTTGCCGGTGCGCATGGCAAGACGACCACGACTTCGATGGTAGCTTCCGTTCTCAACGCCGCGCATCTCGATCCAACCTTTGTGATTGGCGGCCGCGTCAATCAAGCCGGCACGACCGCGCGGCTCGGCAAAGGCGAATATTTCGTAGTGGAAGCCGACGAAAGCGATCGCAGCTTCCTAATGCTCGCGCCCGTGGTCGCCGTCGTCACCACGATCGATCGCGAGCACCTCGACCAATACACTTCGCTCGCGGACATTCAAGGCGCCTTCATCCAGTTCGTGAATCGCGTCCCGTTTTATGGCGCCGCGATTCTTTGCCTTGACGAACCCAACGTGCAAGCCATTCTTCCCGATGTGAAGCGCCCCATTATTACCTATGGCACTTCGAGCCAAGCGGACCTGGTCATCAGCGACGTGAAGCTCGAAGGACTCGGCAGTGATTTCCGCCTAACCTCCAGAGGCGAAGACCTCGGCATGTTCCACCTGATGCATCCGCCGGGAATACACAACGTCCGCAACGCGGCCGCGGCTGCCGCTGTCGCGCTGTATCTAAATGTCCCCAGCGATTTGATCCGCGAAGGCCTCGCCAAATTTGCGGGAGTGGGCCGCCGCTTTGATATCAAGGGCGTCGTCAACGACATCGCCGTAATCGACGATTATGGCCACCATCCCGTGGAAATTCGCGCGACGCTTGAGGCGGCCCGCGGCTGCAAATTCAACCGCATCCTGGTGCTTTTCCAGCCTCACCGATTTTCGCGCACGCAGCATCTTTGGGAAGAATTCAGCCGGGCCTTCAATCAAGCCGACATCCTGGTTCTGACCGACATCTACGCCGCGAGCGAAGCGGCGATTCCTGGCATCACCAGCGAAGCCCTTGCCACTGCTATCCGAGGGGCTGGCCACAAGAACGTCCACTACTTCCGCTCCATGCAGGATGGAATCGAATTTCTCCTGCGGGAAGCGCGGGCCGGAGACGCGATTATGACCATCGGCGCAGGAAACATCAGCCGCGCCAGCAACGAATTAATGGTCTTGTTAGGAACGGAGCATCCTACGCACCATGCGCATTGAAGCCGCCCAAATCGTCGCAGCCCTGCCGGAGCTGGGGGTGCAGCTGAAGCCGGGTACCTCCTTGGCTGAACTCACGTCCCTCGGCATCGGTGGCACGACCGATTTGCTGCGCGTCCACAAACACGAGTCGATTCCCGACCTTCTAAACCTTCTCGACGCGCAGGGTGTACCCCACAAGTTTCTCGGCGGCGGTTCGAACTTGCTTATCGGTGACGGAGAACTCCCCTGGGTCGTTCTGCAACTCGTCTCCCCCGAGCCTGACATCGTCCTCGAAGGCAATTTTGCCCAAGTCGATGCGGCCGCCGACCTCGGCCGCACCGTAACTCTCTGCGCCAAACACGACCTGGGAGGCATGGAAGGCCTCATCGGCGTCCCCGGAACCGTCGGCGGCGCCCTCCGCATGAACGCCGGTGCCTACGGCATGCAAATCGGCAGCTATGTCCGCCAGGTCAAGCTCTACCGCGCTGCCGCCCGCAAAATCGAAACTCTCAAAGGCGATCAAATTTCTTTCGAATACCGCCACACATCTTTTGCGCCTGATGATATGATGCTCGCAGTGAAGCTGGAATTACCCTCCAAACCGTACCCTGAAATTTTAAAAGGAATTCGTATCTGCAATGAAAAGCGCCGCGCAAGCCAGCCGGTTGGGCAGAAGAGCGCCGGTTGCATCTTCAAGAACCCTCCAGGCGCCTCCGCCGGGCGCATGATTGATGAGCTCGGCCTCAAAGGGCTGAACGTACGCGATGCCCGCGTTAGCGACCGTCACGCCAATTTCTTTGTCAACGCGGGAAAAGCTTCAGCGAAAGACATGCTCGCTCTAATCGCCGATGTTCGCGAGCGCGTCGAAAAGTCCTTCGGCGTCATTCTCGAATACGAGGTGGTGGTTTGGAACGCGTAAAGGCCATGCAACGGGGCAACGCCGCTGCTGCCGCCGAGCCTTACCGGCCCGAACTGCTTGCGGACGAAGAACCGCGCTATTTGCGCCGGCAAAAGCCTGTCGAAATTCGCCGCAAAAAGTTTGGCGGTAAGAGCTGGCCCTTCTATCGCCGCATCCTGGTGTGGACCATCGTGGGCGCTGCGGGTGTGACCACTGCCATCGTCGGCGGACGCTTCTTGCTCTATTCGCCGCAAGTCTTGCTCCTCAAACCCGATCAAATCGAGCTGACGGGCAACCACATCGTCAGTCGCGAAGCCGTCCTTCAACCTTTTGCACACGACCGCAACCGCAGCGTCCTCCGCATTCCGCTGGACGCCCGGCGCAGCCAGCTTGAGGAATTGCCTTGGGTCGAATCCGCCAGCGTGCAACGCATCCTGCCGAACCGCATTCGCGTGGAGTTGACGGAGCGCACTCCGGTCGCGTTCTTGCGGAACGGCAGCGAGCTCGCCTTAATCGATGCGCACGGCGTGATTCTGGATCGCCCCGAAGGGGAAGATTTGCATTTCCCCATCGTCACGGGCCTTCCCGATAGCATGCCGCGCGAAGAGCGCGAAAAACGCATGCAGACCTACGAGGAATTTCTGAGAGATGCGGACGTGGTGCGCTCCGAGTCCTCCGACCGCGTGAGCGAAGTCGATCTCTCGAACGCAAAAGATCTGCGCGTGGTCATGACCGGTTTGGCTTCCGCCACCGATTCGCAAGCGGTCACCATTCATTTCGGCAACAGCGATTTCACCGGCAAGTACCGCATGCTGGTCGAAAATTTCGCGCAATGGCAAGCAAACGCCGGGCGCGTGCAGTCCATTGATTTGCAGTATTCGCGGCAGGTGGTCGTGAATGCAGATAGCGGTGCAAATTCAGCAAAGCTGAGAAACTAAGAGAACCACGGCGGGGGCGGCGGCTTGGCAAAAAAAGATCGTTACATCATAGGGCTGGACGTCGGCAGCACGAAAACGTGCGCGCTGATCGCGGAAGTCGACGAAGAACAAGTGAAGTTTCTCGCGCTGGGCGCAGCCGAATCGAAGGGCCTCCGCAAAGGCCTCATCGTCAATCTCGATTCCACCGTGAGCTCGATTCGCCGGGCCGTGGAAGAAGCCGAAGGCGTAGCTAACGTCCCCGTCGAATCCGCTGTGATCGGCGTCGCCGGCAGCCACGTCCGCGGCGTCAACAGCCGCGGCGGTCTCACGCTCGGCAATCGCCCGCGCGACATCGAGCGCGATGACGTCCGCCGCGCCGTCGATGCTGCCCGCAATATCACGCTTCCCGAGGACCGCGAAGTTCTCCATGTCCTCCCGCACGAATTCATGGTCGATGCGCAGGACGGTATTCGCGACGCCATCGGCATGGTCGGCCAGCGCCTCGAAGCCAACGTGCATCTCGTAACTTCTTCCATCGCTGCCACGCAAAATTTAGTGACCGCCGCAAATCGCGCCGGAATTTTGGTCAACGACACGGTGCTCGAGCCGCTCGCCTCTGCGGAATCCTGCCTTACGCAGGATGAGCGCGACCTCGGCTGCTGCCTGCTCGATATTGGCGGCGGCACCACGGAGCTGATTGTCTACGGCGGCGGCGTAGTCCGTCACACCGGCGCGGTGCCGGTGGGCGGCGACCATTTCACAAACGACCTCGCCGTAGGTCTGCGAACTCCCATACCCGAAGCCGAAAAAATCAAGCGCCGCCACGGCTGGGCAGCCTCCTCGCTTCTCCACGAAGACGCTTCCATCGAAATCGCCAGCGTAGGCGATCGACCGCCGCGCACCATCTTCGCTCGCATGCTCACGGACATCATCGAACCGCGCGCGATGGAGCTGCTCGCGCTCATCCGTGACGATCTGCAGCGCGCCGGTCTCGACGGACAAATCCCCGCTGGGTTTGTCCTCGCTGGTGGGGGCGCAAGGCTCAACGGCTTGATCGATTTGGCCGAGCAATCCTTTCACTTGCCGGTCCGCATCGCGGAGCCAAAAGGTTTGGCTGATCTGCCCGAACAGGTAGCGCAGCCGGAATATGCAACGGTCGTTGGTTTAGTGATGTACGGCGCGAAGACGCGACGCAATGCTCCGCATCGCGCCGGAAATTTGGTTTCCAAATTGAAGTCCATGTTCGCCGGTGCCTCGTGACCCTGCCCGAGCGCAGCACCGCAAACATGGAGAAGGCTGAGGGACGCATGACAGCAAAAGACGCAGGAATTCGTATGAGCTTCAGCGAGGAGCTGCAGCCCGCGAAAATTAAAGTCATCGGTGTGGGCGGCGGTGGATGCAATGCGATCAACCGCATGATCCGCGCCAAGGTCGAAGGCGTCGAGTTCATCACTGCCAATACGGACTTGCAAGCGCTCAAGCTCTCGCAAGCACCGGTGAAATTGCAGCTCGGCGCGAAGCTCACCAAAGGACTCGGCGCGGGCGCCAATCCCGAGATCGGCCGCAAAGCGGCGCTAGAAGACACCGACAAAATCATCGAAGCCCTCGAAGGCTCGGACATGATTTTCATCACCTCCGGCCTCGGCGGAGGCACCGGCAGCGGCGCTGCGCCCGTAGTAGCTTCGCTCGCCAGCGAACTCGGCGCGTTAAGCGTCGCCGTCGTCACCAAGCCCTTTGCCTTCGAAGGCAAGCGCCGCATGCTCCAAGCCGAACAAGCTCTCCAAGAACTCATCGGCGCGGTCGACACCGTCATCGTCATTCCCAACGAGCGCCTGATGGACACCGTCGAACGCGGCACCAGTTTCTTCGACGCCTTCCGCATCGCCGATGACATCCTCCGCCAAGCCGT
>Ga0074044_10002812_pt1 | contig 15119 bp, 8 predicted proteins | sample BogForMeECP23OM1_FD_94443 | JGI IMG/M metagenome (GOLD analysis project Ga0074044, IMG submission 94443) | Bog forest soil microbial communities from Calvert Island, British Columbia, Canada - Bog Forest MetaG ECP23OM1 | ecosystem: Environmental > Terrestrial > Soil > Wetlands ... | reverse complement strand
GGTGTCTTCACCGAGCCTGCCCTGGTGGCCCGGATCAACAAGCGGCTGGCCAGGCAGCCCTACAAGGCGATGATCTATCCCAACCGCGACAAGACCACGGGCCGGCTGATCCCGAACAGTTACTTGATCGGCTGGGAATACTCGACCAATGACGACTTCCAGGACGTCGTCTGCCAGGTTGACAACGTGGTGCTGCTGGAGAAGTGACCGACAGCTCACTCGGCGCGGGCTCGGTTCCGACGCGATGGCCCCCGCAACTTGCCTCACGGCTTCTTCTTCGTTTCCTCTGTGCCGGGCGCCGGCTTGGGCTTTTCCTGCTCCTTGGAGGCCGCGGCGTTTCCCGGCTTTGCCGGTGCGGCGGGAGCCGGCGGCGTGGCGGCAGGTTGGGGCGCCGGCACGCGAGAAGTCGCGGGCAATGGACCTCGAAGCTTCGAATCCACCGTCGTACCTGCTCGGGGCTGCGGCAAATCCGCCTTCTTGGGCAGTTCGGGAACCGGTTTGCCCAGCTTCTCCAGGTAGTAGGCGATGATCGGTCGGACCGTAAGCTCGGGAACGAGCTTCAAGGCGCGGGTGAAGTAATCCGCGGCACCATCGGGCGAACCCGACTCGAGCAAACAGAGCGCCAGCTCGTATTCCCAGTAGGCCTGGCGACTCACCAGGCTGGGCAGTATCAAGTTGATGTTGGTCGCGTGGGTCAGTTGACCGCGGGTGAGAACCTGGGCCATCGACAGTGCCCGCATGCTGCGATCGAACCGCAGCCGGGGAATAGCGCGCTCCTGCCAGAGATGGGCGGCGGTCGTGTAGTTGCCCAGGAGAAAGTAAACCTGTCCCTGCCTCAGGAACGAGGTGCCCGGCTCGGTTCCCAGGTTGGGGTCCTCGCTGGCCCCCGTCGAAAGCAGTTCCACCGCTCGGTCGGGTTGACCGGTGAAGCAGAACATGTCGACGAGCTGCGGCTTGACGATCAGCGGGCTCATATTGCCGCGATTGGCTTCCTCGAGCTCGCCGATGGCCAGCCCGGGTGCCCCCTGATTGCGAGCGGCAATGGCCTTCTCGACCGGACCCCCCTGGCGCTCGACCTGCAGTTCCACCAGGTTGTCTTCCACCTGCTTGACCCGCTGATTGAGCTGATCAAGCTGTTGCCGGTAATGTGTTTCCGCCTCCGGGGTCGGAAAGTCGCCCGGCTGGATCTGGTCGAGCACAATCTGGAGCCGGTCGCGGGCCAGGTCGATATACTTTGCCCGGAGAAAGAGCTGGAACAGTTCCATGTTCAGGGCCTGGAGCTCTCGGCGTGCCTCGACGGTTCTGGGCGGCGGCGTGGTCAAGATCGCATAGTTGAGCGCGGTGATCCTTTGTTGGAATCGCAAGGAGAGCACGTCGATATTGGGTACCAGCGCGCTGACCCGGCTCTGGTTCTGGCGGTCGAGCGGGATGCCGGAGAGGATTGCGGTTTCCGCTTGCGCCAGGAAACGGTAGGCGGCGTGGAGCAGACGGTAGGCGACCCAGTCGTCGGGATTCTTTGCCAGCGCGGTTCGCGCTTCGCGGATCGCCAGCAGACACCGTGCCGGGTCGGGTAGCATGGGCTGATCGCCTTCCTGCATCCCTCCCTGAAGCCAGCGCCGCGCCGCATTGGTATGCGTCTGCGGCCGGCTGGCCAGACGGTTCTGAAAGAAATCGTCGATCCATGAGGTCGGCGTCGGCGGACGATCGGCCGCGGGAACGGACTGCACCACGCGGTAAGCTCTCAATTCCGGCACGAGCCGGTTATTCTTGAATGTGGCCAGGTCGGGTTCGGGGGCGTCGGCCCGGCCGAAGACGACCACGCGGCCATCGTCGTAGAAGGGAATCCAGTTCGGGCTCTTGGTCAATCGCTTGTAGGTCTCGACGGATCCGCTCGCTCCCGCCAGATCGATCATCACTGCGGTGATGTCGTAGCGGTCGAGCGCAGGTTTCCAATCGTCCGCGGCATCATCACGGATGGCGACTCGCAGGTGGTGAAGCTCTTCAAGCTTCTCGTTGGTGAAGACATTGCGGCCGTCGATGAACGTTCTCCGCGCCGGATAAGCCTTCCAGATGAGAGCATCGCCCTGGGCGGCCGTCGTGTTGAGAACGTTGCCCTTGATATCCTGTTGCCGGGCCAGGTAGTCGGCGGCTTCAAAGGCGAAGTCGTTGGCATCGTAAGAGAAGCCGAAGCGCGGCTCGTCGGGTTGCCTGCGCCAGCCCGTGATGGCCGCGCTCACGCCGAAGAAGAGCACCGCCAGCGTCACCAGCCGGCCACCTGTCGACCAGAGGGTCGGCAGGAAGCCCAGCCGCCCCTGGGTTCCGAATCGATCGTGGTACCACTCCTGGCCGTTGATCGCGGTCACCGCGGCGAATACGATCGCAAACTCCTGCCGGTAGCCGATCAAGATCGCCCACAACACCGCGATCACGGCAAAGGGGAGGAACCGGCTCCAGGCAAACCGGCGTACGTTCAGGAGGAACGAGCTCAGGCCAATTGCCACCATGAGCACATAAGATCCAGTGAACCAGTACCAGTCGCTCGGGAACTGCTTCTGGATCTGATTGCCGAAGAAGGAGATCTCACCGAATGGGAAAGTCTCGGTCTTGGGCCCAAAAACCGACAACAGGGGTGCCATCGAGGTCAGGAAAACGCGATAGGTCGAGGGGTTGGCAAGGCAAACCGCGACGCAGAGCGCCAGGACCACAAGCCCGCCGGACGTGCTGACTGGCCTGATCTCGGCCCGAGGTTTCTCTTCATCCGAGAAGTCGTCCGTGAGCGAGCCGGCGGAACGTCGCACCAGGGTAAGGGCGGACCTTCCATCGAGAACCCGGCCAACCGCCGCCGCGGCCAGTATCAGCAGTCCCACGATGAACGATTCGTCCAGGTTCACCCATACGAGGAAGAGTGGAACCATCCCGCACAGGGCCCCGCGGCGGCCTTCGTTGTAGGCACGGTGCAGCAGCAGCATCTCAATCGCCAGCAGGAGCATTCCCCACGTTGAGGGGGCGACGATGCCCGGTCCAGCGATGCCCCCGGGCAAGATTCTGAACGGCGCCACAACGGCTCCCAGGGCCAGCGCCACGCAAACGGCCGACCACCAGAGGCCTGGCCCGGGGCGCCGGATCTTGAGCAAGATCCAGGCCGTGATCAGCCGCACCAGGGCATTGATCCCGATCAGCACACCGATGGCGAGCTGCTCGGCGGACGCTTGATTGGCCGTCGGGTCTGCGGGGTCGGGGGGAACCAGGTCCCGCACCAGCCTGAAGATCGCGGCATGGCTCCACTGAAAGAGCCAGGGAATGTTGACCCACCGCGTTCCGGTCTCGGAATAAGAGAATGTGTCCGACACGACCGGGTAGCTCTGCTGCGCGGTCAGCTCACCCGTCTTCAGGTGCGTCCACAGCAAAGGGTTGTTTTCGTCCACACGAACCGACGAGACCACGAACGCGAGCAGGAGGACGGCGAGCATCACATAAATGTCATAATAAGCGTTCCATTCCGTGACGCGCTCAGGCGTCCACGGTTCGGGTTGCGGCACGGTCTCGGCATCGGCGTCGGCTTCCGAGACCGCCGTCGAGGTCGAGTCGTTTGCGGGGGCGAGGCGCGGTTGTTCCTCTTCCGGAACAGGTGGAGAGGCTTCAGGTTGAGTCATCAGAATCAGCCGGTATCCGAGATCTAAGATGGCGCACTTGACGCTACGACCCTTTACGTGGTCGAGCAAGGATAGAGGCCTTATGCTAGGAATCGACGCGCGATCGGGTCAAGGGGTATCAGGGGTGCCGGGTCACGACGACACCAGTGGGAAAGGGAGAGGTCCGAAGGACTTGGCCGCTTTCCCGTCTCGGCGACGGAGTTGTTCCCTACGTTGACTTCCAGGTGCCCTGACCTAGAATGCGTAGGTCTTGTGAATGCACCGTGGTCGAGCCTGCACCAGCCCGGATCTCTTCCTTCAGATTCAGCGGTCCCGTCGATGAGACTCCTCACCGCCATTCCCGTACATAATGAAGAGAAGTATCTCGAGGACGTGCTGCGCGAGGTATCTCGCCACGCCGAGAATATCCTGGTTGTCGATGATGGCTCGACCGACCAGACGACCGAGCTGCTCCGCCGCTTTGCCGCGGTGAAGGTGCTCCGGCACCCACGCAACCTGGGTTACGGAGCAGGTTTGCGCACCGCGTTCCGGCACACGATCGAGGGGGGCTACGACGCTCTGGTGACGCTGGATTGCGACGGCCAGCACGAGCCCGCCCGGATTTCCGAGCTCGCCAGGCGGCTCGGGGAGGCCGATATCGTCTCGGGGAGCCGTTATCTCCGGGTCTTCGATCCGAACCAGAGACCTCCCGAAGATCGCCGGCGGATCAACGTGGAGGTCACGCGCTGGCTCAACGAATGCCTGGGGTTGAACCTCACCGACGCGTTCTGCGGCTTCAAAGCCTATCGCAGATCGGCCCTCGAGGTCTTCGACATCACGGATCACGGCTACGCCATGCCGCTTCAGGTTTGGGTGCAGGCCGTGCAGCACGGACTCTCGATCGTGGAGGTTCCGGTGCCGCTCATCTACCTGGACGAGGAGCGTGCATTTGGCGGTTCGCTCGACGATTCTTCATTCCGGCTGAACCATTACAAGCAAGTCCTCCAGGAAGCCCTGAACAGGGCGGGGCTTGAAGTGGCCGGAGGATGTCGAGGATGAAGAAGGGCCATCGCCTGCGGGCTCCCTCGAATGACGGCGGCCTGCTGGCGGTGCCACCACTCGCCGAGGTGGCAGCCCAGTTCACACGCAATGAGGAAAGGCTTGCGGGCTGGGATCATGATTTCCAAGGCCGCCGCGCCGGCAGGCTGCGCGGCCTTGTTCATCGTGAGGTCATTGCGGCCGCATGCAATTTCCTCCGCGGCCATGGACTGGACGTTCCCGAGCGCGGGCCGTGCTGCGGCGACTCGGTGATCACGCCACTGGTGATCACCGGCCATCAGCCCGAGCTCTTTCACCCCGGCGTCTGGGTCAAGAACTTCGCCACGGCCGTTCTTGCCAGGGCACACGGCGGCCTGGGATTGAACCTTATTGTGGACAACGACTTACCCAAGTCGGCGTCGATCCGGATTCCCAGGGCCGGCAAGGACCGCATCCAGAATGTGCGGGTCGAGTTCGATCAGTGGAGGGGAGAGATGCCTTACGAGGACCTGGCGGTCCGTGACGAGGCCCTTTTCGCCTCGTTTGGCGATCGCGCGCGGCAAGTCCTTGGCGAGATCGTTGCCGATCCGATCATCGAGGATTTCTGGCCTCGTGCCGTGCGCCGGGCGGAAGGCCAGCGGACTCTGGGAATGCGGATTGCCCTGGCCCGGCGCGAGCTGGAGGGTCACTGGGGCGGCTCCAACCTGGAGATCCCCCTGAGCCAGGTCTGCCAGACCGAGGGCTTCTGCTGGTTCGCGTCCCATCTGCTGGCCCAGCTTCCCCGATTCCAGCGGATCCACAACGCTGCCCTGGCCGAGTATCGCGCGGTCTACGGCATCCGCAGCAAGAACCATCCGGTCTCCGCGCTCGGCGTCCAGGGTGAGTGGCGTGAGGCCCCGTTCTGGGTCTGGCGGCAGGGACAACCCCGCCGGCGGCCTCTGCTCGTACTTCAGGGATCGCGCACGATGTTCTTGCGGATCGCCGGCGAAGACGACCCCCTGATCGAGCTGCCCCTGTCCCCTGATCGCGAGGCTTGCTGCGCCGTGGAACGGCTGCATGATCTCGCCACCCGGTCGATTCGCCTGCGCACCAGGGCGCTGACAACGACCATGTTCTGCCGCTACCTGCTGGGCGATCTGTTCATCCACGGAATCGGCGGGGCGAAGTACGACGAGCTGGGCGACTCCATCGCCCGGCGATTCTTCGGTATCGAGCCTCCGGAATTCCTCACCCTCTCCTTGACCGCCTGGCTGGGTCTACCTGAGCAAACTGCCACATCATCAGAGCTTGCAACGCTGGAGCGGGGCCTCCGCGACCTGGTTTATAACCCGGATCGCCATCTCTCCGAACCACTTTCGCCCCAGGTTCGTAACTTGATTAATGAGAAGCGTGAGGCGATTGCGCGAGAAAGCAGCACCAGGCCGGAGAGGATTGCTCGTTTTCGGGCCATCCGAGCCATCAATGAAGCACTCCAGGAACTCGTGCGGGAACCACTTCATTCGCTTCAAGTCCGCAGGTCGCAAGTCCTTGCGGGCCTGGAATGGAATCGCCTGGCGGATGGTCGCGAGTACGCCTTCGTGCTCCATTCGGCACAGCGCTTGCACAAATCAATGATGGGTTTGGGCTCCGGGCTGGATCCTTAAATAGCAACTCGAGAGGTTGATTTGGGTTTAATTTGAAACAGTGTTGGGTTCGAGTCCAGTCGATAGAACCGGTAAACTCAGGTGCCGAAAAAGCCGCAAGGTCGGTAACTACCTTGAGGCAGAGGCGATTCTTAGCTCGTACAATGTGAGCAAGGCGTTGCGTGATGAGTAGCGTTGGATCCTCTTGGTCTTCGGCTGACAGTCCCCGCCCCGCGCGACGTGTCCCCAGAATGGGCGACCCGATGAAAGCTCCATCGTCGGCGTTACGCTTGCCGTTTCGCCGCGGCTCGGTCGAGTACAGCCTTGGAACCGAAGCCGACCATGAAGCCGTGTACCAGACCTTGCTCCACGTGTTTCATGGTCCGGATCGAGAGTCATTCCTCGGCGCCTTGAGCGATCCGGCCTATCGCCCCGAGCAGCGTCTGCTGGCCAAGGTTGATGGACGCGTGGTCAGCCATGCTCACCTCACGGAGCGTGAGATTCGTTATGGTTGTGCCTCGGTGCCGATCAATGGCGTGATGTGGGTAGGAACACTGCCTGAGTTTCGGGGTCTGGGATTCGCCCAGAACCTGATGCGTCTGGCGGACGAGCGGGCCCGGGCGACGGGGCACGCGCTCCAGGCGCTGACGACCGGGATGCCTCAGTTCTATCGACCGCTCGGGTGGGGTGTTTGCGGGCGGCAGACTCACGCCCAGGCCCTCAGCCGCAACCTCCCCCAGGTCAGTGACGGGCTGATCGAGGGACGGGCAGGCTTCTGGCATGTCCGTCCCTGGCGACAGGTCGAGCTTGCCGGCCTGATGTCGCTCTACGATATGCAGTACGCCCAGGTCACCGGAACGGTCATCCGATCCGAGGAATATTGGCGGTGGATGATCGGCCGTCGGTACGCCCACGTCATCTGGGTTGCCTGTCAGGGTGAAACCGTGCGCGGTTATGCCTTCGTGAAGGACCACAAGATTCTCGAGATCGCCTCCGATCCGGCGCATCCGCAGGCGCTTCGTTCGCTGCTGGGCCGCGTGCGCGCCGAAGCCCTCGAGCGTGCGTATCCTCAGGTGACGGTCCATGCCCCTGCCAACCATCCGGTCATCGAGGCGTTTCTGAGCGCGGCCGGCCGGCTGATGGACCAGGACATCGTCGACACGGCCCTCTCGATGTATCACATTCCCGACGCGGGCGGGTTCCTCAAATGCATTCTTCCGGAACTGAGCCGACGCGCTGCGGCAGCGGGCTGTGCCCTGCCTCTGGAGCTGGGGATCACCAGCGACGATCACCGCTGGCTGATTCACATCGAGGGGAAGAACACCCGGATCGAGCCCGACAAGCTCAGCCGCCGCCACCTGACCCTCTCGCCCCAGACTCTGGTGCGCTTGCTGATGGGTCACACCAGCGTCGATTCCACGACCAGCGACGAAGGATTCGTGGCCTCGACCGCAACGGCCCTCGACGCCGCTCGCATCCTCTTCCCCGTGCAGCCAATCTGGCGCAGTCCGCTGGACGCCGCCACGGCCTGATCGGGGTCGGGCCGGTCGCCCCTGGAGCGCTGCGAATTCGCCGTTGACGACGTTGCCCGGGTTTTCAGGGAATGTATTTCTGCTCCCTGAGCTCCGTGAACTTGCGCCGGAACATCTCCTCGGTCTCGACCACGTCGTGAAACCCGTAGCGCCGGGCCTTGGTGGTGTCGGAGATGGTGTCGTACGGGATCCGGAATACGAACTCGCCGAATCCCCAGGAGACGAGCTGGTCCAGGCGATAGGGACGCAGCCCATATTTCTCGGTCATCTGCTCCCAGACGTGGCCCTTGTCGGCCATCATCTCCGCCAGCGGGATCGGCAAGGGCGGCGCAGCCTTCATACCGAAGTAATCGGCGAAGCCGGGCCAGAGGTGCTGCCATCGGAAGTAGTCGCCGTTGGTGATATTGAAGACCTCGTTGCCGCACCGCGGCTCGGTCGCGGTCCAGATGGCTGCGCTGGCCAGGTGCGCCACATCCGTGGCCTCCAGGAGTATGCTAAATCCGGCGTGAGTTCCCGGGAACCAGAGCGGGATACCCAGCTCACGGCAGATGACGGCATAAACGGCGATCACCATGATCATGTTCATGGGGTGCCCGGCGCCCGGTCCGATCACGAGGTTGGGCCGCAGCGCCGACCATGTCCAGGCCTTGCCCTGCTGTCGTTCGCGCAGGAAGTCTTCCTGGTCATAGTAGAAGTTCGGCGGGAAATGCCGCGGGTCGGTTTCCTTGGCGGGCGTCTTGAAAGGTCCGAACTGGCAGCCGTAGGCTTTGGCTCCCTGCATCTGGTTGATGTGCACCAGGCCGGGTGCGGCGGCCTCGACGACCTGGACCAGGTTGCGGAGCATCGCGCCGTTGACGGCCACCTGGCCGGGCTCGGAGGGCTGCTCCTTGTACGCCGCATAAAAGACGTGGGTGATGTCGCTCAGCGTCCCGAGCTTGTCGTGACAGTCCCTGGGGTCGAGCAGGTCTACCGATACGAATCGAGCGTGATTCACGGCGTCGGAGGGTTTCCGGGCCAGGGCGATGACTTCCCAGTCCCCGCGCTGGGTGAGGCACTCGACGATCCCGCGGCCAATGATGCCGCTGGCTCCTGCAACGAGAGCGACCTTTCGTTCCATCGCTTCCAAGCCCTGGCTGGTGAAATACCGCCGGTTCAGTGACCATGTCCGTGTGTGGGGCCGGTCGTCGAATGGGACGCGGCGCTCGCATCGTCAGCAGATCCATACGGAGCGTCTGGCGTGCGGGAAGACGCTCCGTCGACGGCAGCGGTGCGGGGCTGGAAGCCGTAGAAGAACCGGAGCGCTGTCGCCATGAAGCCCCGCTGGCGGGTTGCCTGGAACTGGCCGGCGAGCTCGCGAATCACCTGTCCATAGGTCGGATAGATCTGGGTCGTCTCGGCAAGCTCGCCCAGGCCGAGCCCCGCGTCCATTGCCAGCACAAGTTGCTGCAATACCAGACTGGCCTGCACGCCAAGGATGGTCGCGCCCAGAATCTTTCCCGAGGGCGAGGCGACCACCTTGGCAAAGCCCTCCGGCCGGCCGTCAATACGGGCGCTGTCGATGTCGGCATAGTTGACGCGGAAAACGTGATGCTCGAGGTCATCGGCCTTGGCCTGGGCTGCGGCGATACCGACGGCCGCAACCTCGGGATCAAGAAACGTGGCCCACGGGAGGCTGGTGTAATCGATCTTGCGGCGGCGGCGAAGCACGGCGTTCTGGAAGGCGACTTCGGCCTCGGCCTCGGCCGCGTGTGTGTACTGGTGGCGCTGCAACACGTCGCCGATCGCGAAGACGCGGACCGCGTGGGTCTGGAGCAGTTCATTGACCTCGATGCCGTGCTCGGGATCGGCATGGACTCCCACGGCCTCGAGGTTCAAGTGCTCGACGTTGGCGAGCCGGGCCGAGGCGCAGAGGATCTCCGCGGACGAGACTTCAGCACGCTCGCCGGTGTCCCCGTCGTTGTAAATGCAGACTTTCTGATCGCCGCGCTGCTCGATCTTCTCGATCGCCGCCCGCCGCTTGATCGTGATGCCCTCGCCGGTGAGCATGCAGGCGACGTGCCCGGAGATTTCGGGATCCTCGCGGGGGAGGACCCGGTCCTCATCGGTCAGGACGGTCACTTTCGATCCCAGCCGGGCGAAGACCTGGGCGAACTCCATGCCGATCGGACCGGCCCCGATGACGGTCAGGCTCTCGGGCACCTGGGTGAGCGACCAGAGTGAAGCGTCGTCGAGGGATCCGGCCTCGCTCAGTCCGGGGATCTGCGGCGGCGCCGGCCGCGAGCCGGTGGCGATCACGAACCGCTGCCCTTCGATACGCCCGGTGCCGTTCAGCAATACCGTGTCGTAGGCTTCGAAGGCGGCCGTCCCGTGGAAGACGTCGATTCCGCGGGCCGCGAGAGCCTCGTCCGAACGATCCGCGGCCGACGCCTGGGACACGCTGCGCAACCGGTTCAGCACCGCGGCAAGATCGACGCGGGGCGGCTCGACGTGGATTCCGAATTCACCGGCTCCGCGAATCTGCCGGACCAGCCGGGCCGCCTGCACCAGACCCTTGCTGGGCACCCACGCCGCCAACCAGCCTTTTTCTCCGGGAGGCCGCTTGTCGATCAAGGCGACCTTGGCGCCGACACGTGCGGCCAACGTGGCCAGGTGCAAACCCCCTGAGCCCCCACCGATCACCACGAGGTCATACATTGCCGGTGTCTCGAAATCCGGGTCGGAATGGATCAAATCGCCAGACAGCTCGAGGTCTCCTGGGACGCCGCCGTCGCCGGGGCGTATCATGCCCTGAATGGGCAATATACACTCTGGGTTGATCGCTGACCATAGTTTACTCTTCTCTCACCCGGGTGTGCCATGTCCAAGAAGGTTGCGATTTTCTGGCCCGGGGACTATCGGTCCAAGCCCAACGAATGGGCGCTGGCTCTGTCGCGTGAGACGACCGAGCAACTGGTCGCCGCGCTCAGGAAGCTGGGGCGTTCACCTTACGTCATCCAGGATTACCTGACGCGTCCCGACCAGGCAATCGCCCAGCTCGGGCCGATCGACGACCCGGTCGTCGGCGTTTTCGTGCACTGGACCTACGCCCCACACACCGTCGATGGCGTGGTGGGCAAGGAGAACCCCCTGCTCCTGGCCTCGAATTTCTCGGGCACCTGGCCGGGACTGGTGGCCCTGCTGAATACCGGCGCGTCACTGGAAAGCGTCGGCCGCTCCGCATCGCGGGTCTGGACCGACGCTCCCGACTGGACCGCCGATGCCCGGTTCATGGACCGCCTCGACGAGTGGTGCTCCACCGGCCAGATCCGCTACGACACACGCGAGCTTCACGGTGCCGACGCGATCGCCCCGGCAGCGGCTGCCACGGCCCTTAAGGTGCTCGCGGCAATCCGCCAGCAGCGCATCCTTGCGCTCATGCTTGGCGATACGTCGATGGGCATGATCAACGGCTATTTCGGCCCGCGCGTCCTCTACAAGATCGGCTTCTCCGAGCACAAGGTTGACCAGGCCTGGCTGATCGACCGGGTCAAGACCGTGTCCAACGCGCGCGTGGACCAGGCGTTTCGGTTCGTGCAGGACAAGGGGGTCGTCTTCCACTGGAAGGAGGCAGACGCCGAGGACTTCACTGCCGAAGCCACCCGGGAGCAGCTCCGCGGCTACCTCGCGGTGCTCGACCTGCTCGACGAGTTCAAGGCCGACTGCCTCGGCTGGCAGTACCAGCTTGGCCTGCTGAAGCTGCTTCCCCCCAGCGACTTCGCCGAGGGCCTGCTCAATTCTCATGCCCGGCCCGAGGGCAACGGCCACGCCGTCATGACCAGCACCGAGGCCGACCAGGGCAACCTGATTCCGATGGAGCTGATGAAACGCGTCCTCGAGTCCAAGGGCCTTCCCGGCGCGGTCATGTTCCACGATGTTCGCTGGGGAGCCAAGCACGACGGCCGCTTCCTCTGGGTGCTGCTCAATTCCGGAAGCTGCGGCGCCTATGCGTTCAACCATGACGTGAAGAGCCTCCAGGGCGTTCATAGCTACCGCCAGCCGGCCGGCTATTTCCCCGTGCCCGGTGGCACCTTCACCGGCGTCAGCCTTGCCGGCCCGATCACCTGGGCCAGGGCGTGGCTCGACCGCACCGGGCAGCCCGTGATGGAGCTCGGTCGGGGCGAGTCCGTGAGCTTGCCCGAGGACGTCAGAGAAGCCTGGTGGCGCGGCACAACCCGCCAGTGGCCTTTCATGGCCGCCGACCTCGGCTGCTCGATGGAAACCATCATGGCGCACTACATGAGCAACCACATCGCCGTCGCCTATGGCGATATCTTCGGCGCGATGGTCGCGCTCAGCCAGTCGCTCGGCTTCAAGGTGCGGATCATGTCGTCACAGCCCGTGGCGGCCTGAGCCGATCTGATCAGACCTTACCCTACACGCGAACCCGTGTCACATGACCCCCGTATCACTTGCGGGGCCGGCTCGATCCGCCTCGGTTCAGCCGGCCTCATCCCGCAATGAGCAGGCCATGCCCGTCCGCAATCCGGGGGACCGGCTTTGCGCGGGCCGAGCACGTTGCTAGACTGAATAAGACCCCTTGGACGAATTCCGTCAGACAAACTCGTGAGACAAGACTGGCCATGGAACCCGTGGTCATCGCCTGTGGCGGTTGCGGCGCGGCCATCCGCATTCGCCATCCCGAGATCGCCCGCCGCCGGGTTTGCCCGCGGTGCCATGCGCACCTGACGCGCGACCAGTATCCCGTGTGTCGCCAGAGCCTTCCCCAGCAGGCTATCTCAGCGCCGGACGCGACCGCCGATCAAACGGAACGCCAGCAATCCAGCCGTACCCGTCATGTCCTGCGTGAAGGCAAGTTGATGGCGCGGCCGGCGGGCATCCTGATTGCGGCTCTGCTCTTGGCCACCGGAGCAATGCTGGGTGCCTTGACATCCGCTTCCCGCTCTGCCGCAAGCCGTGTCCGCGGCGAGTCGCCGCAAGCCGGACCGGACACGGCCCCCGCGCAATTGGCCCCGGCTGCCGAGTTGCCTCCGAGTCCGACGCTCCTGGCAATGCGCTCAACGACCAACGAGGGCGAGGATGTGAAGATGGCGCCGGCCGCTCCTCCTCTCTCCCACACGCCGGCTGCCCCTCATCTTTCCCACACGCCGGCCGCCCCTCCTGTCCCTTGCACGCCGGCCGCCCCACGGACTGCGGCGGTCGCTCAGCCGCCTCGGACATCGCTCCTGGCGGAACCGCGGTTCCGGCCGCGACTCAGCGCCAAAGCGGTCCGCCCGGTCAGCGACGAGAAGGGAATGGCTCGGAACGGCGATCAGGCCGCTGCTAAACCGCAGCGCGCAGTTCCGGTCCTGATCGAGCTTGCTGCCGCGACGGCCGCCGGGCTCGACCAGGCTCCACCACCAGAGCCGCCGCGGTTCAAGGTGAAAGATGAGCAGGGACAGCCGGTGGTCGCCCGACTCCACGGTCAGCACGAGGGCACGACGGCGCTCATCTTGCCCGATGGCCAGCTTGGCTTCCCCAACATGCTGGTGCCCACCAATGAACCGTTTCAGCCGTTCACGGCCGAAGAACTGCTCGAGCGATTACAAAAGGGCCCGCTGGGGGATTTCCAGGTCCACCAGACGCCGCACTACTTGATCTTCTACCAGTCGAGCCATGCCTTCGCGGAAGCCACTGGCCGCTGGCTCGAGGACTTGTACAGACGATTGCTCGACGCGTTTCGCAAACATGAGATGGCGGCGCACGACACGGAGTTCCCGCTGGTCGCCGTGATCTACCGGACCGAACGCGACTTCCGGGCCAGCAAGCGGGTCGACCCGGAGGTCCAGGCCGTTTACGAGATCGGCACGAACCGGATCTACTTTTACGAGACGTCGGAGCAAGACAAGAATGCGCCGGAGGTCTCTGCGCTGCGCAAGCCTCAGACGGTCGTTCACGAAGGAACGCACCAGGTCCTGCAGAACATCGGGGTCCATCCCCGACTGAGCGCCTGGCCGATCTGGCTGGTGGAGGGTCTGGCCGAGTACTGTTCCACCCCGGCCAGCTCGCGCAAGGGAGGAAAGCCGACCTGGGACGGCCTGGGGATGATCAACGGCCTGCACATGGCCACGATTCGCGAGCTCGAAGATCCGCTTTCGGTCGCGATCCGCGGCGACGACGCCCAATCCAAGGCGCTGGTGCGCGAGCCCGGCGAACCGCTCGTGGAGTGCCTGGTTCGCAAGACCCACCTCACGCCCACCGAATATGCCCTGGCCTGGGCGATGACTCATTACCTGGCGTTCAAGCGGCAGGACGACTTCGTCGAGTATCTGAAGGCCATGAGTCAGATTCCCCCCCTCGAGCCCCGGACGCCCGAGGATCACCTGGCCGAGTTCCGGAAGGTATTCGGGTCCGATCTGGTCAAGATCGACAAGACGATCGATCGCTACTTGAAGAATCTCGCCAAGCAGAAGGGATACGACCCGATGCCCTTCTACGCGGCGACCTACGAGCAGTCCCTGCCTGCCGGCCTGCTCAAGCGGGCCGCGATGGTCAGCCAGTCGCCCCAGATGATCCAGCAATGGGTCGAGGAAATCAGCAACCCCTTGGGCGCCCTACCCACCTGGCAGGCCCTACCGTTCGGCACCCGCCAGCAGGCTCTTCTTGCCGTCGAGCAATGGATGAAGGGACACTGACCGCCTGAGCGGACGACCTAGCCAAACCCAACGGCCGTCGTTATCATCAGGTCGTTGTTCTGGTGACAGGCCTTGTCGCGAGGGCGTCTTTCACCCACCCTGGGGACGTAGCTCAATTGGGAGAGCGCCTGGTTTGCAACCAGGAGGTTGGCGGTTCGATCCCGCTCGTCTCCACTCGTAACCACAATCGGGAAAAGGCCTTGCACTGATCAAATAAGCCAAATGTCGGCACGGTTCAATGACGGGCGTTTCCAGGTGACAACCGAGGCGAAGCTGCGACCACTTGCTCGCTTCGGCTGCTCAATGGTCTGGCGTGTGCTTTCCGCCTTTAGGGCCAATCCCGTTGAATCAACCGTAAAGTCATGGGAGGTCGTTGGTTATTTCGCCCTCTCCGCTTGCGGGAGAGGGGTCGCACCAGTCAGCTCGACCCTTCGGACAAGAAACCGGAAGGGGCCACCCACTTTGTGGCACCAACGTCAGCTTGTACAAGATCCACTTGCACCAGTACTGGACGGGCGTTTGGTAGAGATAAGGAAGAAGCCTGTACCCGAAGGGCCTTGCGCAGACGATGACTTCACCGCAAGCGGTTGGGGCCTTTCGGGTACAGGCTCTTGAACGAAGCCG
>Ga0074044_10002811_pt1 | contig 15119 bp, 13 predicted proteins | sample BogForMeECP23OM1_FD_94443 | JGI IMG/M metagenome (GOLD analysis project Ga0074044, IMG submission 94443) | Bog forest soil microbial communities from Calvert Island, British Columbia, Canada - Bog Forest MetaG ECP23OM1 | ecosystem: Environmental > Terrestrial > Soil > Wetlands ... | reverse complement strand
TCTGGAAGGGCTACTGGCACCACATCCAGCTTGGCGCTGATTATCACGTCGTCGCCTACCTGTCGCAGCCCGAGCTAATCGAGGGGTTCAATCCGGGCGCAACGCCGCCACACACGCCAGCATGGCATGAGATTGTCGCCGCGAACAGGAACCCGCAGGACGCGGAATTGCTCGACGTGCTCGAAGCCATGGGGGAGCCGTGGTGGAATGATCCGAAGCCCGACGCGGTGACTATTGCGCAAATCATATCGCAGCCCGACTGCCCGCAGGCCATCATCGACTTCTTTCGTGATCCTAAGAACAGCCGAGCGTGGCCGCATCGGCTTGAGGCCGCTGGCTACGTGTCGGTGCACAATCCGACCGCCAAGGACGGCCTATGGCGGGTCGCCAGTAAGCGACAAGTGATCTACGCGAGGCGTGAGCTTGCGCGGGACGAAGCCGAGCGCGCTGCGCGCGACCTGATCGACGGTGAAAACGACAAGGCACGTCGCCCGACGACACCCGAGCAACAGGCACAAGAGGATTTCGGAGCATGACCGGAAAGATTGACGTTGGCGGCACGATGCTGCGCGGTGCGTTCGCCAAGCGGTGCGGCGACAAGCTCTCTGACAATCCGTATCCCGACGCGCCCGGCTATTACGTGCTTCACCGGGCGTGGCGTTACGGCTACGCGAACTCAGAGGCCACTCTGACAGAGCACAGCGCGTTGACGGAAATCGCGGCACCCGCGCGGCCGATCGCGCACGCCGTCAGCGGTGTCAGTGGTTCCTAATCCGCTCCCCAATATCCCTATCTGTCACTATGAGAGGAAAGCAAAACCACTGACACTACTGACACCGCTGACGGGCGAGACTACCGCAGCATGGCTCATGCCGCGTCCGATCCGACCGAACAGCGGTCGATTGCCAGCAGCAATCGCGGGCGTTTAGGCGGCTGAACAGCCTCACCGTGGTCGCTGCCACTTTTTGTTACCCCTACTATTCGACAGACGCCGCGCCCGGCCTCGTTGGTTGCGGCGCGCCCGCGCGACCCTTCAATGGCCCGATGTGTGGAGTCAGCGTGTGGAATTGCGCAAAAGCATCAATGGAAGCAAGGCTATCCGAATCGAAAACATTGCAGAGTGAAGCTGAAAACATTGCCGCAACACCGGCAACACCCGCACCGCAACTCCCCAAGGGGACGCAGACGCGGCCTCGATAATGGCCCCGCCGACCGATGCTTTGGTGCTCTGTGGGGGTCGAGGAGCCCAAATTTGCGTTCACTGATTTCTTTCGATTTTTTGGCCGCGTTAACCATATTCGCTGCCCTCACACGCGCGCGCGAGGCGAAGGCGGTCTTCACCGCCGGCAAAAGCAGTCTCCATTGCCGCCGGCGGAGCTAGGGGGTCAATGAAAACTCGCCGCGCAATTCCGCCGAAATACATGTCCCCCTCGCCTCTGCTCGCTTGCCAATTCCGTAAAAAGAAAAAACGTCGCCGGAAAAAGTTGCCTCCAAATCGCAACGCCGCGTGGTGGCAGCCGGACGCATGAGCGCGGCAAGTTGGTGACTGTTGCGATCAAGAAATGAGCCGTCGCACGTCGGGAGAAGACCGGGAGGGAGCGCGTCCGCAAAATCGTGCGTGCGCCGTACCCGCGTGGTGCGACAGCGCAAACGATTTCACCTATCTCGCGCCTCAATGTCGAGGTGTGCAGGACTATTAGCGCGAGGTCCGGCCGAAAGAGTCTCCGCGCGAGCCTCTGGCTACTCTCCCGAGTTCCCAATCAATCCGCGCGGACCAATGCAGTTGGTGCGTGCCACACGAAGAATGCCCATGCTCGTTTCTTGCGGATTATCTCGTAACAACTCCGGCCCGCCGATGACTACGCCTTCAAGAACTAGAAACCGTATGCCGCCTCTACCTCGCGGCGCCAGCACGGGGGAGCCACTAATTCCGCTCAAGCGAACATTGTGAGCAATCGGCGGCGCAATACGTCGCAGACGATCTCTCAATCCCGCCTCATTTTCATTCTCCGCTTCCGGACGCTGAATATCCATTAGCAATAACCTTTCCCCTATATCGCCAACTCGGGTCATAATCTGCAAAGTTTCGAAAGTGGTACTTCGCCCGCGCACTCCCGCGTCCGCACTGCGCAGATCATTTGGATATCCTAAGATAAAGCAATACTCGCCTTCACTGATTGGATGGTCGATTAGCCAACGAGCGTCGATTACCTTGCAACGCTTCCCAGCTTCGGCAATCTCCGCTGGCGCGAATTGTAAGGTTGCAACATCACGCGATTCATCGCGCGCGATGATACGCCCCTCCAGATCGCCAATTCGCAATAGCCGATCGCCAACTAAGGCGATCGGCGCGCCTTCAGTGCTCTTTTCCAGCATTCTTTTTACTACATGGTCTGCGGTCACGCCAAAGCAGGAGTCATATTCAAGGAAAAAGAGCGTTGCATTTTCGCCAACGGTGCCGTCATTGGCCAGCCAACACAAAGCCGCCGTATGGGAAAAGGCCCAATTAGATTCCGCCCGCGCAACGCCAGACGTAATGTACGTTTCGGGCTGCTCAAAATCGCGGATTCGTTCTATCATCTATCCCTCCTTCGCATATCGCGCGCACCGTTGAACTCCGCGGGATAGATTTAAGTCGGCCGCGTCGCGCCGCCAATAGCGCAACAACCGCGTTGCGGCTCTTGCCGCTCTTGCGGAATGTCCAATCGTCCTGTCCTCGCTACTCATTTCGCCATCGCTTGCGAGGCGCGGGCAAGGTCGCCGGGACCATCCCGGCTGCACAGTGGCGAGATGATAATGAACCACCGCTGGCCTATACAATCGCGCAGGCGCGCACTGTTGCGCGCACCGGCCGAACGTCGCTCTATGAGCGATCAAGGCGGGTGACGTGCGAGGTGGCAGAACATGGCAGCCGAATGCCGGTCGGGCAGCCTAAACCGCGCGTGGCCGCCTATAAAAATGGAGCGAGTCGCAGGATTCGAATCGACACGGATAGGGCTGCGGCCCGACAAGTTCGGCTCCCGCACCGACCTTCGGCGTCGAATAATTTGCGGTAACTAGCGGATGACACATGGACAAGATTTCTCGTGCCGAAGCCCTTGAGCGCGTCGGTCAGGCAATGTTTGGATTTGGTTGGATCGGCAGGTTGAGTGGACACGAACAATATCTGCTCGCAACCGGGCCTCAAGGTAGTCGATCCCCGATGGCGACCTTGCAGGTCAACGACGTGATGCAAGCCGGGCGCAGGGCAAACGAGATGAGACATCAACACATGGCGGTCGATGCATGGCTTAAGGATCATCGCCTCCATGGAAGGCGGTGTAGTCGCGCGCGATTTCAGAAGGTGTTCGCCGCCGAGTTCCCCGCGAGCGTGTCACCAGGGACGACAACCCCTATCGCAACCAAGCGAGCCGCTAGAGGAACGCGCGCTTCATCGAGGAGCCGGCCACAGCGTGACCGCGCAAAGAGGGCGCTCAAGGCAATTTATTCGACCGGCATTCCCGACCAGAGCAGCGAGCCCAACAAAATCCTCTATAAGAAGGTCAACCAGTGGCTAAAAGCTAACGGCTTGTCCGAAGTAAGAAACGATTCGATCTTGAGAGCCGCAGGAAGGCGCTAAGATGTCCAGGCAGTCTTGATTAATGTCTCCGAAGTCAGAATCTCAGTTTGTCCGGTTCGAAATCGTCTACTTGCTGATAGACCACCAGTTAGTGAATCACCTCGCCACGGTCACCAGAATAGGGGAGAAAACAACCGCCGGCGCTGGTCATGCGAAATGAAACCGTGATCCAGCCGCCCTTGGTAAGGTTATAGCCGACGTTCTTATCAGCGAACGTGATGCTAATATCTTGCAGAATAGATTTCGGCAAAACTCTGAGAGAGGCGCTCCCATTCTCAAGCGTGACTATCTGACCGGACACCTGCATGCGATGGTTGCGATAGTAAGAATTGAAAAGCTCCTCTTTCCGCTCGTCACTGTATGAACTGTCGCATCCGGTATTGCGGACTACCGTAGCGAAATCGCTGGAGTTGGCCGGAAGGCTCGCCAAAGTCGGCGGCGGATTTAGCCACGCCAATAAAGCGTCACGGTATGAGCCGCCGAATATCATAAAAGAGATTGCGAGGGAGATTATGCCGATTAGGAGTGACCCGATTTCTGGATTGTGTGATGCCACCCCTACCCGGTAATTTTTCGGAACTGTCAGACCAACCTGTGGAATTGGTGGGGGAATCTGTGGAGTCGATAGAGGTCGCTGCAATCTACCCGACAATCCCTTAACGACGCCGATCACCAATGCGAGTGCAAGAAATCCGACCACGGTCCAGCCAATCACTTTGGACATACTCAGATCAGATGTCGGATCGGATGCTGACCTTGTTTCGGTATTTGTCACGGCTGAAAGATTGTCTGCACATTCAAAGCGGGCCACGTCCTCCGCGGTTGCGCCAACACAGTATTTCTCGAATCCTTCGATTGCCACTCTCGTCATAAACAACGCCATTGCGGCGCAGGCTTTCGTTGTCTCCCCTCTTTCGATGCAGGTAGCAAACCAAGCGAGATATTCACGGGCACAGTCATTCTGCAGCATCTTCACGGTAGAACGACTGCCCCGCTTGACCGCGGACGCTGCGCAGTTGCCCAAGGTCCCATACAGCTTTGAATCCGCATCGCTCCCCACGCGCGCGTTCGGCGATACCATGACGTTCAGCGCGGATGTCAGTTGCTTTGAATCAAAATTCGCCATGGTATTGGCGATTTCGTCCAATGCACTCATCGCGGGATCACGCTTGTCTAGCAAGGCTGCGACCTGATCGGCGTCGAATTTGGGAGAATCGAGTCCCGCATTTGGTGTGGCCGACGCTGCAATTCGACGCCCGCTAATCACGCTGATAGCCGTCGATACGGCGTAATATTGGCTAATGTTTCCGGTGCTTAATTTCCCTGTCAGTTCAATTGTGGCGCCAGGGGGCGGCGGCTGCCCGATAATCTGAAGCCGAGAGACGCTGATCTCACGGGGGGCTTCAACTCCATTTGGAGATTCAACGACGCAGAAAGGCCCGTCAGTAACCAAAAGCCAAACGTCCTTCACCGACCCATTCGCAAGTTCGAGGGACTGAGCCGTGGTTACGCCCTGAATGGTGATAAGATCACCATCCTTGTGGCAGCCGGCGCCAATAATTGGCGCTCGCGTTGCCTGATCGGGTTGAGATGAAGAGGTGTCTAACAGTTGAAGCGGAGCGCCGGCGGAGGAAGATGATCCCGTTTGAGCGAGAAAAGCGATGCGCTCTCGAATCGTGCTCACCATGCACGGCTTGGAAGCAGCAAGTTCTTCGATTGTGGCGTCGATTGTCCCGACCAATCCGCAACGTCCGTTTCTATCTCTGATCCAAGCTAGCTCGTCCGCAATGAATTTGGATTGATCGGTTGCCGACAACTGAAGTTTCCGGTTTTGGAAGGTCGCACCAAGCTCACCGTCGAGCCGTGCCAACTCTCCGTCCGCGCAAATGAGTCGGGCTGCCGCTGTCTTCGCTTGCGCGCAATCGAAGCTCGGCTTCTCGCCACCGCGCGGCACCAAAATCTGTTCCTGAGCTCTGATGGGGTGAGCTAGAACCGACAGCAGCAACACGACGCCCGCCAAAGGAATAATGATCCCGCGCATTATCCTCTCCCGCAACTGGCGACTTTCGACAATCGTATCGGCCTGGAAGGTCTAGCTGGTCATTCCTCCCGCGTCTATCGCGAGAAATATTCCAGCACCGTGACAATAGTTCGTGATTAGGCCGTTGAGGCAATTTCCTGGAATGTGCGCCCAATCGATCCAAACGGGCCCCCCATCCGATGGGACAACCGCCGCTGGCCATCCGTTCGACCCGAGCCGCAGTACAATTCCTGATGAAACAAAGGAAGGTGGGTTACGAGAAGGAGGCTCGGCGCTCATCGGAACATTATTTGCGACCATGCCTCGCTCACGGATCGCTTTAAGGACGCCGGCAAGCTCGCAATTGAACCCGTGTCCTGCACAGAGCTTTTCAACCTGCTCCCAATCAACCCACACTGGTGCACGTGCCTTGAAAGGAATGATCGCGAGAGGTGACACACTGCCTGGCCAGGGCGGAGGCACACCCAGGCCCGACGTTACAATAGTCAGGGGCGCGCCGGCTCTGACAACAACCGCGGCACCCTGCGGCGGCGGTGGCGTCGCGGGCGCCATTGCAACTGAGGGCGTTGCAACTGGGGACGGCACAACGGCCGTCGGCGAGGTAAGTTGGGCTGACAGTTGCGCTAGCGGGTTCTGGCTAACTGTTGGTGCCGTGCAGCCGAGCAACTGCACAATAATGCTACTGCCAAACAGAACAAGTCCTGTTACACCGATCGCGCGCATTAACCCTTCCCACAGCGCCGAGGGTCTGAGCTGAAATGATCTTTCGCCCCCGTAAAAGCGATCACCTTAAAGCCATCAGCCCGCACCATACGCGCCCGTGAAAAGGACGCACAAGGGACCGCTGCGGATCGCCAAAGCTCTCGGGTGAAGCTTAGGCCGTTTTTTTGACGAAGAGAAGTCGCCACGTCACCGGGTTCGCTAGTGGCTCTCCTCGCCTGACGCGGGCAATGGCGCTAGGGCAGCCGCTAGGGCATGAGCCAGATGTCGGCTGAATTATATAGTCTTTTCAGGGTGAAAGCTGGATGTCATGGCGGAGAGGGAGGGATTCGAACCCCCGATACGGTTGCCCGTATGCCGCATTTCGAGTGCGGTGCTTTCAACCGCTCAGCCACCTCTCCGGAAGGCTAAAAGCCTGAGCGTCGCGGCGCAGTATGTAGCGGCGGCGCGCGCCGGAAACAAGGGCAACCGAGATATCAGAGTTCGCGGCCGAGCTTGCGATCCAGCGAGTACGGTCCGCCGCCGCGTAGCGCGATGGCGAAGCTCACCAGGCCCCACAGCAGCACGTATTCGTAGCCGCGCTTCATCCAGCCGAAGCCGTTGCTCCAATACACGATGAAAATGCACAGCATCTCGATCGCTGCGGCCGCCGCGAAGAAGCGCGTGAAGAAGCCCAGAATGATGCAGATTCCACCGAGCATTTCGATGAAAAACGAACTCCAGTAGAAGAAGGCCGGCGGGACGAAACCGAGATCGGCAAAGCCTTTCAAAAACGCATCGGTCGGCCCGACCATGATCTTGTTGTAACCGTGCACGAACAGATTCCAGCCGACGGCGACGCGTATGATCAGCCACGATAACGGAGCAACCGCGTCGTAGAATGGCTTGAGCGATGGAATCAGAAGGCGTGACTCGGCCTGCATGCTTGCCATGTTGTCCTCCCCATGTGAAAACAAGTTTCTTGTACCCGGATAAACCCCGCCGGGCCGTGATTTATTTGGTCGGCACCACGAGCGAATAGCGCTCGTCGGCGGCCAGGCATTCGGCCTCGGGGAAGCCGAGGTCCTTGCGCACCATATTGGTGCCGAGCACCAGCGAGACCATCTTGTAATAGGCGTGGCGCCGGCTCATGCCCTCGCGGCCCATACCGCAATCGGATGAGATCACCAGCCGCTCCGGCGGGATGCATTTGAGCGCGGCGCGGATTTGCGCCGCCACCTGGTCCGGACTTTCCACCTGAAGCGTGTGATGGTCGATGACGCCGATGGCGATCTTCTTCCCGCTGATTGTTTTACCGATCGCCTCCAAATCCATGCCGCCGGAGCTTGAGGACTCGAAGGTGATCACGTCGGCGTCGACCGTGTTGTAGGCCTCAAGCGCCGGCTTGTAACTCTGCACTTGCGCGAACATGCGTTGTTGGGAAGGGTTGCCCCAGCAGGAATGCGCCCACACCTCGGTCTTCGCGCGTAAACCCTGCACCGTGCGATTGAACACCTCGACCATCAATTGCGGCGTGATCACTTTGTCCTGGATCTTGCGCACCGCGATCAGATGGATCTGCGGCTCCTCGATTTGGATCACCGGGCAGCCGGCGTCGGCCAGCTCGTGATACTCCTCGTTGAAGGCGTCGGCGATCGCGAACATGCGGTCGGGCACGCTCTTGTAGTGCCGGTCCTGTAACGCAAACGCCACGATCTCCGCCGACACCGCGCCGAATTTGACCGGCCGCGTGGTGAATCGCTGCGCCGCCTTCCACATTGCGGTGTATTGCAGATTGCCGCGCCCGACCGGGCCGGTGATGATCGGCATGACGCGCGATTCGAGATAATCGTGCAAAATGTGTCCGCGCGGAAACCAGATACCGCCACGCCCGGCGGGTGTCGCTGCCGGATGCTGCGCGTCGAGCCCGCTCATGTGGTTCGGCGGATAGGCGGTCCAACTCTGGCCGCCGACGTCGTCGTCGAAGCGGCAATCGCCGTCGGTGACGATGTCGAGGCCGGCAAGTTCCTGATCGCGCAAGTAGCAGGTCAGCGCATCTTCGTACTGCTCGCGGAATTGGCGGCCAACCATCGCCTCGAGAAAATGACGGGTGCCGAGATTCTCCGTGTACCAGCTCGGCCGCGGCAGCGAGCCGGTGATCGTCGTCGGCAGCATGATGTCCTTCGTGGCCCGATACATTTTTTACTCGCCTCCCCCAAATATGGCGCCGGACATGGTGTCGCTCGCCGGCCGTGCCCATAGCTTAGCAAGCCATGCCGAACGACGATAAGCAATTATCGTCATCGGCGTCGCATTGGTGTCGCCCACTTGCGGGCTGCCCGGTCAGACTCGATGGGCAAGCGTGGGCGGCGCAATCCCTCACCCGTGGAAAATCGCTCAGGCGGTGGATTGACACTCAGGTCCCCGTAAACGCCGGCTTGCGCTTTTCCATGAAGGCGGTGCGGCCTTCGGTATAGTCGCGGCTCATGAAGCACTCCTCCACCATTTCGGTGGTGCGCGCGACGTTGCGTTTCGATTCATCTTTGAGGATTTCACCGACAGTAAACTTCACCGCCTTGATCGTGAGTGGAGCGTTGACGCAGATCATGTCGGTGATGCTTTTGACGTAGCTTTCGAGTTCGGCCGCCGGCACCACGCGGTTCACGAGCCCCATTGCAACGGCTTCCTGCGCGTCGAACTGCCGTGCGGTATAGAAGATTTCCTTGGCAAAGGCCGGCCCCACGATGTCGACGAGCCGCTTGAGGCCGATATAGCCGTAACCCAATCCGAGTTTGGCTGCGGGGACCGCGAAGCGTGAGTTGTCCGAGCAGATGCGCAGATCGCAGCACGTCGCAAGCCCAAGGCCGCCGCCGAGGCAATAGCCGCGGATCATGGCGATCGTCGGCTTGGGGAATTCGTAGATGCTGGAATAGGCTCCTTCCGACTTGGCATTGTAGGCGCGTGCGGCCTCCAGCGAGGCGCGCTCGCTTTCAAATTTCGAGATGTCGGCGCCGGAAACGAACGCCTTGCCACCGGCGCCGGTGAGCACCACGACACGGACCTCGTTGTCGGCCGCAAAATCGTCGAGAATGCGTTTCGTCGCCTGCCACATTTCCAGCGACACGGCGTTGTGCCGGTCGGGATTGTTGAAGGTCACGATGCCGACGCCCCCGTCCTTGTGCGACAGCATCTTGTCGGTTTGAGTCATTTACAAGCTCCTTCGAAGTCTGGTGTCCCGGGTGCGGTGCAGCGCTGCGCCCGGGAAACGCCTGTAAGAATGAATTGCGCCATCACACCGCCTTCGCCTTGTGCAGCGCTGCGATCTCGCGCGCGGAAAAACCGAATTCCTTGAGCACCGCGTTGGTCTGCTCGCCGAGTTCCGGCGGCCGCGCCGCGAGCCGCGACGGTGTGCGCGACAGCGTGAACGGCTGGCCGACAAGACTCATCTTGCTTTTGTCCTTCTTTGTTACGCTCTGCGCGATGCCGAGATGTTGCACCTGCGGGTCGGCAAACATCTGGTCGATGGAGTAGATCGGGCCGCAGGGCACGCCGGCTTTGTTGAAGCGTTCGACCCATTCGGCGCTGGTGCGCCCTGCGAGATAGGTTTCGATCTCGGCGTTGAGCGCATCGCGATTCTTCGAACGGGCCGCGGCCGTCTGATATTCCGGGTTTTGCATCAGCGCGGTCGCCTCGGCGGTCTCGCAGAACCGCTGCCAGATTTTCTGCCCGGTGGTGGCGATGTTGATGTAGCCGTCCTTGGTCTTGAACACGCCGGTCGGAATGCTGGTCGGATGATTGTTGCCGGCCTGCTTTGCCACTTCGCCGCTGACCAGATAGCGGGCGGCTTGAAAATCGAGCATGAAGATCTGCGCTTGCAGCAGCGAAGTCTCGACGTGCTGGCCCTTGTGGGATTTCTCGCGCTCGAGCAGGGCGACGAGGATGCCGAGCGCTGCGAACAGTCCGGCGCTGAGGTCGGCGAGCGGAATGCCGGCGCGGACCGGCCCCTGCCCCGGCAGGCCGGTGATCGACATCAGCCCGCCCATGCCCTGCGCGATCTGGTCGAAGCCGGGCCGGTTGGCGTACGGCCCGTCCTGGCCGAAGCCGGAAATGCTGGCATAGACCAGGCGCGGATTGATCTTGACGAGCGTCTTATAGTCGATCCCCAGCCGCTTCTTCACATCGGGGCGGAAATTCTCCACCACGACGTCGGCTTTCTTCACCATGCGCTTGAAGGCGGCGAGCCCTTCGGGAACCTTCAGGTTCAGCGTCATGCTGCGCTTGTTGCGATGCAGGTTCTGGAAGTCCCCGCCCTCCCGCGGTCCGCCCATCGGCTCTTCCAGTCCGGGCGGCGTCTCGATCTTGATGACATTGGCGCCCCAGTCGGAGAGCTGGCGTACGCAGGTGGGCCCCGACCGCACGCGGGTCAGGTCAAGCACCGTGAAGCGGGCAAGAGCTTTCGAAGCGCGGGGAAAAGGCATTGCTGGCGCCTCCAACGCCGGGTTGTCGCCGGCTAAGTTTCTGCCGGCCAAATTTTTGCCGGCCAATACGCCGGGAGTGCCGGAACTTCCCCGATATCGTCGCTATTGTCTACCGGCCCCCGACAAGTGTCCGGCCAGTCGTTTTTCCGCTGCAGATTCGATAAACTGTTGTAGAGGATGGCCATCTTTCCGGCAATTTCACGAGGCGATCATGACCGAAGATGCACTTAATGTGAGCGTGCGCAAATTTCTCAAAAAGGTCGGTATCACTTCGCAGCGCGAGATCGAGCAAGCGGTGCGGGCCGCCGTCACCGGCGGCCGACTGAAAGGAAATGAGACTCTGCCAGCCAAAGTGATCCTGACGGTTGAAGGAATCGGCCTCTCGGTAGCGATAGAGGGCGCCGTCGAACTCGAATGAAGGCGTCCCGCACGTTCCGCAAACTTCCGGGAAACAATCATGATTGATCTGCGTCGCGCCTTTGTTGCACTCATGCTCGCCGCCATTGCCACCGGCGCGGTCGCCCAGGAGCACCCCGGCCGAGGCGGCACTGAGCGGCTCAATCGCCAAGATCAAGGACAGCAAGGACAGCAAGGCCAACAGGGCGGTTCTGGACGGCAGGAGCAGAACGGGCCCGGTGTGCTCTCGCTACTGCCGGGCGATGCGGTCGGCGAGCACAGCATCGATCTGCCCGGCGGCAAGCTCGCCTATACGGCGACGGCCGGAACCTTCTCGCTCTTCGACCAATCCGGCGAGCGCTCGGCCGCTGTCTTCTACACCGCCTATGTGGCGAAGACCGACAATCCGGCGGTGCGGCCGCTGACCTTCGTGTTCAATGGCGGCCCGGGCGCGGCCTCGGCGTTCCTCAACCTCGGTTTGGTCGGTCCGCGCATCGCGGAATTCGGCATGGCGGGGCACGACGGCGCCGACGTCCACCTCATCGACAATCCGTACACGTGGCTCGCCTTCACCGATCTGGTGCTGGTCGATCCGGTCGGCACCGGTTGGAGCAGGCCGGCCAAGCCCGACGGCGGCAGCGCGTTCTGGGGCGTGCGCGGCGACGCCGAGTCGATGGCGAAAGTGGTTGCGCTCTATGTGGCGAAGAATGGCCGCGTCAGCTCGGCGAAATTCATTCTGGGCGAAAGCTACGGCGGCTTCCGCGCCGCCAAGGTCGCGCGCGCGGTGCAGAGCGAACAGGGTATCGTGGTTTCCGGAATCCTGATGCTTTCGCCGATGCTCGAAGGCGCGTTCCAGTTCGGCGGCGACCGCTTCGCGCTCGGCGCCGCCCTGCAACTGCCCTCGCTCGCGGCGGCCGAACTCGAGCGCAAGGGCACGTTCAGCAAGGACGCGCTGGCACAAGCCGAGCATTTCGCGCTCACCGATTATCTGTCCACGCTCGCCGGTCCGCCGCTGCAGGGCGATGCGGCGAAGAACTTTTACGCACGCGTCGCGCAAATGACGGGGCTGTCGGCGGATGTCGTCGCGGAATCGCGCGGCTTCATCCGCGATGAGTATGTCAAGAACCTCCGCTCGGGCGACCACAAAATCGTCAGCCACTATGATGCGACCTTCGCGTCCGACGATCCTTATCCCGAATCGCCGACGGCGCGGGGCCCCGATCCGATCCTCGACGGCGTCGTGCGCGCCTACGGCAGCACGTTTGTCAGCTACGCGCGCGACGAGCTCGGCTTCAAGACAGACATGACCTACAACCTGCTCGCCTCGGACATTTCCGGCAAATGGAACTGGCAAGAGGGCTCGGGCCATGGGCAGCCGAGCGTCGCCGATGATCTGCGCGTGCTGCTCGCGATCACACCATCGTTCCATCTCATGATCGCCCACGGCTACAGCGACATGGTCACGCCATACGCCGTGACGCGCTACGTCCTCGACCACCTTCCGCCGGTAGAGGGAAAGGAGCGCGCCCAACTTAAACTCTATCGCGGCGGGCACATGTTCTATCTCGATCCGGACTCCCGCAAAGCATTCACCGCCGACGCCCGGTCGCTCTATGCATCGCCATGACGGACGTTCAGCATCACACTGCGGATGCCGGGCTCGATCAGTTCATTCCGGTTCGCAAGAGCGACATTCTCGCCGCTCTGATCAAGCAAGGCGCTTTCGCCGGTCCTGAAGAGCGCGAAAAATTTCAACAACTCTGCGAGATGTTGGCATCGATCTATCACTACGATTACTTCAAGACGCTCGAGCGGTTGCGCAATGACTATTACTATTTCAGTCCCGAGATCGCGCCCCACGCCGCCATGAACCGCGAGCTGCTCGATCGCTCCTATGCCGATCTCGTGCAATCTCTCGATAAGGTGCTCAAAGACGCGAATTTCGTCGAGGTGCCGCACGCCGAGATCGGCGACGCACACCGGCGGCGCACGGTGCTCCGGGTCGAGGTCAAGGCGCCGTTGCATGATTTTCGCGAGGTGCGCTTCTACCGGCGGGGACGGCACACCGAACAATTCGAGGTTGCCGATTGGCTCGGCCTGCGCCGGCGCAAGGTCGAGGCCGAGGTCTATGACGACGTCGTCCTTCTCGTCGCGATGAAGTCGCATGCCGAGATTGGTTCGCGGCGGGAGCTGCAAACGCTGGAACGCCGCAAAATCACGCCCGGCTCGGTGTTGCTCAAGTACTTCCGTAATATTGCCAGCGGCGATCTCAACGCGCTGTTTCCCAACGTGCGCGTGGTGATGAGCAATCTGGACAAGATCGTCCTCGGCATACCGGCAATCGCCGGCGGCATACCGATTCTGCTCAATATTTATGCAACCATTACCGTGCTGTTTCTTGTGATCGGGTTCTATCTGGGCATGAGCGCGATCGAGGAGGACAAGGACATGAAGACGGCGCTCGCGGCCCTGAGCGGGTTGGTGGCGCTCGGTGCCTTCGTCGTGCGGCAATGGGTGAAGTATCAGCGGCAGTCGCTCAAGTACCAAATCGAGCTCAGTGACAACGTTTACTACCGCAATATCAACAATAACGCGGGAATCTTCGATTATCTGATCGGCGCCGCCGAGGATCAGGAATGCAAGGAGGCGTTCCTCGCCTATCATTTCCTGCATGTGGCAGCCTCACCGCCGACGGCGGACGAACTCGATGGCCGCATCGAAGCGTGGCTGCGCAAAACCTTCAACGTCGACCTCGACTTCGAGGCCGACGACGCGGTGGAAAAGCTTGAACGGTTCGGCCTGCTCAAGCGGGAAGGGGGGCGGCTCGTCGTCCCGCCACTCGACGGGGCGCTGGCCCAACTTCGGCGCGTTTGGGACGATTTTTTCCCTGTCGAGACGCCGGCTGCCGCAGAGTAAGGCGAAGCAGTTGAGTGCGTCCGCGCGCCGCGGACGGCCGCAGGCCCTTGTCGGCGTGACGCCGCCGAGTCAAGATCGCCTATCGAGAAGCACCCTCCAGGGAGGAATAAATGGCCAAACGCCTCGACTTCGGCGCCGTAGACCGCCGCACCATCGTCAAGGCCGGCGCCGTCGTCGGTCTCACTCAAATCGCCGCGCCCTTCGTCTGGTCGGCGCGCGCCGCCGACGCGATCAAGGTCGGCATGATCGATCCGTTCACCGGGGTCTATGCCGCGGTGGCGCAGAACGAGCTGATCGGCGTCAAGTTCGCCGTCGAGCAGATCAACGCCAAGGGCGGCGTGCTCGGCCGCGAGATTGAGCTCTTGGTCGAGGATTCGGCCAACGACGTCGGCACCGGCGTGCAGAAGGCGCGCAAGCTGATCGAACGCGACGGCATCCAATTCCTCATCGGGGACGTGAACTCGGGGATTGCGCTCGCCATCGCCCAGGTGTCGAACGAGAAGAAGGTGCTGCACATCGTTTCCGGAGGCCATACCGACGGCATCACCGGCATCGACTGCCACTGGAACGTCTATCGCGTGTGCAACACGACGAAGATGGAGGCCAACTCCGTCGCCTCGCTGCTGTTCCTCAAGTACGGCAAGAAGTGGCACTTCATCACGCCGGACTACGCCTTCGGCCACACGCTGCAAGAAGCAGCGACGGCCGATCTCCAGAAATTCGGCGGCACCATGACGGGCAACGAGTTGACGCCGCTCGGCACCACCGACTTCTCGGCCTATCTCATCAAGGTGCGCGCCGCCAGTCCCGACGTGCTCCTGGTGCTGCCGCAGGGCCTCGACATGGTCAACTGCCTGAAGCAGATCGCGCAGTTCGGCATCGACAAGCAGATCCACGTCGCCGGCTTGCAGCAGGAGCTCGAATCGCTCGAGGCCATGCCGCCCGAGGCGCGCGTCGGCATCTGGATGTT
>Ga0074044_10002810_pt1 | contig 15119 bp, 16 predicted proteins | sample BogForMeECP23OM1_FD_94443 | JGI IMG/M metagenome (GOLD analysis project Ga0074044, IMG submission 94443) | Bog forest soil microbial communities from Calvert Island, British Columbia, Canada - Bog Forest MetaG ECP23OM1 | ecosystem: Environmental > Terrestrial > Soil > Wetlands ... | reverse complement strand
GTTCCTGCTGCTGGGCGGCTTCTTTTTCTTCGCGCTGCTGCGCTACTTCGAAGTGACGCTGACCGCCTACTCCGCGATGCAAAATCCCGAGGTGTTGCAGCGCTTGAATCTCAACGAGCGGGTAATCGAGCCGATGCTGCACAACCTGGCGATCGTGCTCGTCATCCTGGTGCCGGCGATCACGATGCGAAGCTTTGCCGAGGAAAAGCGAACCGGCACCTACGAACTTCTGCTGACAGCTCCGATCCGGACCGGCGAGATCGTCGCGGGAAAGTTCATCGCGGCGGCGGCTTTTATGCTGATTATGATAGGGTTGGCCGGGATGTTCCCGCTGATCCTCGTGGCCTTCGGAAATCCGGAGGTCGGCGTGATGTTCGCGGGCTATCTCGGACTGGCGTTGCTCGCGATTACGTTCGTTTCGATCGGATTGTTCACCAGCTCGCTCACCCAGAATCAGATCATCGCGGCGATCAGTTGCTTCGGCCTGCTGTTGCTGCTGTTCGTCATATCGTGGCCGGCGCAGGCAGGCGGGGGGTCACTTGTGGGCCTGGTGCGCTATCTTTCGCTGCCGGACCATTTCGCCCAGATGGTCAGCGGTATCATCGATACTCGCGACATCGTTTATTTTCTGAGTCTCATCTTCGTGGCGCTGTTCTTGACCCAACGCTCGGTCGAGTCGGCGCGCTGGCGGTAGGATAGAGGGGCGGATGCGGCGATCGGCGGCACTATACGGAATTCTCGGCCTGGTTTTGCTGTCATTCGGGCTGATCGACTATTTTATCTCGAGCGGATTCCGGCTGTTCGTGTGGGTCAATCTGGCCTGCGGCATCTTCGCGATAGTCCTGTGGATCACTTCGAGCCGCTCCGAGCTTTCTTCGATCACCACCGGGCGCTCGGCGCGTTACGGCGCCAACGCCGTCATCTACTCGGCTGCCTACATCGGGCTGCTGGTCGCGATTAACTACATCTCGACGCTCCATCATGCGCGGCTGGACCTGACGACCGAGAAGGTATTCAGTCTTTCGAGCCAGTCGGTGAACGTGGTGAAGGGTTTGCACAAGCCGCTCAAGTTCTACGGCTTCTTTCAGGGCGGCGAGAATCCTGCCGCGCGCGAACTCTACGAGACGTTTGCGTACTACTCGCCCAAGCTCAGCTACGAGCTGGTCGATCCCGACAAGCATCCCGAGCTCGCCGAGCGTTTCAAAGTGTCGGTGATGGGCACCACGCATCTGCAGTACGGCGGCGACAACGGCGAGGGCACCAACGTCACCGAGCTCAGCGAGGAAGCGCTGACCAACGCGATCATCCGCGCGACCAGGAGCAGCAAGAAGGTAATCGAGTTCCTCGACGGGCACGGCGAGGCAGATCCCGACGACGCCGAAACCCCGGAGGGCTACGGCACTATCAGGAAAGATTTGGAAGGCGAAGGCTACGAGGTTCGCAAGCTCGAGCTCGCACAATTACCCAAGGTGCCCGACGACGCCAACCTGGTCGTGGTCGCGGGACCGATCAAACCGCTCGGCCAGCACGAGATCGATTCGTTGAATGACTATCTGAAACATGGCGGGCGCATGATCGCGATGTACCGGCCGCAGCGCCCCGATAATCCGCTCGACGAAGCGGCGATGGTGAAGCTGGCGGGCGATTGGGGCGTCAAGGTCGGCAACGATATTGTGGTGGATCAGGTGGTGAGGCTGTTCGAAGGTCCCGCGCTCGGCCTCAATCCGCTGGTGCAGACCTACGGCGAGCATCCGATTACCAAGGATTTCAAGCAGCGCACCGTGTTTGCGATGTCCCGCTCGCTTGGCGCCGAACCCGGTCTGAAACCGGGACTGACCGTCACTCCGATCGCGAAGACCAGCGAAACCTCGTGGGCGGAGGTCGATCTCGACACGCTCTTCCGGCAGCAGAAGGCCGAACTGACAGCCAGGGACACGCGCGGACCGATCACGGTGGTGATGGCGGTGGATGGCGACCTCGAGCAACTCGGCTGGGGCAAGGGTGATGCGCGCATGGTGGTGTACGGCAGCACCGAGTTTGCCGACAATCACAACGTGGCGACGTTCTTCAACCGCGATTTTTTCGTCAATAGCGCCGACTGGCTGACCGGAGAGGAAAATTCGATCTCGATCAGGCCGCGGTCTATCCGCGCGTCGCGCTTTCGCCTGACCACCGGGCAGTTCTCCGTGGTGTTTGCTTTCGCGGTGCTGTTCCTGCCCGAGATCCTGCTGATTGCCGGGATCGTTGTGTGGTGGGAACGGCGCAACTGAGGCGCCCGCCCTTAATCCGACTCAAGTCCGATGCGGCTGCGCAACACCATTATCGTTTTGATCCTGTTTGCGATTATAGGCGGCTACGCCTTTATCGTCGGCCGTTATTCCTCGCCGGAGGCGGAGCGCAAGCTGCTCGCCGTCAAGCAGGACGATATCGCCAAAATTGAACTCCGCTATGCGGACCGGGACATCGTCCTCGAGCGCGACCAGGGCAAACCGTGGCGGCTGGTGAAGCCTATCGGCGCCGACGCCGAGCAGAGCCAGGCCAACAACCTCGCGCGCGCAATCGCCGACTGCGCCGTGGTCCGCACGGCGGATGAGAAGCCGGCCGACCTCGAGCGCTTCGGGCTCAAGCCTCCGACCACGACGGTCACGGTCACGACCTTTGACAAGAAAGCATTGCCCGCGATCGAAGTCGGGAAATCGACGCCGATTGGGTTCAACGCTTATGTCCGGCTCGCCGGCAGTCCGGCGGTGCTGCTGACCGAAGCCGTGTTCGCTTCCGGGATGAACAAGACGGTCAACGATTTGCGCGTCCGCGACTTGATGGCATTCAAACTCGACGACGTCCAGAAACTGATCATCGCGCGGGACAATGGACCGACGGTTGAAATCGATCGCGACGGCGACCACTGGAAAATCGTCAAGCCCGCGCCGTACGCGGCCGACGACACGCAGGTCCGGGCTGCGCTGAGCACGCTGGTCAACGCGAAGGCGTCCGACTTCGTGGCCGATGCGCCCGGCACCGTCACGCAATACGGGCTCGAAAAGCCGCATCTGACGGCGACGGTGGTGCTCAACAACGGCACGCGGCAATCGATGCTGTTCGGCTTCAAACAGAGCGAGCAGGGGAAGAGCGGAATTTACGTGCGCCGCGGAGAGCGCACGCCGGTTTATGCCGTCGCGGCATACGTGATGAGCAGCCTGGACAAGTCGGCGCTGGATTTTCGCGATCGAACGGTCCTGAAGGCCGATCCCGAGGCGGTTGCGACGGTCAAAGTCAAAAACGCCGACGGCGACTTCACGCTCAACCGCGCGGCGACGGGGAAGTGGGACGTTATAGTTGGGGACAAGACCTCGGAGGGCGATGTTCCGGTCGTGGAGCGGCTGCTCAATCAGTTGCGCGATCTGAAGGGCGTGTCGATCATCGCCGATCCGATGCCAAGCGCCCAGCCGTTCGGGCTGGACAATCCCGCGGCTGAAATCACTCTGATCGGCAAGGACGGCAAGGAACTCGGCGCGGTCAAGCTCGCGAAGATCAGCGTCAAGCCGGCGACCCCGCCAATTCCCGGCGAACCGGCACAGCGGACGGAGTACTACGCATCTTCGAGCGCGACCAAAGCTGTGTTCTCGCTCAGCGATTTCAGTTTCGCGCAACTCAACAAGCCCGCGCCGCTGTACATGGCCAAGGCGCCGCCGCCGGCGGCGCCGTCGCCGGCGCGCTGATTGAGTTGATCAATGGCCGTAGGCGCCGCCTGCCCGGCGGTAATTCGTTGGTTAACTCGCGCGGCGCAGTTTTCCATCCCAGAACCAGGCGTCGAAAGACCACGGCCCGGCTCCGGCGCTGATTAGAAAAAGCAAAGCCATCGTCATCGCAAAATCAGTCCTCGCGTCGCTCACCATGAACCAGAAGCCCTGATTCGGATGAAACAACGCGGGAATCTTGGTGGTCGCGATCGCGGTCAGGATTACGATCAACAGCGGTATGCTCGCGAGCCTGGCGAAAAGGCCGATCAAGACCAGAAAGCCGCAAGCGATCTCGAAGGTTCCTACAAAATGCGCCGTAAAAGCCGGGTATGGGAATCCGATCTTCGCGAAACGGAGAATTCCCATCGACGGGTCGATGTATTTGAGAATTCCCTGCGTCAGGAAGATCAAGCCGACGGCCAGCCGGATGAAGACGATACTTCTTGCGTTCCAGGTCGGAGCGAGAAGTCCATTCATCGCAATTCCTCCGATGGCCGTGCCTGCACTCGCACGGCGTCAGGTTTCGGCGATGACGTGGGCGATGGCCTGGGCGGCGGTATGCGTGATGCTCAGATGAAAGCGCGTGATCTGTTTTCCTTGCGCGAACGCCGCCGCCTTGCCCGATAGCGCGATCGTCGGCGCTTGGCCGCGCTCGCGCACGACTTCTATTTCGCTCCATCCGGCGTTGCGGTTCCATCCCGTGCCAAGCGCCTTCATCGTCGCTTCCTTGGCGGCGAAGCGCGCGGCATAGCTCTGGTAGCGGGGACGCCCGCGCGACTCGCAGTACCTGACCTCGCCTGGCGTGAAGACGCGGGCGCGAAAACGCTCGCCCGTGGCGGGCCGCGTGAGAGCGCGCTCGATGCGTTCGACCTCGATGACGTCGATTCCGGTGCCGGCGATTTGCCCCATCGCGAAATGAGTATTAGCCGCGCTGCGGGCGGATTCAATTGCGAGCGCGCACGGCGAGCGATCGAAAAGAACAGTGAAATACTTGCGGCGCGCCGAGTGCGGATTCTATTGTTGATCAACCAGCGGGTCCGGGCGGAGGCAGCGATGGCGAAGCTTTTTTCGATAACCGTGAACAAGACCCGCTGCATCGGCAGCGGCGAGTGCGTGGAAACGGCGTCGGCCGTGTTTCAACTCGGCGCCGACGGCAAGTCCGAGGTCGTCAACGCGTCGGGCGCCGGCGACTCGATAATTATCTCGGCGGCGCGTTCCTGTCCGGTCAAAGCGATCACGGTGGTGGACGAAGATGCCGGCGTGCAGCTTTTTCCGCCGCCGAAGAAGTAGCTTCACGGATCGCGCCGTGGCGATACGCAGGCATCGCGCAGGCGAACTCGTAATCGAGCAGACGCGCGACCTCGTGCGCGTGCGCGAGATGCTCGCGCGGGCCGGCATGATGACGGACGGAATCGAATGGCCCCCCGCGTGTTACATCGTTGCGTATGTCGGCGATGAAGCGGTCGGAGTGATCGGCGTCGAGTCGAAGATCGACGCGGCGCTGATACGTTCGCTGTACGTGAATGAATCGGCGCGGCGGCGTGGAATCGGCAGCGCGTTGGTGGCGGCGGCGCGCAAGGCTGCGCACACCCGCGGCGCGCGTCATCTGTACCTGTTCAGCACCGAAGCCGGCGCGTTTTTCGGGCGACACGGGTTCATGCCGGTGGCCGTCGCCGACGTGATCGCCGCGATTCCGGGGGTGCCGCAGATCGAGTACTATCGCGCGCGTCCCCAGCAGCTTGCGCGCGAGTTCGCGTATCATCTGGATATTTCGGGCGATGGAGTGATCGAGAGATAAGGGCACGCGAGGGAAACAGATAGGGTAGGGGGGACTACTGGGGCGCGACGTAGCGGCCGAGGTATTTTCCCATCGCGGTCGTCACAATCAGGTACCGATTCGAGGCCATCAGTTTCGCAGCGAGTCGCGGCGTCATGTCGGGGCGAATCGTTTGCGCAGCCGGATTCATCGCAGCAAGCGCGTCCGGCGCGGATTCAGATTGTTCGATCGCGCCGAGCAGGACTCCGCCGGGAGTGAGCACGACGGCGCGCGGCGTCGATGAATCGGGAGAACCCGGCGGGACGGAGTCTTCAGGGCCGAGGCGGACGAGGTCGTCGCGCATGAACTCGCCAACGCGCACGCGGTCCAAATAGCGAATCCAACCGGAGCGCAGGCCGGGCGCGAGACTATTGACGAAATAGGGAAGCGCGCGTATCCGCTCTGAGAGCGGCGCCGGAGGATCGGTGGGCAATCCGCAGACGATCCAATCGGCCTTGCCGCGGAAGTAGTGGCGGACATCGGCGAATCCCGCCGTCTCGAGCTGCGCCGCAGCTCGCGCGCTCAAGTCTCACAAGCTGTCGCGGCAATAGACCACGACCGGGCACGTGCGGTCCAAAGCCGCGGGCGCGTCGCGGATAATGCGGCGGAGCGTAAAGTGAACGGCGCCGCGAATGTGGGCGGCCGCGTACTCGTGCGACGGAAGGACGTCAACGATTCGCGCGCCGACCGAGCGCATCAGGGCAAGCTCGCGATGCCGAATCTCGCGCACGGGCTATCTTGCGATCGCATCGGGAGCCGCCGCGCGCATCGCGGCGAGTGCGGAGAGAGCAGGATCGATGATCGTCTCGCCGCTCCCGCCTGCAACCCGCGCGCTATCGACTTCATAACCACCCTCGGCGTACGCGGCGCGGGTGGGAATATATCCGATCAGATCGTTGCAATAGCCGGCCACGAAAGTTTGATCGAAGTACGGGTTCGCCTTCAGTGCGAGGCCGAGCTCGACGAAAAGTTCGCCCGGGATGCCGACGATGGCGAGATTCCCGATGGTGGCGACGGTCAGCGCGGTGGCAAGCTCGCGGCGCGCCATGTCAACGCGGCGGTCGCGGCGATTTTGCTCCTCGAGGGCTTCAAGAGCGCTCAGCGCCGAAAGGGACAGGGCATGATGGTCGCGCAGGCGCTTCAACTGATAGCCGTCGCCGCCACGATGGTTGTCGAGCGAGGCCTGGGTCTGGGCGGCGCAATCGCGCGCGATGGCGAGGTCGGCGCCGAGATCCTTGAGCTTGAGGTTGAGCGCGATTTTGCGGGCGGCGATCTTTATCTCACCGGTCCTGGCGTCTCCTTTTGAGGGCGCGTGCTCGAGCGCGTCGAACGCGCCGCGGCCAATCGCGCGGCCGTATTGTTCGGCGACTTCGAAATTGCCGCGGCTGCGAGGATCGATGTTGCCGGTCGCGCCCTGGAGAAAAATCGATATTGGGCGCGTGGCGGTGCTGGAGCCGGCCGCGCTTTCGATTTCGTCCATCGCGAAGCCGGGCCAATCGCGCGAGTAAAGCAGGTTGTCTTCGCACAGCACGACACCGTGGCATGGATAGTTCATGAGGAACGCGATTGGAGTTGCGCCCGGGCGATACGCGCCGAGCGCATTGACTTCGGCGTCGGCCGGCCCGGCGTCGTTTGCGGCAAGCTGAATCTGCCGGTTCGGACGCATCAGCCGGCGATTGATTCCGAGCGTAAACCGGGCGGTGGCGGCGCGGAGCGTCGCGGGCTCCAGGTTTTCGTGCGCCTGCACAATGACGGACGCGATCTTTCCGGGCAGCGCGCGCTCCCATTCGAGGTCGCGGCCGTCGGCGGGTTTCGCGCCGGCGCGCGGAGTCGCGAAGATGTTGAAGGCGGGCGCGGAATGGGTGTGTGTGGCGCAAATCAGGATCGAGTCGGCGGGGATGCCGGTGTCGGCGGCGGCGCGCTCGCGGATGTCGTCGGCGACGCGCTTGCCAAGCGCGAGAACGTCGACGCCGACGATGGCGACTTTGCCGGCGCCGCCGCGGCCGGCGCCGCCGTCGAGCACGAGCGCTTGCGCGGCGAGGTCATCATGCACGCCGGCGGCGCGGCCGACGCGGTTGCCGTAGCCGATCATCGCGAGACCGACGGGCGGGTCGAGCTTTACTCGCGCGGCACCGGCGTAAAGGGGACTCATGCTGCCTCGATTGTCAGAGATCGGCTGCGGCGAGCTCGGCCGCTCTGGAAGCGACTTTCGCGGCTGCGGCGACGATGTCGTCAACGTCGTGGTCGTCGCCGAGCAGGCATTCGTGCGGTATCGCGGCCATCGCGTGCTCGAAAAGGCGTTCGGCGACCGGACAATCAATCGTGGTCCTCTCGACGGTGGAAGCGCCGGCAAGCTCGCACGCCTTTCGATAGGCGGCAGACTCGCGCGGGAAGAGTGCGGATCGATAAACGGGGTCGTTGCCGACGCCGCATGGAATGCCCTCGGCGCGAATCGCGCGGACGAATCGGTTGCGCGACAGGCCGAGCGCGGATTCATCGACCAGAAAAACGAACGCGTAGATGACTTCGCGCGTAACGCGCGGATCGCGCGCGATGGGGCTAATCCCCTTGATCGCGCCGAGTCCTTCGCGCAGGCGGGCGGCGGCGCGGCTCTTGTGCTCGATCTGTTCGGGAAGGCGCGCCAGTTGCGCCAGCAGAATTCCGCATTGCCATTCCGTCATCCGGTAGTTCGCGCCCATCAACGGCCCCTCGAAAGTGTCGCCGGGGCGGCGCCGTCCGCAGTTGATGAGCGACTGGCATCGTTGCTCGAGGTCGGGGTCTTCGGTCGTGACCATTCCACCTTCGCCCGCCGTCATCGGCTTGGTGGACTGAAAACTGAAGCATCCGAGAGCGCCATGAGTACCGACGCCGCGCCCGCGCCATCGAGCACCCGGGACGTGGGCGCAATCCTCGACGAGCGGAATGGAATGCGCGCGCGAAATTTCCGCGAGTGTGTCGAGATCGGCGAGCGACGCGCCGTAGTGGACGGGGACGATCGCCTTGGTGCGGCGCGTGATCAGCCGCTCGGCGGAATCCGGATCGATGCATGCATTGGCGGCGCTGACGTCGGCGAAGATCGGACGCGCCATGCATGCGACGGCCGCGTACGGGGTCGCGGCGAAAGTGATCGCGGGAACGATGACCTCATCGCCGGCGCCGATGCCGAGCGCCTTGAGTGCGACTTCGAGCGCGCTGGTGCCGGAAGTGGTCGGGATGGCGAAGCGAGCGCCGTGATACGCGGCGAACGCGGCGGCGAATTCGGCGGCTTTGCGATTGGGACTGGGGAAGCCGCCCCAGTTCGATGAGGTGAGGACGTCGTCGAGCTGCTCCCGCTCGCGGGCGTCGAAGACCGGCCACGTCGGGAAGGGGCGGGTGCGAAGGGGCAGGCCGCCCAGGATTGCAAGAGTGGAGGGCATCGAACTTAAACGATTACTTGAAGTACCAAAATATCTGCACCCTCGCCTGCCTTGCGGCGCTCGGCGGCGGTGACGCTACTTGCGCGCGACTTCGGTCAGCACCGCAATCTCGGCACGCCCGGCGAGCAGCGGGCCGATTGCTCTGCCGAATGCCCTCATGTGGTCGGTCTTGCCGTGGGCATCGAGCGCAGCCTGATCCTGGTAAACCTCGTAGTAGGTGAATTCGGTCGGGTCCTTGGTGTTCTTGTGGAGGACATAGGCGAGGGTGCCGGGCTCGGACGTTTTCACCGTCGCGATCATTTCCTTGCCTGCGGCTTCGAACGCGGCTTCGCTGCCGGGCTTCACTTTGAGTTTCGCAATAATGGTAATCGGCATCGTGGATCTCCTTGAGGGATCGAATTCAACTACCGTCGTATTCGGACGCGCGCGGTTTTTCAAGGCGAATCGATGCGCGTGGCGGCGGCTCTTTCCTTGCAGCACGCGGTCGGTTAACGGTTAAAAGCCAATCGCGGCGGCGCGATGATCGATCACGGCCGGGGTCGTGGAGAATATTAAGATGCTTGGTTTCGATTTGACCGACGAACAGCGCGAACTGAAACAGCTGGCGCATAGGTTTGCCGAACAGGAAATAATTCCGCGCGCGCGCGAATGCGACGAGAAGGAAATTTTCCCGCTGGACGTGTGCCAGAAGGCGTTCGCGGCGGGGCTGATGAACTTTGGAGTGCCGAAGGAACTGGGCGGACCGGGACTCGGCGTGCTCGACACGAGCCTGATCATCGAAGAGCTGAACTACGGATGCGCGGGAATCTCGAACGCGGTGTCAGCCAACGACCTCGCGACGCTGCCGATTCTGATCGCGGGCACCGATGAGCAGAAACGGACCTACCTGGGGCAGTTGGTGAAGAAGCTGACATTTTGCGCGTTCGCGATCACCGAGCCGGGCGCGGGATCGGATATTGCCGCGATCAGCACGGCCTACCGGCGCGAGGGCGACGAGTTCATCCTCAACGGCACCAAGCACTTCATCTCGAATGGATCGCGCGCGGACTGGTACGTCACGTTTGCGACCTCGGACAAGCGGCTCAAGCACAAGGGCATCTCGTGCTTCGTGTTTGGCTCGAGCGTGCCGGGAATCACGCGCAATCGGATGCACGGGAAACTCGGGCAACGCGCAGCCGACACCGGCGAAATTTTTTTCACCGACGTGCGAATACCCGCCAGCGCGCTGGTCGGACGCGAGGGCGAGGGTTTCAAGTACGCGATGGCGACGTTCGATCACAGCCGGCCCGAGATCGGCGCGATCGCCATTGGGATTGCGCAGCGCGCGCTCGACGAATGCCTCAAGTACTCGAAGCAACGGAGCGCGTTCGGGCAGCCGATCGCAAATTTTCAGGCGATTCAGTTCATGATGGCCGACATGGCGATCGAAATCGAAGCGATGCGGCTGCTGACGTACAAGGCGGCGTGGCTGGTCGATCGCGGCGAGAGCGCCAACACCATTTCGGCCTACGCCAAGGCATTCAGCGCCGACGCGACGATGCGGATCACGACCGACGCGGTGCAGATCTTCGGCGGCTACGGCTACATGAAGGAATATCCGGTGGAGAAGCTGATGCGCGACGCGAAGCTGCTGCAGATCTACGAGGGCACGTCGCAGATCCAGCGCGTCGTGATCGCGCGCAACCTGCTGAAGGAGTGAGTGCGGCGCGCGGGGTCAATTCGCGGGCGCGACGCTATGTGGCATCGGCGGGTCCGGGTCGGCGGGCTCGTTGCCGGTGACCGCGCCGACGTATTCACCCTCGTGGTACACGTCAACCTGGCCGGTGGTGGGATCGGGCAGTAGATTCCATTCGTCAGGCGGCGGCGCATCAGAGGGCGCCATATACACGACCGGTGCAGGCGCAGCCGGAGCCGGCGGCGCCGCGGAGCATGAGGCGATCGCGATCGACAAGAGCAGGGCGAACGCGGCTCGCGAAATCCTTCTATTCATGGTGCGGCGCTGATTTGCGCAAGCGGGACTTGAAATCATCTTGTCGCCGGATTGCACGAATCGCAAGCGGCGCGGCGCGCGCGAGAGCGCGAGCGTTATTTGCGCGGGAGACCCAGGACTTCGCGGAAATGATGGATTGTTTTTTCCAGCCCTGGCCGAAGTGCAGTGTGCGGCTGCCAGCCGAGGATCTTTTTCGCGAGCTCGATGCTTGGTTTGCGCCGCACGGGATCGTCCGCGCGGGGCGGCTTGAGGTTCACTTTCGAGGCGCTGCCCGAGAGTTCGATGGCGAGTTTGGCCAGTTCCGCGATTGTGAATTCGTCGGGGTTGCCGATATTCACCGGCCCGATGTGAGTGTCCTGATTCATCATGCGCACGAGCGCGTCGATGATGTCGTCAACGTAGGCGAACGAGCGGGTCGAGCTGCCGTCGCCGTAGATCTCGAGATCCTCGCCGCGCAGCGCGGCCACGCAGAAGTTGGAAACCACGCGGCCGTCGTTGATCGCCATCCGCGGGCCGTAAGTGTTGAAGATCCGCACGATGCGGGTGTCGACGTTGTTCTGCCGATGATAGTCCATCATCAGGCATTCGGCGACGCGCTTGCTCTCGTCGTAGCACGAACGCACCCCGATCGGGTTGACGTTGCCCCAGTACGATTCGGTTTGCGGATGCTCCTCGGGATCGCCGTAGACCTCGCTGGTGGAGCTCAGCAGGATGCGCGCACGCACGCGCTTGGCAAGCCCGAGCATGTTGATCGTCCCCATCACGCTGGTCTTGATGGTCTTGACCGGGTTGTACTGGTAGTGCACGGGCGACGCCGGGCAGGCGAGGCTGAAGATGCGATCGACCTCGAGCAGGATTGGCTCGACAACGTCGTGGCGGATGAATTCGAAATTGCGATCGCCGAGCAGGTGCGTGATGTTGGCGCGCTTGCCGCTGAAGAAGTTGTCGAGGCAGATGACCTCGTGGCCGTCTTTGAGCAAGCGCTCGCATAGATGAGAGCCGAGGAATCCCGCGCCGCCGGTTACCAGTGCACGCACAGTTGTTCTCCCGGGTCAGCGGCGGTTTTCGCGGGCGATGGCGAGAACGGTTTCGATTACGTAGCCGACATCTTCGTCTGTCATCGAGGCGTAGATCGGAAGCGACAGGCAGCGGCTGAAGATGTTTTCGGCGACCGGAAAATCGCCGTCGCGGTAGCCGTAGCTGCGCTGATAGTAGTCCATCGTGTGTAGCGGGATGCAGTGCACAGAGCATCCCACGCCGCGCTCGCGCAGGATCTCGACGAACTGATTGCGGCCGACCATGAGGCGCTCGGGCCGGATGCGCAGCACGTAGAGATGCCAGGCGTGCTCGATCCCCGGCTCGGAGTAGGCGCTCTGCAGCGCGTCGTCGGCGCGAAACGCCTCGTTGTAGGCGCGCGCGATCTCGCCGCGCCGGCGCATGAACTCGTCCGCGCGCTTGAGCTGCGCCAATCCGATGGCGGCGTGCACGTCGGACAGGTTGTATTTGAAACCCATGTCGTGGATTTCGTAGTACCACGAGCCGCTCTTGTCGTAGCGCTTCCACGCGTCCTTGTTCATCCCGTGCAGGCTGGCGACCGCGATTTTTTCGGCCAGCGCGTCGTCGGCGGTGGTGATCATGCCGCCCTCGGCGGTGGTGAAATTCTTGGTGGCGTAGAAGCTGAAACAGGTGAGGTCGCCGATGGTGCCGACCTTCGCCATCCCACGCCCGTCCATGTAGCGCGCGGAGCCGGCCGCGTGCGCGGCGTCCTCCACAATTTTCAAATTGTAGCTGCGCCCGATTTTGAGGATCCGATCCATGTCGCAAGCCTGGCCGGCGAAGTGCACCGGCAGGATCGCGCGGACGCGTTTGTTGGCGCCGCTCTCGAGTGCCTCCTCGATGCGGGCCGGGTTGATGTTGAAGGTGCCGGGATCGACGTCAACGAACACCGGCCGCGCGCCGAGGTAGCCGAGAATCTCGGCGGTCGCGGTGAAGGTAAACGGCGTGGTGATAACTTCGTCGCCGGGACCGATGCCCAGCGCCCATAGCGCAAGATGTAGCGCGCCGGTGCAATGCGAAAGCGCGAGCGCGTGTTTCGCGCCGACGTAGCCGGCAAATTCCTGCTCGAAGCGCTTGGCCTTGGGTCCGGTGGTGATCCATCCGGAGCGCAGCGTGTCGAGTACCTCGCGCTCCTCGTCGGGTCCGATCGACGGACGATGAAATGCTACTTGTCGCATCGTGTGTGATTCGGTTGAAATCAGCCCAGTCCCGTTGGTTGAGTCAGTTTCGGAGTATAAGGGATAGTTCAAAAGCGGAGCAAGGCGGAACTCGATGAGGCGCGCACGATGGGTCGCGGCAGCGGCGGTGGTCGGGTGGTACCTGTTCGCGCTGGCGATATTGCATCCGCTGACCGACGCGCCGGTGGTGGACAGCTGGCTTTACGGCTCGGCCGTGCGGCGTTTTCTGCACACCGGCGAGATCAGGTTTGCAGGCTACTCGCAGGCGATGCCGATAGCGCAGATGCTTTACGGCGTGGCCTGGTCGCGCGCGTTCGGCGCGAACTCGGTGTCGCTCGAAATCTCGGTAGTGACGCTCGCGGTGCTGTGCGGAGTGATGTTCCACGCGCTCGCGATTAGATGCGGGGCGCCGCGATGGCAGGCGCTGGCGGCGACCGGGCTGCTTGTCTGCAATCCTTGTTTCACCTTCCTGAGTTTTTCCTTCATGACCGAGATTCCGTTCCTGACGACGCTGGTCGCGGCGCATCTGGCCTTTGCCAGGGCCGAAGGACGGCGCGAGCAGTTGTGGCTGTGGCTGGCCGCGGCGCTGGCGGTGATCGCTTTCATGATTCGGCCGTTCGGTGCGATGGCGATAGCTGGTTGCGCCGGCGCGATGCTGCTTTACGACGCGGGGCGGCCGCGAACGCGTCGTTTGGATCGCGCGCGCTGGTTCAAGATGATGGCGCCGTTCGGCGCGGCGCTGGCGGTCTGCACCTTGCTGTGGATCTGGCTGGCGGTGCTGGGTCCGAGGCAATGGGCCCTGCAGTTTGACGAAAATCACTTCGCCTACATTTTCCGCGTGCCGCTGGCGAACTACATCCGCGCGGGTGTGCTCGGTCCGGCGCTTTACCTGGGCACGGTGCTGTCGCCGCTTGCGATTTTGCAGCTGACGACGCCGCGATGGCGCCGGATGGCGCTGGGCGGCGCGGGAATTTTCGCCGCCGCGCTGATCCTGATGTGGATCGATAATCGGTTGCCGGTGACCCCGGAGTACAGTTGCTTCGGCGGATGGCGCAACGCGCTTATACTGCGCGGCGATTCGAATCGTTTTTCATGGGACGGAGACTGGCAATACGCGTTCCTGGCGCTGGCAAGTTTTGGCACGGCCGGATTTGTCACCGCGTTCGCGCAAGCCTTCAGAACTCTTTCACGGGCGGCTGCCGCGATTGTGATGGCGGCGATAGTTTATTGGGCGGCGACGATTCCGCTGTGGTTTTACAACGACCGCTACTACCTGGTGATGGTCCCGGCCGGCGCTCTCGTGCTCGCGCTGGCACCGCTGCCGCGAAGCAGGATGGTCAAGGCCGCGGGATTGGCGATGACGCTCGCGATGGGCCTGATGTCGCTCGGCGGGACCTATGCCTATCAACGCGGGATGGCGGTAATCCTCGCAACGCGCAACCAACTGGAGCGCGAAGGAGTTCCGCGCTCGGCGATCGACGCCGGCTACGCGCTCAACGGCGAAGACCTCTATCGCTATCCCAGGCATGGGATTGAAACGATGGAGCTCGAAGCTGGAATCCCGATGATCACCTCGACGAAAGTGGATGAATACACGATTGCGAGCGAGCCTCTCGCCGGCACGCAGCTCGTGCGGCGCCTTAAGTGGCCGGGACCGTTCGGCCTGGGCCATCGCTACTTTTACCTGGTGAAGAAGCAGGCCGCGGCTGGCAACGGGATCAATCCGCCGCGCCCGCCGCCATCCGCCCCCCCGCCGCGCAACTAGCTGCGGCTGCCGGAGGTAGATCCCCCCTCACCCTTCTAGGGAAGCTCTGCACAGGTTGCTGTGCAGAGGCGATTGACAGAAGAGATCATGAGGATTGGGTTCAGCGAAGTGGCATCGAGGGGCGGATGGCGCCGCGGTGGTCGGCACCGCGGCTGGTG
>Ga0074044_10002809_pt1 | contig 15122 bp, 8 predicted proteins | sample BogForMeECP23OM1_FD_94443 | JGI IMG/M metagenome (GOLD analysis project Ga0074044, IMG submission 94443) | Bog forest soil microbial communities from Calvert Island, British Columbia, Canada - Bog Forest MetaG ECP23OM1 | ecosystem: Environmental > Terrestrial > Soil > Wetlands ... | reverse complement strand
GTTCCCGCATCAAACTTCGTTCCGCAGCGAGGGCACTCATTCTTGGGGCGGAGCGGCTTGCCGCACTCGGGGCAAAACTTGGCGCCTTGGGTTCGCGCTCCGCAACTGGGGCAGAGTGCTGCGCCTTCCGACGTCAGGTCGAGATCCTTGGTCAAGTCCTGCCCGCGCAGCTTGTCCTGCACCTGGTCCACCATGATCTTTGCCTGGGCCGAAGCGATTTCGGTTTCGATATTGGGTGCGCATTCATAGCAGAGGCCGCGCTTCTGGTTCCAACACATGGTGAGGCAGGCCCACCTGGCGCATTTGGGACACTGGCGGAAGTTCGGTTTAGCCTCCTCCACGGCCTCTTTAAATGCCGTGTCGTGGCCGGTGCCCTGAACGGCGCGCTCGATTTCATAGGCGCTGGAGCCGGCGCGGCCGAAGACGCCGCCGAACAGGTCGCCGGCGGCTCGCAATGCACTGGTGGCATAGCCCGTCACGGAAGGCTTGAAGCCGCTCATAAACCCGCTCCCACAGCGGTCGCAGAAGAACTCGAACTGAAATCCCTTGTCCGTGGAATGGTCCTGATGGTTTTTCGTGAACTGAATCAAAGTCATGAAGAATCTCCGTTATGCGACTTCCTGTGGAATTGCTACTTCCAAATGGTCGGGCTATTGTAATTCCATTGGCCTTGAGGTTTCAAGAACGCTCCGCAAGGCCGGGCCATTACCTCGCTTGTATTTCCCTGCCTTCGGGTGTATACGTCAAGCGATTCGTTCTTGAATTTATTAGGAAACGGAATAATAAATCATGGACTCAACACTGCCCGTTGCCGTTCCACCTCCTTACAAGAGCCGGCGTGGCTGGCTCATAGCTTTTGGGGTCATTGAGATTATGATGGGCTGCATATTCGTACTCATGATCCTGTTTTCGGCATTTATTTTCCTCGGGCCGGCGGCGGCCAAAATGCCTCCGGGTGCAATGGTTCCAGGTCCAATGTCCCCACGCGTTCTCATGGCATTCGCGGGCCTTCAATACGGGCTTATGGCTGCCGTGTTCATTACGGCTGGGATTGGTTCGATTCGGTGCAAGAATTGGGCACGCATCATGATGCTGGTGGTCAGTGGTTTGTGGTTGGGTTTCGGTCTTTTGGGTACCCTCATGATGGCGTTCATCTTCCCTGTCATCATGCGCCAGCAGCCCGTCCATGTCGCGCCGGGGATTCAGGACGCCATTGTGGTGGGAACCATCACCTTCATGGCCGTCTTGATGGTCTTGCTGCCCGCAATATTCTTGTTCTTCTATTCTCGCAAAAGCGTGAGGGCAACGTGCCTTGCACAGAAAAGGGCTCAGGGCGCCACGCCTGGGGGGGAAGTAACTCCCGCCCCAGGCGTCCCGGTTCCGTTGGTGATCTTGGGTGTGTGGCAGGGGCTGGGCGCTTTGTCGGTGTTTGCAATTATGTTCATGCGGGTGACTATGGTGTTTGGTTTCATCCTGCACGGAGCAGCGGCTATTCTGGTTTTGCTGACACAATCCGTTTTGAGTGGTTACGCCGCCTTCGCCATCTTCCGGCAAAAGCTTATCGGCTGGAAGATCGCTCTGTTTTTCGCGGGCTATGGGACGATTTCCATGTTGGCTACCTACGTCCGCCGCCCTGACATGCTGCAACTGTACAAGGAGATGGGGTTCAATGACCAGTCGCTCCGCATCTACGACCAGTTCCCTCAGTTCCTGTCGGTCTTCTGGGTGGGGATGATTGTGGGGATGACGGTGTTCCTCGTCCTCGTCCTGTACACGAGGAAGTTCTTCCCTACGGAAGAGCAAGCGTAGTGCGGCAGCCCCAAGAAGGGCACGATGGTCTTGAACAAGCCGCTTCGATACGTTATAGTCGAGGGCAGGATATGCGGGAGTAATTCAGCAGTAGAATGCCAGCTTATCACTTTTCTCCATAGTTTTCAATAGATTACAAGTCATACTGTCGGTTATACTGTCTGCATGGGGAGAACCTCGTGCCGCACGTTAACGTTCTCAAGCAGATAAGAGTGGGAAAGGGCTGGAAACTTGTTTCTATCCCGCGCCACCGCCATGGTGGCTATAGCTGGAAAGCTCTGCCCGAGGGACGGTACTTTATCGAATGGTGGGAGCGCGGCAAGCGGAAGCGCCAAGCAGCCGGAGCTACCACCGCCGACGCTCTCGAAGCCGCCCGTCGCAGGAAGCACATCATGGAAGGAAAGGCGCTCGGTATGGAGAGTGAGGTTGCACTCGAGGAAGAAACCAAACGGGCGCCCCTTCACCTTGCGGTCAAGCGTTACTTGGAGGTCGTTGAAGGTCTCAAGAAACCGAACCCCCTGCGCAAGTACAAAGCAGTTCTCTACCGGTTCCTGGAATATTTCTCTGACAGATCCACGGCCAAGAATATCTCCGCGGACGATCTCAATGGATTCATGGTGTACCTCAAGAAGAAACACCAACGCGATAACAATAGCGTCATCCACAACATGATTATCGTGGCGCAATTCCTGAAGAAGCAGGGCCGGGCAGGGCTCACTCGTAGTATCGATCTCCCAGAGGCAATCAGGAGCTTGCCGGAGGAGTATAGCGATCGGGATCTCGAAGCCTTCTTTGCGGCCTGTACCAAAGAAGAACAAACCTAGTTCATGACATTTCTTCTGACGGGCTTCCGAGAGTAGGAAGTGGTGCACCTCTCCTGGAACGACATTAACTTCAACCTGAACACGGTGCGCGTTACTGGCAAACCGGACCTGGGCTTCTCACCGAAACGATGGGAAGAGAGGGAAGTGCCCGTACCGAAGCAGTTGATGGAACTTCTTAAGGTTCATCCTCACAAGAATGGCAGCCGCTTTGTCTTCCCCTCGCCGCGTGGCAAACGCGAACTCCACATGCTGGACAAGTGCAAGGCAATTGCCGAGTGCGCCAAGCTTTCCCCGACACATTTTCATCTTCGCAAGTTCCGGTCCACCCATGCCACACGAATGCTACGTTCGGGATTCGACGTGCGCACGGTTCAACACTGGATGGGCCACAAGTCTTCGGAAACGACAATGCGGTATCTCTCGCCGGCCAAGGATGTGCATGAGCGGCTGGACAAAGTCCAGATCGTAGGATTACTGGGGGCGGGCTGACCTCCATAAGAAAAGACCGTGGCGACAGCCGGGAATCTCCAGGGAATTGCTGTGGCTCTAGACGCTACGCCAGCACGTACCGGGCGAAGTGAACCCTGCCTTCCTGCCGCATTTCTGCCCTGGTTCAGCAGGTTGAATTCCGCCGCCTCGAGCTGTCGCTGCATGTTGCTGATTTAGGGGGGATGAGGAATCTCCAGAATATGGTGAGATTGGAATTTCGGGTAGTCACTAGACTACAGTCAGTAAACCAGCGGAGTATCGTCTGTCACCCGTCATGATTCCAGTGGGGACCCCGTCTACTCTTCCAAGTCCAATACGCCTCGAATGCCTTGCGGCGCCAGGCGATCACCGTTTTCGACTTGACCGTGGCGAGTGCACAGCGCCAACCTGACCAAAGGCGCATATGCCACGGCTGGAAGAGGCGGAAACCAACAGGCTGAACATAAGAATGAGAGCTCAGCAGCGGAATCGCGGCGACATCAATTGATTCAATATGGACGAGATTCTTGATAGCTACAGGCGGCCTCAATAGCTCATTTTGTAGTGGACTTGTGAGGGCTGAGGAGAACGACCTCAAAGCCCGCGGGAGGGAGGCTAATCAGCCATCGAGTTTTCCCATCTTCCGTTCGGCTGGCGGGAACAGATTTGCCGCTCTTGACGATCTTCACATCGAAGGCTGTTGATTCCAGACCCAACGCCTGGGGATCAAAACTGATGCTCCCGGAGTAGGCTTCCTGGCCGTTGCAGTTGGCGAGAGTAAGCCACACGGAGGTCCCGTCCACGACGGGCAATACCTCCAAAAACTCATAGGCAGGATCAAGCGTCACGTACGGGCGCAGGAGAGGAACCGCCTGGCTAAGATTTCCCAGGACCGGATGCTTTTCCGCATAGGGTTTGAGCGCCGGCAGATCCCGGCGCTCATTTCCCAGGTCTACCACGGCGTTAAACTGCGCCAAATCTACGAGCCCTTCCGCCACCTGCTGGTCGGTAATGAAGTGGGGGAGAACGTGATGAGTTCGCCAGAAGTCGCGAATCTGGTGGTTCAACTCAGGAAAGACCTCCAGATCCGGGCCTGCCGCAATTTTCTTTGTCGGCATGAGCACCGCCACCGGTTGCTCCGGGGTTTGTCCCTTAATCTGCGCCAACGTATCGTGCCAATCCCGGAATTGCGACCAAGCATAGACATAGTCGGGTTGGTCTGGCGGCGGATAGATAAAGAAGTCGATCCCAATCTCGAAGGGCGAACCCATCCCCAGGTGGCCCAACCATTGCGCAGTCTCCTCCCGCAATCCGCTTTTCAGCGGTGTCCACTCTTCCAGAAGTGGTACCTGGTAGGATCGCGCTAGGCTGCCAAACAGAAGGCCGATTCCCGTTTCGTTGGCGTCGTCAAGCACCACAATGGCGTTGTAGCGCTTGGCCGCCTTAAAGAAAAGGTCAGGGTCGTTACCCAGCGCACCCGGCCCAATCTTCCCGCTAATATGGCCTCCCCAGTAGAAGAGCATGGGGGCCTTGGTCCGCGCCCGCACCACGCGCGAGAGTTCGTCGTAAGCCTGGACGACGCTATAGTAACGAAAGCCTTGATAGACGGCGAACAGCGGCTCTCCCGGCTTGGCCGGCGGAATGCGGCTCCAGTCATCAAAGGACGTGTGCCACCGTTGGTTGAAGGCGGCCAGGGTCCCGTACGTTTGGGGCAGCCACCGGTAAAACGCCCGGATGTCCGCGGGAGCGTAGCCCGTGATCCCCTTGCTGTCCTTGGGCCGGGGCCCCCACATGGCGTCGAGCCATCCGTAGTTGGCAAAGAGGCCGCCGAAGCCGGGCTTGCCATCGACGTGTTCAATTGTGCAGGCCACGTAGTCGAAGTACGCCTGCCGGGAATCCTCGTCCCACCAGGGAGGCTCGAGCGCAGTCACGCCATCACTGGTCAGGTCGCGCGCCGTGATCCACTGTGGGGGATTCTTACCCACAACTTTGGGTGGCGCCTCTCCCCAAACGCTCTCCCAGAAGATGGGGAAAAGCTGTATGTGGGCCTGGGCGGCCGAGGCAAGATAGCGATCCAGCAAGGCAAAATCGAATTCGCCCCGGCGCGGCTCAATACTGCCCCACATGAGGTTGATTTCCACGCCATTTATTCCCCATTCGGACAAGGCAGCAAAATCCGAGTCCGTCCAGGGAGCGCTGGCAGCATGACCCACGCCGGGCTTCAGGTAGTCGATTTGAACCCACCAATACGGGTTCCCCGGACGGGGAATCCCTGGCGCTTTTTCACCCCCATTGGCCGCGCCCGGGCGTCCGGAGCTTTCCGAAAGACCGGTGGCAGGACACATACAAACCAGAACAAGGAGGATAGCGGTGAAGATCAGGTGCGTTCTGGCGTTCGAGCCACCCTTCCATTGCTCGGTCGTCATAAGATGGAATCTCCCTGGCAGCAATTTTTGCCTGTTCTCCAACCCTTTCTTTGCCTGGCTGGGGGCGAAAGGTTCACTGAGTTGGTCCGAGGCGAGGTGAATGCCCTTCGGCCGATGAAATCTCAATCACCTTGAGCTTTCTGGGACCGAGGGTTTCGCTGCGCTCCACGGTTCCGGTGACAGTCGAGATGGGGATGCTGCCTTCGGGGGTAATTTCCTTCAGCTCAAAATGTTTTCCGGTAAGGCCATACTGGGCCGGGTCGATATGGTATTTGAACTCTGCGGGTTGGTCGATGTAATTCGCCAGGAACACTGCCAAGTGTCCGTTCTCATCCTGCCACAGGCGTCCCTCGGCGGATGGAACGGTGCCGGTGTGCTTGTCTTTCTCGAATCCAAATCCCTCTTCGGTGAAGGTGGAAACAGGCTTCCCAGGTTCAATTGGGCCCAGCAGACGGCCATAGACAAGGTAGGGTTTGGTCGCGACCCTCAGGCGCCCGCATTGACGGAGGTATTCCGCCTTGGCGGAATGCTCCGGCTTGAACAGGCCCACGTCCATCCATCCATTCTGCCGGCCGTCAATGAAAGCCTGCCCCTGGGCATAATCGAAGAAACGATCACTCTTGGTATAGTCGCACGGGCTGGCAAAGAAGATCACGTAGCCGGAGTAAACCACTTCCATCATGGGAATTTCCCGATCCGTGGGCAGAGCCCAGGTCAGATAGCCGTCGATGAGATCCAGAAATACCTCATCGGTACCTTCGGACGTGATCACGGGACGCCGTCCCTTGCGCGCCGACATGTTCCGGACCTTGGTGAGGAGTTCGCGATTTCCGTCCGTCCAGTAATGCCCACCGCCCACGGGATGACCATGGTTTTTGCTAAAGCAAAGCTCATGTTCCATGGCGGTGATCTGATCGACGTAAACGCCGTTGACCCCGCAATCCTCCACCAGACTCTGAACGAGGGTTGAAATGGCGTTCTGCCAATATTCTTGTGAGGGACACATGGAGAGCAGGCGTCCGGCGCCGTCGCTGTAAAAGTGCATCCTGTAGCCGCCCGCCTCGTCCACGATGGCATGCGGCCCAAACTTGTCAAAGTCCGGTATGTTGAAATCAGCGCTGGATCCGTTGATATACGGCATTACCAACACACCTTGATCGACGAGCTCTTTGACGCGTTCCGAAAATCCCGGTTTGGGGGGGAGGAAGTGAGGGTATTCATTGTCAAACTTCATGTGGTGCCAGTTGTACCAATGCAGGCCGATGGGAACGCCGAGCATCTTCTGGGCTTGCAACAGAGGCGCATTCATTTGCTGCGAAATGCCTTCCACGCCGGCCGACGTCCAATCTGCTCCCAAGATCCACACTCCCAGGTTCTTCAAAGTCTCGGGAAAGTCCGCGCGCTGGGAGAGCTTCCCTGCCTGCGCCCATTTCTGCTGCAACGCCCAGCCGCGATAATGCTGCGCCGCTTCCAGCCATCCGCCTTGGTAGACTCCAAACTCAACGGGATAGTAGCCAGGATAATCCGATCCGGCCACACCCATGTCCTCGGCGTATTGGACAATCGCCATCTCTTTATCGTCCGAATTCAAAACGAAGTCTTTGGCGTAGCCGCTGGAATCCATGGTGGCAAGATAAACGGAATCGCGATTCCGGCTCAGCGCCGTGAATTGCATCGGCCAACGGCCCGCCGGGTGCCGAGCTTGGATTTTCCCGCTCCAGGCGTGCAACAATTGCCCGCCACTGGCAAACACCGGGCGCGCAAGGTCGTATTTTCCGGGTTCTGGAAACCCCGTGACGTAAGGATATGTGACCGACCAGAGGCCCCAGTAGTCGCTTCGGTTGTCGACGGAAATGCGCCACTTGGCAATGCCCGAATCCGGTGGCAGGTCAACCGTCGCGCGCACGGTCAGGACGCGATTTTCCTCCCACCAACGCAGATCGTTCCATTCCATCACCGCGCGCTGAGTGCCTTCGGGAAACCTCTCCACCACCGCGTAGTCGCACGGCGCGTAGTTGTTGGTGACCTTTTTGATCAGGGTGCCCCTGCCCAGCGCGATTTCCCAAAGCAGATGTTTTTCCTTCACGGGCTGGATGTGATTGACGCCACTGTGGAGGTCCACCATGGCGGATAGCCCCATGCCGCCGGGCTCAAAATTGAATCGCACATAGCTGTTGGAAAGAGTAATCCCTTGAGACGGGTCTGAATGCTGGGCGGCCTGCAAGCCCAGCGAGCAAAGAAGAATCGCGAAACATATTGATGACTGCCGACGCATCGTTCCCCCCTATGAAAAGAATTCACGGGCGCATTTCTAGGCCCCGCCGTTGCGAGACCCCGCCCAAGTCGTCTGCCGTGATTCTCCCGTGGTACTCGGACTCTCGGCCCCAGAGGTCCTTTGATCCTTACATCCTATCCTGCAATTTGAGCGCGGCACTCGCTGACGATATATCCCGACAAGGCCCGCCGGAGCCAAGCCAGGCGGCCCTCCGAGATCGCGGACTCGATTCCGCGTTGCATTTCATCCATCCCCAGAATGAGCCTGCCCGAGGCACGGAACTCCTTTATTTCATGGATTGCCTTCTCTCCGTTAGCCTTCAAGGCTGCGGCGATCTCTGCCGGGGGCCGAACCGAAACGCCCACCACCTTGACTTCCGAACCCATGGAGAACGACCGCAAGTCATAGGGGCCCAGAAGAACTTCCCACCGCTGCGATCCGGGCAGGTTCTTTTGGGTGGCTAAATCCGTCACTGTTCCCGGGGACTGGTCTAACGCGACTTCTACTTTGATTGGGTAATACTCGCGATTGACCAGGTAGAAATAGCGTTTACTGTCGTGCAGCAAGGTCCGCGCGGCGACCGGGTCGGCAGTAGCGCCGACGGTCTCAAATTTCCGATTTGGCAGCGCGCGGTAAGCAAGGGCAAACTTGCGGATTTCCTCGCCGTGGGCTGTGTCCAAGTACAGTCCCCCGCGCGTAATGCGGCACGCGTCGAGATCCGCAACCGCATGGGCGTATCCCTCCATGAAGTGTACCCCAGCCGGGAATGCGGCTGAAATCCGCCATTGCGAGTCCCACCAGAAACCATCCGGTGGAAACTCCGAGTTCTGGCGAAAGATACCTTCGGCAAGCTTACCGTCCATGACGGCCAACTCGCGGGCCTGAGGGTCGTCGGGCGCGCAGGCGAACCATTTCCACTTACCAAAGTCCTCGAGCCAACTGTTGAAGATCCAAACTCCGGACCGGGGCAACGCGTGCATCGCGTTCAGGATGGGCTGATCAAGGCTTTTCGGGTCAAAGGACAGATCCAGCTCAATGCCAGGCTCATCACGGAAGAGGGTGGTGTCGATGCCCGCCTCGCGCAAAACATCGAGCATGCTGGATTGTGCGTGCGACAGCCCGGTGCCGGCCCCCGTGTCAAGGACCATGCCGGGAAAAAGGGTAAGCGTCACACGCAGGTCAGCGCGCGCGGCTACCACAACATCCCGAATCCGCTGACACAGCTCGTGTGTTTTCCAACAGCGCCAGGCAATCCAGGCGGGCCGGCAATTGTAAGTCAGAAATGCGTAACGCTTGGAGAACCGATCGGCGGCTTTCCGATCCACTGGAATGGTAATTCCCGTCTCCTTCTCGAACAGGCTGACCGTGTAGTCGTCATAGCCGGCGTGCAGATAGGCATACCAGAGGATCGTGGCGTGCCACATATTGAACGAGATGCCTTTAAACGCGGGGTAACGTGCGTAGTGCGTGGCGATCTCAGCCGCAAATCCGATGACCGCTTCTTGCACAATCGGATGGAGCGGGTTGAAAATGGGCCCGCCATGGTAAGGCTGGTGGGTCTTCTCACCGTAAACCCATGGCAAGTTGTTCTTGCTACCAAGCTCGAGGGCTTTGGGAAAGTTGCGGACGTTATAGATCGGAGTCCAATCCTGGGTCCCGGCCTGGACCTGATCATTCCACAGCATATTGTTGATGGTGTCCGCGCCACCCTTGATTGAGTCGAGGTCAATATTCATCTTTTGCATCAAGCTGCCGAGACGCATCAAGGTGAGGGACGCCTGGAATTCCAGCCCCTCTTGCCCAAAGCGTTTGAGCAGGTGTGCATACCAGTCTTGCGGATGGGTCGTCCACCGAATGTACTGCTTTCGGTCGTGGCCAACGACCAGATCAAACCCATCAGAGGGTTCTCGTTGGGAGGGAAATTGCGGTCCGTGGTACCAGGCAACGGGATAGACAAGGAGTTTCTGCCCGCTGTGGCGGGCGTACGCGATGATCCGTTCCAGCCACTGCTCCCGAGTCGCCGCTCCCTCGCTAAAGCCAGTCCCGCAGGGGTCTTCGTACTGAATGCCCAGCTCCCGCCGCGAGCCGTCGCCCGGGTCTCCCGGCACGGCGAACGTGGGTAATCATCCAGCTCGTAGATTTCGAAACCAGCGGCCGCCGCGGGTTCGCCCTCTCCCCAACTCGTGAAAACGATGCTGCAATCGTTCCACCGCGGCCAGAAAACCTGGCGAACTTCCAGCATCTTTCCACTGAGGGGCTGCTCATTCCCGGTAAGAACACCGGTTGACAGATCATAGCTGGTGCCATCCATGATGCACATGCTTCGCCGCTTATCATCTGGGTAACGAACGACGAGCAGGTGGGGTTTGCCGATATGCTCAAGCGGAAAGCGGTAGCCAAAGCGGGCCCGAGGCTTGCCTTCAGCTTCACGGTATCGTCCAGCGGCGCTTTCGACCAGCTTGGAGTCACCAGAGGAAAAGTAAAGCTCCGGGGGATGGTCCTTCGTGCACTCAAAGCTTACTAGCAAGCGACCGCGCCTCTGCTCGTCAACCAAATCTGGCAGCCCTTGGGTCGCGAGCGACAGACCTCCCAGCGCTGCTCCGCCTGCCGCCAGAAACTCACGCCGTCCGATTTGTTTCTTTAGCATTCCAGGTCCCTGCGACTCGTGGCTCAACTTGATCGAAGCGCAATTCGGAGTCCTCGATCACTTCACCCACTTCGGCTAACCCAGCCGAACCACGCCTGCGGCTCGCATCTCGCTTCCGCGCGTCCAAGGCTATGGCGCTTCCGGGGTGATTCGCAAGACTTTCAATTCGTCCGGAGCGAAGGCTACGGGCACGCCGCCGGCCAGCGTGCGGGCTTCTACCTCCACAGTTTTTTCTTCTGCGTTGAAGAGGTTCGAGAAGCGATAGCGGTGACCCCTTTGAAGCAGCGTTGGTGACAGCGCGAAAGTGGCGGCGCGCGCCTGCGGTGAGGGCGAGAACAGGGCGACGTAGAGCTCTCCCTGCCGGCCGCGCGACACGGCGGCCATCACCTCTGGCGTGGCGGTGACCGGGCGCTGCACGCGCAGCCACTCCATCAGCTTCAACAACGTTTCGACTCCCTCCGGCGATTTCCAATCCAATGGTTTGCCCACACGCGTCACCTGCCCTTTACCGAACGACCAAATCTCTACCTCGGTGCTCGACGGGTGGGGGCAGTGGAGCCGCCCCAGCAGGGGGAAATCGGGGCGCCCCTCCTCGAGGGCGTAGCGGCCGGAGCGGTTCAGAAGCGCCAACCGCCCGCCACGCTCCACGTACCGGCCTAACAACTCGATGACCGAGCGCGCCAGCACTTCGGAATTCGCGTCCAGAAGCGCGGGATAACGGTCGAGGTCGCTCAACGGGGAGAGATCGGAATGCCAATCCAGCGAATACTGGTATTTCTGCAACTCGGGAATCATGGCCAGCGTCGGATTGATATAGGAGCGCGCCGGAATGTAGGAGAGGATTGATCGGTAGGAGAACAGCGCGGCCACCGGCGCACGAATGGGGTCGCTCTTGCCTACCTCGAGAAACACCCGGCTCGTGCGCCGGTACTCGTCCGCTGAAATTGCCATTTTCTCCCAGTTGCCTACCATCTGATAGGACTTAACACCTAAAGCGAACGCCTGAAACATCAGGCGCCGATAATCACCCAAAGGCGGCGGGACCTGCCATGCCTCGGCCATCAACGGAACGCCATACTGGCGCACGAACCCGGAGCCGACTTCGGCCGGGACCGGATCCTCGAAGCAAGTAATGTCAAGCGCACCGCCGTATTTTCGCAGCAGCCGCAGGCCGATATCGTAGACACTCAACTGATACGCGGCATGGTGCAAGGAGCCCCCGATGTACATGATGAGGGGACGTGTGTCGAGCTGCCGAACGGTGCGGTCGATGTCATCGAACATGCGCTCGATGCTCCACATCCGGTAATCCTGAAAATCATGCCAAGCGGGCGTTACATTCAGGGCGTTGAAGGTGGGCTTGGGTTGTTTGACCTCGGCCCAATTTCCGTACGCGGTTCCATAACGATGATTGAGCGCCTCCAGGGACAGCTTTTCAACTTGCGAAAGATAGTAGCGATATTTTTCCTGGGAGAACTCCGAGTAGTCATGAATAGCTTCGTGTCCTTCCCACATGCCCAGGTAGAACGAATCGTTAAAGCCGTAAAAGAATTGCCACGCCAGCACCGCCGGGTTGGCACGGTATCTCCGCACCAACGCTTCCACGAGGCGGAGGAACGACTTCCGCCCCTGCGGCCCCCAATAAGGCAAGTTGCGGGACTTTTCATGCGCGTACGCGTAAAAAGGGTGGCCGTCCTGATCGACCATGTTCTCGCTGGCCAGCCACGCCGGAATCTGCGCGTCGAAAAATCTTATGGTAATCGTCACGGGCAGGCCCACGGAGGCGGCATTGTTGATCCCGGCATCCAAGGTACTCCAGTCGAAAACCCCGGAACGAGGCTCAAGCGTGGCCCAGATGGGTCGCAGGTCGATAGAGTGCGCGCCCAGGCGCTTGGCCGATTCGAAACTGGAACGGTCGGTCAAGCTTAGCCCGTCTTCCATGCCGCCGATCTCCACATCAGATAACTGCAGCTCTGCCGCTCGCCGCCGCGCCTCTTCGGCTGCCGGGTCTGTGGCATGGGCGGCCGCGCCCATAAGCAACAGCAGCAGAACTACCGTAACGCACCGAATTCGCATTGCCTCGCCTCCCGTGTAAGGATTAACTGGATGATATACCCACGGTTAACTCGATTTAACTGGCCCAAGACCCCCGAGCTAATCGTTCCGTTCGCACGGTTCCCCTTGGGCCAGATGAATATGCTGGACGCTTCACCGCGGAATTAGACAGAAAATATCCCCCAGCAGAGCCGGGGGACCTCCCCACGGATTAGCGGGTTCTCAAATCCTTGACGCTTTCGGGCCGGGCACAATCCGCTCTTTTGTCCAGCCACTGCCGCGACACGTTCCGGATGGTCTGGAAGTCCTGTTCCACGCCGTGCAGGCAATAGAACACGCGCCCCTCGACCCAGCGTTCCTGTTCCTTTTCGTACCAGTCCTTGGTAATGTTGTCCCACATACGTGCGTCGGCATTCATCGGGAACGGCTTTGACACATAAACCACGCTCACCGGGCAAATACAATAAGGCATCGTCTTAATGTCCTTGTCACTTGCGTTCGTGCCAGCGCTGTTGATCCAGCCAACCGGCCAGTTAAGCCACTTGAGGTTGCCCCAGCCACACGGTCCGGTATCCGGATGGGAATTGTCCCAGAGCTGAACGCGATCCGCCAGATGGCCGCTCGCGTCGCCAAACGTGCAGTACGACAGTCCGTCCCGAAACGTCTGCACCGCCGCCCTGCCTCGTGACCGCTCAATGTCCAGAAACCACTCTGCTCCCGTCCGCCGCGCATAGAATGGCCCCTTTGTTCTGTCCGTTTTGTCCCAGTAGACGTTGTATTGCTTGTCGGAATAGGCGTCGAGGAACGCTGCCACCTGATAATCCCTGTGTTGCTCATCCTTCGGCAGCAGTTCTGAATAATGCACGCCCGCCGGAATCGCCGAGAAGAAATCCAGCGAACTGGCGCACTGTCCCTCATGCTTGTCCGGCCAGAACGACCTGTAGGTCTGCCGCCGCCATAAAATCCCGTTGGCATAGCTGATGAAATCGTCCGTACCACGATACGCCGGTCCGGTGCCGTTCACATGCATTCCAAAATACGTCCACCGTACCCACACCCGTTTCGGACCGTTCTCGATGATGTCCACGAAGCTGGTCCGCTCCATCCGGCCATACTGGTTGAACAACTCATGCCCGAGGTTGCCCTCCCAGAATTGGAAGCACGGTCCGGCCCCCGAGGGCAACTCGAAATAGGGGCTGTAACTGGCCTCATGCCAAAACACGAACTTGTTGGGCTTGCCCTCCCACACAATGATGATCGCCTTCTTAGGATTGAAATCGGCGTGCGGTGGGCTCGGGAAATCACCCTTGTAGTTGCCATACACGTAATCGCTGACCTCCACCGCCTGCACTCCCTCGATCTTCATGTTCGCCAGTTCCGCCAGGGTGATGGGCCCGGGTTTCTCAAACAGAGGGTCTGGTCCACTCGGTACCTCTGAACGGCCTCGTGCCGCGCTGCCTCCGGACGCGGCAGGCGGGAGACTCTTGGACGCGCCCTTCCCGTGGGCCTTCTGGGCTCCCTTAGCGAGGCTTGCTCCTGCCACAACATTTTTCAAAAGATCCCGCCGTGAGAACGACATGCTCCCTCCTTACCCTATCCCGCATTCGGAAACAGAACTTGCACGGCGCAACATAATCTGATTGCGGAGCCCAGGGCAAGCCGGATCGTTACCCGGTGTCAAGCCCCATTAGAAAAGTGCCACGAATGCCGCTAGGTTTGTCTGCGAACTCCCGAGAACGGAATGTGGGATAAAAAAGGCGCCCCGAGCAGCTCCACGGCTGAGCCAACTCGGGGCGGTGGATTCATACCTCAGGAGGAGGAAACGGACAGAGTCACCTTAAAACACCAACTTCATGCCGAGCTCAATGATACGCCCCGGATTGACCGAGTTTACCTGGCCAAAAGCACTTGAGCCAAACGTCGTGTTTAGGCCGTTGTAATTTGGGTGATTGAACAGGCTGAAGGCTTCAGCACGGAACTGAAGGGTTGCCCGTTCATAAATGTTCCAGTTCTTGGAGATGTTCATGTCCCAGTCGTTCGTCCCGGGGCCTACGAGAATGTTGCGGCCCGCGCTTCCGTAAACGTACGCTGCCGGGCGGGCAAAGGCCGAGGTGTTGAAGAATCGGAGAAGGCTTTTTTGGCTCTTGGGTAGTGCAAAACTGCCGATCAAGTCTGGACGACTGGCTATCTGACCGACCGCACCGGTCAGTCCGGGCGTGAAGTGGCGGCCGGACCCGAAATTGGCGATGGTGGCGACCTCCCAGCCTTTCAGTACCGCGCCGGGCACCCCGTGCATACTCTTGAATAACTGCACATTATAGACCGAGCTGATCACTAGAACGTTGCGCCGGTCGTCCTCGTTGTAGCCTCGGTCAGCGCGCAGATTGAATTGGTTTTGGGGCTGGTCCCAGCGGTCCTGCGCACCACTGATGGCCTTGCCCAGGGTGTACGCGGCATTGAAGAGAAGACCCTGGTACATCCGCCGGCTCACCTGCACCTGAAGCGCATCGTAGACGGACGAGTCAGAAGGCTCGGCAATGCTGATGGTGCTAAGCCCGCGGTACGGCAAATAGGGAAGGGAGTTGGCAGTCCCGATCGCCTGCTGCTGCGCAGGGGTC
>Ga0074044_10002808_pt1 | contig 15125 bp, 17 predicted proteins | sample BogForMeECP23OM1_FD_94443 | JGI IMG/M metagenome (GOLD analysis project Ga0074044, IMG submission 94443) | Bog forest soil microbial communities from Calvert Island, British Columbia, Canada - Bog Forest MetaG ECP23OM1 | ecosystem: Environmental > Terrestrial > Soil > Wetlands ... | reverse complement strand
TCGGCACCTATACTCACCTCCTTGGGGAGTACTCGGCGGTGGAGAGGCATCCACAAACTACTTGGTTATTAACTCAAAACGTGGGACAAGCGAAGAACACACGAAGATAACCGACTATCCACTAGACCGCGGCGATGTAATATCATTCAGGACGGGAGGAGGTGGGGGGTATGGTAATCCGCTGGAAAGAAATACCGACGATGTATTGAGAGATGTACTTCTTGGATACATATCAGAAGTCAAGGCTCGCCAAGACTACGGGATAGTCATCGACAAAAACGGTACGATCGTCCAAGAGGAGACTAGGCAACTAAGAGAAAGCATGAGAAAAAAACTACTTTGAGAGTTTTCGTCTCCATTCGAGTAGCCGTGAACTAGTTGAATCGTTCCAGTGGATCATCTCCTTCTTCGATAGTAGCCGACCAAGTTGGGATCTCCTCTGGCGGTTGCATGGCATATGGTCTAACGATCACCCCGCATTTTTTTGGGCCTTCGCGAAGGCTTTTGCAGTAAACTTCTCCGCATTTACTACGAATCGTTCATGCGATCCACTGCATATGGGGTCAAATTCATCGTTCGCCTCCACACGGAAGACTAGCCGCCTGCCATCCACTTCGGTTAGTTTTACATTTACGCAGACTTCTAATCCGGGAGGTGTAGCCGCGCAGTGACTCACGTTAATGTGTGTACCCACCGTCTGCTCGGTAGGCCATTCTATGTGCGGATTCACGGCCTCAATGCACGCCCATTCTAAGAGTCCGACCAAAAAGCCGGTTGCGAATACCTTAGGCATCAACTGCAATTCGCGAGCCTCTGGATAAATAGCCGGCACCGTCTTTGCATTAGACACTCTGAATCGAAGTTGGTGTTCAACGCCCGGTTTAAGAGAAGATTTCATCTTATGTCAATCATAACAGGCGTTTGTGTTGAGATTATTAGGCGTTCGCAAAGCAACATTCCAGAATATGAAGGCACGCGGCCTACCCTTGCGAAGGAAACGCTGTCATAATTTCGCATGAAATAGAGCGTTAAAGGACGTTTAAGCTAGACAAGATCGGGACAACAATCTCTTCCACATTGTAGAATTTGATTCTCATCTTTAGGTATTCATAATCGATAGTGTTTTTCTTCATGTCGATAATATCTTGCAGATCGAACTTTCCTTGATCCGATCCTCTGCCCAATGCAGCCTTCAGGATGATGTTGTCTTCGAGTGGGACGACGGGAACTTCAAGCTCGTATAGGCGTCTGTATCTCAATCTCTTTTGCATCTCTTCGTCCATGAAAAATCTCATAATTTTATTTTTAGCTTTGAAGTATACTTCGAATACCAGATCTATGGAATCCACGCTTGTCTGCATGTTGCGGATCGAGAGTCCAAGCACAGATTCAACTTTTCTCATGTCGTTCTTCTTCACCAAGATGTCGATATCCGTGATCTTCCGTGTAGAGCCATAGGCATGAGCGGCTGCACCAGCGAAAACTGCCCAGGTAATGCGAACTTTTTCAAATTCGGTTTTCAGTCGAATGAATCGATTAACTAACGCAGCCATATTGGTGGATTCACGATGTTCCAATTTGAGAACCAGCTTTGTCCCTCGCATTGTCGTTATCGCGCAAGCCAATCCACGACATTGTTTCGATCAGTCGTAAATTTTTACAGAAGTGTAGAAGATTTGAGAAAATAGCGTTATTTACGTGTACCGTTCGGATTCACATTCGGAAAGTAATCGGCACCTTAATCCTAACTCATGTGATACCCGCAACCGGGATTCAAGATGAGCGAGCAGACACACAGTACGACAATGCAGCTATACCGATGTCCACGCTGCAAACAGGAATGTTATTACTTATGTGATTATTGCGGCGGTTGCGCGAACTGCTGTGAGAGAGGCAGGTACATCGGTTAGACCCGTTCGATCAAAAACAAGTGGCGTTGAGAACGTATGGTTACGAAAGGGAGCTTCTAGGAAGGATCACTTTGTCAAGGAAACCATGGATCGGTCCGAAATGGGTTTCGAGTCCATTTAATTTCAAATCCAGTGTCCTACAGCAGTTTAATTTTCCGAAGAAACTGCAGCTCTATGACGTGACGTGTAGAGATGGCGAGCAAAGGCCGGGGGTTGTTTTCCGCAAAGAAGACAAAATAGCGATTGCAAAGAAATTGGATGAGGTGGGTATTCAAAGGATCGAAGCAGGCATGCCTGCTGTCTCAGAAGACGATTTCAACGCGGTGAGGGAGATAGCGCATTCTGGATTAAATGCGGATGTTGTCGCGTTCTCTAGGGCCCGTAAAGAGGACATTGACTTAGCGCTGAAATGTGATGTGTGGGGTGTACTCATCGAGACTCCATCGAGTGATGAGCTCATAACCAAAGGATTCGGTTGGACTAGACAGAAAATGTTCAAGATGGCTACCGAAGCCACCGCCTATGCAAAAGATCATGGCCTTCACACGACTTATTTCGCAGTTGATTCAACCCGAGCTGATCCGGCATTCTTGAAGAAGATGTATACTAGCGTGGTAAAGGAGTCGCGTGTGGACAGCGTAGTTGTCGTCGATACGTTTGGAGTAGCTTCGCCACAAGGGATGAGCGAGATCGTTAGTTCGGTTAAGCGCTGGGTGCGTGTTCCTCTGGAGGTTCATTGCCACAATGACTTCAGTTTCGGAACTGCGAATGCGATCGCGGGATTGGCTGCCGGAGCATCGGTTGCGCATACTAACGTGAATGGAATTGGAGAGAGAGCAGGCGGAGCTTCGACAGAAGAAGTTGCTGTCGCACTCAGAATCTTGTACGGCAAGGATTTAGGATTCAAGTACGAGAAACTCTGCGAACTCTCGAGACTTGTCCAAGAAGCAAGCGGATTACCCGTATCACCACAAAAACCGGTTGTTGGAGAGACAGCTTTCGGCTACGAGGCAGGCATCGCAGTAATGTTCTGCCACAACCTCAAGAAAGCAAACGCGCTGCAGTACGGTCTAAGTTATATGCCGGAATTCGTCGGGAACAAATTCTACGTGGCCATAGGCAAGAAAAGTGGCGCCCACAGCATCCGCTGGCGACTTGAAGATTTAGGGATAGAAGCATCTGACGAACAGGTTGACAAGATTCTCGCGGAAGTGAAACAAGAAGCTATACAGAAGAAACGTGGATTAACCGACGAAGAATTCCTCACGATAGTTAAGAAATTCGAGTTGGGCTAGTCGACATTCTTAGATTTTCTAAGGCGAATCTTTCCGGCGGTCTCTGCCTGGTGAACAAGAGAATTCGCCGCGTCAACCGCTCGTTCTGCTGTTTCGTATACCGGAATTCCTAACGCTTCTATCCTCTTTATCATCATTCGCGTGTATGGACCTCCAGCGGCACAGCAGATAATCGGTTTATGATACTTTTTGAGTTGCTGCAGAACGTCGACTATGCGTTCGTCTAGTGGTGTATCTTGGAACACGAAGAAGGGCATTAGCACGTGTACCGCAGAGTCATCAGCAAGTATCTGTAACGCCGCTTCATAATCATTTGAGGTTGCACTTCCTGTTAGATCCACTGTCGTATCGCTGATGGAGCAATACGATGGTAGAGCCTTGGTAAGTTCTGAAATCGAGGTTTGGGAGAGTGATGCAATCTTCAACCGGTATTGGTCGATCTTATCTGCTGCCATCACACATGGTCCAGCGCCATTTGTCGCCATCACAAGATTCGGTCCCTCAGGTAGTGGTTGCATCGAAAGAACCTTCACTGCATCGAAGAGCTGATCGACAGTTGCGGTCACTATCATTCCTGCTTGTTCGAAGGCTGCTTTCGCTACTGCGTAAGATCCCGCAAGACAGCCAGTATGGGATTTAGCGGCTTTCGAACCTAACTGGGTTTTTCCGGACTTCAATATTACGATAGGTTTCCGCTCAGTCACACTTCTAGCGGCTTCGAATAGTTTCCTTCCGTTCTCTAATCCTTCGACGTAGATTCCAATGATCGACGTCTCTTTGTCCTGCGCGAAGAAGTGGACTAGGTCGCCCTCGTCAACGTCGCATCGGTTACCGTAACTTACGAACTTGCTTATTCCAACATTTTCTTCGGCAGCCCATTCCAGAATGGTTGTTCCGAAAGTGCCACTTTGAGTGATGAAGGCGGTTGTCCCTGACTCAGGCCTAAGCATTCTCTCGTGGGATTGAAAGAACGTGTCAAGTTTGCTTAGCCCATTGAGGACTCCGATACAGTTCGGACCGATGATTCGGATGCCATATCGCCTAGCAGTTGCAATTGTATCCCTCTCGAGTGTTTCGATTCCGGCTTCCTTGAAACCTCCAGATACTATTATGGCGGCCCTTACTCCTTTCCGCCCGCATTCGTCCAAAATTGACGGAACAAGTATAGGCGGTAATGTCAGGACTGCCAAATCGACCTTGTCTTGAACATCGAGGACGCTTCGGTATGCCTTCAGGCCCAGAATCGATTCTTGAGACGGATTTATTGGAAATATTTTGCGTCCGTTTTGAATGACGCTTCTAAGTACTTCATACCCGATCTTGGCGGGAGTTGCGGACGCTCCTATGACCGCAACCGATTCCGGATTGAAGAATTTCGACAATGATTCCGGAGGATAACTTGATGCCGCGTTTGTGCTGTGAACGGTTTCTGAGAGTATTATTCTCGCGTCTACGACGATTGCGTCATTCTCTCTGGCGATTACTGGATTGAGGTCGATCTCAACAATCTCGCTGTTCTCTGTGATAAGGCGTGAGGTAGCTATTAAAATTCGAGTTAGCGCGTTCTTGTCAGCAGCAATCGAGCCTCTATACCCCGACAATAGCTCATGGGCCTGTATCTCTTCCAACATCTGCTTTGCCTCGTTATCTGTTACAGGCGCGAGCTTGAAGGTTACGTCGTGAAATGCTTCGACAAACACTCCACCTATTCCGAACATTAGTGTCTTTCCAAACTGGGGATCGTCTATGGCGCCGATAATGACCTCGATTCCTGGTGGCTGCAGATTCTCGAGAAGAACACCGTTGATTTTAGCATGAGGATCGTAACGGTTGACTCGTTTCAAGATCGTCGAGAAAGCTGTTCTCGCTTCTTGTGATGACCTGACGTTGAGTATGACGCCACCTGCGTCAGTCTTGTGAATGATCTGAGGCGACACGATCTTCGCGACAAGGGGAAAACCAAGTCTTAACGAAGCTGCCTCCACATCTTCCTCGGTGCGGACTATTTCATAAGCTGGGGTTGGTATGGAATAATCCTTGCACAAGGATTTTGCTTCGGGTTCAGTCAAGTTCATTCTATGCTCTCTCAACGCAGAACTGATGATTTCACTGGTCGTGTTTAACACCTAATGGATGAATTCTATCGTTCGCCATCTGTTCTTTGAACCTTGGCTTGAATTCCGCAAGTGAAAAAAACCAATCACCGGCGACGGTCAAGTACGTTTAAGTTAGTTATCGGGACCACGAATTGGAATGTGGTAACCGCCAGAACAAGTACTCATGCTGTCTTCGACCTTGGTTTGGCAATTGGTACAACGTATATAACTTAATTCTAGTGATCTTGCCAATTGGATGAGATGGTCGACTTGAGGACAACCGCATCGAAGCTCAATGATAAAGTTGCAATTGTTACCGGCGCTAATGTTGGCATAGGGAAAGGAATAGCACAAGCCTTCGTAAGTGAAGGCGCAAAAGTAGTCCTTGCGGCTCGCAACGTGCAAAAATTGAGCGCCGTCGCTGATGGACTGCGATCACTCGGAGGAATCGCGCTCAGCGTTCCAACTGACGTCAGTCATGAAGCGGAGGTCATTGCATTGTTCGAGACCACCATGAGAGAATTTGGTCGCTTGGATATTCTAGTGAATAACGCCGGAGTATCGCTGCCAGCAACCCTCGAGCAGACCTCTCTTGAGATTTGGCAGAGAACTATTGATGTCAATCTGACTGGGCCTTTCCTTTGCACTAGAGAAGCGATGAAAATTATGAAACCTCAGGGCGGAGGGCGCATCATAAACATTGGGAGCATAAGCGCTCAAATGCCACGGCATAATTTTGTTGCATATGGTTGTTCCAAAGCAGGACTGGTATCACTCACGAAAACCACGGCATTAGACGGAAGAAATTATGGAATCGTAGCGGGGTGTATACATCCCGGTAACACGAATACCGCGCAGATGACGGATACCCCTGGCGAGCCCGCAATGGAGGTTGATGACGTTGTCAAAGTAGTGATGGCTATGGCAACTCTGCCTCTCAACGTGAACATGTTTGAGACAATTGTATTGCCTGTAACTCAACTCTACTTGGGACGTGGTTAGGAAGTGGAACTGAACCGATTGGCAGGGCAGGCCAGTCATCAAGGGAACTCTTTGACGGGGCCAAAACTGTTTTTCCGGAAGTTTCCCTAGTCCTCCGTGTATGTAAATTTCACTATACATGGGTCCAACTTAGAATTTGATGTGGGAGCCATACGTTCAAACACGCTATCCGGGAAGCTGCCAGGACACTATTGAGAATCAATCATAAAGTTAACACGTGGCGCTAGGCGTGCCACGGTCCATGGAACGATCGAAACGTCCTGAAGAGCTTCGGGACAAGACCTTTGATGAAGATGGATATGTTCGGCTTGTGCAGATGACTGGTAGAGGTTCTTACGTTGTGTCGATACCCAAAAGCTGGATAGAGACCACCGGTCTCAAGAAAGGGGGCCGCGTTGAATTTAGCAGACAACAAAATGAAGGATTATTGTTAACCCCTTTCGATGAACACGAGTCGGCTGATGAGATATCGCATTGCCAAATTTCTCTGGAGTCAGATGTAGCCCCCGAGACTGCAATCCGCAAGATAATTTCCTTATACCTTAGAGGTTTTTCAACAATAGAAGCAACCTCCAAATCGGGGACGTTGTCTGCAGCTGTCCGCAATGAAATACGTCAAGTTGCCCGGCAGAAACTTATAGGAACCGAGATGGTAACCGAATCATCTAGGAGCACAACCCTTCAGGTCCTGCTAGATTATCCTCAACTTCTTGCACCAGACGCTCTGCGTAGAATGAGCTCGATTATGACCTCTATGGTGCGCGACGCTGTTCAAGCCTTGATTGCCAATGACAAAGAACTTGCACTCCAAGTAATCCGTACGGATGATGAAATCGATCGATTCAGTCTCTACATTATACGGCAACTTAAGTGGGGCATCCGGCATCCTCCCCTAGAGAAGATCGGTATTCGATCACCGCCTGAATGTTTAGCTTACAGGGTAATTACCGCGAATCTCGAACGATCTGCGGATCACGCATCTCGAGTAGCCAAGAACACGCTCATATTTCACCGTCCTCTGGATCAGGTACTTGCAAGAGACATCAACTCACTAGCTCAGTTCTCCTCAAATATGATGGAAACCGCACTCCGAGCACTGAATATGAGCGATTACGATACTGCGGAGAGCACATTCCTTGAAAGTGAGAATTTGGCTGTCCTAGCAGCGAGACTCATTGATAGATCATCGAAGAAAAAAATGTCCGCTCAGGAATTGTCAGCGCTTACGCTCATCTCAGAAAGCCTCCGAAGAATCGGTGAAGGCGCCACTGCCATAGCAGAAATTGTCCTCGATCTAACGGCCGAAAAGTCAATACCGCCACCAGTACGGATTCAGTAATCAGTTAATCCTACATGAGTTCAATGGCTCGGTCTTCGAGGTAACTTCGTCGAACTAGTCTGCTTTATTGACGTATGAAAAGATTCAAAATGCGCGATTATTATTACTATTCAGGGATTGACGTTGGGTTACATATACGATCCTTATCGAAGAGCGTATTCGAGACCAATTCAGCGTCCGCCACTTTTCTGTCGATATTGCTCCGCGCCATTGGATTACAGTTTTAGGTTCTGCTGCCGCTGCGGGATGCCAGTCGGGCACCCATAAGCCATCGCTTGAAGCTTTGCTACGAGAATTATATTGTGCTCCAATCGTCGTTTTCACGAAAATGAACTGAAGTTTGGTGCGAAGCCTATTAATGATTGGAACTGTTATCATCCGTGTTGGCGTGCGTAAGTCTAGGTATTTTGAGCTGAGTCACGCATCACGTTTCCTACTTTGGCATGAGCATTGTCATGCTCGAAAACAATAAAACTTCTTGACAGAGTGATTAGGTCAGGTAGAATGATCAATGCCTGTCGTTATAATTGAGATGTGGGAAGGAAGAACAGTAGAGCAAAAGGAGAAACTAATCAAGGGAATAACGAGAGTTTTCGAAGACATTGGCACAAAGCCTGAATCGCTTCATATAATAATTCACGATGTGCCGAAAACGAATTGGGGAACACGAGGCGAACAGGCCTCAAAATTGACTTGAAGTCTTACGCGTTCTGGATTAGACTGGCATAGGTCGCCGATATCTGTCCATTGAATCATGGCTGTCAATCTGCAGGGAGAGATTTGGAACCGAAAGCAGCCTATTGCTGAGTTCTACACGCGCAATTACACAATTAATCCAGACGTAACGAATTCAATAACCGTTCAGTTACAAGACGTCAAGGTACGCATTGCAAGGTTTGTAAGTGTTGAAGACGCATCTACACACTCTCTTTTTCGCCTCAATGGGACATTTCATCAATGACGGAGTTGATTTCATTATTCCTCTTATCGGAGCCATTTTCTCATCTCTGAAGGAAGTGACCCCGTTCGAGGTGACAATTATGTTTCTAATTTATTACGGCTCTGGCGCTGTGTTCAGTTCATGTGTTGGGCGACTCGCGGATAAGACCAGGAGCCCCGGTTCGCTTATTGGAGTGGGAACGATGCTGATGTCTGTGAGCCTGTTAGGCTATTTTGTGACATTAAGCTACGCGACTGGAATCGCCTTTCTGTTCTCGATGATGTTCTTTTCATTCTTAGCCGGATTTGGTAGTGGATTTTTTCACCCGCTCGTCGCCTCGGTGCTGCGTTTTTCGTTTGACCGAAGCCGCCGAGGGCGGATTTTAGGAATTAACGGGGCCGTAGGAGGTATCGGTAGAACCTTGTACCCTTCCCTGTTCTTCTTTCTGGCAATTTTCCTTACAACCTATGGCTCTCTAGCGTTCTTAGGTTTCGCCGGCGCGGCAGCGTCAATCGTTATCCTTCTCGGTCTTGGATCTGGATCTCAAAGCACGCAGATTATGCCTACTCAATCTCCTCACTCGACAGGGAAAATTAGAGATGCGTTAACCACGGGGATCGTCGGTCTAACGTTAGTCGCACTCGTAAGCTCTGTCGCCGCCGGAGGTATCGCGTCTTGGATTCCAATTTACATTTCAAAACAGAAAGGGTTTGGATTGAGCGGTGCGTTGGGTTTGGCGCTCACGGCTATGGCTGCGGGATCAATTGTAGGCCAACCGTTCTTCGGGTGGCTTCAGGAAAGATTTGATGCCCGACTGATTCTTGGAATCAGTTTCGCTGGTACAGGATTATCAATCCTCGGTTATTTGACCATCAACGGGACCTTTGCTTTGGTGATGTTTGCCTTATTCGGTTTCTTCACGTACGCAGCCTTCCCACTTCTCTTCTCTCTATCCTCAGTTTATGTAGACGAGGAATCTTCGTCGCTTGGCAACGCAATAGTCTGGGGTCTCGGACTTAGCGGAGGTAACGTAATCGGTCCGCTGATAATTGGCACATTCTTGATTGCTGGGTATGGAGAACTAGAGCTTGCGTTCGAATTTATGGCTGCGACGTTACTCATTTCCGCAGTTGGAACGGTTTTCCTTCCTAAATCGGAAACATCCTAAGCTAAGTGCCCGAAATGTTCGAGGAAAACTTTGAAAGAATCCCCGACCTGTAAAGTCACCGAAATCACCTTATGTGGAGATTCACGATTCATAGAGTTGGATCAAATGCAAAAGCGCGACGTCCTGATCGGGTGCGTCATCGGGAGCATATCTGGTTTCTGGGTCGCGCAGTACCTCTCAACTCTTCCCAGTTGGCTGGGGGCTCCAATATTGGAAAATTGCGGTAATCTAGCCTACTGTAGCTTCATCATACCTGTTTCGATTGTTGCAGTGCTCATCATGATCTCGCCCGTACTTTGCGAAGTTCTAATGAAACCGAGCCAGGGAAAGAACAGAGTGGCTGACTCGAACGGACGAGCATGACTAAGTCGGCCAATAAAGTAATTTTTTCAATTGTGGTAATTGTTCGGCCTATATATAGCCCGCCTTAGGCTGCAGCCGCATCAAGATGCAAGGAGCGCAGTGAGCAATGCTTGAGAGGCCACGCCTGTTCGGTGACTTAGTAACCCAAATAATCCGTCAGAAGTCATGCACGTTTTGCGGGGCTTGCATGGCCGCCTGTCCTGTGAACGTGTTGTGGCCTGTCGACGAGGAACCTACCATCGTAGACAGATGCGCGCTCTGCGAGATATGTTACTACCAATGCCCGAAGGTGGATTTTTCGAGAGAGGACGTAGAAGCCTTCGTATTCGGGCGCACAAGGCGATCCGATGAACCAATCGGAATCATCCGAGAGAGTTACTCAGGTAGAGCCGCAGCAACGAACACTCAAGCCCATGGCCAAGATGGGGGTGTGGTGACCGCTTTGCTTGCATATGCTCTCAACAGCAAGATGATAGATGCGGCAGTAGTAGCCGGAAGAGATTCGGTGTGGCATCCCAAACCGGCAGTTGCAACCAACTACGAACAGTTGGTCAATAATGCCGGTACAAAGTATACTCCAAGCCCTAGTCTATTGGGCGTCCGTTCCGCTCTATACGAATATGGCAAAAGCTGCGTGGGACTGGTTGGAACTCCATGCCAAGTCAAAGCAGCCAGAAGAATCCAGACATCACCATTGGGCAATAGACGCTTGGCTCAGGCGATGAGATTGATCATAGGTCTGTTTTGCATGGAAAGCTACGGCTACGAGAATCTCATGAGAACCTACCTCACGACCAAAGGAGTCGATCCGTCCACCGTGACGAAGGTGGGGATAAAGAAGGGGTCCTTCATTGCATTAGTTGGCGACACTGAGGTATTGCATGTACCGCTAAAGGAGATCGATGCTTTCGTACGACAAAGTTGTAGACAGTGTGACGACTTCACAGCCGAATATGCAGACATTTCAGTAGGAGCAATAGGGAGTGCAAGCGGATATTCCACAATAATTGCGCGAACCGAGGAGGGTCTCGATTTGGTCAAGCAAGCTGAAAAAGCTGGATACATTGAATTACGCGAACTCGCTCAAGAAAGCAAAGGTTTCCAGAAAGTACTGAGCATGGCGCAAGCAAAACGTTTGAGAAAAGCCGTACAATCCCCGATCGGAGCGTCAAGCAAGCAATCTGCATCAAAGAGTTACGAAAACCCTCACACCAGTCCTGACTAGCCATATTTGCCTTCGTGAGTAGTCTAGGAACTACGCGCCGTTTTTTTCGGTCTCGACTTTTTCATGAATAACAGACCGAGGATGATCAGGATTAGGCCGCTGACGTTTGAAGCGAGAAGGATCGTTTGAATTGAGCCAACTTTGGCCGCATTTGATGATTGCTGTGATAAGTTCACAACCGTATAGCATGCTCCTGCGGGAATCATTGGCAAATTCCAGACTCCGTTCGATGGTCCGCTGACGGTAAACGTTAACGTGGTTGTACATGTTGAACTGGGTGATTGGGTCAGAGTGGCGTTCTGAATTTCGAATGCAGGCTGAGGGTTCAGTATCGTTCCAGCATTTGACCTGTAGACCATGAATGTTGCTCCGACCGTTTTGTTGTAGAAGATCGGGGTCAAACTACCTGATACGCTTATGATGCTTCCATCAGTAAGCTGGTTATTGCCGTGAAATGTACGATTGGCCCATTCGATGACATACGATGCGTTATTGATGCTCAAGTAACTGGTCATCATAGCGATTTGGGGGACAAAACAGTCTTCGGTTGAGCTTATTGGATTGCAGCCGAAGGTAGCGTATCCAGTGTAATATGTGCCCGTGAATGGGCCCGAATATCCACATGGCCAGGCTCCAACGCCGATACAAGTATTTTCGGGCGCTGTGGAGGTTTGGGAAGGATGGTAGAATAATCCGAACATGAGCATGCTGAACCCCAATGCGATCATGACGATTCCGAGGCCACTCCACCTGTATCTTTGAAGAGAATTCAATCGAGCTCACCTCTTCAGGAGCAATGGGTCTTATAGCGTTTAGTCGCAGCTCGGCCTAGATTCTAATTCTCGCTCGTGTATGGGCGACGCACTTCGCCCAGCTACGATCAAATTAACTTAAATTCTCTGCAACCAGACTCATCTCAGTTGTGTTTGGGATGAAGCTGCAACAGGGAGTTGGAGTTGTTCTTGTTCTAGTAGGGGTGTATGTTGCCATCTTTCAACTTCCGAATACCGCAGCAGGTACCGTGTCGATCGTAGTTTCCGGATTTACTTTGAACGGTCTCTCGCTGCGTCAGATTGAATCTATCAGCCTAGGTGCCTTTTTTGTGTTGGTCGGTGCCTCCCTGCTTAGGCGTAGCTGATGTCTTGAGAATATCTTTTCAGTCAAGCGGATCTAAATCAAAAGCGGGTTCGAAAGGGGGGTTAGGAGGCACGCTTTATGCGCGCCAAGGCGATCGTTTACTTGGTTTGGGATTTCAGCTTCTCTGTGTAGGCTCCCGTTAACTTACCGACCTTAAAGAGCAGCCAAATGACGGCGACCACGACTGCCGCGCCGAATATGAGCCGAATGAGTTGGAAAAGAACTAGGATCCCTGTTATGTGTGGCATTATTCACTTCACCTCCACGTTTTGACTGAACGAGAGAGAATTAATGTGGATAAAACGGATTGTGGACGATTCGTTCAGAGAAATCGTCCTAAGAAATATCTAACGAGGGTTTGAAAGTCATTGAAGTTTTTCTCGGATAAATTGAACGGAGATAAAAGGGGAAGGGAGGGGATTTGCGAGTCGTTTTGGTTTAGTATGCACGAGTTTGTTGGTAGGGTTGTCTGTTTCTTGTGGCGAATATAGCGAAGGCGATGGCACCGACGGTTGCGATGGCAATTATTACTGCTATTACGGTGTCAATTAGCCAAGTGTTGTCAGGCGGGAGGTAGAGAGGTACTGGTTGTGTGACGGTCACGGTCGATTGTTGTTGGTACTGATAGGAGTTGCTTGAACCGTAGTGGTGCGATCCATGGGATCGACTTTGCGGTGCGTAGTTGCTGTTCTGGGCGCCATAGTTGTTCTGTGATGGGAAGTTGCCGTTCTGACCGCCAAAACTGTTCTGCGATGGGTAGTTGTTTTGTGGGTCGCTATTTTGTTGAGGGTAGTTGTTTTGAGCGATGTAGCTGGTGGGTGCGGCTTGGATTGTTTCAGAGGTGGTTGTTAGTAGTTGTCCGTATTGGCTGTTGTAGATGGATACGGAGATTTGTAGTGTGTCTCCCTGGGCGGTTGATGGTATGCTGAATGATAGTGCTCCATTGTATATGTTGGCAGCGCTCACTGGTGTCAGTGCGGTGTTTACGGAGCCAAGGTCTGTACTGGTGGTCGTGTCGTATGCGTCTCCTACCGCGTATAGTGAACCGTTTGACGTAGTGGTTGAGGCACAGTTTGCGGATACTGGTACCTGTATGCCAATGTACGATCCACTATTCGGTGCTGTGGTAGTTACGGTGCTTAGATTTGCCGTGCACGAATCGGCTGCGACTAAGCTGCTGCTCGCTCCAACCGCCACAACTGCAGCGGTCATAACCAACAACAGCAAAGCATAGTTACGTGCTTTCATAGATATGTGAGTCATTTTCATCACAGCACCAACTACGTGCCATAGTTACGTATAACCAGAATGGATGATTCGTCTTGTTTAGAGCATGGAGAACTACGCGTAGTACGCGGTCATTTATGTGAATCATTCATCCATTCTGATTATAGGGAACTACATGGTGTAGTTGCGATATGATGACGAAAGGAGGTGAGAATATGATTGCTGAAATGGCTAGACAACTTATCCCACAGGTTCTGAACACAATGCAGACGATGTGGCATCAAAGCTTTGCATGGCATAACTGGGGCCAATACTTCCAGCACGGTCAATTTGGCCCATGGCAGTATGGACGTACAAGCCAGGGCTACTCTGGTCAATACGGACAGTATGGACAGTATGGACAGAACTCTGGTCAATACGGACAGTATGGACAGAACTCTGGTCAATACGGACAGTATGGACAGAACTCTGGTCAATACGGTGGACAATACGGCCGCAAACACTGGTAAACCTGACAGCCCGACAATTACGCTCCCCCTTTTCTTTAGTATTTCTTCCAGCTAGTGATTTAATCGCGAGGATAACTTATTAAGTGGAAATTGCTAACGACGCATCGTAGTTAGGATGACGCGTAAATGTCTTCGAGAGCCCTCCGTACTCTTGTTCTGCTGGACGCGTTCTATATGGCAGTAGGACACGCGCCCCTTATCCGAGTGATCTTCTTCTCATTCCAGATCGGTGCGTTCTTCCTATTTTCCACGCTCATATACGTCGTCGGGGGGATCTTAGTAATGTGTGGTAAATTGTTCAGATTGGCAAATGTCAGTCTGATCCTCATGGCTATAATTGACAACATTCTCCTCATCTACACGAGAACTATGCCGAATATCTTCTTCTCAAGGACTATACCTTGGTCCTCACATTGGTTCCTGGTCCCTGGAACCGTACAAATATTTTTTGGACAGGCAATAATTGTGGTTCTTTGCTGCGTTCTTCTCTTGAGTACAAAGGATGCAATTAACTAGGGCAGCACAGTTGATGATTTTCGTCATGACGCTCTGGAGATGATGACTGCGCCATATTGTGATGGATGCGGAGTATCAATCTCAGCCGACCAAAATTTTTGCATTAAGTGTGGGCGAACTCTCGCGCCCGTGAACATCCCGCTTGTTCCGCAAGAAGAACCGATTTTCGCAGAACCACAGCGTCCTCCTGGAATGCCTGCTTCGTATCCACGCGGATTGCCAGAGCAATCGATGATGCAATCGGCTAGACCTGCTGCGATAAGCGCGCTGACTGTCTTCGTGATCATCGCAGGGATCATCGACATTTGCATGGTAGTTTTGTTCCTGGTTCTTTCAACCTTCTCGTTCCACATCCTAGGAGTCATTGTTTCGCTTCCTCCATTTGGTTGGATCATGCT
>Ga0074044_10002807_pt1 | contig 15126 bp, 16 predicted proteins | sample BogForMeECP23OM1_FD_94443 | JGI IMG/M metagenome (GOLD analysis project Ga0074044, IMG submission 94443) | Bog forest soil microbial communities from Calvert Island, British Columbia, Canada - Bog Forest MetaG ECP23OM1 | ecosystem: Environmental > Terrestrial > Soil > Wetlands ... | reverse complement strand
GATTACGGCGACTCCGACAGCAATCAGTTCAGTCTGGTTCATATCACCGGCCGGGACCGAAAAGATGGCGCGATAAACGAGCCACAGCCCGATCAAAACGGTCGCAAAGTTTGCAATCATCCTCGCACCTCGTTTTCATGAGTACGCTGGAGAAAGCGCCAGGTTATCGGCGGGATCGCGAGAAATGCAGCGCTGCTCGCGACGATCAACCCCTTCCAGCCGATTTGAAGAGGCGTCCACGCGACGATGGCGATCGCAGTAAGACCGTGCAATCCGTATAAAATGCAGGCCATCCGGTGAAGGATTAATGCGTCCTGAAGACGCGCAATTGTGTACACCAATCCATAGCTTCCGGCCAACGCCACGTAGAGGCCCAGCAGCAACGCCGACTGTAGCAGGCTGATTTCGCTCATTCGGCGGCTCCAGCGGCAGCCAGGACAGGCGCCCGTCTGCCAATCGTGAGCAAGTCCCACACCAGAGCCACGTAGCCTGCCGCGAACAAGAGCCCGAAGATGAAGCGGGTGACCATCCCCTCGACGAACCATGGGTTCGTCTGACCGGCAATAAATGCGTCGTGGGTAGATCCGCCGATCGCACGTTCAACGAATGCTTGCGCAAAACCGGACACCAACAGCGCGCCTACCATGCCAACAAGACCAAGGTTCAGCGCAGCAAAGGACCACTTCCAAAGCGTGCCTCCCAAATGGTCGAGGCCGCGGAGCTTCTGGACAACCAGATAGATGACCGAAAGCACACCACATGCGTAAGCACCCCAGAACGCAAAATGACCGTGCGATACCGTCCACTGCGTCCCGTGGGCATAAAGATTGACCTGCGGCAGAGTAATCATGAAGCCCCAGACGCCGCCGCCGAGGAAATTGCCGAATGCCTCCGCCAGCAGCCAATAGAAGGCCGGCCGGTTCGTCGTCTTCATGTGATGCGTGCCGGCGTCATAGACCGCGTGCACGACCATTCCGAGCAGTGGCAACGGTTCGAGCGCCGAGAAGAGACCGCCGATGGTTAGCCAGTAGCTTGGGGCGCCGATCCAGAAATAGTGGTGACCCAGTCCCAAAATCCCGGTCCCGAGAACGAGCGCCACTTCAATGTAAAGCCAAAGTTCAACGATCCGTCGCGAGGTACCGAGAAGCTGCATCAACGTCCAGGCCATGATGCAGCCGATAAGAACCTCCCAGGTCGCCTCGACCCAAAGATGAACAAGCCACCACCACCAGAACAGGTCGGCCGACATGTTGCTGATGGCGGGGAACGCGTCCAGATAGAGAACCAGAAGCGGCACGAGGTCGATCATCAGCACCGCGGTAATCCCGGTGACCCTCCTGGTCACATATGCGGTTCCAATGACGTTATAGGCAAAGACCGCCATGACCACGACGACGCCGATTGCGGCCCACCGCGGCGCTTCGACGTATTTTCTGCCTTGGTTGATGAACCACAGCGCGGTCTCGTTGCTATTGCCGTATTGAACCACGATGAAGACGACCGCAACGACGGCAACCGCCCCGAAGAATACGTAGAACAAGATCTCCGCCAACCGGATTCCCACAAGTTCGCGGCCGAACTCTTCGGGCAAGAACCAGTAGATCGCTCCCATGAATCCCATCAGAAGCCAAATGACCATCGTGTCGATGTGAAGAATTTTGGCGATATTGAAATGGAGGATGCCAAAAAGAAAATCTGGATTGATATAGTAGTAGGCCGACATCAGCCCCGCGACCGTCATGATGCCGAACAGTGCGATGGCGGCCGCCAGATATTTAACCGCGAGTTGCTGAGAGCGATACATCGCGACCTCCTACTGCTTCGACTGCATGTGGCCGAAATTCGGCGGGAAACCGTTGGTATCAACTGAAGCCATCCATTTGAGATAGGCGACAGTGGCTTCGGCCTCCTGCTGGGTAAGTCCGAGATTCGGCATTGTGCGCGTCCAGACGCGATACTTTTCCGGATTCATCAGGAACTTCACCATCGCGTCTTCGCGCGTTGTCGCACCTGTGATGGCCTGCCAAGTCTCCCAGGCAGGATCGAGCCAAGCCTTGGTAAGATCGGGAGCGTAATAGGCGCCGTTGCCGAAGAAGGTGTGGCAGTCGATACAGGCGCGGCTCTGAATCACCATCTTGCCCTTATCGATTAGCGCTTCTGCTGCCGCTGCATCGACGGCCTTGCCGAACAGAGGCTCTGGCCCTCCAATCACCGGCACGTCGTTGCCACGATTTTCGTCAAATTTGTAATCGATGTGCTGGTTGATCACCGTGTAACGCGGAACGTTGGAGCCGCCTGGGCTAATGGCCGCAAGACTATCGATTGTCAGCATAATGAGTACCGCCGACATGATCGCAACCGTACTGATGGCGCCGGCGCGCCAGAATGCTGGGTCATCGACGTGCATGAGGCTTCTCCACCTGACAGAGGGTCTTGGGCAGCTTGTCACTGCGCCGAAGGAAGATTTGACTTGCGGTCAGCGACGCCTCTCGGTCAGGCTTCGAACCGTGGGAAAAGGATGTTGTTCTCGATGTGGATGTGGTCGGTCAGGTCCTCGGCCAGCTTGGCAAGGCCGGCATAGAGCGCGCGCCACGTATTGCAGGCGTCATCGGGCGCTGTCATGTCGCCGGTCAAGGCGGCAATAGCTCTGAGCTCCTCGCCGCACTCGTCGTGCTCATGACGCATCATGGCGATGCGATGCACGATCATCGGATTGCCGCCGGCGAGCATGAGCGGGAACAGCACTTGCTCCTCCTTTTGCATGTGCGATTCTAAGTCTGCCTGCATGCGCTCAAGGAGATCGGAAAGTCCGGCAGGCACTGCGGGGTGGTCGACATGCACCCGCTCGACGCGAATTGCGAGCTGGCGTAGCTCAGGCAGTTCCTGGCGGTGGACCTGATGATAGCGCTGCAGGATATAGCCGATGAGGTCCTCCACGCTTTCGGGGACCGAATTCCGTTGCGGGGCTAGGCGTGACAGTTCCGTCTCAATAGACGCTGGATCGAGGCCTTTCTTGCGTGCCGCCCGTTCCAAGCTTTCCGATCCGCCGCAGCAAAAATCGAGTTTGTGGTGACGGAAGACAGCGGTCGAACCGGGAATGCTCGCAGCAATGTCGCCCAGACTGCGGGTTGCCAAGGATTCAGGTGCGGCTTGGCTCATGACGGCTCTCCTTGCGGCAGCGCCAATGTGGTATTTACAATACCAGTTAGATTAGCCCATAATGTGGTATTGTCAATACCAATATAACGGTGAGCGATCGTGACCGGATCGGGCAGGGACACAGCACATCAAGCAAAGTTCATCCGGCGGGCACGAGAGTTCAAAACCATCGCCGCCATGCTACGCATGTATTGCCGCAGCCATCACGGCTCGAAGGACGCTTGCCTCTGTCACGACTGCCTCGAACTGCACGACTATGCCCACCGGCGCCTGGAGCGCTGCCTGTTCGGCGAGGCCAAACCAACCTGCGTCAATTGCACTGTGCATTGCTACAAGGCGAGCATGCGTGAGCGCGTCAGGCAGGTGATGCGCTGGGCCGGCCCGCGCATGATGTGGCGCCACCCCGTGCTCGCTGTCTGGCACATGATTGCGGGACGTCGGCCGGCGCCGACGATTCAACGCTCGCGATAACGCAGTTGCAAAGTTTTGCTGCGCAGAAGGCCGCCAGCCAGCACACTGACGGCGGCAACGGTGACCAGGATGGCGGCGGCGAGGTGCCAAGGCCGGCCAAGGGTCCAACGCAGCGCCACGAGTTGCCAGGCTGTTGCGAGCCAGATGCCGGCTGCGACATAGGCTAACCCCTGAAGAAGCAGCAGGCTCCAGGGCTCGCGCACCAAGAACAGTGCCGGCGCTGCCAGACACAAAGCAACCCCCATGACGCTGCCCGCGTGCAGAAAGTGGGCGGCGATGAGCAAGGCGGCGATGATGTAAAGTGTAATTCTAGCGATCATGAGACCACCTCGGCCGTCCCGCTGCGGTTTCATCTTGGCCGTCGCCAGTTCTGCGGGCCGCGGCGGGTGGCAAAGTCTACTGGCGTGGTTGATTGTCAGTCCCGCGCCAGATTACCGATTAACCCTATGTTATAATGTGGTATAGTCAATACCAATTTGGAGCGGTCAATGCGATTGCTGACCTCGACCGATCTGGCTCTGCGCGTTCTGATGCGGCTGTCGGCTGAACCGGACCAACACATCAGCACCGACGTGCTGGCGCGCGATCTGGCCCTCTCGCGCAACCATCTTCACAAAATCGTCCAGTATCTCACCGAGGTTGGCCTCGTCCGCACGATCCGCGGGGCGCGCGGCGGTGTGATGCTGGCGCGGCCTGCCAGCGAAATCCGGGTCGGCCAAGTGGTGCGCGGCCACGAACAGGATCAGAGCTTGGTCGAGTGTTTTCGTCCCGACGGCGGAGCTTGCACGTTGCTGCCGCGCTGCCGCCTGCGCGGCATGTTGGCGGCCGCGACAGACGCGTTCTACCAGCATCTCGACCGCTATACCTTGGCCGACTGTCTTGCCGGCGCCAACTCATCAGTGCATCAGCACCCAAAATCGAAGAAGTCTCGCGTTCTGAAAGCCACGGCGTCGCGCGGATGATCTTGCGCCGAATAACTCGACCGTTCTAGCTCGAGCCCGCCGGCGCCGGGACGAATTTCAGCGCAACGCCGTTCATGCAATAGCGCAGCCCGGTCGGCTTCGGCCCGTCGTTGAAGACGTGGCCGAGGTGGCCGCCGCAGCGATGGCACGAGACCGCGGTGCGCGTCATGCCGAACGAGTGGTCTTCCGTCTCGTCGACGGCTTTGTCGAGCGGCGCCCAGAAACTCGGCCAGCCGGTGCCGCTTTCGAATTTCGTCTTCGACGAGAACAGCGGCAGGTCGCAGCCGGCGCAGGCGAACGTGCCGGCGCGATGTTCATCGAGGAGCGGACTGGTGAACGGCCGTTCGGTGCCCTCTTCGCGAAGTACGTCGTATTGCGCAGGCGTCAGAAGCTTGTGCCACTCCTCGTCGGTGTGGGTGACCTCGTAGGTGGTGGCGGCTTTCACGGCATGCGGCCGCGCCAGGCGGCCAATCGCCAGAGCTGCCAACCCCGCGGCGCTGGCGTAGAAGGCTTGTCGGCGTGTGAGCATGTGTCGTCCCTCCTCCCCCGTCCACCCTCCCGGCGCTTGCGGGGAAGCGTAGGATGGGGGCAATGCGCAGGTTCGCACGAATAATCTGGGGTATTGTACCTCATTTCATAGCGGGAGTTACGGCCCCGAGCGCTATTTGATTACGGCAAGAGGAAAACTCACATAGAGTTGATGGTCGTTGCCGGAAAGCTCGCGGCGGCGTTTGACCGGAGGCGGTCTTTGGCCTCTATTCTGCGCCGAACCTGGCCCTTCGTTCAGGTGGCAACGCTTAACAGAACGGACGTTGATCAATGAGAGATCCAGAAACCCGCGAGATTTCCGCGCAGGCCTACTTGGCGCGGCTTGCCGAGCGCGGCATCGACTACGTGTTCGCCAATGCCGGAACGGACTTCGCCCCGGTCATCGAATCGCTCGTCATCAACGCCAACGGCCGGCGTAAATTTCCGCGCGTCATCACCGTGCCGCACGAAAATGTCGCGATGGCCATGGCGCACGGTTATTACAAGATCGCCGGAAAACCGGCGGCGGTCATGGTGCATGTCACGGTCGGCACCGGCAACGCGGTCAACGGCCTGATGAATGCCGCGCGCGACAACATCCCGATCCTGCTGGCCGCCGGGCGCACGCCGGTCACCGAGACCGGCCACGTCGCGTCGCGCAACCGGCCGATCCACTGGGGCCAGGAGTCGTTTGACCAGGGCGGCATCGTGCGCGAATTCACCAAATGGGATTACGAGCTGCGCTCCGGCCAGCCGGTCGGTGCGATTGTCGACCGCGCCCTCGATATCGCCATGAGCGAGCCGCGCGGCCCGGTCTATCTGACTTTGCCGCGCGAGGTGCTGTGCGATACGGCGACTGCCGCGCGCCGCGACGGCAACCGCCCGCTCGGCGCCATTGCGGCGGTGCCGTCGCGGCAAGCGATCGACCAGGCGGCGGCTCTGATCGCCGGCGCGCAATTCCCGCTCATCGTCACGTCGGCGCTCGGACGCTCGCCGGAAGCCTTTGCCGCGCTTGCGGCGCTGACCGAGGAATTCGCGTTGCCGGTGGCGCAGAGCGAGCCGAGCGATCTCAATCTGCCGACCGATCATCCGATGAATCTCGGCTTCGACATGAAAGCGCTGCTGCCGCGCGCCGACGTCGTGCTGGTGCTCGACGCGCCGGTGCCGTGGATTCCGAAGGTCGTCACCCCGAACCATGACGCCAAGGTCATTCACATTTCGGCCGATCCGCTGCAGACGCAATATCCGTTCCGCGACTTCGAGGCCGACCTCTTGATCGCCGGCACGGCGCGCGGCGCGCTGCCGCTGCTGCGGGAAAGTCTGCGCGCAAAAGTAAAGCGCGACGGCGTCGAGCAACGGCGCAAAGCGGTTGCCGCGATCCGTGACGACCTTCTCGCGGTGCGGCGCCGCGCACTCGACGCGGCCAAGGCGCGCACGCCGATCAGCACGTCGCATATCGCCGCCTGCCTCAATGAGCTCAAGACCGAGGATGCGATCATCATCAACGAGCTGGGCGTGCCGATCAGCCAGCTTCATCTGACCAAGCCCGGCAGCTACATGGGCAATCTGCTCGCCGGCGGGCTCGGCTTCGGCCTCGGCGCCGCGCTCGGCGCCAAGCTCGCCGCGCCCGAGCGCGAGGTGATTTCGGTCGTCGGCGACGGCTCCTATATGTTCGGCAATCCGCTGCCGTTCCATTACGTCGGCCGCGCCGAGAAGCTGCCGACGCTGACCATCATCGCCAACAACCAATCGTGGCACGCCGTGCGGGCGTCGACGCTCGACGTCTTCCCCGACGGCTATGCCGCCAAGGCGAACACCATGCCGTTGACCGAACTCAAGCCGACGCCCGACTACGAGAAGGTGATCACCACCTGCGGCGGCGTGGGCGAGAAGGTCGAGCGGCCGGGCGATTTGCTGGCGGCGCTCAAGCGCTGCTTCGAGGCGGTGCGATCCGGCACACCGGCGCTCCTCAACGTGATCACGCAGGGGCGCGATTCGTAGGCGAGCGCGCCGAGGAACGGTTCGGCGAAGAATTGCAGGGGATCGCGTGGCTTCTCAAATCGACATCACGGTGCTGAGCACGACCGCGATGAAGACGGTATTCGACGAGCTCTCGCCACTCTTCGAGCGCGCGACCGGCAATCGTCTGACCGTCAATTTTGGGCCGTCGTTGCAACTCGAGAAGCGCCTGGCCGAGGGCGAGGCGGCCGATGTGGAGATCGTGACCGCCGCCGGCGCCAGGGATTTGATAGCGCGCGGCAAGATCGTCGCCGGAAGCATCGTAGACTTGGCCTATTCGTCGCTCGGTGTCGCGGTGCAAAAGGGCGCGCCGAAGCCGGACATTGCCACGGCCGATGCGTTCAAGCGGGCGTTTCTCGCCGCAAAATCGATCGCCGTCGGCAAGCCGGTCGGCGGCGGTCAGAGCGGCGTGCACATGGCAAGAGTTTTTGCGCAACTGGGCATCGCCGCGGCGATGAACGCCAAGACGACGTACAGCGTCGGCGGTCCTGCGGGATTGGTCGGCCTCATCGTCCGGCGCGGCGAAGCCGAAATCGGCGTCCAGCAGCTCGCCGAGCTGATGGCCGTTTCCGGCATCGACATCGTCGGCCCGCTGCCGGCGGAATTGCAAAGCATCACGCCGTTTGTCGCCGCAACGCCGATCAACGCGAGCCACGCCGAAGCCGGCCGGGCGGTGATCGATTTTCTCACCACGCCCGCGGCCAAGCGCGTCATCAAGGCCAAGGGTCTGGAGCCGGCGTAAGCAGTGAAACGCGACCTGAAGGCGTCCGGCGACTAACGCGGCGCCGTCACCGCGCCAGGCCTTTGAGCACATCGGGATTTATCACATTGATCGGCGTGCCCGCTGCATAGGCGGTGATCTGGTCGAATATGTCGGCGAATTGGACTTCGTATTCCTCGGGCGTCACATAGCCGATATGCGGCGTGCAGACGACGTTTGCCATGGTGAGCAATGGATAGCTGGCGTCGAGCACCGGCTCTTCCTCGTAGACATCGACGGCGGCCATCCCGGGGCGACCGAGGCGTAGCGCATCGACCAATGCGCCGGGCGCGATCAGCGGCGCCCGGCTGGTATTGACCAGAAGCGCCGTGGGCTTCATCCGTGCCAGGTCGGCGGCGGTGACGATATGGCGCGTCGCCTCGACGAGGCGCATATGCAGCGAGATCACATCGCAGTCCTCAAAGAATGCCTCTTTGCTGGGCGCGGCCGCGTAACCATCGGCCCGCGCCAGGTCGAGGGTCGCCGGTCGCGCCCAGGCCACGACGTTCATGCTGAACGCCCGCCCATAACCGGCAACGACGCTGCCGATCCGGCCATAGCCATAGATGCCGAGCGTCTTGCCGCGCAGCGTATGGCCGACGCCGATCTGCCATTTTGCCGCCTTGAGCGCCGCCGCCTGCTGGGGAATCTGGCGCATCGAGGTAAGCACCAATGCCCAGGTCAATTCCGCGGCGGCGTAAGACGGCGTGCCGGGGTGCTGGCTCGAGGAGACGATCACGCCGAGCCGCGTGCAGGCGTCGACATCGATGTGGGGATAGACGCTGCGCTGGCTGATGAGTTTGAGATTGGGCAGGCGCTCGAGCAGCGGGGCGCGGATTTTTGTCCGCTCGCGGATCAGCACCAGGACTTCGGTGCCGCCGAGCCGTTCGGCAAGCGCGTCGACATCCTGGACGTGATCGTTCCAGATCGTGACATCGTAACCGGCGAGCTTGCCGAAGCATGGCAGCGTCCGTAGCGTGTCGTGGTAATCATCCAGAATCGAGATTTTCATAGGGCCTGCTCGTGTTCGCAACCGGGCGCGACGAAGACTATAACTCCTTTCTCGTCGCTGATTCCGCCTACGCCGCTGCGCTCGGCACGCGCCAGCGTAGGCCGGGAAACCGCGCATAGTCGCGGTCGAGCGTGATCCATTCGCAGCCCCACTCGATCGCGAGCGCGGCGTACCAGGCGTCGGTGACGCGCGGGCCGCGAGTCTCTGTTTCAATACATAGGCGATTGAAGATTTCCCAATGCCGTTCGCGCGGTTCGACAATCTGGCAGTGCGGCTGACCGAGCAGATCTTCGCAAAAACCGAAGACGGCTTCGAATGAACTTGGTGTAGTGTAGACGTGCCGGTTCGTGGTGACGCGAACTACGGCCGCCAATGCCAACGGCGAAATGCCGAACCGCTCGACGCCAAGTACGGTATTGTCGAGCCACTTCCGGCAGACTGTGTGTTGGGGCACTTCCTTGCGGAAGGCATAGATGAGGACGTTGACGTCCGGCAAAATCATTTGAAGTGTTTCATGCGCTCAACATATTCCAGGTCTTCCATCTCCTGGAGCGCCGCCGAATCGGAAATATCGATACCCGGCAACGGGGGACCAGAGGCGTCGCTGTAACGCGGCAAGATGCGCTTGGACGTGGCCTTTTTTTGCGTGTCGCTGACCACAAGCCGCAGGCCCTCCTCGATGAGGGACGTGAGCGTGCGATCCTCGGCCAACGCCTTGCGCTTGGCGCGGCGGAGCAAATCCCGCGGCAGTCGGACGGTCGTGCGCTCGATCATATGTCAAGACATATCGACAATATGTCGATATGTCAAAATCGGGCGATGGACGACAGATGTTCCTGCATCCGTCCTCTGTCGTCTGACCTCCGTCGTCCGCCCAAAAGAAAACCGGGCCCTTGCGGGCCCGGTCTAGTTCGTCAGCGTGGGGCGCCGACGATTCACCTTCCAGAGGGGAACAACTGCCCGGCATTACGATTGCCAATCTGGGAGGATGGGGCAACCGTTTGCCTTGCAGCACGTGCGCAGTATGCGAGCCGGATACTTACGACGCAACGCGGTGATGGACATGCCAGCCATGCGGTCATCGCAACGTCGGCGCTGGGGCGTAACCGTCGAATAAAATTCACCGCAGGCAGCGCATGGCGAGACCGAGTGCTAGAAATTCCAGCGCTGCGCGTTGGCGACGAGAAAGTCGCGAAAAGCCTGCACGCGCGCGACGGTCTTGAGCTCTTCGGGATAAACGAAATAGGCCTCGAGTGCGATTGCATCGGCCTCGCCGAAAAGTTGCACGAGCCCGCCGTTCCCCTCGACCAGATAATCCGGCAGCATCGCGATACCGAGCCCGCGCTGGCATGCGCGAAGGATGCCGAGAATGTTGTTGATAACAAGATGCGGCGTACGCGGCCCCTTGCCGTCGCGCGCGACCTCGACCAGCCAACGGGAGCGCAGCAGGTACGGCGGTACGTTGCCGCCGAGCATCAGAATACGATGGCTATCGAGATCGTCGACCGCTCGCGGCGTGCCGAAGCGCTTGAGGTATTCGGGCGAGGCGTAAACGTGGAAGTGCACGGAGAACAGCTTGCGCTGGATCAAGTCGGGCTGCGTCGGCTGGCGCAAACGAATCGCGACGTCGGCCTCGCGCATGGCGAGGTCGAGTTCCTCGTCGGTGGTCAGAAGCGTGATGTGGATTTCAGGAAAAAGATCGATGAACTCTCCGAGCCGCGGCGTGAGCCAATGCACGCCGATGCCCGGCGTCGTCGTCACCCGCAAGTCGCCGTTCGGCCGCTCCCGGCTGTCGGTCAGCTTGGCGCGCGCGGCTTCGAGTTTCATGAAGACGTCGTGCGCGGTGCGATAGAGCAACTCGCCTTGCTCGGTGAGGATCAATCCGCGCGCGTGCCGATGGAATAGCGAGACTGAAAGTTCCTGCTCGAGCGCGCTGACTTGGCGCGACACGGCCGACTGCGACAGCCCGAGTTGCTCGCCGGCATGCGTAAAGCTGCCCGCCTCGGCGGCGGCGTGAAAGACCTTAAGCTTGTCCCAATCCATTCTGCTACCTTTTCGCTCTTCCCGCATCCGGGGAGAGGACACAGTCACTCCGCCGCGGCGCGGCGCTCCGCCTGCACGGCGAGGAAGCGCTCGGCTTCGAGCGCCGCCATGCAGCCCAATCCGGCGGCGGTGACGGCCTGCCGATAGATGTCGTCGGCGACATCGCCGGCTGCAAACAGGCCGGGCACGGAAGTGGCGGTGGAATGCGGTGCGGTCTTGATGTAGCCGGACGGCTTCATGTCCACCTGTCCGGCGACCAGCGCGGTCGCCGGTGCATGGCCGATGGCGATGAAAATACCGTCGATCGCGCGCTCGCTGACCGCTCCGGTTTTGATGTTTTTCAGGCGCGCGTGACTGACCTTGAGCGGGCTCTCGCCGCCGCGGATGTCATCAAGCACCGTATCCCAGGCCACCTCGATTTTCGGGTTCTTGAACAGCCGATCCTGCAAAATCTTCTCGGCGCGCAAGCTGTCACGCCGATGCACGAGCGTGACGTTGGACGCGAAATTGGTGAGAAACAGCGCCTCCTCGACCGCCGTGTTGCCGCCGCCGATGACCAGAACTTCTTTGCCGCGATAGAAAAAGCCGTCGCAGGTCGCGCAGGCGGAAACGCCGTAGCCGCGGAACTTTTGCTCCGACGGCAGATCGAGCCAGCGCGCCTGGGCGCCAGTCGCCAGGATGAGCGTCTCCGCGACATAGATATCGCCGGAATCGCATTCGATCCGGAACGGGCGCCTGGCGAGATCGACCTTGCTCACGTGGTCGGAAACCAGCCTGGTGCCGACGTGAGCCGCCTGCTTCTCCATTTGCTCCATGAGCCAAGGGCCCTGGATCACATCAGCGAACCCGGGGTAATTCTCGACATCAGTGGTGACGGTGAGCTGGCCGCCGGGCTGCACCCCCTGGATCATGATCGGATCGAGCATGGCGCGCGCCGCATAGATTGCTGCGGTGTAGCCCGCAGGCCCCGACCCGACGATCACGACTTTGGCGTGGGTGGTTTTCGTCACCGCCTTATCTCGTTCGTTGCGGCAGGTTTTGAAGCATAAAGCAACCTGCGCGGACACCCCTCAGTCGGCTGCGGTTCCTAGCAGATCGGCTTATTTCGCGACCACCCAAGCTCGGCAGGCAGCCATTCTGTTGAGCATGTAGAGATTTTCCGGGAGCTATGCAAGATACGCAACCCGATACCGCAAGCTGAGTGTTTACGCATACGAACTCCCTCTCCCCCTTGGGGGAAAGGGAGAGCAGCTATTTCCACTCGATCTTGATGATCTCGTAGGCCTTGGCGCCGCCGGGCGTGACCACCTCGACCTGCACACCCTTCTTCTTGCCGACGAGGGCGCGGGCGAGCGGGGAGGTGATGGAAATCTTGCCCTTCTTGGCGTCCGCCTCAGGTTCGCCGACGATCTGCCATACGGCCTTTTTGTCGGTGTCCTCGTCGATCAGCGTGACGGTCGCGCCAAAGGTAATCGTCTCACCGGAAAGCTTCGAAACATCAATGACATCGGCGCGCGCGAGCTTGTCCTCAAGCTCGGCGATGCGGCCCTCGTTGAGCGATTGGGATTCCTTGGCCGCATGATATTCGGCGTTCTCCGACAGATCGCCGTGAGTACGCGCGTCGGTGATTTGCTGGATGATGCGCGGGCGCTCCACCTGCTGGCAATGCTTGAGTTCGGCCTCGAGCGCAGAATACCCCTCCGCCGTCATCGGAATCTTGTCCATCGGTCTCAAACCTCCAATACCCCGCTCGTGTCCTGATTTTCGAAGTTCGCCAGCGCTGGCGGCACACTCTCATGCGAACTTCGGAATCAAAAAGGACACCAGCAAACTCAACATTGTAGTGCGGTTTTCTGGATTTGAAGTTCCTCTGCGAGTTTGCCGCTAAACTGTAGGAACTTCAAATCCACCGCAATACGGGCAAAACTCAGGTCGCGGGCCGAAGCATTGCCTGGCCACGCGACCGCAAACCCTGTCTCTACACGCACCGCCGCTGCGGCCGCCCCGATTCGAGATCAGACTCGGCCCCGAAATAGCTCTGCAGCGCGCACACCTCGAGGTCGCCCCTGAGATAGGCTTTGATGCCCTGCGCTGCGGCGACGGCCCCTGAGAGAGTGGTGTAGTACGGCACTTTATGCAAGAGGGCTGCACGCCGAAGCGAGCGACTGTCGTTAAGCGCCGTGGCCCCCTCCGTGGTGTTGAAAACGAGCTGGACCTCGCCGTTTTTGATGGCGTCGACAATATGCGGGCGCCCTTCCGCCACCTTGTTGATCTTGACCGCGGCGACACCCTGTTCGGCGAGGTAGCGCTGCGTTCCCGATGTCGCCAGCACCCGAAATCCCAGTCCGGCGAGCAGGCGGGTGGCCTCGATAATGCGGGGCTTGTCGGCATCCTTGACCGACACGAAGACCGTCCCCGTCTTTGGCAGGCGCGAGCCGCCGCCGAGTTGGCTCTTGACGAAAGCGACGTTGTAGTCGCGATCGATACCCATCACTTCGCCGGTCGATTTCATTTCCGGCCCGAGCACCGTATCGACCGCGGCGCCGAAGCGCGCGAACGGGAACACGGCTTCCTTGACGCCGATATGCCGGGCGGCGCCGGGCTCGAAGCGCTGCGGCTTGAGCTTAAAGCTCGCCAGGGATTCGCCTGCCATGATGCGCGCCGCGATCTTGGCTGCCGGGATGCCGGTCACCTTGGCGACGAACGGCACCGTGCGCGAGGCGCGCGGATTGACCTCGAGCACATAGATGTCGCCGCCCTTGATGGCGTATTGCGCGTTCATCAGGCCGCCGACCTTCAGCGCAAGCGCGAGCGCCCGGGTCTGCCGGTCGAGTTCTGCGATGACTTCGGCCGATAAGTTGTGCGGCGGCAGCGAGCAGGCGGAATCGCCGGAATGAATCCCTGCCTCCTCGATGTGCTCCATGATGCCGGCGATATAGGTGTCTTTACCGTCGGCAAGGCAATCGACGTCCACTTCGACGGCGTCGGTGAGATAGCGGTCGATAAGCAGCGGCCGCTTCTTCGAGACCGCGAGTTCCGACGGACGGTCGAGGTCGGCGGCAAGCCGCGTGACATAGCGGTCGAGCTGATGGCTGTCGTGCACGATCTCCATGGCGCGGCCGCCGAGCACATAGGACGGTCGGATCACGATCGGATAGCCGATCGATTCGGCGATCGCGCGCGCCTTCTCCGGGCTCGTGGCGATGCCGCTCTTCGGCTGCCGCAGCTTGAGCCGATCGAGCAGCTGCTTGAAGCGGTCGCGATCCTCGGCAAGATCGATGGCGTCGGGCGAGGTGCCGAGGATCGGCACCTGCGCCCGCTCCAGCGGCTCGGCGAGCTTGAGCGGCGTCTGGCCGCCGAACTGGACGATGACGCCGTGCAGCACGCCGTTTAAGCGTTCGGTATCGATGATCTCGATCACGTCCTCGGCGGTGAGCGGCTCGAAATAAAGCCGGTCGGAGGTGTCGTAATCGGTCGACACCGTCTCCGGATTGCAATTGACCATGATGGTCTCATAGCCGACGTCCTTGAGCGCGAAGGCGGCATGGCAGCAGCAATAATCGAACTCGATGCCCTGGCCGATCCGGTTTGGTCCACCGCCGAGGATGATGACCTTCTTCTTGTCCGATGGTGCCGCCTCATCGACGGCGCGGCCGGCAAAGGGAACGTCGTAGGTCGAATACATGTAGGCCGTGGGCGAGGCGAATTCGGCGGCGCAGGTATCGATACGCTTGAACACCGGGCGCACGCCGAGCCGGCGGCGGCGCTCGGAGACCTCCTCGGCCGCTAAGCCGGTCAGCCGGCCAAGCCGCGGGTCGGAAAAGCCACTTGCCTTCAGCCGGCGCAGCGCCGCCGCCGTGGTGGGCAGGCCCTTGGCGCGAATCTCGGCTTCCATTTCGACGATGCCGCGGATCTGCGCGAGGAACCACGGGTCGATCCGGCAGGCGGTGTGAATATCGACGTCGCTCATGCCGAGCCGCATCGCCTGCGCCACTTTGAGGATGCCGTCGGGCGAGGGCGTGCCGAGCGCCGCACGAATCGCATTCTTGTCGTCACCCTGGCCGAGCCCCGGGATCGCGATTTCGTCGAGGCCCGTTAAGCCGGTTTCGAGCGAACGCAGCGCCTTTTGCAAACTCTCCTGGAAGGTGCGGCCGATGGCCATCGCCTCGCCG
>Ga0074044_10002806_pt1 | contig 15129 bp, 7 predicted proteins | sample BogForMeECP23OM1_FD_94443 | JGI IMG/M metagenome (GOLD analysis project Ga0074044, IMG submission 94443) | Bog forest soil microbial communities from Calvert Island, British Columbia, Canada - Bog Forest MetaG ECP23OM1 | ecosystem: Environmental > Terrestrial > Soil > Wetlands ... | reverse complement strand
GGCCCGTAAACGGCTCGAGAAACAACGCCCGTCATTAGTGGCTGCGCGCGACCAGGCGATCGTCGAACTCCGGCGCGAAAAACTCCAGAAAGAAACTGCTGAAAAGGCACACAAGGTTGCCAGGGTGCGCAGGTAGCGCCCGGCTCTTGACATGAGGGTTGTCGGGATCAGCTCAGCCAGCGATTCTTCCCAGCGGGCCAGATTACGCTCAGCCCGGTCCATTCGGCGGCTCAGCACGGATTTCTGGACAACTACTTCTGACACGGCCCATAGCCTTTATACCGATTCCTACGGGCGTAAAATCGTGGACTACTGCACTACTTTCGTGTGCGGACCCCAGCTCAGCTTGTGACTGAAGGAGTGGAAAGTTTATCAAGCTCAGCATCGATTCTCTGATGCTCTTGGGTGAGTCGAAGCTTCTCCAGCGCTTTAAACAACGGACTCAGATCAAAACGATTGGTCGAACCAACTTGCATTTCCCGTCGAAGATACCCTTTCGCTTCGAGACTTCGGGCATGGTTCCTGACTGCGGTAGAACTCACACCCATTTTTTTTGCCAACGTCTTGAAGGCCGGAAAAGGGGCATTCTGATCCCATTTATACCGGAGTAAATGGACGATAAGCAGAACCTCAGCCCCTTTTATCGAAGGCTGTAGCTTGCAATAGTTGTCTAAAAAAAAATCGGAGATCGGTGTCCAACCGTCCTTAACCAGTTCGATGGTCCACCGCTGGTTCACTTCTCGCGATTTTGTCGGCATAAAAGAGACGGAGAGAGGAGGATTCGAACCTCATGCTCTTTCGAGGCACCGTCTGGCTTGTCAAACCGCGACCCACCCTGGAGCTTCACTCTCCTTGACCGTATTCATCGCATATGGCACGGTGAACGCAAAGGAAATTTTGATGGGGGTCTGCTTTCTTTCTATTCTTTCTTTGCTATAGATAAGCTGAATCTCTTTTGCTGTCCGTAAATCTTACACGGGGGTATAAGCAATTTTACAGTGCGTGTGCAAATTATTTTACATACCCTCTGTAAGAAGATATTTGCATTTCCCCTCGCGCTGCCTATTATTGCTAATAGCTTGTCAAGCCGCGGCGTGCCAGCACGCTCGATTTTGAAGAGACCGGGCCTTTGTGTCCGGTCTTTTCATTTCAACGTCCGATGGCTGTCCTTTACAAGGCCGCTCTCGACCTCCAGTAAGGCAGAGTGTTCTCTCGCGGGACATATAGGGGTTTCTACTACTACTCCCACGTCTTGTTTTTGAACCCGAGATGTGACGCGTTTTCGGACACAGCTCGCCTGATCTGATCGGAGGCTCCATCCGGGAAGTCAGCGGCGATTTCTACCGTCACTTTTACTGTGGCATTTGGATCGCCGCTCAGAACCGCGATGATTTCCTCGGCGATCGTGACGAGACGCACTTTGGCTGTGGCGGGTGTTACGTCGGTTGAGCCGTAGAAGGTTTTTGCCTTCAGCGTCGGTATTGGTCCTGGTGCAGGTGGCTCTGGAGGCCTTGGTCCCGGCGGAACAGGCCCGGGCGGCGTCGGTCCGGGCGGGGTTACACCCACTGGCGGATGAGCGGCCTCATACGCTTTAGCAGCGTCGGGGTCGATTAGCAGCAGCGTGTCATCTAATTGAACATTAGCGTCGCCGAGCTTAAAACCCTCATATTTTTCGGCGCTTTGGCCGTAGGCGGTCCCGAAGAAGTCGCGTGTTCCGGCACCTTTGACAACGGCTTGCGCCAGCACGCCGCGATCCTTCAAGCGCGGGAGGTAAAGGTATCGAAGCGTGTCTTCCCAGAAGTCGGCGGCCTTCACGGCGGGCTTGTCGGCCTTCCAATAAAGTTCCTTGAGCTTGGTTCGTAGGTGAATCGGCGACCATGTAGGGATGACTAGCTCGTTGTCGAGGCATACTCGCTCGATCTCAGGCCCTAAGGCGGCACCGCTGGTGTTGAGCGGGAAAGTCTCGACGGTCGGCTTGCCTGTGGGATTGTCCTGCGATGGGCACAAAAGCCATTTGTAGCATTCCCGAGCGACGCGCGGCAAAACGTCTTCCGCCCCTTTCAGTTCTTTCTTGGCTTGCTCAGCCTGAAGATTGTCCAACACCAGACGCATCGCAGCGACATCTTCAACAATGGAGTTCCAAGCCAATGCCACCCGGATGCAGTCGCGCAGTCGCGCTAGGGCTCCGTGATCGGGCGCCACGAATATCAAGCGATTGCCGCGATATCTCGGTTTCGTTCCGTTGTTCCGTGCATAGTCCAACACGGCATCGAAAGCTAGGCGTGGTTCCTCGCGGGAATAAAATTGCTCCGGCCCAAGCACTACCAGACGCAACGCCCCATTGTCGGGCACATCGCTGTGCGCAGTGAAGATATGCGTCCCGTCAAAGAAGGTAGCTCCAGCGGTGAGCTTTTTGACGACTTCCGCCATACGTCCGCGAACCTCATTCTTATCCTCGAACCGCTTCTTCCGCTCCTCCATTTCCCGGCGCAGATTGGCGCGGGTATCGAACCAGTAGCGGGTGGCATCCTGGGTCCTATCGCCGGAAGAGGTTAGGTAATGGAGTTGATCCGCTAATCGATTCAGCGCATCGGAGTAGAGAGAGGAAGCTTGGCCAGGTTGGAGGCATCCCAGCAATACGCGTCCCCTGTCGATGCCGCGTATTCCCGGCGTCGCGTTTACCGACGACGGCGCGCTGCTCAAGAACACCGTCCGCGCCACTCTTCGTGCGGCCTGCACTGATCCGAATCGCGGCTCCTTGCTTTCTAATAGTGTGGTCTCGGCCCTCTCTCCATCAACGTCACGATCCATCACCGGATCCCAGCCTGGGCCGAGATAGTAGATCAATTCGTTTCGCGCACTGCCGTCGTAAAGCGGTAGACTGCCGGGAAGAATCATCAGGTCGTTATTGTTGTCCTGCCATAGACGATAGATGACCTTTGCCATGAGTTTCAGCACGCCACGCGTGCGTTGGAATCCGTCGATCGTCGTCCACTGTTCGTAGAGCTGGGCAAAAACTTCGGGGTGAATGGGATAGCTCTGAATCATCCGGTCAAAGTAACGGGACTCCTGTGTCTCCTGTGGCAGCTTTGCGCCTTCAGCTATGTAGGCATCGGCAAAGGCGCGGCATACTTGATCGCGTGCCGTTTCATCGCGTATTTGTTCAAACAAACGCCGCCGAACGATCTCAAAAGCTTCCTCTGGGGAAACTGTTTTCCAGAGAGCTTGCACCCGATTAAAGACCGCCTCCAGCGCCTTCAACGCCGCCACACCACGCGGACCACCAGCCTGGCTATCGGACTCAGGTAAGGAAGCCAGTACCACCGCATTCGGCACCAACTTGGCAGCCTCTGTCAGCGATTGGACGAAAGAGAGGTTACTGTCGTAAGTCCCACCACTCAGGGGTTGGCTTTCCACAAACTGGCGGATGTAAACGACCAGCTCATCGAGCAGCACCACGCATGGCGCGAAGCGAGTCATAAGCGTGCAGAGCACATCCTTACCGGGCGAGGTTCCGTTCGCGTCGGCCTCTTGTACCAGCGCAAAGCCCTCCGCCTTGCCAAGCTGCCATGCCATTTCACCCCAGAGAGTCCGAATCGTTTGCTTGCCATGCTTCCAGGGCTGGCCGGGAGCGTGTGCCGTGCCGTCAAGTACCGCAATCTGTGCCAGTGGCACATCCATCAGCCCTGACTGATCGAGCAGCGCCGGAACGCCAGCAAGTTCGCCAAGCGGACATTTGCGTGAGGCCAGATGATACACCGCCAGCAATGTGTGCGTCTTGCCGCCACCGAATGCGGTTTGCAGTTGGATGACCGGCTCACCGCCTTCGCCATTGAGCCGCTGTGACACCTGGGTAAGCAGCCGTCGCATGCCTTCAGTAATAAAGGTGCGCTCGTAGAAGGCCTGCGCGTCGCCGTATTCCGGGGTTGCCTTACCGGTCCATACTGCCGTGAGGTCGGCAGCAAACTCAGATTGTTGAAATGTGCCACTTAGTACGTCCGGGTGGGGCACGATGACTTCTCTCCAAGGTTTCAGACTCATAAAGGAGGTTCTCTAGTTTTCAAAGCCAGGCAGCAGGCCATCGGTAGGTTTGGATGCGGTAGCGGCGGCGGATTCGATGCCGGTCCAACTCGTAATGAGTTCGTTATAGGCGCGGGCGTCTTCGGCTTTGCCGAGACGTTCGCAAAGAGTGTAGAGACGATAGGCGAGCTGACGGACCGCTTCGGCTTTGGCTCCGAGGGCGGCGAGCAGCGCACCGGAAGCGGATTCGCCCCCTTGCTTTAGGGCGCGGATGAGCTGGTGCAGGGCTTCCCAAATGGGGGTGCGGGTGTCAGTGTGCGGGTCCCAATCGGTGGGATACTCGGACCACTTGAGGAGGCGGACTTTACCGCCGCCGCTTTGCAGGACGCCAGCTTCCTTCATGGCATCCACGCTGGTAGATTTGGACCGGGCCAGCACGTCGGCTTCGCCAAAGACGCCTTCTATCCAACCGTGTTGCTCAAACCAGCGGAGGCAGAACTGGGTGTCGGCGTCGAAGTCGTCCTCGGCGAGGAATCGGTTGATGAGTTGCAGAGCGGTGCGGACGCTCATGGGCGAGCCGTCAGCCTCCAGCACGGCGGTGTATTTGGAGAACACGGCCATGCCTGGCCCGATGATGGCCTGCGAGAGGTCCACCGGGGCGACGGGGGAATACTCGCCGCCAGCGCCCTTAGTCATCTCATCGAGTGCTTCGGGTAACACGCTATTCAACTCGCGCAAGAACTCGCGACGGGAAATCGTGGCGGCGGCCGCAGGGCGCTTGCGACAGACGAGGAGTATGCTGGAAGCGAGGGCGTTGTTACCCATGCTAATCATACGGAACTCCTGTTCGCTGCGTAGCGGCCAAGTGCCCATGATGGCAAAGCCCGCCCGAAGGACGGCGGTCAAAAAGGTTTCCCAGCCAGTTGAAGAGGTGCCAGCATCGAGGCTCGTTTCCGACTGCTTGAACGCATAGTAGATAGTGACTGGCCCCTCTGGATGCGCTTTCTCTGCAAGGTTGTGAATGGCTTGAGTCATCCCCTCCAAAAAAAATGCCTCTGCCTTCTCCTTGGTGCCATGCCGATAAGGCGTGGCGATCAACTCCTCAGTCTTTGGTACGGCTATGGTGGCGAGCGTTGCAGGGAAAACTGATCGCAACGTCCGGCGGAGCCAAATATAGAAAAAATCTGAGAGATCGGCGTAGCCGATATTGTCGTAGTACGGCGGATCGGTGGAAACAATCTTAAGCTGGGAAATGCTCTGGGTTTGGGCGTCAGCCTGTGTGGCAAAACCAGCGGCTGCTGGCGACAGTTTCCCAAGGCAATCGGCGATGTATTCCGATGCTGGAGCAAATCCACCAACTGTATCAGCCAGGATTGCAGCTTCAGGATAATCCCACGTCATAGGAATGGCTTGCTTCCCAAAAAGATTCATCACCTTCTGATTTCCGGGAACCCAGCGTGTAACTGAATTGGAGAAGTCCGCGCAGCGATCAACCACAAACGCGAGATATACGCTAACGGCTTCGGCGTACGCGGTAGCGCCGATACCACCGGCATCGAGACCTTTGCCGTTATCCTCCATACCGACATTGAGGGCGTCTTGGCGAATGCGTTCGCGCACCTCGATTACGAGGTCACTAAGCGTGGTCAACGCCACCAACTGCCGTGCGGTGAAGAGGTCACCGTAAGTGATAAGACCGTAAAGCGGCGGTGAGAACCAACGGGGGTTCTCAGGCATTTTCAAATCAGATTTCCATGTTGGCTCGGCATTGACGGCGACACTTTCCATTTCCGACGTTGGCGTCAGATAAATGCGGCCTCGGCCACCTTCGGCTACCACGGCCATGAGTCGTGTGCCCATCCGTTTGGCAAGTGCTTCGGCGTAGATATATTTTGACTCAATTGCCACCCCGGACACGAGGCATGAAAAATTTGCGCCGCGAGCTAGCTTCGTACCGTTTTTCGCTTCCGGCGGGGGTGTTCCCGTTTTCACGGTGAAGCGATAATTGTCGTTCTCGACGAATGGCTGCACGTAAACCTCTTTACCTTCCTTGTTGGAGAGGATGAAAGTAGAAGCGAGCGGCACATCCACATGGGAAAATGCAGGGTTGGGACATTTGACGGTACGGGCCCAGAGCCATGCGATAACGGGAAGCTGTTGGCCTATAAGGGGTTTCAGGTCAGGCCGCTCACGGGCTTTGTCAGCTGTGATTGCAACGGGCGGATAAAGATAGCCGATGCGGTTGAGCGCTTCTGCCCTTATCCAAGACCCATAGCGGCGAACGTCCTCCGCAAGGCCGGTCGCACCCGGCCAGGATCGCGTGAGCGCTAGTTTTCTACCCTTCTTCAACTCTACATCCGTTCCCACCGGTGCGCGCCCGGCGAACTTCGGCGGAATCTCAATCATGGCCTTATTGATTAGCACAGCCACAGGGTTGAGATCCGATGCGTAGGACTCCAATCCTAAGCGCTGAGCCTCCAGAGGGATGGCACCGCCCCCTGCAAAGGGGTCGTGGAATGCCGGGAGTTTGTCCGCATCGAATAACTCGGTGGCCTGGGGGTGATCCTTGTTGAGCCCACAGACCTCGCGCCACGAACGACGAATTTCGGCGCGGGCGCGCTCCAGCACTTCCTCGTTGGTGCTGTTTTCCCATTTCACAAGGTCCTCGATGATATTGAAGAGCCGCTTCCGCTCCACGGCGGCCTCCTTCTTATTCATCCCGTATTTGAAACCTCTGCCAATGTTCGTGCCTGGATCGTTGACGAGCTGCGCAAATAGAATAGCCCGAGCAGCTGCCAGTGGCCGCCGCGCCCACCAAAGATGAATGCCACGAGGATGCGCGCCAATACCTGGCATCTTCTCGTAAGCACATGCCTCATTGATTGCATCGAGTGGCAGCGCGACCTCGATGAGCTTGCGGGGAGATTTGATCGGATGGTACATGCGTCAGATTCCTTTGGCGCGTTCCAGCAACGCTTTGAGATCGTAGTTGACGGAGGATACGCCCCAGCCAGGTTCTTCCTTGAAGGGATGGGGCACGTAGTGGGGGCCGTCGATGGAGTCGTCTTCACCGACGAGAACGATGGCGAGGTGGTATTTGACGCCTTGGTTCCAACTTTCAAAGATTTCGTTCTTGGTCACCGTGACCGTGGAAGCGCCTTTGACGCGGCCTTTGACTTCGATGTGGCGGGACTCAGGTAATCTGCCGTGTAGGGCAGGCCTGTAAGAAGTCATGTCCCATCCGCATTTCTGGGCAGAGACATCTACCACACGGCACCCTCGGGCTTCTTCAGCTACGCGGACGGCGGTCATGGCAAGTTCCTCGATGCGCGAGCGAGCTGCGGGGTCGGTGGAGAGCCCGGCGGCAGCATCCGGTGCGGGCTCGCCGCGCAGCTTACGCAGCAGGCCGATGGGAACTATAAGTGCGCCGCCGAGTACAACCGGGGTGCCATTGGTGACGTGGCGCATGGACTGGAGTTCTTTCTTCCGATTTTCCAATCGGCCTTCGAGGTCGTTGATGGAGCGCTGGATATTGTCGAGATTTAGTCGAACGTCTTTTCCGGCTGCCTGATCCTCTTTGAGCTTCATCCAACGGTCTGACCAGAAGGAGATTTCCTTGGTCAGCCGCTCGTGAACGGCGGCAAGAGTCTTGTCCACATGGGCGATCCGGCGTCCTGCGACTTCGTCGTAATGCTCGGGGACTAGGGTGGTTGTCGCCAAAGCCAAGGCCTTTTGCTCCTGATCGGCGCGAATCCAGTCGGACTGAAGCAGGTCGGCCAGCAAGGCGCGGTCGGCGGTTGGCAACGGTTCATAATCGAGATGCGGTGCCCATCCAGCAAAAGCGGCTTTGCCTTCGGGTGTGACGTGGACGAATTGGAGCCGCTTCGACAGAACAGTGCTGTCGCCGGATTTGATCTCGTGCGTGATGAGGAAAAGAAGCGAGGCTTCTTCACCTTCGTCGACAGGGTCCACGAGGATCGCGCCCTGGCGCATCAAATTACTGTGCTGCTCAAGTACGATATCACTAACGGCCAGCATGAGCGGGTGACCGGGGTGGATCATCTGGGCGAAGGGAATGCCCGGCCTGTCGAGAGGACGGACGGCTTCCTTGGTGAAACAGGCGCGCTCGTAGCGTTTCAGGACGGGGGCGAGTTCGCGGCGGTTGCGCCCAGTGATCTGGCGGTCGCGCTCGCGGATGACGGCGGGGACGTGGGTAATCTCCCAGCGACCCGGTTCGCGGGGATACATGGCACCGCCGAGACCCTCGAACGCCTTCGTGAAGAACGAGCGGACGAAGTAGGGTTGCAGGCGGCGCGCCTCGGCCATTTCCATCTGCTCTTTCACAGCGAAGAGCCGCTCGACGCTCATGGTTTCCTGTGCGAGCGCGTTGCGTTCGAGGAGCTCCTTGATGTGGCTGCTGTCGAAGGCGGTGTCGATGCTGTGCGTGAGGCGGGCGCGAACCTCCGGCTGGTCGTTGTAGCGGATGGCATCGAGAAGGAGGTCCTTGAGGCTCTTTTCCTCGAACACCTCACCGAGGATGTCGAATACGCGTCCTTTGAAACTTTCGTTGATTGTTTCGAGTTTGGTGAGCAGGCGATGATAGACTTCACCCTCGCGGGTTTCCTTAGCCACAAGATTCCAGAGATGGCAGACCTCCTGTTGGCCAATGCGGTGGATGCGCCCGAAGCGTTGTTCGAGGCGGTTCGGATTCCACGGCAGGTCGTAATTGACCATGAGATTGGCGTTTTGGAGGTTCACGCCTTCACCGGCAGCATCGGTGGCGAGAAGGATACGAACTTCGGGGTCGGAACGGAACAGAGCCTGGCGTTTGCGGCGTTCGTCGCGGTGCGTGCCGCCGTGAATGGTCACGATGGCATCGGGTGTACCGAGGACGCCGCCTATTTTCCGCTCTAGATAGTTCAGAGTGTCGCGGTGCTCGGTGAAGACAATCATCTTGCGCTGGCGACCACCTGCATCGCGCATGTTGGGATCGTTCTGGAGTATTTTAGAGAGTTCGTCCCATTTGCGATCAAGCCCTGAATCCACCACGCCACGTGCTTGTTCGACCAGACGGGCGAGAATGGCGATCTCGGCTTCGAGTTCGGCGATGGTCTCGGCGGCCGTGGCCGTATCGGTAAGTTTTTCCTCCAGATCTTCCTGCTCTTCGGCACTAAGGTCGTCGTCGTCTTCCGGCGGTATTTCCAAATTTTGGGCAGAGAATTGCTGACCACGGGCCAACAGGTTTTCCTCGCGCAAACGGCTTTCCAGACGTTCGCGCCGGCGCTTCAGGGATTGGAAAATGGCCTCGGGACTGGAAGCGAGGCGGCGCTGGAGTGCGGTAAGCGCGAAGCCGACAGAACCTTTGCGGGGACCTTTGAGTGCATCGACCTTGCCCATTTCCTCCTTCACGTAGGAAGTGACCGCCTCGTAAAGCGCGGACTCGATGCCGGAGAGTTTGTAATTGGCCGTGTAGGCGCGACGCTCGGGAAACAATGGCGTGCCGTCGAATTTGAGCAGTTCCTCCTTCACCATGCGGCGCATAAGATCCGAGGAATCAACCTTGTGAACGCCATCACGGAATTTGCCGTAGAAGCGGTCGGAGTCGAGGAGTGAGAGGAAAAGCTGAAAGTCCTCTTCCTTCCCGCTGTGCGGCGTGGCGGTCATCAGCAGGAGGTGTCGGCTGCGGGCACCGAGTTTTTCCGCGAGGATGAAGCGCCCGGTCTTTTCGAGTTTGGAACCGAAGAAATGGGCGGCGAGCTTGTGAGCCTCATCGAAAATCACCAGGTCCCATGTGGTGGCGAGTAGTTTCTCCTGAATCTCTTCGTTGCGGGCCATCTGGTCGAGACGGACGATGAGGTGGTCGAGGTCTTCGAAGGGATTGCCGGTCGGCGTGGCTGCCTCAAGTGCGGATGAGAAAACATTGAACTGGAGGCCGAATTTCTCGAATAGCTCGTCGCGCCATTGCTCGACTAGACTGCCGGGAGCGACTACGAGAATACGGCGGGAATCGGCCCGCATGATGAGTTCGCGAATGTAGAGGCCGGCCATGATCGTTTTTCCGGCACCGGGATCGTCCGCGAGCACGAACCGAAGCGGCTGGCGCGGCAGCATTGACTCGTAAACTGCGGTTATCTGATGCGGTAGCGGCTCCACGTTGGACGTGTGCACTGCCATCATCGGGTCGAAAAGGAAGGCGAGGTCGATGCGTTTTGCTTCGACCGCCAGCTTGAAAGCATCTCCGTCGCCGTCGAACGACCACGGGCGCTCCCGTGTAGACGGGGCGATGTTCTCCTCGTCGTTTCGTCCGAGGAGGCGGTCTTTCAATGTGCCGTCCGGCGTTTTGTAAACGAGCTGAATGGCATCCTTAGAGATCGGCACCACGGCAACAACGGTCACGAGCGTGGTAGGCTCAATGCCTTGCAAACTGTCACCGGCCTTTATGTCTTCGATTCTCATCAGGTTACTTTTTCTTCCTTTACATCATGGGGATAAGACGCCACGCCACGACCTCCATCTCTTCACAAGAGGCGGAGTTTTCGGTGTGGTCGCGTACGATACGCTAATTCTAGCAATTATTGAATTTCTATATCTGATTAGAATGGTGCTTGTATACTTATCGGTTTGGGCGAGCTCATAGGCCGGGCGGCACGGAGGCTGTCACTCGATTCGTCTTTTCCCATTCCGCGTATAACTTCGGATCACTCCAAAACCGCTGCCATGCCTCGTTGAACAGGTCGTGAGTCTTGGCGCCCGACCATTTCGAGGAGGGCGCACAGCCGATGCTTTGATAACCTACAAATGCATAACTTGCGACCCGGGCAAGCAGACCGTGCGGGAAGCAGATGGTGTAGTCGGCATTCTCGGCGTATCCCGCTTGCGCCAGAAGTTGATTCCACTTTTCTTCTATTGCGAGCGCTTCGACCGAATATTCCAGATTTCCGAGAGCTTCGAGCATTACGAACATGCGTGCAGCATCTGAGGGATGAGTTGAGTCAGGCGCGTTATCGACTAGGAATGGATCGCCCGCTCGCTTAGCACAGAGGTGGAGATGCGACCAAGCGAACGCTGGGCCGCAGGCGAGCACAGCAAACAAGTCGCAACATAGTTCGATGCCCCATCCACATACCCAATTGGCATCCCAAGCCCTAAGCTTGTTAACAAATCCTTTTGTGCCTCGGCTTTCATTGCTTAGTAAGTCTGCGACGTGGCCGCGGCCGGCCATAATCGAGCGCCTCAACGCTTCCTGGAACGGCTCGACCGCAGGATTGTTCTTCTCCGTCAAAAGGAAGTGCGCTAATTCGTGATACAGGTCGGGGAGATGGAGAAGAAAATAGACTTCCTTCTGCGGAATCGACAAGAGGTTCAGCCCCGGAAAGGCCTGGAAATATCCCTGTGATTGGCAAGAAACGACCGGAGGAATGAGCGGATACTTAATCTCCTCCGCGATGACTCCGACGACTTTGGTCATTGAGCGATCTTCTTCGTTGACACGAATTAGCGCCGCAACACCCACAAGCTCAAGAAAGTCCAATTCTTCGACGATGCGCTTGTACGCGCGCAATCGAATCGCCTGCAAATCCGCGCGTTGAAAACGCGAGTCTGATAGAAGTGACCCGAGATCGAACACGAGGTTGTTGACCTCATTCCGGCACGTCTGCGCGAGGGTATGAAATTCCGGCGGGAGATTCTTTGGAACCGCTAGTTGCCGCGAGATTGACGCCTGCAAGTGACGCGCCCGCTCCATCAGCTGACCGACGGACCCCGTCAGATATGCGTCAAGCATTACACACCCCGCATCCGTTGCGATATTTCCGCGCGCTCCTGATCCAATGCCGCGGCCAAGTCCTCAAGGTCCTTCACGGTGTTGGAACTAGCGCGATGTTCGCGCAACTCGGATGCAATCTCATTGAAGCGAGAGCCGCTGGGTCTCCCTCGGCGCCCCCAAAGCAAGCCAAGGAACTGCGTGGAAGCGGTAGCACTTTTCTCATCTTGAAGAGCTTCCACCAATTCGACAACGGGCTTTATCGTCACCTCGTCGGGACTCAGTCCTGACTTAAGATCGAGTAACAGTCGATCTACCGATTTAGCCATATCGCGTACGTCTTGATAACCACCAGTAACTATTGCTGTGTCACTCATCGCTTTATCTCCTCATCATGACTTTGTAGTTCATGTTCATCGTAGGTCGCGGCGTCCTCAAACAAGCGCCTGTCGTTGATTTTGATGTTAATCGGATAGCGAGTGCAGTCTTCTGGTCGGGTCCAAGCCAGAACGGTGAACCAGTAGATGTCCTGAAGGCAGTCGGCGATGAGAAGCGGCCCAAACACCTTTCTCACATGCAATGGATTCACCGTTCCTTGCCGATCAAATGGACTGCCAGTGCTGCATACGTAGCCCTCCGAATCATTGGCGATATAGTATCTGCCGACTGGAGGATTCGAACTATGTGGTCGCCGATTGGCGCGATCAAAGCCAACCTCGAACAACCGCAGCGGCGTAAAGCTCCGTTTTGGAATTTCGAGACAAGTTAGAGTCGCCCCATGAGCAACGTATCCCTCGCTGATTAAGAAGTCCATCGCTTGGCGGGCACCGATCTGTTCCGGTTCGAACATGCGACCGTCTCGATAAAGAGCGATTGAGCGGGCAAACTCGCCGGTCTTTTTGCTGTAACCCACCGCTGCCTCGATCAACAGTTTGCGAAACTCGTCCGCTTGGATTTGTTCGGCGAACCGGCAGCTTGCAAACCGACTGTCGATGTATTCGCCACCCTTTGCAATCGAGGTAAAACCAACGTAATTCGTCTTTACGTCCACCCCGATTGTAAGATCTGCGTGCATGGCATCTGCGATCACAAACGGCCACTTCTCGTTAGTTAAGAGCACCTTGTTCAGTGCAACTCCCCGCAGATAACCGTCGAATTTTCCCCTCTTTCCCGGCGCGAGGGAGTACTCTGGTGTACCGGAGCCCGCGGAACACAGACAGTAACATTCCGAACCGACCTCAGTATGGATCACTGCCGCTCGCACATCGAAGTCCTTGTAGAGGGTCTGAATCGCACATGCGGCAAGCTCGTCATGGTGCCGCTTCAGCTTATCGGAAGGATCGTGGACCATGACGACCGCGAAACCTGAACGGACGTGGTGCAATTCGGCAGCGGCTTTAATGGCCAGCGCTTGATGAAAGAATGCGCTCCCGGTGCGGTCATCATACGGCACGAGTTTAGGGTTGTAGCCTAGCTCTTGAGGGTAAAGCGAATTGACCGTCTGACAGAGTTGACTCAGGAATTGCGGTCCCCAACTCTGGCGGATGGTCTCTGGCATGAAAAAGAATTGCTCCTGGAGTGGACTTTGGATAAAGAAACCCACCGTTTTGTCGCGCAGAAGACCGAGGCGATGCGTTCCCAGATTTGCCATGGTAGTCGGGATCGCTCCTGAAGTGCCGCGGACAGACAACGTAGTATTTGAGCCAAAACGCAAATCAGGAATATTGAATGTGCGGGTCGGGATGCGCTCTGCATTTTCCGCAAGTCTTAGCGGAGTGCTGCCAAACACTAAGCATGAGAGGTAGTGCTTCACGCAACGCTTGATTTGGGGCCGGCGATCATCGGGATCAAGGATCGTCATACGGCGCTCGCGCCGGATGGCCCGATCGGCTGGATCGAGCACCGGGTAGCAGAGCGCCGAGGGTGCCGCCCGAATCTCGTCACGCGCGTTGTAATAGAATACCACCGAGCAGTCCTTCGAAAGACGGACAACTTCCGGTGGAAGCGGAGTTCCGCAATGAGCGTGAAGATACTCCAAAACGTTGACCCTCTTCCCGTCGTCAGAAAATTTCTCTTCTGTAACGGTCAACTCCGACCACTCCGCCAGTTGGATTTCAAACCAATTGTGCCCGAATTTGTAGATGGTATGGCTTGCCTTATATCGTGCGAAGTCACGTTTGCTCAGATTTGTAGCCAGCGGCTTTGCTGAAAGAAAGGTGTGTTGCATATCGACGCAAAGCCCAATGCCGCCATCATTCAGCGCCGTCGCCCGAACCAAAAAACCACGGTGCAGTGCCGCTCCATTCCCGACGGCCTGCGATTTTTTCTCGTAAAAAGAGCGGCCTGGGCCCGGTTGCCACAGGCCATAATCGCTCCGCAGAGAACCCTGGATCGAGAATTGAAGGAAGCGAAGTGCGATGCTCATTCCTTGCTCACCCCACTTGCCGAAGTTCACCGGCAAAACATCGCTTCCCTTTTCGAGATATGCCGTCCGCCCAATGACAGGATGCTCCATTTCCACCTCATGAGCGTCCTCGCGGATGACCAAATATGCTGCTCCATCGCGGTGGAGAAAAGTGACGGGCGAGTGCAATTGCCGCGAGAGCTTGTTCGCTAGCGAGGTTAGGTTGCGATAGTAATCTTCCTGACCTTCACTGAGGCCTTTGACTCGGTAGAGCCGATATTCGGCTGATAGTTCAGCAAGATTGGTGATTCTAAATATGTTGGTTTCGGTGTTCACGAATCGGAACTCCAGCATATCTTTCGATACTGGCAGGTTTGGCAGGTTTGTGGATCGTGTGCGGTAGGAAAATCCTCGGAATGCAACTCGCAGGATCGTTTTCCCCCGCATGCTTCGCGCAGGGCGATAACACCGGCTGCCATCCGGTCGTCCACCTCCGCAACATCGGAATCCTCCAAAGAATGCTGGCGAACGAACCCACGTAGCAATTGTGCCTCCCGTAGTTCGATCTCGGTTTCCCTCCAGCCGCGCGCGTATCGTCCGCAATCCGCGTGCGGCTTCACCCTTGCGAGGGCTACTGCGTAGATCGCCAGCTGGTCGGCATAATCATGGATGCCGAAAGTATGCACTTTCCAGTCCACAATCAGCGGAGGGCGGTCATTGAAGAAGACGATGAGATCAGGAACTGCACGAACAGTTGCCCCGAAGTGCTTGAGCTGAAGAGTCCGCTGGGTGACGCGATGGGCTCCGGCTTTAAGTAGCATTTTGAGTTCGGTTTGCTTATAGAAATTCCGAAGTGCCGTATGAACCTCTTCCCATGCCTGCTGGTAATCTTGATCTGAGATGGGTTGTCCGTATTCGAGTTCAGTGAATGCTGCAAAGGCCT
>Ga0074044_10002805_pt1 | contig 15131 bp, 18 predicted proteins | sample BogForMeECP23OM1_FD_94443 | JGI IMG/M metagenome (GOLD analysis project Ga0074044, IMG submission 94443) | Bog forest soil microbial communities from Calvert Island, British Columbia, Canada - Bog Forest MetaG ECP23OM1 | ecosystem: Environmental > Terrestrial > Soil > Wetlands ... | reverse complement strand
GGGACGCGATCGCGCCGCTCGAGCATGAACCCTGGCTCGGAAAACTTCTCGTCGCGGCTCTCATCAGGCAGCGCGGCAAGACCAGCGCGCATCTCGTCTGTCTGCACGAGGGGTTCCGCGCCCTGCCTTACGAACGCCGGCGGATGCGCGACCCTGCGACGCGGCTCGTCGTCGCGCTCGAGGCGATGACCGCCGGGGCTCAGGCTGGCCTCAAGGCGCATGACCGCTGGCTCATCGCCCGAACCGTCCTCTCCCGAAAGCTTGTCGGTCGCCGCTCGTCCTCACGCCTGCCGGCCCTCATCGACTACGTCCTCTCGCGGCCGATCGTTTCGGCCGGCATGATCGCCAAGGGACTCGGGATCACGCCGCGGGCGGCGCAAAACCTCGTGGCGGAGCTCGGCCTGCGCGAGGCGACCGGACGGGAGCGATATCGGGCCTGGGGAATTTTGTAGCGCGCGCATCGAGATTGGGGCCTTAGAGCTTACCGAGCCGCGTCCACCAAAGGTCCGGCGCTTCATCCGCCCCAGGCGCGCATCGCCAGCAACGCCGCGCCATATGCGGCTTCGCTCGAGATCGGCTCGATGAACGGGACGCCGAGCTTTCTCGCGCGGATGCGGGTCCAGGCGGGATTCCTGGACCCGCCGCCGACCGTGCGCATCGAGACGAGGGCGGGCGCGCCGAGTTCGGCGAGCCGTCGGTAGCCGAGCGCCTCGATGCTGGCGATTCCTTCGAGGATCGCGCCTGCAGGAACTTTTCGCGACTTTCCGGACGCGGAGCCATGCGCGGCGCAAATTCCGGATCGGCGATCGGAAACCTCTCGCCCTTGCCGGTCAGGGGATAATAGTCGAGCCCGGTGTCGGCGTCCGGGTCGATGAGCGGCGTGAGTGCTTCGATCTCGTCCGGCGGGAAATGGGCCAGAAGCGCCGCGCCGCCGCTGTTGGACGCGCCGCCCGCACAAGCGTGGAATGCGCTGACGGTGGGCGGATATACGGAGAAATACAGGATCGACGCGGGGGCATGGCCGGGATGGCATCCGCTGGCTCAGCCAGGCGATCTTGCACCAAGCAGTTGCACCTCGACGACTTGGGGCAAATGGGCGATTAAGCCCGACATCGTCATGGAAGCGGGCAATATGGCGGCAAATCCTGCCCATGCCGATCCGGACTATCTCGACGACCTTCAACTACTGTGAGCACCTCGCATAATTTCGTCACGCGACGAATGCTGACGACGTTCGGCGATACCAGCGCGGCCACCGCGCTCGCCGCGCGGCTTGCTGCAATGGTCTGGGCAAAATATCCAAACTTGAGACCTGAAACCGTACGCACGCTCATCGTGCATTCGGCTCACTGGACACCGGCCATGATCGCTAGGTTTGCAAACGCGCGCGCTGAGGTCGATTACAAGGGTCTCATGCGCTGTTTCGGGCATGGGGTGCCCGACCTGCGCCGTCTCATTTCAAGCCTGGACAACTCGCTGACGCTCATTGCGGAGAGCGCGAGTTGCAGCCATTCTTCAAAGAGGACGGTCGCATAAAGACCCGCGAGATGTGTCGGCACGTTTTGCCCTGGCCGCGCGATGCGGCTTATCGCCTTGGGTAACACAGACGTGGTGATGCGTGTCACACTTTCTTACTTTATCGAGCCAAGTCCCGGTGCCAGGGGCTGGACGTCGCGTTTCGGATACCAGTCGCATTGTCTCAGATTCGCGGTGCGGAATCAGTTGGAAACTGAAACCGCATTCGTAGAACGCATCAACAAATTTGTGCGCGATGAAGACTATGAGGCACCGGGTCTCTCCGATCCCGGTTGGACGTTCGGTCGGTTGAATTCTCTTGCGTCTCTGGGCTCCGTCCCGGACACATGGAAAGGAAGGGCCATAGACTTAGCGTCGCGGGGCTATATAGCGGTATATCCAACAATTGGCTGGTGGAATAAGCGCCCCCAGCTTGGCGCATGGGGCAAGACGGCGCGGTACTCGCTTGTCGTCAGCATTGAAACGCCGGAAGTTGAGACGGATCTCTATACGCCGGTCGCTAACCAAATTGGCATCCCTGTCGTCATCGAGACGTGACCGACCGGCTCAGATTGGAGCCGGTCCCCGCCGCGTAAGCGCCCAGCGAATGTTGCGCAGGTTGATTAGCGCCGCAGTGCGGGCGGCGGAGCCCTCGCGATAGGTTGGGTAGGCGGGTGGCGATATGTGCGGCGAGATCGCAAACCACGGCGATTCCCGCAGTCGGGGGAAGACTCGCCGACGTATCCTTTGTGGCGCGGTTCGGCGCGCCTGTCGGCGATCCCGAAGTCGGCCTGGGCGGTTGCAGGCTCGGAAGTCGCGGGCTCGCGGAAAGCCGGGGCCGCGATCGTGAGCGCCGCGCTCGACCCGACAAGGCACCGCGACGTTGAGCCGGAGGAAGACGAAGCGAAGTCCGTAGGGGGAAGCGGCTCCTGGGCGACGTCGGCCGGCGGGACATGGGCGAGGTCGTCGCGGCCGAGGTAGGAGACCGCGAGCTCGCGAAAGACATAGTCGAGGATCGAGGTCGCGTTCTTGATCGCGTCATTGCCCTGAACGAGCCCCGCCGGCTCGAAGCGCGTGAAGGTGAACGCGTCAACGAATTCCTCGAGCGGCACGCCATATTGCAGGCCGACCGAGATCGCGATCGCGAAATTGTTCACTAGGCTTCAGAAAGCGGCGCCCTCCTTGTGCATGTCTGCATGTCGATGAAGATCTCGCCGGGCCGGCCGTCCGCATACTCGCCGATGCGCAGATAGATCTTGTGGCCGCCGATGGGCATTCTGGGTGTAGCCCTTTCGTCGAGACTTTCCCGCACGACGAGACTCTCGAAGCGCGCGACGGCGGGTTCGTCGGCGGGAACGGAGTCCTTCTCGCGGGGCTGTTCGATCGCTTCCATTGTCGTCTCCCGTGTGACCCGTGTTGGCCGCATCGGCTCAGACACTGCGCAGGCGTGCGCCAAGCGCGCGCAGGGCCGCGGCCTTTTCGTGCGAGAGAGGCGGGCGCAGAGCGCGATCGCCGGAGCTCTTGGCGTGCGCCTTCGCCTGCTCTGGGATGTCGGCGATGAACGGCGAAGGCTCCCCTGGGCCTCGTCGATACTGGGCCCACGAGATCGTGACGCGGCGCTTGCCGCGCGTCAGCGCGACGTAAGCGAGCCGTCGCTCTTCGTCCGGGTCGCCGTAGGCGGACGGGATGATGCCGTCCTCGAACGCCGGCAAGAACACATGGTCGAATTCCAGCCCTTTGGCGCGGTGCATGGACATCAACCGCACAGCCGACGCGACGCCTTCGTTGTCGCGGATCGTCGCCAGCGCCGCGTGGTCGAGGAGCTCGCGCGCGGAATGGAAGTTCGAGGCGAGCGAGATCAACTCCTCGAGATTATCGAGCCGGCCCGCGGCGTCCTCGGACTTGCTCTCGCGCAGCATCCGGCGATAACCGCAGGCGTCAACGAGCAGGGAGAGCTGATCGGCGATCGAGTGGACGGGATCCTTGCCGATGCAGCGGACTTGATCTGCCAAGGTCAATCCCTCGTCTCGGGCTTTCGGAGGAAGAGGGGCAGTTTCGAGAGCGGTAAGAAGCGAGACGTTCCTCAACGACGCCTCCTCCTCGACGATCGCGAGCGCCTTCGGGCCGAAGCCGCGCCGCGGCTCGTTGATGACGCGCCGGAAAGCCTCGTCCGACTGCCGATCGTCGGGGAAAGCCGAGAGACGAAGGTAGGCGAGCGCGATCTTGATCTCGGTGCGGGCGTAGAAGCCGACATCGCCAACGATCTCGTAGGGGATCTTGGCGCGCAATCAGCACCTCTTCGAAGGCCCGCGAGAGGGCGTTCGTGCGATAGAGGACCGCCATGTCGGACCAAGCGGCGCCTTCGGCCCGGCGGGCGAGAAGCGCGCCCGCGAGGCCTGACGCCTCGCCCTCGGAGTCCCGAAAGGTTGCAATCGCGATCGGATGGCCGGCGCCGAGGCTGGTGAAGAGGGTCTTGCCGAGGCGGTTCTTGTCGCCGGCGATCACGGCGTTGGCGGCGGCGAGGATGTGCCCGGTCGAGCGGAAGTTCTCTTCGAGCCGCACCTCCGCGGCGTCCGGGAAATCCCGAGTGAACCTTCGGATCAGCGAAACGTCCGCGCCGCGCCAGCCATAGATCGACTGATCGTCGTCGCCGACCGCGAAGATGCGCCGGCAAAGGCTCGCGATGGCCTTGAGCCAATGGTGCTGGGCGTGGTTGACGTCCTGGTACTCGTCGGCGAGGACCGCGTCGAACCGTCCGGCCCATTGGCGGCGGTAACTCTCCTCCTTGATCATCGCGAGGGTCGGCCAGAGCAGGAGATCGCCGAAATCGGCGGCGTTCGCTTCGCTGAGACGCTGCTGATAGAGGGCGTAGACCTTGGCGGCGTTGCGAAAGACCTGGCCATCGATCGGGTCGCCGCGGCGCGAGGCCGCCGCGACGGCGGAGTCAGTCTGCGCCGTCGCGGCTTCCGGCGTCATGAGCCGGTCCTTGAGGGATGAGATCTTGTTGCTGATCGCCTTGACAGGGTCGCGGCCGCCGCCGGCGTCCTCGTCGCACGCGAGGTTCAGCGCCTTCATGATGCGCTTGATCATCTGGCGGCTGTCATAGGCGTCGAGGATATCGAAGTCGGGCCGAAGAGCTGCGACTTCGGGGGCGAGGCGAAGCTGTCGCGCGCCGAGCCGGTGAAACGTCCCGAGCCAGTGCGGCGCCGCCTGCCCGCCGAGAGCGGTCCCGATGCGGTTGGCCATCTCGCGCGCCGCCTTGTTGGTGAAGGTGACGACGAGCAGGCGCGAGGCTGCAAGCCTCTCGATCTCGATCTTGTGGATTCACCGAGGCCGTAAGCGTCGAGGTCTTACCTGTCCCGGCGCCCGCGAGAACCAAGGTTGAGCCCGGGCGCATTGCCGCCTCTCGCCGCGCCGGCGTCAGACGGCCGGCGAGAGCATCCCAGGCGTTCGGGACAATGTCGGTCGACGGGTTGGCCATCATGGCCTCCCACTCCGACCAATCGTCCGGACCATCGGTGATATCAAGGAGGTGTTCGAAGGGGCTGGGCATGGTCACGGCTCCGCGCTTTCGTGCAGGACGGCGGTGGCTTGGAGGTCGAGAAGCCGGTGCAGGAACATCGACTCGGCGAGGCAGGGCGGGCTCCCATGGTTCGAGCCCTGGCATGGGGAGAGGATCCTCCTCGAGGGGCTGGCAGAGGATTCCGAGCGCATCGCGCGTGTCCTCGCGGCTCCAGCCAACGATGTGACAGGCTTCAGAGGCGGCGGCGAGACGATCGGCCGCCTTGTGCCGGCGGTAGGCGGCGGCGTCCCACGCCGGCAGGGAGTAGCGCTCGCCGACAAGAGCCTGCAGCCGTTGCTCGAGCTTGCGAAATGGCTCTCCGAGGTGGGGCTTGAGCGGACCGATCGGGTCCCAGCCGAGCAGGCCCTCGGAAGCGTCATGCAGCAATTCCCTGAGCGCCTCGCGGGGCGTCAGAACCTCGTCCTGCTCCCGAATCTGCAGGACGAGCAGGCTGCGCAGAGCGACAGAGAGGGGCTCATACCACCTCGAGGCTCCGCCCCACCGGCCGATGCGCGCCAGGTTGTGGGCCAGGTCCTCGTCCGTCCAGCAATCCGAGCGAGGATTGAGGAGATCGAGGCGGCGGCCAGAACGGAAGAGCACAAAGGCGCGTACCGGCCCCTCGCTTGTGATCGGGTCATGCTTCATGGCGGCAATCTCTTTGGAAAGAGCCCCTCAAGACGTCGTTCCAGTCGCCGCCCTCGATTGGGGGGCGCAGGCGCTTAAGCGGGACGCCCAGGCTCAGGGCGATCTCTTCATGGCGGGCGGCGTAGCGATCGCCAGCGGGATTGGCGTCGGTTGCGCTCTCAAGGAGCGCGTCCGGCGAACCTTTCAGCGCGAGAAGACGCGCCTTGAGCGCGTCGATCGTGCTCGGACCCATGCCGCCGCCGGTTGCCGCGTAGATCGTGTCCTCGCGCAGGCGCTCGATCACTGCGCGGCTCAACGCGTCGATCGCCGACTCGGCGAGAACCAGACGCTTGCGGCGCGCGTGCTTCCCAGAGACGAAGAGGAACAGGGCCTTGCAGCCGCCGGTCAGAGACCCCTTGTAGGTCGGCCCGCGGACGTCGACATGAACAACGAGGCCTGCGGAATCGCGGTGGGCGAACCAGACGGAGCCGTGAGGGCCTTCTCGCGCGACGTCGGACCACCCCGCCGCGGTCAACACTTCGTCGGGCAGTCCCCGGCTCGCGAGATAGCGCCAGGTGTCCGAGCAGCGTCGCAGGCGCGGCCGCCGCGCCCATCTTAGGGCGACAGGGATCGGAGGCTCGCGTTTATCTCGCGTGCGCTCCTCCTGCGTGAAGTCAGGCTGAATTCCGGCCAAGGGCCGCAGCACCTTGCGCACCGCGCCGAAGTTGAGGCTCGGCTCGAGGTGCTGGACGAGTCGGAAGACGTCGCCCTTGGCGTCGCTGTTCGGGTCCCACCAGCCTGCCCCGCCATGCGTGACGATGACGATCTCGCCCGGCCCGCGGCGGTATTTAAGCAGCGCTTAGAGCTTTCCTTGCGATCGAGAAGCCATGGCGACATCGCCCTCTCGAGCACGGTCGCGCAGTTGACGCCGGCGCGCAGCTCTTCAACCTCCCTCTGAGGATCCTTCATCCGCCATCTCATTAATTGGCGCAGGGTGGCCCTCTTGGGCCTTTCAATGTCTTCCTGCGTTCACCAACCGGCCGCACCGCGAGGCGCCGGCGACGCAATGGCGCGCTCAATGCGCGGGAGCAAGCGACGGACCCTTGCGGCGACGGCGGCGATAGCGGTAGGCGCGCGTTGTCTTGCGTTCATTTCTCCCAGCTCTTCGTTCTCTGCGATGAGCCGAGTGAACGCGGCGACGGCGCGAAGATCTAATCCCCGAGAAAGTCTGTAGCAGCCGAAGTCGCTGTCGGTCTGCCATCCGACGAGGGCCGGGTGATCGCCATAGCGCCGAGACAATGTTTCGACGATCCGCGCGCTCTTCCCGAGTAGGCCTGCGAAGAGAAAGTGCCGTTCCGACGTGAACCCAAGCCGCTCGGTCGCCCCTTACTCGTCGATCGGCGCGATTTCGGGATGTTCGTCCATCAACCATTTCGGCGGCGCCGCAGTCGGCGTGCGGAGCAAAATTTTCAGCCCGGCCTCGCCAAGCGTGTCCATCGATTTATCGAGCCAATCCCAATGAAACTGGCCTCGGCTCGGCTCGTAGCGCGACGATGCGAATTCACCGATGCGGACGTATGCGATGCCGAGTTCGCGCATCCGCGGCGCGTTCTCGACCCACCAAGCTTCCGGCCAGTGTTCAGGGTAGTAGCAAACGCCGAGCATGACGGTCCTTCGCGCTGAAGATCGTATTTGAAGCCTCTGCGCGATCACGGCGCGCCGGCGCCTGGTATCGATGCTGCTCGAAGCGCTCGTCACGACGTTCAATGCGCGCTGGTTTCGGCGAGCGAGCGCACTCCTGTCCGTTGTTGGGAATGTCCGAGACTCTCGCCTTGGGCCGCACACTCCCTCCCGGCGCCTAAATTTCACAGGCAAATCCTTGATCGCCTTATCGAACGTGTCGAAGTAGCGCGAGCAATAAGGATGTCGCGCGTCTCGGGACACGTGGTCACGACGCCCCGGCCTGATGCAGCTCTCCGCCCCGCATCAGGCACCGCGCGATGTCAGCCGTCTGCAGCGCCGCGCGTTCGGTCGGCGAATGGGCGGCGAGATATCGGGCGACCGCGATGAGAATGTGCCGGCCCTCGTCGGTATCGCCCCAAACGGCGAATTGCCTGACCCCCGCCTCAAGCATCTGGTACGCATGGAAGCCGGCATCTTCTCGCAGCACCGCGCGCGCGAGCGTGGCGATCAGCGCCTGCGCCGAATGGCCAAGCGTGAGATGCCGCGCCACGAGCCTTGCCGCAACATCAACCTGTCGCTGCCGGTCGAACGCGTCGAGCAAGGCGTCGCGGATCGTCTCCAGATTGGTGGGCAGGTCGTCGAACTGCTCGCCGTCCTCGCCTGGAATGCGGGCGGGAGGCACGTTGAGGTAGCGAGTCAGATAGAGAGCCATCGCGCCGTGCAGCACGCCCCGAACGGCGGAGACGTCGCCATCGGCGGCAGAGGATCCGATCCGCTCCAGCATACGGTGAAGCGCATTGGCATGAGTGAAGACGTGGTGCGCCGTCTCCCAGTCGGCGTGCTCGTTGGCGTTGCCGAAGCGCGCGACCCTGAGCGCCGCGCCGTAGGCGAGCGACCGTCCGAGGTCTGTCGGAGCGGCGCCCCGACCGATCGCCGTCTTGATCGCCTCGACGATTCCGTCCGGATCGTCGCCAAGCAGGTCTCGAGCGAGGGCCAAGTGGTCCGACCAGCCATGCGCGCCGCGCGCTCCGGCGAGAAGCTCCGCCAATTGGCCCGCTGCTTGGTCGCAAAGCGCGACAAGATCCTCGGGCTGACGCCATTCGGTCGATTCCTCAGCGCCGCGGGCCGCCACCATCTGGCCGACCACGGTCGGCAGCACAGACGAAGCGTGCTCCCAACCGATCAGGTCGAGGCACTCGAACGCCTTGTTGATGAAGTCGAGCGTGTGTCCGCCGTCGGCGAAGGCCCGCTCGGTCTCGGACGCGAGAAGGGCGTCTGCCAGAGCGGCCGGTGAAAGACCGGCGGCGATCGAGGTGAGCAGCGTGCGCTCGGCAGCCTCGCGATGGCGCACCTTCGTCCAGCGCCGCAGCCAGCGCTTGAGCGCGGCTTGGTCCGGCCGGCTTCCGAGGGGCGCACGTTCCCTCCGCGGCGCTTGACCGTCGCAATCCGCCGCCACGCGGCGCGCGCCGTGGAACAGCGCGAGATAGGTTTCCTCTTCGGGCAGCACAGGCAAGAGATTGCCGAGCGCCGTGAGGATTGTAAGACCCACGCCCCAGCCGTCCCGGTTCTGCGCCCCGAACAGCGCCGCCTGCCTCACGATGTCGGTTGTCGGCATCCCGGCCGCGATCTGGCCTTGCACCGCCTTGGCGATGACGAGGCCGATGTCGTGTGCGAGGCCGTCGGCAAGCCTCTGACGCCAGTGCGCGGCGGGATCGGCTTCACCGAATGTGGCCTTTACCCAGACTTCGCCGTGGCACACCTCGACCGGGCAGGCGGGCGTGTCGTCCGCCCAAAGATCGAAGGTGCACCCGCTTTCAAGGTCGAAGCGGGCGTGGTGCCAATGGCAGGTCAGGATCCCGTCCTCGACGCTGCCCCGATTCAGCGGGAAGCCCATGTGCGGGCACCGATTGTCGAGCGCGAAGACTCGCCCGCGGTCGTGGACGACGAGGATCGGGCGATGCGCGCCATGCACGACGAGCCGGCCCTTCGCCTTCAGCTCTTCGAGGCTTCCTGCAAGTGTGAAATCCGTGTTCGGCACGTCCATGAGCGTACCTCCCGCAGTCGACTCTCTTGAGGCCGCTGCCGATGAGCGCCGCGCCCCTTTCGGCCCAAAGGACCTGCCAAGCCTGCGCCGGCGATAACACGGCCCATCGGGGTGAATCGAGCCTCGTCCTTGCTAGGCGCCCCGGCGAGGCTGTTGGGATGCGGCTTGCTTGAGCTTAGGCTATCGATCCCATCAACGCGAACTCAAAACTCTACTCTTCGATCTATGCCAGCCAGCATCATCGTTCGGGATATCGAGACTGTTCCCGACCTCCGTGGCTTCGCGGCCGCCAATGGGTTGATTGGAAAGCTTGAGGACGAAGTGCGCGCGGAGATGGGCGACAAGTTTCCCAAGCTCATCTATCATTCAATCGTCTGCATTGGCGCCCTCGTCGCCCAGCGACAGGAAGACCACTGGCCGGTCTCTGCTGTCGGCGCCCCAAATATCGGCGAGCGCTCGGAGAAGGAGATCATCTCCTCGTTTGTCAACCGAATCGCCGATCTCGCGCCTCAGCTCGTCACGTTCAACGGGGCTTCCTTCGACTTGCCGGTCCTGCGCTACCGCGCAATGGTCTGTCGGGTCGCCGCGCCGGGGCTGGCGGCGCGCCCGTACTTCAACCGATATTCCGAAGATGCGATTGACCTCTGCGACGTGCTGTCGTCCTTCGGCTCCCAGAACAAGCCTTCGCTACACGAGCTGTGTCGCGTCATGGGCCTTCCCGGGAAACCGGAGGGCATCGACGGGGCGGACGTCGAGAGATACTGTCGCGAAGGGCGCGTAGCCGAAGTCGCGGCCTATTGCGAGACCGACGTCGTGAACACGTACCGCGTCTGGCTTCGCTACGAGTTGTTTCGCGGACGGTTGACCGAGAATGGTCTGCAAGCAAGCGAAGCCAGTCTCAGCGACTACATACGGCCTCGCAGCGACGCCAAGCCCCATCTCGCTTACGTTCTCGTTGAGGAAAAGAAGAGGGCGTCCGGGCCTGACGGCCGGCCCGTAGTCCAATCCGAGGGTGATGGCGAAATGTTCATACCGGATACGCCCGGCGTTTGAGCATCCTCTAGGCGCGCATGTCGTGGAAGATGGCTGAGCGTTCCGTTAGACCGCGATATCGGCAAGCGGGGAAACCTCCTCCAGGAGTCGTTCATCGTCATTGTCTGGCGAATTGACCCGCCTTGAAATTGGCCACATGGTCAGAGGCTCGCTTGGGAATGGGACCAGAAGATCGCGCGGGTCTGGCTCGAGACCGAGCCATCGCTCGTAGCCGGCCGGTTTCAGGATGGCGGGCATCCGGTCATGGATGCGGCTGACGAGGTCGTTCGACGGCGTCGTCAGTACGACAAAAGTCCGCACCCATTCCCGCGTGGTCGGATCCTGCCAATTCTCCCATAACGCGGCGATCCCAAAGGGAGAGCGGTCCTTCATGGCGATTGCGTAAGGCTGTTTCCCCTGCCTGGTCGCGAGCCATTCATAGAAGCCGTCGACCGGCAGGATGCAGCGGCGCTTCTGGTACGCTTCCCGGAATGCCGGCAGACGGGCGACCGTCTCGGACTTCGCGTTGATCGGCTTGCGGCCGCCCGTCGGATCTTTGCACCAGTATGGAATCAGGCCCCAGCGCAGAAGATCGAGCGAACGCTCGCCGGTTTTGTGATTCTGGCGAATGACCAGCAAATCCTGGCCCGGCGCGCCATTCCATCGCCGCGGATAGTTCGACAAGCGGGTCTCGCGCACGTCGAGTCCTTCGACGATCGCGTACCTGAGAGGCCCCGATGATTGAATGACCCGACCACACATGCGCAGGTCATATATGGGAGCGGCAGGTCGGTTTTAGGCCCACAGCCGAACGTCGCCGCCGGTCGGCAGCCGATGCGACCGGGGGCAGGGGATCGAAAACGACCTCTGGTGACCCAGCTGAAGGCAATCGCCGCTGCAGATAACTGCAATTGTCTTCAGGAGGACAGGGACGACGAAGTCAGAGGCGTCAGGACCGCCTCAGCACAAAGGCTCAGCGCCTGCGAGCCACTGGATGTGAGGTGCCGATAGCCGACGCCTTTCCGTTGCGCCGCCTATTGGCCCGGCGTTTCGCCCGAAGCCGCCTCGACCCTCATGAGCGCCTCTCGCGCCGCCGGCGGGAAGTCAGGATGGTCGTAAAGATCGTTGTGCCCTGCGTCGATGGTGCGCTCGAACACCAGCTTCCGGATCGCCGTGCGAAGGGGAGCGCTGCGCCGCTGCGGCACGATCGTATCGCGCTCCGCTATGATCAGGGCGGTCGGGACAAGCGAGCCGCGGAGGAACTCGATCGTGGGCATGCGATTGCGGAGAAGCGGCCCGACAGGAGCCCACCAGTAGAGATCGCGGGCGACTGCCTCGAGCGAGTCGAAGGGCGTGACCAGGATCAACCCTGCGACAGGCCGATGCCGGACGAGATAGGCGGCGACTGCAGCTCCGATGCTGAAGCCGACCGGAAGGATGGGCTCGCCGGCCTGGGTTCTCAGGAGATGGTCGAAGATTATGAGGGAGTCCGAGAACAGCGCCCGCGCGCTCGGCCTGCCGCTGCTCGGCACATAGCCGCGGTAGTGGAACACGACGACATTGCGGTGAGGAAAGAGCGCATGCAGCGTGAGGGCCGTCGCTTCGGCGTTCCAGGCGTTCCCGCCAAAGCCCAGAAGCGTCGGCGCGCCCTCGGCCGTCGCTTCCTCAGATACGATTCGCACGCCAGCGAGTCTTTCGCCATCGGGCGTCCGGACCTCGAGACGCTGAGCCGAGGCGGGAAGGCGAACCCGCGCCGCTCCAGCGACCATGGTCGGAAAGAGAAGCCAGGTCTGGGCGAAATAGATCCCCGTGATGATGACGGCGTAGAGAGCCGCCAAAGCCAGCATGAGGTGGATGACCCACATGGCCTCCATCCGCGGACGCTCGGCGTGTGTTACCATATGCCGTCGTTCGAGGGGGACTCCGATCAATCCACCAGGGTCCCGGCTTGTTCGCCCGGGGTCGCGAGCATACAGTGACGGAGCGCGGTATGACCAACGCCATCAGCATCGAAAAGCGCGTAGACGGGACGAGCGGCCGGTATGTCGGCCGGGCAGACGGCGTCGATGGTGAAGGCGAACACCACTTCACCGTTTGAGGTCCATCGCTGATCAGCGCGGACCACGCCGAAGCGCCGCGAGCATGCGCGGGACCGGGCAGCCTTGGCCCTCGTCGAGCACATGATTGGCGACGCCCGCGCCAACGGGTTCAAGATCGTTCCGATCTGCCCCTACGTGCTCGCCCAGTACCAGAAGCATCCCGAGTAGCTACGTCATGACGAGCGCGCCGTCGGCGGTCTAGTCACGGCGACTTGGCTTTGCGCGCCTTTGGCGCGGCCGGGGCTGGAGCGGCGGCCGCAACTTTGCCCTTCGACTTCGACGGAGCCTTCGGCCTGGAGACGGCGATATCTTCGGCAGGCGCTGGTTCGGCTTCGGGTTTGGCGGCAGCGGGCTTCGCCGCCTCGATCGCGATGCTCTTGCGAAGCGCGTCCATGATGCTGACGACATTGCTGGGGCGCGAGACCTGCTCCGTCACCTTCGCCGGCATCCCAGCCTGCTTGGCGCGCATGAGCTCGACGATCGCGTCTTCGTAGCGGTCGTTGAACTCCTCAGGCTGGAAGTGCCCGGCCTTCCTCTCGATGATGACGTGCGCCAGGTCCTTCATCTCCTCGGGCAGCTTTAGTTCCGGGATGTCGTCGAAATAGGCGTCTTCGCTGCGCACCTCGGAGCCGTACCCTAGGGCTACGCCGAGGAGTCCCTTTCCGAGCGGATCCAGCATCATGATGCGCTCGCGCCGGGCGATCACGACCCTGCCCAGGCCGACGACCTTTTCGTCGCGCATGGCGTCCCGGATGATTGCGAACGCCTCCTCGGCGACGCGCTCGCGGGGCGCGATGTAATAGGGGGCGTCATAGTAGCGAGGGTCGATCTCGGCGCGCGGCACGAATTTTTCGATGTCGATCGTATGCGTGCTCTCGATCTGGATCTTGTCGAGTTCGTCGTCGTCGACAAGCAGGTAGGAGTTCTTGGCGACCGGGTAACCCTTGGCCTGGTCCTCGTTCTCGACCACGTCCCCCGTTTCGGCGTCGACGAACTGGCGCTTCACCTTGTTGCCGGTCTTGCGGTTGATGGTGTTGAACGAGACCCGCGACGATGTGCTCGAAGCGGGATAGAGGTTGACAGCGCAGGAGACGAGGGAAAGCTTCAGATAGCCTTTCCAATTGGCGCGAGAAGCCGGAGACGTCTCACTGTGACGCCCCGCAGGCGGCCGAAAACATAGACTTTCTGGGCGGCCGAAGTCATTCTATGGTAGCGGCGTGTGACGTCCCGCTGCGATATTCCAGTTCACGTGCGTTTTCGGAGTATGCGCCATGGCCCCTCGCGGGGTCAGCGCCGCCGTTATCCCTTCTTCGACCAGTCGACGCCGGGTGCGGCCGATATTGTTAATGCTGGTGTCCAACGCCGCCGAGATCGCGCTGTCGCTCCAACCTTCGCCCGCCTCCGACACGTCCGCCTTCAGCAGGATGCGCGCCTGTCGGTCGGCGGATTCGCCAATAGCGTACTCGCCGGCCTCTGCTCGACGCTGGCCGCCGCGACGCGGAGGGCGGCGTCCGCGAGCAAAGTCCTCAGGACCTGCGACTCGACATCGTCGGCTCGCATAACCGCCTGGACCAGCGAATCCCCGAGGAGCTCGTCGATAGTCGGACTGTGGCGCAGCGACATGGCGCTTCCTTTCGGCGTTGTGACAAAATGCCTCGCGCAGCGGGCGGCGCGGCGTGTTGACTCTCGGCGCGAGGGGGTGTTACCGGTCAGTGCCGGTATCTTTACCGATCGGTAACATCGCAGTCAAGAGCCATGGCGAAGGAAAATGCAAAACAGGACGGTGGCGACGTCGCGGTGGAGCCTCCCCGCGAGCGTATCGTCGCGTGCGCGCAGGATCTCTTTCATCGTCACGGCATCCGGGGAGTGGGGGTCGAGACGATTGCTGAAGCCGCCGGCACCAACAAGATGACGCTCTACCGTCACTTCGGGTCGAAGGACGATCTCGTTTGCGAGTATCTGAGCCGCAAAGGGCGGAAGTCCGACGAGATTTGGGCCGACATCGAAGCCGCAAGCCCAGGCGATCCCGTCGGACAGCTTTATGGCTATATCGCTCGGGCGGCCAAATTCATCGCCCAAGACGAGCGCGGCTGCGATCTTGCGAACGCCGCGGTCGAACTGACCGAGGCGGGGCATCCCGGGCTCAGGGTGATCCAGGAGTTCAAGAAACGTCAACGCGACCGTCTGGCGAGGCTGTGCGAGGCTGCGGGCGCCTCGCAGCCGGGCTTGCTCGCGGACACGATTGTTCTTCTGATCGAAGGCGCCCGAGTCAGCCGCCGCAGTGTCGGAACCGGAGGACCCAGCGCCAATCTCATGCGGTCGAGCGAGGCCGTGATCGCGTCCTTCGGCGTGCCCGCGCGGGACAAGCGTCATTCACGGCAAAGAGCGGCTCGTCGACCGAGTCGTCGTGGCGCCTGAGCGGGCTTTGCTGCTTCGGAACCTGCTCGGCTGTCAATCGGCGTCCAATTTTGACCCCCGATCGGCGTCGAAAATTGACCCCCTGTTGGTGACGGGGCGAAGACGGCAGCGCTCGCCCCGGCGTAGCTGGTCGGGGTTGCGCAGCCGGGGCGAG
>Ga0074044_10002804_pt1 | contig 15132 bp, 11 predicted proteins | sample BogForMeECP23OM1_FD_94443 | JGI IMG/M metagenome (GOLD analysis project Ga0074044, IMG submission 94443) | Bog forest soil microbial communities from Calvert Island, British Columbia, Canada - Bog Forest MetaG ECP23OM1 | ecosystem: Environmental > Terrestrial > Soil > Wetlands ... | reverse complement strand
GTGCTTTACGGCAATGACTGGTTTCGCCGTGAATTCGGCAAGGCCAGTGCGGAGTACATGCTGCCCGACTGCTTCGGCTTTCCATCTTCGCTGCCGACGATTCTCGCGCACTCCGGCGTCAAGGGCTTTTCCACGCAGAAGCTGGTATGGGGATCCTCGGCAGAAGGCGGCGGTCCGGAATCGCGCGAGAGGACGCCGGAAGGCACACCGTTCAACGTGGGAGTCTGGGTTGGACCGGATGGTGAGAGCGTACTCGCCGGATTAAACCCGGGCGACTACAGCGGCGGAGTTTACACCGATCTCAGCCAGCCTTTGCCTGCGGCTCCTGCGAACATTGCGCTCGAAGAGATTCGGAAAAAATTCCTACCGCTACAACAGAAAATACGCGGGCTCGAGAACGCCAATCTGCCGGTCGATCCTAAGGATATTCAGGATTATTACGCGCTGCGTGGACAAGAGCGAAGCCTGGCCAGAATCCAATCGGATCGGGACCAGGGCCGTTACCAGAACGATTGGGCTGCTCGCGTGGAGCTGAACGGCAAAGTGAGTGGCGTGTTCACGGACTATCATTATTACGGTACCGGCGACATCGGCGGGTCTCCGGACGAAGACTCCGTAAAGCGGCTCGAAGCGATCGTCACCAGAGGGATGGCAAGCTTTCCGCCGCAGGGTGTAGACGGATCTCACATAGGGGAGCTGGGGCATCCGGATTGGCCAGCGGTTAAAGTGGGCGATGGCCCTGTCCATGCAATTTCGGCGAACGCGGAGCAGATGTTTCTCGACGTCACGCCCCCTGAGGCCGCCGGACTTCCACGTTACACCGGCGAAATGGAGCTGACTAATCATTCGGCCGGTTCGCTGACTTCCCAGGCCTACCAAAAGCGCTGGCTCCGAAAAGAAGAGTTGCTGGCGGACGCCGCAGAAAAAACTTCAATCGCCGCTGAATGGCTGGGCGCGCGAACCTATCCGCAGCAGCGGCTGAACGACGCCTGGACGCTCGTCATGGGCGGCCACTTCCATGACCTCGCTGCCGGGACAGCCACTCCCAAAGCCTATGAATTTGCCTGGAATGACGACGTCATCGCCATGAACCAATTCGCGGGCGTGTTGAACAACGCAACTGAGGCGGTCGCTGCGGCGCTCGACACTCAGACTAAAGGCGTTCCGATCGTCGTCTTCAACCCTTTGAATATCGCGCGCGAAGACGTGGTCGAGGCCAGTATCGAATTCCCGGGGGGTATGCCGAAGGCGGTTCAGGTGATGGGACCGGACGGCAAAGAAGCTCCAGCGCAGATATCAAACGGGAAGGTGCTGTTTGTTGCGCGAGTACCGTCGGTGGGCTACGCCGTTTATGACGTGCAGCCTGAGGCCGCGACTGCGCGTGCGTCCGCTCTGCAGGTGTCGGAAAACTCGCTGGAGAATCAGTACTACCGTCTCAAGCTGAATCAGGACGGAGACGTTTCCAGTATCTTCGATAAGTCGATCGGACGGGAGTTACTCGCCGGCCCGGCGCGCCTTGCCATCTCCTACGATAATCCCGAGCAGTGGCCGGCCTGGAATATGGATTGGGAGCAGGAGCAGGCAGCGCCGACAGCATACGTCAGCGGGCCGGCAAAGATTCGTGTAGTGGAAAACGGCCCGGTGCGTGTGGCCGTGGAGGTTGCGCGCGAAACTGCGGGCTCACGATTTGTGCAGACCATCCGCCTTTCGGCCGGAGACGCGGGCAAACGCGTGGAGTTCGAAAACGCAATCGACTGGAACACTCGCGAATCGAACCTGAAGGCGACGTTCCCTTTGGCGGCGTCGAATCGCACGGCCACTTACAACTGGGATATCGGAACCATCGACCGCCCCACCGCACAACCGAAGAAATTCGAGGTGCCGTCGCACCAGTGGATTGACTTGACGGACATGAGCGGCTTGTTCGGCGCGACCATCCTGACCGACTGCAAGAATGGATCGGATAAGCCGAGCGACAACACGATCCGGCTGACCTTGATCAGGACGCCCGGCACTCACGGCGGCTATGCCGACCAGGGCACGCAGGACATTGGACATCACGAATTCATCTACGGCATCGCAGGACACGGCGGCGACTGGCGCCAGGGCGGGAACGACTGGCAGGGGCAACGCTTGAATGATCCGCTCATTGGCTTCCAGACATCGCCGCACGCCGGTGCGCTCGGCCGGGAGTTTTCTTTGCTGAAGGTCAGCAGTCCGCGGATCCGGCTCTTGGCGCTGAAGAAGGCCGAGCAGAGCGATGAAATCATCGTGCGGCTGGTGGAACTCGATGGCAAGCCGCAATCGAACGTGAAAGTTTCAGTCGCGGCGCCGATCGTCTCCGCGCGCGAGGTGAACGGACAAGAGCAGGCGGTCGGAGCGGCCACGGTTTCTGCTGGAGCGCTGGTGACCTCGTTCACGGCGTACCAGCCACGAACGTTTGCGGTGAAGCTGGCTGCGGCGCGTACGAGAGTTGCGGGCATGCGTTCCGCGCCGGTGTCACTGAAATACGACGCTGCGGTTGCCAGCAATGATGGCTCTCGCTCCGGCGATGGGTTCGATGGTAAAGGCAACGCGCTGCCGGCGGAGATGCTGCCCACGCGAATCGCCTTTAATGATGTGGAGTTCAACCTTGCGCCGGCGACACTGCCCACGAAAGTCGCGAGTGGCAATATCCAATTCCACCTCGTGCTCCCAACAAATGCCGCGCCCAACGCGGTTGTGGCCAAGGGACAGACGATCGAACTGCCGCCTGGCCGCTACAACCGCGTCTATGTGCTGGCCGCATCGGCCGCAGGCGACCAGAGGGCGAGCTTCAAAACTGGTGGCGGGAGCGTCGACTTGACCGTCCAGAACTGGGGCGGATTCATCGGCCAATGGGATGATCGGCAGTGGATCGCGAAGGATGTCCCCATTGAAGCCGCACCTGGAAAAACTGAGCACGACGATTATGCCGAAATGACTGGAATCAAGCCCGGCTATATCAAGCGGGCTGACATTGCCTGGTACTGCACGCATCACCACAACGCGGCCGGTGAAAACTTGGCGTACAGTTATTCCTATCTCTTCGCCTATCCGATCAACCTGCAGCCCGGCGCGAAAACCATTCAGTTGCCGGACAATGACAAGATCCGCATTCTGGCGATATCAGTCGCCGAGGAGAACCCGGAAGTGAAACCGGTGCAGCCGCTGTATGATGTGCTCCCGTCGCCTCGCGCCGATGGTGCGGCACGGTAGCCCACTACCCTACGATTGCCGACTTCTCTTCCGTCCAGAATTTCGTGATTTCTTCGAGCGACCGGCCTTTGGTTTCGGGCACCAGCCAGCCGACCAGAACGACCGTCAGCAGTGCACCGCCGCTGAAAAACCAGAAGGTGCCATCCGATCCTAGATGCTTCTGCATGATCGGGAATAGTTGATTGCCCAGGTAGCCTACCAGCCAGAGAGCGGTCACAGCGATGGACATGCCGCGTCCGCGAACATTGGTGGGGTAGATTTCCGAGATGATTACCCAGCAGGCCACACCGTTGCCAAAAGCGTGACCGGCGACGAAGCTCATCACAAAAATCAAGACTGCCAGACCGCTGCCGTGGATGTGATAGAGCCAGCCGACCAATGCAAAAGAGATGAACTGCAAAGTGGTGCCGGCCAGGATCAGAGTCTTGCGTCCAGCACGGTCCACCAGCCACAGGGCGAAGAGGGTAAACGAAAGATTGACTAGGCTCACCAGCACGGACTGGAAGAACGCGTCGCTGGTCGCGGTTCCGGCGGAGCGAAAAATCTCTGGCAAAAAAGAAAATAGCGGAGTGATTCCGCTGATCTGCTGCAACCCCGCCAGCATGATGCCCAGCAGCAGCGGGCGCCGAAAGGTGGTGAAGAGTTCCGAAATGTGGCCTTCTTCAGTGGCCAGCGAATTCTCGATTTCGGCAGTTTCCTGCCGGGCAACGTCAGCGCCATTGATTTTGACGAGCACCCCGATGGCCTGATCGCGCCGGCCCATTTTCATCAGCCAGCGCGGACTCTCGACCGCGGGCAGGATCATCAGTCCGAACAGAATCGCCGGCACCACGCCCGCCAGAAACATCCAGCGCCAGCCCGTGGATATGTTCCACGCTTCATCGCCCATGCGTTGAATGAGCATGTTGACGAAGACGGCGGCGAGAATCCCGACCACAATTCCAAGCTGGTAAAGAGTCACGCAGCGGCCGCGGACACGCGTCGGAGCAATCTCCGCAATGTAGTTCGGAGCAATCACTGACGCTGCACCGATGCCCAATCCGCCAATCAGCCGCCACAAAACAAACTGATGGAGATCCGTCGCAAAGAGCATGCCCACCGATGAGAGCGCAAAACAGAGTGCGCACAGCGCCAGCCCTTTTTTCTTGCCCAGATAGTCGGCCACGGCGCCAGCAGCCGCGCAGCCCGCGATGCATCCGATCAAGGCGCAGCCCGCGGCCCAGCCCACGCCCGCGGCGTCCAGGTGAAACAACTGGCTTAAGTACCCGATCGCGCCGCTGATCACTATGTTGTCGTAGCCAAACAGAAAACCGCCGAGAGTGGAGACCGTGGCGGCGACGATGAGAGGAGCGCGCGATTGCGCTGGAGCAGATGAGGAGTTCAGCTTATTTGCCTCCGTGGGCAGCCGGTGCATGGTCCGCGCCCTGTCGTTGCGAAGATTCGACCGCCTCCTTCGCCGCCAGCATAAAGCCGAGAGTATGCGCCATTCCCGCATGCCATGGCGCTGCACACGTCATTTGCGGAGTGTGGTCGGGAATAAGTACGCCATCGAAATGGTTGCGGTGAAGAATGGCGAGAATGCGCATCATGTCCACATCGCCTTCGTCGATGAAAGTCTCGCGATAGTGCGGCACCTTCCCCACGACATTCCGCAGATGAATATAGGCGATCTTACCTTGTTTGCTGTATCGATCGACCGCGTCGTAAATATTGCCTTCGGTCATTTCGGCTAGAGTTCCCACGCAAAGCTCAAGGGCGTTACTCCGGCTGGGCGCGAGATCAATTAATCGTTGATACATCTGCGGCTGGTAAACAAGGCGCGGCTGCTGGCGCATGGTCGGCATGGGAGGATCGTCAGGATGAGCCGCGAGCTGCACGCCTGACTGTTCGGCCACGGGAATAACGTCTTCGAGGAACAGCTGCAGACGACGCCAAAGTTCTTCATGCGAAATCGAAGGCAGAGTGCCGGCAGGCGCGTTGCGATCGTAAACCATATTCCAGATCATCCCATTCGGGATGGGCACGTCTTCGGCGGGACCATCCATCCCGAGGGTAATTGCGCGGCCGCGCCCCAGCGGCGCAGTTACACGGCCGCATACGCCTGCCAAACTGAAGTTGTAGCCGAGTACCGGAATGCCGGCCTCGCCGAGACGGCGAATGATGGTCTTCACTTTCTCGATTTGTTGCGAACGCTGCGGACCATCGAGCAGAATATCGTGCCAGTGCGCGGGGTCGAGGTTCTCGATTGCGGCTAAGACCAGCCCCGCTTGCTCGATCTCGGCGCGCAGCATCTTGAGATCTTCTGTCGTCCACAGTTGATTGGGATCGCCGGCCACTCCCCAGGGTTCGTATTTCGAGCCTGTCGGCTGATTGTTGCGCGGATTGGAAGGGCCCTGATTGAAATAATCGACCAGATGAACCACCACGTGCGTACAGCCTGCCTGGCGCGCAAAGTCGTAGTAGTCGCGCGTCAGCATGTGACGATAGAGGCCGAGGCCGATCTTCATAGCCAATTCCTCATAGGCGGTTTTTCACAGGCGATTCCCGATGCCTGCGCCGTAATCGGGGCTGAGGACTTGCCCGTTGATCTCGCGGGCCAGCGGCGAGCAGAGAAAAACAAATGCGTCGGCGATCGATTCCGGACTGTTTCTTCGGCCGAGCGAAACTCGCAGCACAAATTCCCGGTAGGCGGGATCTTCGTCGAAGACTTTCAGCGAACTACCGGCCGCGACGTTTCCCGGCGAAACCACATTCACGCGAATTCCAGTGAGCGCATATTCCAGGGCAAGGCTGCGCGCGAAGTTTTCCAGCGCCGCCTTGGCCGAGGAGTATGCCGGGATTTGCGTGTGCGGCATCCGCGCTACATAAGAGGATGTGAAGATCAGGTGACCGGCGATTTTGTGCTGCATCCATTGCGCCAGCACGGCCCGCGCCAGATAAGTTTGCGCAAAATAATTGAAACGGAAGATGCGTTCATAGTCTGCTTCCGATGTCGTGGCGAACGGATGCAGTCCACAGCCACCGGCGTGACCGAAGACCGTATCCACGCCCGGAAACTTGTCGAAAGCCGCGCGTACCATGCCGTTTACTTGGCTGGAGTCGGTAATGTCGGCGGAAAAATAGAAATACGATGAAGGCGGAATCTGCCAGGCGCCCAGCGTTCGGCGGGCTTGATCGTCGTCTTTGATGTCGGTGAGCACCAGCGTCGCGCCGCTTGCGGCCAGCCTCCGCACCATGTGCTCGGCGATTGCTCCCATGGCTCCAGTGATAAGAATCGTCTTGCCGGTGAGATCGATGGTGATCATGGTCGTTTGTCCCCTACTGCCCGTTCGCTGCAATTCTCGAGAGCACTTCGTGACCCGACTCCGTCACCAGCACGTTATCTTCGATTCTCGCGCCACCGCCACGTTCGGGAACGTAGACGCCCGGCTCGATGGTGATCACCATGCCGGGTTCGAGGTTCGCGGATTCTCCGGGCGCGATGATAAATCCCGGATCATGATAGCGAAAGCCTACGTGATGGCCGGTGTGATGAGTGAAGAAAGGTGCCAGTCCTTGCGCGGCAATCTTGTCCCTGGCCAACGCGTCAACGTGTGCGCCGGAAACTCCGGGGCGCACGCCATCGATCGCCGCCTGCTGCGCATCTCTGACCACGTCCAGTATCGGGGCAACCGCTGGCTTCGGCGAACCTACCCCGGCGGTGCGCGTGAGGTCGCTCCAATAACCATTGACGCAAGTTGCCAGTTCGATTAATACCAGATCGCCATTCTCCAGACGCCGACCAGTGGAGCGATTGAAGCGTCCCGCATCGGCGCTGTTGGGGCCGGATTGGACCATGGCCCAGGCTCGGGAATGAAATATGGCATCGCGGCCAATTTGTCGATAGATGACCGACTCCACCGCCGCTGCAACCTCGGCCTCCGCGATTCCCGGGTGCAAATTGTCAAAGAAAGCCTGCAGGCCAATATTTGCAACCTGGTTTGCCAGCCGGATGGCCTCGAGTTCGTCCGGAGTTTTTCTCAGATACAGATCCGCAAAAGCTGTCCGGCACTGAGCGTCCCGCTTGGCCGCGAGCGCAGATAGTTTCTCGGCAAAATTTTCGGGGATGGGAATTTGCTCGGCGGCTTGAATCGGCAGAGACGTTCTGCTGACGCCGGGATTCATTCCAACCCGTTCCGCTTTGATCCCTGCCTTCGCCAGTTCATTGCCAATTGCCGACACCAGTACAGAATATGGATCGGCGCACTTGAGATCACCCCACGGATAGTTCTGAACACGCAAGCCAGCGGGAATGTGGTCTCTGGGTTCGAGCTGCGGAACGAAAAGGATGGGCTCCGCTTCGGCGAAGTACAGGAGCAACGACGCGCCCCAATACGGAAAATATCCCGAGAGCATGAGGAGTTCGTCGGGCCGCCATGCAATCCACGCACGCAAATTGTTTTGCTGGAGAAAGCTCTGTACCTGCTGCGCGCGAGATGGTGTGCTTGCATTCACGAGGCTTGCACTCACGATACTTTTGTCGACGATCCGTGTCCCCATTTGTCTTTCCGGCTTACATGATTCCGTACTTCTCGAATGCTTCGACGGCACTGCTTCCTTCTTCGATGGCCTTCCTTACCAGCTTTTCGCCACGTGCTTTTTCGAGTGCGCGCGTGAAAACCTCAGCCTCTGCTTCGGCGGGAACCAGCAAGACTCCGTCAATGTCGCCAAAAACAAGGTCTCCTGGGCGGACGCGCACCGCTCCAATCTCAACCGGGATGCGGAAGTCGACTACTTTGTAGCGCGGGGCCGAGTCTTGCCCGTAGGACCCGAAGCCGAATGTCGGGAAACCCATATTAAGGATGGCCTTGGTATCTCTGACGTAGCCATTCAATACCGCGCCCGGGCTGCCCAGCTTGCGGGCTCGCGTGCTCATAAGTTCTCCCCAGAGCGCGTTGCGGGGCGAGGAACCGGTGTTCACATAGACCTCGTTATGCTGGAGATCGTCGAGCGCTTCCAGCATCAGGCCAAACGGCTTGTCCATTAACTTGTTGGCGCTGCCCGCAATTTTTTCGGCGAACACATCCACCGCGAGAACGGGCATGGCGCGGCCGATCACGACCATATCCTGCCGCAGAGCCTGAATCTGCGGCGGCAGGAACTGGTGCTGCAGGCCAAGCTTGTCCATGACATCGCCCACGACGCAGGTGAAGAGTTCGCGCCGCACGATGGCGAAAAGCTCGTCGTCGGATTTCCACAACTTCTTCGTGGTCGTCATCGGGCGCGCGCCTCTTTGATTTTCTCCACGAACTGCCGGGCAAGAAGCGTAATGGACTTGAAGTCGCCGGTCTTGGCGCCGGCGGTGAGATTGCCACCCACACCGACAGCAACCGCACCGGCCTTGATCCAGTCCGCGACACTCTCGACGCTGACGCCGCCGGTGGGCATGAGCTGCGCTTGCGGAAGCGGTCCTTTCACCGCCTTCACGAATGCGGGGCCGAGGATTTCGCCGGGAAAAACTTTTACGATGTCAGCGCCACACTCCATCGCCTCGATCACTTCACCGATGGTTCCAGCGCCGGGCATGTAGGGTACCTGATAGCGATTGCAGAGACGCGCGGTCTCGGGGTTGAGCGCCGGGCTGACGACAAAATGCGCCCCGGCAAGAATGGCGATGCGCGCGGTTTCGGCGTCGAGAACCGTGCCCGCTCCAAGCAGAATCTGACTGGAGACCTTCTTCGCCAGATGCTCGATGACCCCGCTTGCCCCCGGAACGGTGTAAGTGATTTCCAGCGCGGCCACGCCTCCAAGAGCGCAAGCTTCGGCGATGCGCTCGGCTTGCTCAGGACTGTCGGCCCGGATCACGGCAACCAGGCCGGATGCCGCAATCTTGCCCAAGACTTCCAATTTCGCGATTGACATAAGAGTCAGTGCGTAACCTCAGTACATCAATTCAGTAGATCTCATCCATCTGTATCACGCAAAAAACGGCTCCCCTGGACGCGCATAGCGGCGCGCCACTTCTTCGTTCAACGCCACTCCCAGGCCGGGAGTTTCAGGCACCTTGATGTAGCCGCCTTGAATCAGCGGTTTCGGCAACCCATCCACCAAGTCATTCCAGAAAGGAACTTCGGAGGCATGAAACTCAAGCGCTAGGAAGTTGGGGATCGCGGCGCAGTAGTGAACCGCCGCCAGAGTGCCGACCGGACTGCTGATGTTGTGCGGAGCAATCGGCATGGTGTGCACGTCGGCAAACTGGGCGATGCTTTGAGCGATCGACAAGCCTCCAACTTTCTGAAGGTCGGGAGTCACAATGCTGAGCGCGTGTTGCGCGATGATTTCCTGGAAGCCTTCGAAGAGGAAAAGATTTTCCCCGGTGGCGATCGGCACTCGGACTTTGGAGTTCACTTCCTTCAGCGCGGCAGTGTTGTTGGGCGGGACAGGATCTTCGAGCCACAACAGCCGGAAGGGTTCGAGTTCGTGCGCCACTTTCACCACGTCGCTGGCGTTATAGCGCCAATGGCAATCGACCGCAATGTCGGTATCCTTGCCGACCGCGTCGTGAACGGCAGCGATCAAGCTCACCATGTGATCGATCGCGCGATTGCTGAGCGCTCGATTATGAGGATCGGGGCCTTCGGCACCGGGCACATCCAGATCAAACTTCAAGGCGGTGAATCCCGCCGCTCTTTTCTTGACAGCCTGGCGGCGATAATCGTCGGGCGAGGCGGGAGGCTCGTCGCCACCCTCGCCGTAGTAGTCTCTGGCGGCGTGGCTCTGGGCTTTCGATTCCTTTGATTCCCATGACGCGGGGCGGGAACGCAACACCTCGTCCAGGCTTTCCAGCGCTTCGCCCCCGTGGCAATCAGCGTAGATGCGGACTTTGTCTCGAAACTTTCCGCCCAGCAGGCGATAAATAGGCACATCGAGCCATTGGCCAAGGACATCCCAAAGCGCAGCTTCGATGCCGCTGATTGCGTTGTAGACGATGCCCGCAACCGAACCCGCGCCCGACGTGGCAAGTTGCAGCTTGCGGAACAAGCGATGAATGTCACGCGGATCTTCGCCCACGAGCAGCGGTTCGAGTGACCGCAGAATGGCAGTCAGGCCGGGAGCGAAGAAGCACTCGCCCAGACCTCGAACTCCTTCATCCGTTTCAATGCGGACAAAGGTCCAATCGAAATTGCCTTCTACCACCGCGGTCTTTAATCTGACGATCTTCACGTTACTCCCGACACGATGCAACGGGCGATTATACGCTGTGGTCGTTCCCCCACGCTCGGTGGCGAACCGACGAAACCTGCGCGGTTTCTGCGCCTGACCTGCATTCGAACCAGCTAGAATGCTGCCATGGACCCGATCATCTTGAAAGCGTCCGAAAGTTGCAGGTGGGATTGCGTCAGCCTCGGCGAAGTCATGTTGCGGCTTGATCCCGGCGACGAACGCATCCATACTGCTCGCAACTTTCGTGCCTGGGAGGGTGGCGGAGAATACAACGTTGCCCGCGGGCTGCGACGGTGCTTCGGTATGCGCGCTGCTGTGATTACGGCGTTCGCCAAAAATCCAATTGGACAACTGCTGGAAGACTTGATCCTGCAGGGCGGAGTGGACACGTCGCTCATCCGCTGGGTTCCATATGACGGGATTGGCCGAACCGTCCGGAACGGACTGAACTTTACCGAGCGCGGCTTCGGCCTGCGGTCAGCGGTCGGCTGTTCGGACCGAGGCAATACGGCGATCGCGCATAGTCAGCCTGATGACTTCGATTGGCATCAAATCTTTGCGACGAGCGGCTCGTGCTGGCTGCATACGGGCGGTATTTTTGCCGCGCTCTCTCCCTTGTCGGCGGCCGTAGCGAAGTCTGCGATTCAGGCGGCGCGATCCTCGGGCACGGTGGTTTCCTACGACCTTAACTATCGGGAGTCGTTATGGAAAGGCATTGGCGGCAAACAGAAAGCGCAGGAAGTGAACCGCGAACTGGTATCGGCTATCGACGTTCTGTTCGGCAATGAAGAAGATTTTTCAACAACGCTCGGTATCACGATCGAAGGCGTGAGTGACGACTTCAGCCAACTGCCGGTTGCGAGCTATGAATCAATGCTGCATCGTGTAGCCGAGCTTTACCCGAACCTCAAACTCATTGCAACCACGCTGCGCACGGCGCACACCGCCACGCAAAATGAGTGGGGCGCGATTGCGCTCTATGAAGGGAAGATCATTCACGTCCCGCAACGGCCGCTGGAGATTCTGGACCGGGTGGGCGGCGGCGACTCGTTCGCTTCGGGTCTGATCTACGGATTGCTCGCGGGCAAAGACGCTGAATGGGCTGTCCAATGCGGTGTGGCGCATGGCGCCTTGGCGATGACGACACCCGGAGACACCAGCATGGCCACGCTCTCCGAGGTCGAAGCCGTGATGCGAGGCGGCTCGGCACGCATCGCGCGTTGAGGCGCGAACAGGAAATGACCGCAAGATTCGAGACGAAGGGTAACATTCGGGTGACATCGAAGACATGAAGGAGACTTGGCGGTGGTTTGGGCCGGGTGATCCGGTCCCGCTCGATCACATCAAGCAAGCGGGAGCCACGGGGATCGTCTCCGCCCTGCATCATCTTTACCGCGGCGAACCATGGCCGTTGCACGAGGTGTTCAAGCGAAGAGATGAGATTCAGGCGGCGGGCTTTGCCTGGTCGGTGGTGGAGAGTATTCCCATCCACAATTCGATCAAGCTTCGATCCGGGCCCTGTGAGCGTTTCATAGGCGCGTGGAAAGACAGTCTGGCCGCGGTCGCGAAGGCGGGCGTCGAAGTCATATGCTATAACTTCATGCCGGTGGTGGACTGGACGAGGACAGACTTGAAATGGCGTCTGCCCACTACAGGCTACGCCTTGCGTTTTGATGCAGTGGATTTCGCGGCGTACGACATCTTCATCCTCGCGCGCAAAGGTGCTGCGGCAGACTATCCGGAAGAACGTGTTCGGGCAGCGCGTGCTCACGTCGATTCCATGCCGGAGGCACGCAGGGTTGATCTGGAGCAAACCATCATTGCCGGGCTCCCCGGCGCTGAGGCGTCATACAACCGCGAGACGATTCGCGGTTTGATTGCGGAATACCATGGCGTGACCGCGGCCGAATTGCGCGCCAACCTTGTCGCGTTCCTGCGGGAGGTTGTCCCGGTAGCACAGGAGACGGGTGTCCGCCTCGCCATACATCCGGACGATCCGCCCTGGTCGCTGTTTGGCCTGCCGCGTGTCGTTTCGACCGCGGAGGATGTGAGGGCGATTCTAGCCGCTTGCGATACGCTCGCAAACGGGCTGACGTTTTGTGTCGGCTCCTACGGCGCGAGAGCCGATAACGACCTCCTGGCCATGGCTCGCGAATTCGGCGCGCGCATTCACTTTGTGCATCTGCGCCAGGTAACGAGGGAGCCAGACGGGTCCTTTCATGAAGCGGAGCATCTGGCAGGCAGTTCCGACATGGTGGGCGTGATCCGGGCGATGCTGGAAGAAGAGGCGCACCGGCAACGATCGGGCCGGCCCGACCATGAGATTCCCATGCGTCCCGATCACGGACACCTGCTGGCCGACGACATTGGCAAGAAAGTAAATCCCGGGTACTCATTGGTGGGCAGATTGAAAGGGCTTGCCGAACTACGCGGCGTCATGCACAGCTTGAAGTATGCGATTCCAGAATTGAGCGGCAATTAATGAACAAGGATCGAACTCCTATGAAAGAGTTTGCGGGGAAAGTAGCTCTGGTCACGGGTACCACGGGAATTGGCCGCGCGATTGCAATGCGCTTTGCTGGAGGAGGCGCCCAAGTTGTTGCATGCGGTATTGAAGCAGCGGGCAACGAGGAGTTGACTCGCGATGCGGCAAAGTTGAGTTTGACTCTGCGGGTCGAACGCTGCGATGTGACCAACCTCGACGAAGTGCGCTCGGTGATTAGCAGGATCGTCGCACAGTTTGGAGGCCTGGACATCATCGTCAACGCAGCCGCGATTCACCCCTTCGGCACCGTCGTGGAAACGGATCTTGCGACGTGGAACCGCTGCATGATGGTGAACGTGGGCAGCATCTATCTTCTGGCGCACCTCGGCATACCGGAGATGAAAAAGCGGGGAGGCGGGTCCATCATCAATCTGGCATCCGTGCAGGGATACGCATGCCAGCGCGGTGTCGCCGCATATGCCGCGTCAAAAGGGGCGATCCACAGCTTGACGCGCGCCCTCGCCCTCGACCATGCCGCCGACCACATCCGCGTCAACTCGATCAGCCCGGGTTCTATCCGCACTCCCATGCTGGCTCGCTCCGCGGCACACTTCGCGCCCGATCTGCCGACCGAAGATGTCTTCGCGCGTTTTGGCGCCGCTCATCCGCTCCGGCGTATCGGCACACCTGAAGAGGTCGCGGAATTGGCGGCGTTTCTGGCGTCAGACAAGTCGGGTTTCTGCACCGGAGCCGATTACCTCGTGGACGGCGGATTGCTCGCTGGCATCGGTGTCCAGTAGACCAGCTCTAGTAATCTAGCGTCCAGTAATTCACGGAGCGCTCTTGCCAGAACCCATCTCGACCAATCCACTCGTGCCTCGCAGGCGTTGGCGAATCGCCTTCCTGCTTGCTTTGGGGGTTCTGGTCAACTTCCTCGACCGCATCAACTTGTCGGTCTCTCGCGACGCACTTCATGTGTCGTTCGGCCTGTCGTTGGTTGCCTTCGGCTATCTCTCCAGCGCTTTCAGTTGGACTTATGCCGCCATGCAGATGCCCGCCGGAGTGTTGCTCGACCGGTTGGGAGTGCGTCGCGTGGGGCGAATCAGCGCGTTTCTGTGGAGCGTTGCCTCTTTCGCAGCTGCCCTTTCCCCTGGTCTCATCTGGTTCTTCGGAGCGCGCCTGCTTTTGGGCGTAAGCGAATCTCCCACGTTCCCGGCGAATGCCAAAGCCCTGGGGTACTGGTTTACGCGGGAAGAAAGGAGCCTGGCAACGGCGATCACCGATGCGGCAGCAAAATTCTCCAGCGCGATCGGGGTCCCATTGATCGGCCTGCTGCTTTTGTACTTTGGCTGGCGTTGGAGTTTTGCCGCCACCGGCTTCATCAGCTTTCTCTATTTCGTTTTGTTCTACCTGGTCTATCGCAATCCCAGCGAAGATAAAGGACTGTCGTCTGGCGAGCTCGATTTTATTCTTCGGGGTGGGGCTCAACTGGAAGACCAGGTCAAAGCACGAAGGGGCAGCTCGCTGGGCTATCTTTTGAAGCAGCAGAAGGTCTACGGACTCGCGCTCGGATGGGGCGCCTATAACTACACCTTCTTTCTGTTACTGACGTGGCTGCCTAGCTATCTTTCCGTTTCCCTTCACCTGGACCTGTTCCACTCTGTTTTCTATACCAGTGTGCCCTGGCTGTTCGCCACGTTCACCGATCTCCTGGTGGGTGGATGGTTGGTGGACACTCTGATTCAGCGTGGCTGGAATGCAAGTCGTGTTCGCCAAACCGTAATGGTGGCGGGAATGGTTTTCGGTCTCGCCATCTTCGGCGCGGCGCGTGCTCACACTCCGGTGACCGCGTTGGTCTGGATCAGCCTTGCCCTGGGAGGACTGGCTGCGGCCGCCCCGGTGGCGTGGACGGTTCCGTCGTTGATCTCGCCGCGGGAAAGCGTCGGCACCCTCGCCAGTGCGGTGAATTTCTGTGGCCAGATCGGAGCGATTTCCGCGCCCATCGTCACCGGCTACATCATCTCCGAAACGCACTCTTTCGCTGCTGCTTTCGTGACTGCAACCGTAATCCTGCTGCTGGGGATTGTGGGTTACACTTTCTTGCTGCGAACGATCGAACCGATCCCAGAACCGCGGGATACGGTGAGTCTGGGTTAGCAGAGATTGGGGAAAACGGTGGGAGCAAAAAATGGCTCCTCAGGTAGGAC
>Ga0074044_10002803_pt1 | contig 15133 bp, 14 predicted proteins | sample BogForMeECP23OM1_FD_94443 | JGI IMG/M metagenome (GOLD analysis project Ga0074044, IMG submission 94443) | Bog forest soil microbial communities from Calvert Island, British Columbia, Canada - Bog Forest MetaG ECP23OM1 | ecosystem: Environmental > Terrestrial > Soil > Wetlands ... | reverse complement strand
GACTTCAGAACAGTCAGAAATTGCCCAGAACCTTTATCAATGCGGCGGCGAACGGCATTCCTCCGCCAAGGTTGCCGCATACTATATATAGTAGGTGTCTGCGTTAACCGGATAGGCACGGGTTAAAGTTCGCTTTACTTCGATCCAAGAAATATTCGGGGAGGAAGTGCTGTGACCCAGCGCGTTGGCAACCACATACGCGAAGTCCAAATTATCGCGCAAGGAGGCGAAAGCTCCCGCGAACCGATAATAAAGGAATCGTGGCTTCGCTGTGTCCAGCAATATGGGCTTGATCCCGCCGACCCTAGAGAAGCGTATATTGTTCCCAGCAGCGAACTCCGGCAGCATCGTGAACGGATGGAGCAGCTGATCCGGACGGCCCGCTACGGCCTCGAGTCGCTGTACAAGCAGGTCTCGGGGCAGCGCTACGTACTGCTCCTGGCGGACGCGAAGGGCGTTACCGTTGACTACATCGGCGACTCTGCCTTCGAGGAAGAACTCCGCAGAGCAGGCCTATATCTCGGATTCGAATGGTCTGAAGCGCGCGCGGGCACTTGCGCTGTCGGCTCATGCATCTACTCCGGCGAGGCTCTCACGGTTCATCAGACGGACCATTTCGACGGCACTCACACCGGACTGTCGATCCCGAATGTGGTGTGGCGATATCCTCCGACGGGCGGATCGCCGGAATGACTCACGCCGCTCAGCGCCTGTTGGCGAACAGCGGCCGTCTCGATTGGCGCGCGCCGAGCAAGATCATCGGCCAAAAGCTCGAAACTTTCTTCGACCTCGACGCCAATGACCTGCCCCATTTCACGAGAAGTCGCCCCACCGACGAACGCGTGATCAGGACAAAGCGCGGCAAAGCGCTTTTCGCCCATTCGATCGCGCCGCAGAAACCGGTGGCGCCCAGCCGTTTCTCGACTCAGGCGCATGAGCCCCTCCGGCCGTTGCGCGGCGGCGATCCTGCAATGAAGGAGTTGACGGAAAAAGCTGTCCGGCTCGCGCACGCTCCGATCAGCGTTCTCTTGTATGGCGAGACGGGCGCCGGCAAAGAATTCCTAGCCCGAGCCATCCACGAACACCGACGGGCGCCGGGGAAATTTGTCGCGATCAACTGCGCCGCCGTGCCAGAGACGCTCATCGAAAGCGAATTGTTCGGATACGAACCCGGATCTTTTACAGGCGCGCAAGCGAAGGGGAAGAAAGGCCTGATCGAGCAGGCGGATGGCGGGACGCTGTTCCTGGATGAGATCGGCGACATGCCTCTGGGGCTGCAGGCGCGACTGTTGCGTGTGCTCGCCGAAAAGGAGGTCCTTCGCATCGGCGCTTTGAAACCGGTCAACGTCAACATCCGCGTGCTCGCCGCTACGCACCAGGACCTTGCAGACCTGGCGAGAAAAGGCAAATTTCGCGAGGATCTTACGGGAACGTCGGGACTTCGATTGGCTGTTGGACAGGCTGCTCAATGCCGATCTTGGCGGTAACGCGCGACCAATCCGAATTGACCCGCAGGCCCGAGCGATGCTGAGGTCCTATCAATGGCCCGGCAATATCCGGCAACTGTTAAATGCGCTCGAATTCGCCAAGGCCTTCTGCTCGGACGGCACGATAGACGTCGCGGATCTGCCCGACTATGTCAGCCAGAAAATCGGATCGACGCCGCCCGACCAGCAGCGTGGCAGTCGGACTTCATCTGAAGGCGATGACGATACCGCTGAGCTCGAGAGACTGCTTGGAGAGCACGGATGGAACGTCTCCGAGGTGGCGCGGGCGCTCAATGTTGCCCGGACGACCATTCACCGTCGAATGAACAAGGCGGGCCTCGTGCCGCCAAACCGCCGCTGAAAAGTTTTAAGCCCAATCAATCGTCCTTGACGGGACCAGATACAATCGCCGGGGCGTATGCGCCGGGCGACCGACAAAGGCATAGCCGGTGCAAATCGACCCACGCGGACGCGAACCGAAAATGACCGGCGCAAAGGCCCGGAGACATCTTTCGTGTCCCACCCCGGTCGTCGTCGCTGGTGCGCAACACCTGATGCGCGCAACGCTCCGACGCATCACCGCGCTCACCTGCAATTTTCAGTCAACCAATTGAAATCAATACGGAAAAAATCTCGTTCTATGTTGGCACGGCCTTTGCGCAGGTAGTCCGGAAGACAAGAGCAGGGAGTTCGACGTGATCGGACCGGTCGTTGGCATAATCGCGAATCCCGTCTCGGCGAGGGACATCCGCCGCGTGATTTCGCACGCGGGGTGCCTCCAGATCACGGATCGCGCCAGCATCGTCTTGCGGGTTCTGGCGGGTCTCGCCGCGAGCGGAGTGCGCGAAGTCGTCATGATGCCGGATCGGTCCGGCCTGCGCGGATATCTCACGCGGGCCATGACCCGCGCCGAGAACGCGGGAGAAGCAAGATTTCCAGAGCTTCGCTTCCTCGACATGAAAGTGTCCGGGCAGAGCGCTGACAGCGCGAACGCCGCCAGACAGATGCGCAAGATGGATGTCGCCGCGATCATCGTGCTCGGCGGCGACGGCACGCATCGCATTGTCGTCGCCGAATGCGGTAACGTGCCGATCGCGGGCATTTCGACCGGGACCAACAATGCCTTTCCGGAGACGCGCGAGCCGACCGTCACCGGCCTGGCCGTTGGGCTCGCCGTTACGGGAGCGGTGCCCAGCGCCGCGGCTTTCGCCGATAACAAGCGGCTCGAAGTGACGATCAATGATCGCCATGAGATCGCGCTCGTCGATGTGGCCATCGTGCGCGACCGCTTTGTCGGATCTCGCGCGATCTGGAAGGCCGACAGTTTCACCGAACTCTTCGTCGCCTTTGCCGAACCCACCAGCATCGGCATGTCATCGATCGTCGGACTGCTCGCGCCCGTCACGCGCAGCGCGCCTTACGGCCGGCGCGTGATCTTCGAACGGCCGGAGACAGCGCCCTTCAGGCTTTGCGCGCCGATTGCTCCGGGCCTGATGCAAAAAGTAGGCGTCCAACGCGTAGAGACGATCAGACTGCACACGCCGATGACGCCGGCCGCGCCCGCGGGCTCTCTCGCCTTCGACGGAGAGCGCGAGGTGACTTTTTCGCACGAGGACGAGGTCCGCATCATCCTCAGCGACGCCGCTTTCCGCACGATCGACGTGAGCGCCTGCATGGCGCACGCTGCGACCAAAGGCCGTTTTGTCGAGGCCGACGGAGCCTTGTCCGTCTTCAACCGCCAACTAGGAGGATAGTCATGAGCAACAACCCGTTTCCATTGAGCAAGGAGAAGCTCCTCGAAGCGTACCGCATGATGCGCACGATCCGTGAATTCGAGGAGCGTCTGCATGTCGATTTCGCGCGCGGCGACATCCCTGGATTCGTTCATCTCTACGCGGGCGAAGAAGCCGTGGCCACTGGCATCATGATGCATCTCAACGATCGCGACCGAATCGCCTCCACCCATAGAGGGCACGGCCATTGCATCGCCAAGGGCGTCGACGTGAAGGAGATGATGGCCGAGATCTACGGCAAGGCGACCGGCGCATGCCGCGGCAAAGGCGGTTCGATGCATATCGCCAACTTGTCGAAGGGCATGATGGGCGCCAACGGCATCCTCGGCGCGGGCGCCCCGCTCATTTGCGGCGCGGCGCTCGCCGCCCAGAAGCTCGGCCATGGCGGCGTCGGCGTCAGCTTCGTCGGCGACGGCGGGTCGAACCAGGGGACGTTTCTCGAAAGCCTGAACCTGGCCAGCGTTTGGAATTTGCCGGCGATCTTTGTCGTCGAGAACAATGGCTACGCCGAATCGACCTCGGTCGAGTGGGCGGTCGCCGGCGACTCCTACGTCGACCGCGCGACCGGCTTCGGAATGCCGGGCGTGAGCGTAGACGGCACTGATTTCTTCGCGGTCTACGAAGCCATCGGCGAGATCGTCAAACGCGCCCGCGAAGGCGGCGGCCCATCGTTGATCGAGTGCAAGACGGTTCGCTTCCATGGCCATTTCGAAGGCGATGCGCAGACCTACCGCGGCAAAGGCGAACTGGAGGACATCCGCGCCAATAAGGACTGCATAAAAATATTCCGGAACCGCGTGCGCGACGCGGGCGTCGTCTCGGACGCCGAGTTCGACAAGATCGACAAGGCCGTCGTCGCACTGATCGAAGAGGCGGTCGTTGAAGCCAAGGCTGCGCCCCTGCCGAAAGCCGGAGAACTGCTCACGGACGTCTACGTCGCATACTGACTCAAACCCATCGCAGGAATTGGAGGAAATCATGGCTCGGAAACTCAGCATGAAGGATGCGATCAACGAAGCTGTCGATCAGGAGATGACGCGAGACCCGACCGTCATCATGATGGGCGAGGACATTGTCGGCGGCGCAGGAGCCTCGGGCGAGGAGGATGCCTGGGGAGGCGTTCTCGGCGTCACCAAGGGACTCTACGCCAAACACCGCAACCAGATGATCGATACGCCGCTGTCGGAAAGCGCCTATGTCGGCGCCGCGATCGGCGCGGCGGCTTGTGGTCTGCGGCCGATCGCCGAACTGATGTTCGTCGATTTCATCGGCGTCTGCCTCGACCAGGTCTACAATCAGGCGGCCAAGTTCCGTTACATGTTCGGCGGCAAGGCGGAGACGCCGTTGGTCATCCGCGCCATGTGCGGCGCCGGCTTCCGGGCGGCGGCGCAGCATAGCCAGATGCTGACGCCGATCTTCACTCACATCCCCGGCCTAAAAGTCGTTTGTCCGTCCAACGCCTATGACACGAAAGGACTTCTGATCCAGTCGATCCGCGACAACGACCCGGTGATCTTCCTGGAGCACAAGAACTTGTATGGTCATATGAGCGATGTTCCCGAAGAATCCTACACGATCCCGTTCGGCGAGGCGAACGTCGTGCGCGAAGGTAAGCACGCCACGATCGTGACCTATGGACAAACCGTCCATCGCTCAGTCGACGCCGCCGCCGCCCTCACAAAGGACGGAGTCGAATGCGAGGTCATCGATCTGCGGACGCTGTCGCCGATCGACTGGGGTACGGTCATTGAGAGCGTAGAGAAGACCGGGCGTCTCATCTGCGTCGACGAAGCCAATCCGCGTTGCTCGATCGCCACCGACGTTTCAGCCCATGTGGCGCAGGAGGCCTTCAAGGCTCTGAAAGGACCGATCATGATGGTCACCGCACCGCACACGCCGGTACCGTTTTCGCCGGCCCTTGAGGACATCTATATCCCCACCGCGGACGCGATCGCTTCTGCGGTACGCAAATCGATGGTGAGGTAAGACGATGACAAGCGAGAATATCATACCGCTGGTCATGCCGAAATGGGGCCTCTCCATGAAGGAGGGTAAGCTAACGGCGTGGCATGTCGAGGAAGGTCAGGTCATATCGCCTGGCCAGGAAATCATGGATGTCGAAACGGACAAGATCGCCAACGCCGTCGAGGCGGCTGACGGAGGCCCGCTGCGTCGACGGATCGGCAAATTAGGCGAGGTCTATCGGGTAAAGGCGTTGCTCGGAGTGTTGGCGCCGCCGGAAGTTTCCGATGCGGCGATCGACGAGTATGTCGCAGGCTTCCGGGTTCCGGCGGCGAGCGACGAGGGAGAAGAGGACGAAGGCCCGATCTACCTCTATGCTGAAACCCCGTCGGGCCGGCTGCGTTATGCGGAAAGACCGGGCCAAGGCGACCCGGTCATCTTCATTCACGGTTTCGGCGGCGATCTGAACAATTGGCTGTTCAATATCGACGCCGTGACCGGGTCGGGGTCGGTTTATGCGCTTGACTTGCCTGGCCACGGCGGCTCGACGAAGGCGATCGCCAAGCCTGGACTCGAGGCGCTCGCCGACGCCGTTCAGCAGTTCATGGCGGCGAAAGGGCTTGAGAACGCTCAGCTGGTCGCCCATTCCATGGGCGGCGCAGTCGCGGCCTTGGTCGCGTTGCGCGACAACCGTCTCGTGAAGGCCCTGACCTTGATCGACACGGCGGGCCTCGGCGACGAGATCAACTCCAGCTACATCGACGGCTTCGTCGCCGCTGAATCTCGTCGCGACTTGAAACCCGTCGTCCAACTTCTCTTCGCCAACGCCGATCTCGTCACCCGGACGATGCTGGATGATCTTTTGAAATACAAGCGGTTGGACGGCGTTCACGACGCTCTGCGCGGTTTGGCCGCCTCGATGTTCAGAGAGGGGAGACAAACGACAGTGCTTGCCGAACGCCTGGCGAAATCGTCGATCCCGATCCAACTCGTGTGGGGTGCCAAGGACGCGATCATTCCCGTCGCCCACGCCAAGGCGCTTCCCAACGCGCGCGTCGAGATCGTCGCGGAAGCGGGGCACATGACGCAGATGGAGGCGGCGGGTCTGGTCAACGAACTGATCCGCGCGCAAGCCGCGCACTGACCGTTTTGGCCCGCCGGCCGGCGGGCCCTTTCGGAATGACGTTCAACCTTGAAAGAATGGAGCAACCGCCATGACCGGCGTAAAAGAAAAGCTGGATGCCATCAATTCTCGCCTTGTCGCTTTGTTCAAAGCGGAGCGGCAAACGATGTCGGCCTTCAAGGGCTTGTCCGACGCCGCGACTCGACCCGGCGAATTGACCGCCAAAGTCAAAGAACTGACTGCAGTGGCGATCGCGGTCGCCAAGGGCTGCGACGACTGCATTATCTATCACACCGCGGCCGCCAAGAAGCATGGCGCGGGTCGACAGGAATTTATCGAAATCCTTGCCGTCGCCGTCGAGATGGCGGGCGGTCCGGGCACGGTTTATGCGGCGAAGGCGCTTCAGGTTTTTGACGAGTTCGCGTGAGCGGCCGTACCTCGCTCAAACTCGCATCTCGAGTCATAGCGCCGGCGGCGCCCGGCCGGTACGGCGCTGACGCGCGGCCAAGCGCCACCTGCTGATTATGCATGGGTGCGGAGATATCGATGACTCGAGTGCTCGATCTCATTAGCGACGATCCGCGCGCCGAGCGTCCGCGCCATCCCGAAAAAGTCCATCGGCCTGACCAGCCTATCCTGCCCAAGCCCCCCTGGATCAGGGTGAAAGCGCCAGCGTCGGCGAAGTACGCCGAGACGGGAGCGATCGTGCGTGAGCACAAGCTCGTGACAGTCTGCGAAGAGGCGGGCTGTCCCAATATCGGAGAATGCTGGGAACAGAAGCACGCGACCTTCATGATCATGGGCGACACGTGCACCCGCGCTTGCGCGTTCTGCAACGTCCGCACCGGTCTTCCGCGGCCGCTTGATCGGCAGGAGCCGGCGCGCGTCGCCGACGCGATCGCAAAACTCGGACTCCGCCACGTGGTCGTGACCTCCGTCGATCGCGACGATCTCGAGGATGGCGGCGCGCTTCACTTCACCCAGACGATACAAGCGATCCGCGCGGCCTCGCCGCTTACGACAATCGAGGTTTTGACTCCCGATTTCCTGCGCAAGGATGGGGCCTTGGAAATGGTTGTGGCGGCGCGCCCGGACGTCTTCAACCATAATCTCGAAACCGTTCCGTCAAAGTATCTTACCGTCCGCCCGGGCGCCCGGTATTTCCACTCCCTGCGCCAGCTGCAACGCGCCAAGGAACTGTGCCCGACGCTGTTCACGAAATCGGGAATCATGGTCGGCCTTGGCGAGGAGCGTCACGAAATTTTGCAAGTGATGGATGACCTGCGCAGCGCGGACGTCGATTTTCTCACGATCGGCCAATATCTCCAGCCAACGCCCAAGCACCACCAGGTCGTACGTTTCGTCACCCCCGAGGAGTTCGATTCTTACGCCATCATTGCCAGGTCAAAAGGGTTCCTGCTTGTCTCGGCGACGCCGCTGACCCGATCATCGCACCACGCGGGAGCCGACTTCGCGCGGCTACGCGCCGTCCGCGTTGCACAACAGGGGCGCGATGCAACAACCCTCTGTGCGGTGAGGGGGTGAGCGTGGAGCTCCGCCTCGGGTGACTTTGCGCCCGACGTTGGACCACGCGAGCCTGAAAATCCCGGAGACGTTCAGGAAGCCGAATGACTCTTGGCTCGTTCAATCGGCACGACCGACAGCGAGCGCACCCCCTGTGCGCCATGGATGAGGACGCCTTCGATATCCGCTGTAGCGGACGGGCCGGTATGGAAGGCGGCATAGCGCCGCTCGCGGAACTCAGGCCAGCGATAGGCGTGATGGAGATTGACGACGATATCGGCGGGATCGAGCAGGACGATCAGGTGCTGCGCCAGATAGGCCAGGGCATTGACGCGGAGATCCGCATCGCCGAGGAGCACGGAGCCCGTCTCGGCGACGGCGAACGATGCGCGGACAATGGCGAAATCGACATCCGCCAGATCCCGTGGCGCGCCGACGCCGCCGATATCCCGATTGCCCGCTATCTCCGGCGCCGTCGAACACACGACTTTGGCGCCGGCGATCTTCGCCCTGACAGGCGCGAGCGCTTCGCCGGAGGCTGGCGGATCGAGGAATGCGCCACCCATGCGCTCGAGGTTCTCTTTGAACACAGCGAGAAGCGAGGCCGGCGGGCGGTCGTCGAACAGCGGAACGGAAGGCAGCGGCCGTTCCAGGCGAGGCAAATTCGCCCGGATCGAGGCCAGGATGTCGTCGCGGCTGCTCATGTCTTTCCTCGGCGGTTGGCCTCGTGCCACGCATGAAACGTCTGCCTGGGCGGATGCGGAACCTCGCGACCTCGCCCCCACGCGTTGAGGCCGTTGTAGATGACGAAGCGCGGCAGGTGTGCGAGCGCGACGGCGGCGGCGGCGATGGCGGCGCGATAAGCGGCGGGGCGGGAGAGGAGCTCGCCCGCCGCCTTCATGGCCGCTCTCTTCGCGAACGGAACTTCGTGCCGCTTAACCAGTTCCCGCCGCCATGCGTAAATCTGCTCGTGGATGTTGATCTTCACCGGGCAAACGTCGCTGCAGCTGCCGTTGAGCGTCGACGCGAAGGGCAGGTTGCTATACTTCCGCGCGTTGAAGGTGGGATCGATGATGAGGCCGATCGGACCCGAATAGGTGGCTCCGTAGCTCAAGCCGCCGCTGCGCCGGTAGACCGGGCAGGTGTTCATGCAGGCGCCGCAGCGAATGCATTTGAGCGAGGTCCAGAATTCGGCCAGGCCGAGCCGCTCCGCCCGGCCGTTGTCGACCAGCACCACATGCATCTCGCCGCCCGCCCGCGGCCCGCGGAAGTGCGAGGTGTATTGCGTGATGGGCGAACCCAAAGAGCTGCGCGACAGCAGGCGGATGAACACCGCGAGGTCATCGAGGCGCGGGATGATCTTCTCGATGCCGATCGAGGCGATGTGCAGCTTCGGCACATTGGCGGACAGGTCGGCATTGCCTTCGTTGGTGCAGACGACGAAGGCGCCCGTCTCCGCGACGACGAAATTGGCGCCGGTCATGCCGGCGTCGGCCGCGAGAATGAGCGGCCGCGTCGCTTCGCGCTGGGATTCCGCGAGATAGTGGACGTCGCTGTTGCCGGGATCGGTTCCGATCGTCTTGGCGAAAACCTCCGCCACGTCGGTCCTGAGCTTGTGCACCGCCGGCACCACGATATGGCTCGGGTCCTCGTTGTCGAGCTGCTGGATGCGCTCGCCGAGGTCGGTCTCGATCACCTCGATTCCGACCGACGCCATGTAAGGCCGGAAGCCGCACTCCTCGGTCAGCATCGACTTGCTCTTGATGAGCGATTTGGCGCCGTGATCATCGAGAATGCCGTGAACGATCCTATTGTGCTCGGCGGCGTCGCGCGCCCAATGCACATGGATGCCGTTCGACCGCGCGTTGGCCTCGAACTGGTCGAGGTATTCATCGAGATGGGTGAGCGTGTGCTCCTTGATTGCCGATGCGAGCGAGCGGAGCTCCTCCCATTCGTCAATGCCATGCATCTCGCGATCGCGCTTCTGGCGCAGGTCCCAAAGCCGCTCGTCGTGCATCTTCTCGTGCTCGGGGGCGGCGATGAAGCGGGCAGCCGCCTCGGCCTGGTCGATCGGCCGGTTGCCATGGATTTTGGCGCCCCGCGGCTGCTTCTCGGGGGGCTGGGTCCGGAGCGGCTTGGAAGTTCCCTCGGCATGATCGAGGCGGCGGCCGCCTCGGACGATCGCATCGGGGTCGTCCTGAGCCTTGAGCTCTGGATGAATGATGGGCGCCTCCGAGGGCCGTTGTGGGGCGCTCATGCGCTGGCTCCATTCAAGATCTGGGCGATGTGGATGAATTTGATCGGCACGCCGATCCGCTCGGCGCAGCCTTGCTGGTGCATGAGGCATGAGGTGTCGGCCGATACGATATACTCGGCCCCGACGCGCGCGTGGTCGCTGACCTTATCATAGCCCATCTTAGTGGAGACGACCTCATCGAAGACCGAGAAGGTTCCGCCAAAGCCGCAGCACTCGTCCGGCCGCGCCGGCGTCACGAACTTGATGTCCGCGACCTTCGACAGCAGATCCATGGGCTTGGAGAAGAACGGTTCGCGCAGCTCCGAAGGCGCCGCATGCCTAAGCCCGCGTAGCGTCCCGCAGCTGTTGTGCAACCCGACGCGGTGGGCGAACCGGGCCCACGGGAACGCCTCCGCCTTCTCGATGTCGTGCAGGAACTCGACAAGTTCGTAGGTGCGCGACCGGACCTCCTTGACGTCAGCCGTCTGCTCGATTGCGTCGAAATTGTCCCGCACGTGGTGGACGCAGCTCCCCGACGGCGCGACGACGCAATCAAAACCCGAGAAATTACGCACGAACAGCGCCTCGGTGGCGGCGCAGTCCGCATTGAAGCCGCTATTCGCCATCGGCTGGCCGCAGCAGGTCTGGTCGCGCGGATAGACGACCTCATGGCCGAAGCGCTCCAGGAGTTCGAGCGTCGCGATGCCGACTTCGGGGAAGAAGGCGTCGATATAGCAGGGAATGAAAAGTCCTATGCGCATTCGCTGCCTCTCTGTTTGAATGGCCCGCCGATCCTCACCGGCGCGCAGCAGGATTCTCGGCTTTCGAACTCACCCGTGCCTTATTCTGCGACCCTAGACCCAGGCGGCGCATTCGAGAAGAGCGCGACGAGGCCCTCCGCCTTGTCGGGTGCGCGATTTTCGGGTCGCGCACAAGGAGCACATCGAATGGGTGTGTTCCCGACTCTCAAATTCATACCTGGCACTTGACGCAGATCAATGTCTGCGCGCTGCGGACTGAAAAACTTGAAATATAGGCCTGATGTCCCTGGGTTCATCGTCGAGCGGATCCGGCCTTTATGTGCATTGTACTGCGAGCTCAGAACCGGGAGCCGATCGCGTCGAACAGCGAGGGGCGGCCGGGCAGTGATCTAGGGAGGAAACATGACCAGAGTTGCGGTAGTCACAGGCGGCACGCGCGGCATCGGCGCGGCGGTCTCAAAGGCCTTGAAGGCGGCGGGATATCAGGTCGCGGCCACCTACCACTCCAACGACGAAGCTGCGGAGAAGTTCAAGGCGGAAACAGGCGTATACGTCTACAAATGGAACGTGGCCATCTACGACGACTGCGTGGCCGGCCTCAGCCGCGTCGAGAAGGATCTCGGACCGGTCGACGTCCTCGTCAATAATGCCGGAATCACCAAGGACGGCATGTTCCACAAAATGACGCCCGACCAATGGTACAGCGTCATCAACACGAATTTGAATTCCCTGTTCAACATGTGCCGCCCCGTCATCGAGGGCATGCGGGAGCGCGGGTTCGGCCGCATCATCAACATCTCCTCGGCCAACGGGCAGAAGGGGCAGATGGGGCAGACGAACTACTCGGCGTCCAAGGCGGGCGACCTCGGCTTCACCAAGGCGCTGGCGATGGAAAACGCCAGCAAGGGGATTACGGTCAACGCCATCTGTCCGGGCTATATCGCCACCGAAATGGTCAAGGCCGTTTCCAGTGCGAAGGCTCGGAGAACCCGAGGAGGTCGCGCGTTGCGTGGTGTTTCTTGCGTCCGACGATGCCGGCTTCATCACGGGCTCGACCCTTTCGGTGAACGGCGGTCAGTTGATGACTTGAGCCGGCGCCAAATCAAACGATAGCGGATGGACAATAGACCAGAGCAGAATTGCGTACGGCTCGAGGCACGGTACGCGCAAGAAGCTGGAGGATCGCCCTGATGCTGAAGCAAACCGATGGCGCCCGCGTTCGCGCGACAGCGGCGGGCACGGGAGCGATAAGGCGGCAACTCCCGCACTGGGTCGTCCACCTCCCGCCCTGCAACGCGGCTTGTCCGGCTGGAGAGAACATTCAAGCTTGGCTCGAGCATGCCCGGGCCGGCCGATGGCGGCAGGCGTGGGGGCAAATCCTCGACGACAATCCCTTTCCGGCGGTGCACGGTCGGGCCTGTTATCATCCCTGCGAGAGCCGGTGTAACCGAGGAGACCTCGACGCCTCCGTGGGCATTCACGCCGTCGAGCGCCTTGTGGGCGATCTCGCTCGCCAGGAGAAATGGCAACCGCACGGCGGTGAGCCGACCGCGCGTCACGTCCTCATCGTCGGCGCGGGTCCCGCCGGTCTTTCCTGTGCTTATCACCTGAGGCGACTCGGCCATGCCGTGGAGGTTCGCGAGGCGACCGAAGAGCCCGGCGGCATGATGCGGTGGGGCATTCCCGCCTATCGCCTGCCGCGCGACGTCGTCCATGAGGAGATCGCTCGCATTGCGGCGATGGGCGCCACGATCGCGTGCGGCCGGAAGGTGGAAGACGTGCTGGCCGAGAAGCAGAAAGGCGGCTTCGACGCGGTGTTCCTCGCCGTCGGAGCGCAAGCCGCCAATCGGCTCGATATTCCGGCGGCGGACGGCCGCCGGCTGATCGACGGCGTAACCCTGCTGAAGGAAGCAGAGCGGGGGCGGCCGCCGAGCCTCGGCCGTGTCGTCGGTGTGATCGGCGGTGGCGCTACCGCGATGGACGTCGCCCGCGTCGCCAAGAGGCTTGGCGCGGAAGAGGCGGTGCTGATCTTCCGCCGTGACCGCCCGCATCTGAAAGCGCCGCCGGCCGAGGCTGAAGAGGCCTTCGCCGAGGGGGTGAAGATCCGCTGGCTCTCGGTTGCGAGCCGGTTCGGAGCAAACGGGGTGACGATCGAACAGGTCGAATTGGGGCCGGACGGCAGCACCACACCCACGGGACGGTTTGAGACATTGGCCGCCGACAATCTGGTGCTGGCGGTGGGTCAGCACAGCGAGCTCGACTTCCTGCGCGGCGTCCCAGGGGTCGCGATCGGACACAATGAGGTCGTCGCCGTCGACGACCAGCTCATGACCGGATGCCGCGGCGTTTTCGCCGGCGGTGACATGGTGGGCGGCGCGCGGACCATGACGACAGCCGTGGGCATGGGCAAGCATGCGGCTCGCGCCATCGACGCATATCTCAACGGCGCGCGCTACGAGCGGCCGCCGAAGCACCCGCCGGTCAGCTTCGAGATGCTGAATTTGCCGGTGTACCTGGAAACGCTGCGGCATGCCCAGCCGGAACTGCCGCTCGCGGTCCGCGCCTCGTTCGCCGAGGTCGTGCAGGGCCTCAGCGACGAGGAGGCGCGAGCCGAGGCAGGCCGGTGCCTGTCCTGCGGCAACTGCTTTGAATGCGACAACTGCTTCGCGGCGTGCCCCGAGCAGGCGATCATCCGTCTGGGCCCTAGTCGGGGTTATCGCGTCGAGCCCGATCTCTGCACGGGTTGCGGGATCTGTTTCGAGCAGTGCCCGTGCCACGCCATCGAAATGCAGCCCGAATCGCTGCCAACGACCGGACCACTCGGCACGATCGGCGAGCCGCTCGCGCCGCACCGCTTCCGCCTCCGCGTTTGACCGGGGCGAGACCAACGGAGGAGGACGATCATGGACACGACCGCGACCCTCGACGGCAACACCGCCGTCACCCACGTCGCCTACCGCATCAACGATGGGTGCGCCATCTTCCCGATAACACCGTCGTCGACGATGGCCGAACTCGCCGATGAGTGGTCGGCGCAAGGCGAGAAGAATCTGTGGGGCGCGGTGCCATTCGTCCAGGAGATGCAGGCGGAGGGGGGCGCCGCCGGCGCCGTTCACGGCGCGCTCCAGGCCGGGGCTTTGACCACCACCTTCACCGCCTCGCAAGGCCTGCTCCTGATGCTGCCGAACATGTTCAAGATTGCAGGCGAGCTTACCGCTTGCGTCTTCCACGTTGCGGCCCGGGCCATCGCCACACAGGCTCTGTCGATCTTCGGCGACCATTCGGACATCATGGTGGCCCGCACCACCGGCTTCGCCCTGCTCAGCGCGGGGTCGGTGCAGGAGGCGCACGATCTTGCGCTGGTGGCGCAGGCGGCGACGCTCGAGGCGCGGGTGCCGTTTATCCATTTCACCGACGGGTTCCGCACATCGCATGAGGTGAATACGCTCGTGATGCTGTCGGACGAGCAGATCCGAGCGATGATCGACGACGATCTCGTGCGCGCGCATCGGCAGCGGGCGCTGAGCCCCGAGCGGCCTGTGACACGCGGCACCGCGCATAACCCGGACACGTTCTTTCAGGCGCGGGAAACGGTAAACCCCTATTACCTCGCAACGCCTGGCATCGTGCAGCGCGCCATGGATCGCTTCGCGGCGCTTACCGGCCGCCAATATCACCTGTTCCGCTACGACGGTCATCCAGACGCAGAGCGTGTCGTGGTCACCATGGGCTCTTCCGCCGAGACGCTCCGTGCGACGGCCGCGCACTTGGGCGCGCAGGGCGAGCGCGTTGGCGTGCTGCAAGTGAACCTTTACCGGCCGTGGTCGGCCAAGGATTTTCTCGCGGCGCTGCCGGCAAGCGTGGGTCGCATTGCCGTGCTCGACCGCGGCAAGGAGCCGGGCGCACCGGCCGAGCCGCTCTGCCTGGACGTCGCACAGACCCTGGCCGACGCCGTCGCGCGGGGCGCGCGCAGCACTCTGCCGCTCGTGGTCGGCGGCCGATACGGCCTGTCGTCAAAGGATTTCACGCCGGCGATGGCGAAGGCGGTCTTCGACCACCTCAAGGAAAAGGAACCACGCAGCGGCTTCACCGTCGGCATCATCGATGATGTCGGCGGAACGAGCCTCCCCGTCGACGCGAGCTTCGATATCGAGCCGCCGGGTGTCAGCCGCGCGCTGTTCTATGGTCTCGGTTCTGACGGAACCGTCGGAGCGAACAAGAACACCGTTAAGATACTGGCCGAGGAT
>Ga0074044_10002802_pt1 | contig 15136 bp, 15 predicted proteins | sample BogForMeECP23OM1_FD_94443 | JGI IMG/M metagenome (GOLD analysis project Ga0074044, IMG submission 94443) | Bog forest soil microbial communities from Calvert Island, British Columbia, Canada - Bog Forest MetaG ECP23OM1 | ecosystem: Environmental > Terrestrial > Soil > Wetlands ... | reverse complement strand
GGCGATGATCTGTTCTTCGTTAAAGCGACTCTTGCGCACGACTCCTCCTCTCTGGCCCTGAGCGGGCCATCGTAAATGGAGAAGTCACATTTCCGCTGGACTACTTTTCGGGGGGCAGGTCACCGTCGTACTCGCCTTTCATTGCGTTAAGCAGCGCAACAGTGCGTTCAACATCGCGGCGACCGTACGCCAACTCTTTTTTCGTGACGCGTCCCGTGGGCTCGTGGTCCATTTTCCCTTCGAGGCCAAAGGAATTAAGAAACCCATCCAGCGTCATGTGCCTGTTTCGCAGTGCCCAACCGAGCACTGACAGGTCAAGGAAACGCCCGCGATATACGGCGCGGTTATTCGGGTCACCACCCGCGAAACTGATGAAGGCGGAGCGCGAGTCCTTCGGCTTAATTCTCAGCTTTGGCTTGAACTTGTCGGGTTTGCCCTTGTATTTCCATATCACCACGGACCACCCGGTGTTCTTGCTCTGCGCTTCGCGATATTCCAGTGCCAGTCGACTGAGGTCGAACGGTGCATTAAAACAAACGATGACCGCCCCCGCCTGAATTGCCTGCCAGAATTCACCGTCCACAAACTGTGTGTGCGATTGCACCAGAATCTTTTCTGGGCACCCAGCTTCCACCTCGGCGCGTTGGCTACGCGCATAGTTGTGAATCAGGCCAATTGCTTTGGGATCTAGAGTGTCTGCATAGACGAGACCTTCTTGCTGACAGACGTAACGCCGTCTTTCAGTTCGCAGAATCTCCACCAAAGGAAATTAAGGTCCTGGCGGATATCTGTCGTTGTTTCACAATCAAAGACGAACGCAAAGTTGGCCCATTTGTCCGGCGGCGGCTTTCGGTCTCCATCATTGCGGGGCATTTCATTTGTGACACGCGTATGGACGCGAACGAAAATCGGGGTAAGCTCGGAGTTGGCCCCACGCGCCGTGCGTTTTTCTTTGGGAGGTGTGTCGGGCATCAGTCGGACTTCTGCGATTTAACTTCTGCTGAGAATTCTGAAGACTAAGCGCAGGGTCAGACAATAGTAACGCTTTGGAGTTTGCGACGAAGGGATGCGGCTGTTTCCTGCAAAGCTTTTGCAATCAGCTCGGGTGGGGTATCGGGCACGGTTTCTGCAATGGTTTCCTGATCCTCGGCGATAAGGAGCACGAATCGTTTCAAGGCTTCGCCCTCTGATTCCTTGACGTTACGTTGCCCATTCTTGGTGAGTCCCTGCATATCCCTTCTGGCTTCCAACTTCCGGTGACAATTGCGGCAAACCACTCTCTTAAAGTCTTTGTCCAGGCCGTGAGTAACAGGATGATCGATTTCAAAACAGAAAATATCTGTTTCCCCGCAATAGAAACAGCGAGTTGCGTATTGCATTTCCTTGCGACGCATTTCGATACGTCGGGCGCGTGTGATGGGCTTGGGATTCTTCACGCGCTCGCTTCTGGACTTACGTAGAGGCTGCCTAGCTGGCCAACATCCCCCGCTTGTGCGAAGGACGACAGCAACTCGTAGTCACTAATCAGTTCATGGCCACCAATCTTCTTCCCTCGGTACGCCTCCAGGGCGGTTGGCGGTTCTTCGTTTCGGAGTACGCGAAGCACAGTCGCACGGTGTTGTCCCGCGAGCTCGCGTTGACGAGAGCCGCGTGCCGTTATCGAGAGAGCGCCTTGGTTGGTTAGGACTTGCACTCTGGCGGAATATCGGTCGGTGGCTCTTACGCGGATGCGCCCGCCGGGTCGATCCTGAATAATCGCTGCAGGCACCAGCGTCCGAATTGCTCTGAGCGTGGTCCCTTCCGCGTGAACGGCTGCGGAAACTGATTTTGCCTCGCCTCGCCGATAGCGGTTGATTGCGGCAAGACAGAGCACTTTTTCTTCTTGCTGGCGCGCCGTCAGGCGATGCGACCTCTGTTTTGTTGCAGCCTTTTTCGGCGCGGGATGTTTCCGAACCGGGTGCTTTCCATTTCCTCGCGACCCTCTTTTGGGTGAACTACCATTTCTGCGGCTCATGATCGGCACCCTTCCTATGGACGTAGACTTTATATTCCTACGCCTATTAGTGACATGCCGATTATCGCATGGAGAATTTACATAAGTTATTTAGTATCAATATAGTACGATAATCTCCGGAATCATATTTCCGCACTATTTACGCTTTAAAGCTATGATCTATCGTATAATTGTGTTGCGGTCCTAGGAAGTCACCGCACATAATGGCAGCAGCGGTAAGAAGCCGAAATAAGCAAAAGAATCCACTTGACACGGGTACGCCAAAACGGCGCGGACCGAAGCCAAAGGCTGAGCCTTCTACAGTTCGCGGGCGAGCGGACAATTACCGAGGAATTTTGTCGAATGTGTGGGACCAGCTTTGGCCTCGACTTTCGCAGGTCCAAACCGTGGACGACGTAATCACGGCTTTTCAAGAGGGCTATCCGGGCGAACACGAGTTCATGCCGTACCAGGCACCGCGCATTCTCGAAGTTCTCAAGGAACGTACATTCCCGAAGCGTCAGAAAGCACGGATCAACTTCCTAGCCGATTCGTTAGCCGGAATCGGGTTGGTAAGTGCTCGTCGCTCCCGTGACATCTGTGTCGAGGATCGAGCACGTGCGAAGCGTGCCCACCACATCTTGCGGGCTGAGCTCTACGTTGAGTGCTCCTGCGGCTATAAGGGCCATTCACTGAACTATTCATGTCCCGACTGTGGCACCGCAATTCCCGAATGGCTCGTTCCAGGCTGGTCGCTGTTTTGAATTAAACGAGTTTGTCAGTGCGAACAAAACGGGCCTGCCGTCTGTTCGAAGCAGCCGACAAGCCCTAACCACCAATGGAGCGTGAACCTCCCATGGCAGCTACGAAAACCGTACCGCAACTCCCGCAATCCCACAATTCAGTCCCCCGACATGGCGTCCTTACCCTTTTCGGCTACGGCATTCAGGTATTCATCGACCGTGGACACCTGTCAGTTGAAGATGGGATTGGCACTGAGCGCCACCGATACCGACTGCCTCGCGTCGGCCATGGTTTACGGCGATTAGTCGTAATCAGCTCGGACGGTATGGTGTCGCTCGCCGCCCTTCGATGGCTGGCCGATCAGGATGTTGCTTTCGTCATGCTGGATCGTGACGGGTCCGTTCCGGTGACAACGGGTCCGGTTCGGGCTTCTGATGCGAGGCTTAGGCGCGCTCAAGCTCTCGCGAGCCAATCCGGGACCGCTATGCGAATCGCTCGTGAGCTGATCGACAAGAAACTCGCTGGACAAGAGCAGGTTGCACGCCACAAATTGCTCGCTGTAGAAAATGCCGATGCCATTCATCGATATCGGTCGGAAATGGCTGAGGCCGACACACCGGATAGTGTGCGGCTGATCGAATCGCGGGCGGCAAGTGCCTATTGGGCTGCTTGGCGCACTCTTTCAATCACGTATCCGCGAAAGGATGAATTCAGAGTTCCAGAACACTGGCGCTCTTTCGGAGCGCGGATTTCGCCGTTGACCGGCTCTCCTCGACTTGCGGTTAACCCGGCCAATGCAATCTTGAACTATCTTTATGCCGTTCTTGAATCGGAATCGAGGCTGGCTGCTTCTGCTCTCGGCCTCGACCCCGGTATCGGCGTACTCCACGTGGACGCACCTTATCGTGACGGCCTTGCCTGCGATCTCATGGAGCCCGTGCGCCCACAGGTTGACGCGTACTTACTGGACTGGATTTCCCGGGAACCGCTCAAGAGGGAATGGTTCTTCGAGCAGCGCGATGGCAACTGTCGCTTGATGGGATCATTCGCGGCTCGGCTTTCCGAGACAGCCCTAACCTGGGGCAGGGCCGTCGCGCCGTTTGCAGAATGGGTCGCACAAACTCTGAGGACACCGGATCGCAAAGCAGCGAACAAAGATCAGACTGTACCGACGCGCCTGACCCAGCGACGCAGAAGTGAGGGCCGTGGAAACGAGTTCATTCCAAGCTCGCCAATTGCGCAATGCCCTCCGAAGATCTGTGCCGTTTGCGGTGTGTCCCTGAAAAGAGGCAGATATTGCGGTACCTGCGCAACCGAGGTGTCTCGGGAGAAGCTCATCGCGTTTGGGCCAGTCGCACGAGTTACGGCACAGGCTGCGGAAGCCCAAAAGGCCCGCACCGAAACGCAAAAGATACATGCCGCAGAGATTCGCGTTTGGATCGAATCCGGAGGCCAAACCCCTGTGGATGAAAATACCTATTTAACAAAGATCCAGCCCAAGCTTGCTTCTCTGACTGTTTCCGCGATTTCATTAGCTCTTCGAATATCCGAGCCCTACGCTCGCGACATCCGCGCAGGCCGACGCCGCCCGCATCCGAGACACTGGCAGGCCCTGGCAGAATTGGCAGGGGTCATGCCAGGAGTACCGAATCGTCTAAATGTACCTCTATAGGGTCAATGAGTGTAGTCTCGATGTATCGACAGTTACCAATCCTTTTACTTCTTCAAGGCTAAAAGTCCAGCCCAAATAGAGACCCCGCCCACAGCAGCTTCAACATTGCTTTCGGGCTCGGGCACGTGGTCTGTATAATCATCCGAGGGTGCCGTGGTGAAGGTGGGGACAAGAGACGCTGCGATTCGTTCGGTGCCGCAGTGGCACTGGGGGTTCGTCGGCGTTGTCATGCTATCTCTCGTCGTGTCGCTGGCAACTCGCACGTTCCACGATACAATCCCCCACTCTACGATAGTGCAGTCCGACTCGCCGCAGGCCATGCGGCAGCACTTGGACCGCGATGCGGTTCGTTGGACTTCTCCTGCGCCCAAGATTGCGGTGCAGCAGGCTCCCACCTTCTACTTTCGCGTGGCGCCTGCCGCGCGACCTCTTCCAACTTTCCTTATCGAAGAGAACCTCTACAATCGACCACCTCCCGCCTGCTGATTTGTTCCTCCGCTGGCAAAAGCCAACTACTCCAGCTGAACTTTGACGCGGTCGCAGATTGGGGCGACTCGATTCTCTGCCTTCGGGGGATCGGGTCTTTCCCGCTCGTGGGCGCACAGACTTGGAACGAAAATATGACGCTGCAACGCAGGCACATAGTAATGGGAGCGGTTGTAGCCCTTGCCGTGGTGATCGCGGCCACCGTGCTCATGCATTCGCTTGGGGACGCGAGCGCCAGAAAGAGCGATGAACCGACGCAACGGGTCGCGCCGGTCGTGCTCGTCGCCCGTAGTCCACTCGAAAACACCATTACGCTTACCGGTGAGTTCCGCCCCTTCCAGCAAGTCGATGTTCACGCCAAAGTGGCGGGTTACATTCGGCAAATTTTTGTGGATGTCGGGGACAAGGTCAGGGCGGGGCAGGCGCTCGCTATTTTAGAGGTCCCCGAACTGAATGCTCAGGTCATGGGCGCCAAGGCAGACATCCGGCGCAGTCAAGACGCGATTCGCCGTGCGCAAAGTGAGATCGAACGAGCGGAGTCTACGCACCAGGCATATCACGCAGCCTATACGCGGCTCAAGCAGGCATCCGAGGAGCGTCCGGGGTTGATCGCCGAGCAGGAACTCGACGATTCGCTGGCGAAAGATCAGGAGACCGACGCGCAGATCCGCAGCACTCGCGCCGCTCTGGCTGAATCGCAGAACCAGCTTGGGATGGCGCAAGCCACTCTCGATCGCCTGTCGGCCCTGCAGGCTTATTCGCACATCACCGCTCCCTTCTCGGGTGTAATCACCAAGCGGTACGTCGACACCGGTGCCCTGATCTCAGCCGGGACCTCATCGGAGACCCAATCACAGCCGGTGGTACAACTCGCGGAGTGGTCCCTGTTCAGGTTGGAGATTCCAGTTCCCGAATCCGCCGTGTCGATGGTTCACTTGGGCACTGTAGTGCAAGTTCATGTTCTCAATTTGAATCGAGATTTCCAGGGACGTGTGGCGCGCTTCGCCGACGCAGTCAATGAGGAGACGCGGACGATGCACACAGAAATTGACGTGGAGAATCCGCAAGACACTCTGACCGCTGGGATGTACGCCGAAGTAAAGCTGGTGTTGCAAGGGAAAAAGGACGCGCTCACGGTTCCCGTCCAGGGCGTGGTTCAGGAAGGTAACGAGCATTACGTGCTGGCTCTCGACGATCAGGATCGCGTGCAGAAGCGGAACGTTGAGTTAGGAGAGCAAACCTCCACCACCGTGGAGATCGTTCACGGTCTCTCAGAAAAGGATCGCGTAATCAGCGCCGGTCAGTCCGACTACGCGATCGGCGAAGTGGTTAAGCCCAAGCTGGAGCCAGGGTCCAGCGCGAGCGAGGGTCGGACGGGAGAGCGAAAGTAATGCCGAGATTCGCTCTGAACTACCCATTCTTTGTGATCATGCTTTGCCTGGTAATCGCCGTGGTTGGTGTGACGACCGTGGTTCGGATGCCGGTGGATCTGTTCCCGCAGATCAAGATTCCGGTGGTTGTGGTTGCTACCTTTTACGGAGGGATGCCGCCGGAGCAAGTCGAGGCCGACATTACCGATACCTTCGAGCGCTTCTTTACCCTCGGCAGCAACATCGACCACATCGAGTCCCGATCTCTGACGGGCGTGAGCCTGATCAAGATTTACTTTAAGCCGGGCAGCGATGCCAATGCTGCTCTCAGCAATATCGCAAATCTGGCGATGGCGGATCTTCGGCGTCTGCCTCCAGGTACTTTGCCGCCAGTGGTGCTCAAGTTCGATGCATCGAGCCTTCCCGTCTGTTTGGTGACGCTGAAAGGGGAAGGCCTGGATGAGACCCGGCTCAAAGATCTGGCGCAATTCCAGGTTCGTAATCAGATCGCAAATGTCCCTGGCGCATCTGTGCCGCAGCCCTTTGGCGGACGTTATCGCCAGATTATGGTTTATGTGGACCCGCTCAAACTGGAGGCGCACCAGCTTAGCCTGATGGATGTGGTTCGCGCGGTGAATGATTCCAACCTGATTCTTCCCGCCGGGGACGTTCGTATCGGTCCCAGAGATTACAACATCTATGCCAATGCGCAGTTGCCCAACGTAGAGGAAATCAATCGCATACCGCTGAAGACAGTGGGCAACGCGTCGGTGATGGTTGCCGATGTGGGTGAGGCCAAGGACTCCGGAGCGATCCAAACCAACATCGTCCGCATCGACGGGCAGCAGTCCGTCTACATTCCGATCCTCAAACAAGGCGGCGACAGCAACACCATTGCCATTGTGAGCGGAATCAAGGCAGCGATTACGGACTTATTGGACATTCCGAAATCGCTCAAGACGGCGGTGGTCTTCGATCAGTCCATCTTTGTGAAGAGTGCCATCAAAAACGTGATGAAGGAAGGCGGAATCGGGCTGCTGCTGACCGCACTCATGATTCTCGTCTTCCTGGGAAGTCCGCGAGCTACCGTTGCCGCGCTCCTCTCGATTCCCCTTTCTGTGCTCGTGTGCTTGTTGGCCATGAATGCAATCGGCGGATCGATCAATGTCATGCTGCTGAGCGGTTTGGCGCTCGCCCTTTCCCGTCTCATCGACAACTCCGTCGTGGTGCTGGAAAACATTTTCCGTTACATGGAACTTGGTGAAACGCCGAGAGTGGCGGCCGAAAAGGGAGGAATGGAAGTCTCGCTGGCTGTCCTGGCTGCGACCTTCACCACCTCCATCGTGTTTTTCCCCGTGACATCTTTCTACGGCGTCAGCCGATACCTCTTCATCGATCTCGCCCTGGGCGTGGTTCTGTCCATCTTTGCCTCCTATGTCTTGGCCATGACGGTGGTGCCGCTTTATTGTGCGCACTTTCTCCACCTCCCGGACGTGGAAGAGGAGATTGAACGCGAGTCGGAGAACAGGCTCGTTTCACGATCCCTCTACATGAGGTTCCTCGGCCGATTCAATGAGCTCTTCCAGAAGTTCTTGGAGTTTTATGAGCGTTGGGTGAGGCGCGCTCTGGCCCGGCCGGGAAAAACCGTGGCATGGATTGCGGCGGGCATCGCCTTGGTCCTCGTCGGAATTTTTCCCTTCATTGGGACGGCGTACTTTCCCCGCACCGATCCGGGCCAGTTCGTCATTAATGTCAAGGCGCCCAGCGGTTCCCGCATTGAGGTCACCAATCAATACATCGCGCGCGTCGAGAACGATATTCACCAGGTGATCGGCTCCCACGACCTCGGGATGATCGTCTCCAATATCGGGATCACTCCCGACCTCTCCGCTATGTACACCAGCAACTCGTCCATGGATACCGCATTTGTCCAGGTCAGTTTGAAAGAAGACCACAAGTTCGGCAGCTATGAATACATGCGGCGCGTTCGCCGCAAACTGTCCGAAGACTTGCCGGAACTCGATACATATTTTCAGGCGGGTGGACTGGTCGACGCGGTGATCAATCTGGGATTACCCGCGCCCATCGATGTTCAAGTCCGAGGCAACGATCTCGACGGAGCTTATAAAGTAGCGACGAATATTGCCAAGCAGGTCCGAAGCCGCAAGGGCGTGAGCAGCGTACTGATTCCCCAAAATCTTCTTTATCCCGGTCTGCAGCTTAATATCGACCGCGAACGAGCGAGTTTAATTGGACTCACGCCTAAGCAGGTGGTGGACAACGTGATCACTGCCCTTACTTCTAACGGCATGATTGAGCCCAGTTACTGGATCGATCCCAAGACAGGCAACAACTACATGCTCACGGTGCAGTACTTCGATAAGCAGATCCAGAACATGAGCATGGAGGATTTCAAACAAATCCCTTTGCGCGCTCCCGGCATTAAGACTTACACGCCCTTGCAATCTGTGGCTGATATAGCGCCGATGAATACTCCGACAGAAGTAGACCACTATTAGTTGCAGCGCGTCATCGACATTTATGTGATGCCCTCAGGGGAGGCCCTAGGTGCAATCAATCGCGAAGTTAATGACATTGTCAGTCACCTGAAGTTGCCAGAAAACACACGGGTCGATGTGCTCGGATCCGTGGTCGGGATGCAGGAATCGTTTAAACGCTTTTCGATCGGCCTTGTGCTGGCCATCGTACTGGTCTATCTGATCCTGATGGCGCAGTTCACATCTTTCATCGACCCGCTGATCATTCTCGTTGCCATCCCTCCAGGATTAGCAGGAGTCGTGCTGATTCTTTTTCTCACCCACAGCACATTCAACATCATGTCCTTGATGGGCGTAATCATGATGACTGGAATCGTAGTTTCCAACAGCATCTTGATCGTGGAGTTTGCGCGCCAGTTGCGCAAGGAGGACTTCACATTGCAGGAGGCCCTGGTGCGAGCGTGCAAGATCAGGCTGCGCCCGATTCTCATGACCTCGCTGGCGACTTTGTTGGGCATGCTTCCGATGGCCTTAGGTGTGGAGACTGGCAGCGAACAATATGCTTCTCTGGCCCGCGCCGTGATCGGCGGCCTTGCGGTTTCGGTGGTCGTCACCGTTTTCCTCGTGCCCGCGGTCTATCTAATGGTTCACGGGAAAGATACAGGTAAGAAGAATGAGAATGAGGAGGAACAGCCGGCATGACGTGGAGACTGGCGCTTTTACTGATCACTCTCGCGCTCTCAACCCAATGTCTGGCACAGTCGGTGCCCCCATCGCAGAACGTACCGACCGCAAATGTGCTACGGCTCACGGTGAAGGACGCGGAAGCTTTTGCGCTGAAAAACAACCCAGCGATCTCAGTGGCTCGGCTCAGCGCACTGGCTTCGGAGCAGGTGACGCGGGAAGTGCGCTCGAATCTCTGGCCCCAAGCCTATGCCAACCTGACGGCGGTCGATGCTGAAAACAACAGCCGCATCACCGCTGGGGGCTTGAACAATCCGACCGTCTACACGCGAGCCGCCGGTGGCGCTATGGTGACCCAACTCATCACGGACTTTGGGCACACCACGAACCTGGTCGCCGGTGCTCGACTTCAGGCAAAAGCCGATGCACAGAACGCGGCGGCAACCAAAGAGGAAGTCCTGCTGGCCGTGGACCAGGCCTTTTTCAATGCGCTGCAGTCGCACGCTGTGCTGCGAGTAGCAGAGCAGACCGTAGCTTCGCGGCAATTGCTGTCTGACCAGGTTGCCGCGCTCACGAAGAGCAAGCTAAAGTCGGACTTGGACTTGAGCTTTGCCAACGTGAATCTGGCGCAAGCGAAACTCCTCTACCTCGACGCGCTCAACAGCGACAAGGCTTCCGCAGCTGCCCTTTCGGCGATTCTGGGATACTCCACTCTCGGAGCGTTCGAGCTTGTGAACGACATCGAAACGCTGGCGCCACCCCCCGCCGACGTGGACGCCCTGATCGCCGACGCTCTTGCCATGCGTCCCGAAATTCTGGCGCTGGAATTCCAGTCGGAGTCGGCGGAGAAACTGCATCAGGCAGCGCATGATCAAATGTATCCGACGATCAGTGCCCTCGGAGTTGTTGGAGATTCCCCGGTCCGCGATGACCGCATCTATGGACCTTACGCCGCCGCGGGAGTGAACATGGAGATCCCGGTCTTTAATGGATTCCTCTACTCTGCGAAGTCGCGCGAAGCAGACTTGCGAGCCCAGGCCGCCCGGCAACGTCTGGTCGATCTTCGAAATCGGATCTCCCGAGATGTGCGCACCAGTTGGCTGGCCGCCAGCACGGCATTCGACCGGGTGAGCGTGAGTGAGCAGTTGTTGGCCCAGGCGAACCAGGCGCTCGATCTTGCACAGACACGATACAGGCTAGGCCTCAGTTCGATTGTAGAACTCAGCCAGGCACAGCTGCAGCAGACCCAGGCCGAGATCGGAAACGCGCAAGCTGGATGTGAATACCGGATGGCATTGTCGGTTCTGCGCTACCAGACATCAGGACTGTAAGTTGGGTCGCAGATGCGAGAGGCAATACATGGCTCTTTACCAAGCCGGATACCTAGAGCGTGCTCGTGCTTCATTTTTCCACCAACGCCGGGGAATCAGCGCTGTGAGCCCCATCCCGCTCAATACCCCGAACCACACACGCGCGCAACCCATTAAAGTGGTTCGAAAAACGGATCACGCGCGGATCGTGTGCACCGATTCCCGCCCCGCACGCGCGAAAATACCAACCTTGGAGCGCTAAAACGCGATTCGCGCACCACGTAATCACGAGCGCGCACGTTTGCACGCCGCGAAAACGCGCCGCGCACGCCTCCCCACCCACCCTCCCCGCCCACCTGCGCGCGCACCCCGGCCCCTGGGTCAAAATCTGGTGGTAGGGGGTCGACAATTTTTCCCGAAGAGTACTATCCCCCCGGGCCCTTGACGGGTAGGATGTGGCGACGGGAAAATCGGCTCCACCCCCAAAAATGGGTCCCAGGGCCGGGGCGCGCGCGAGCGGAGCGGGGTTCACAGGTCGCGAATCCAGCGCACTGTTTTGTGTGATCCGGCGCACTGCAAGAAACATTCCCCAAGCGAGATAGTAGCTACGGACTCGGGCCCTACTGCTGGCCCCACTCTCATCTGGAGGTTCTGCAATGTCATGTACGCTGAATAGGCCTGCTGGAAAAGGTGGTTGTACGATCAATCAGCCACGTGGTGTTGGTGGATGCACGTTAAATCAGCCCAAAGGTGGTGGCTGTACCATCAACCAGCCTCACGGTCAGGGTGGTTGCACCATAAACCAACCGAAGGAAGCGGGGTGCACAGTGAATCAGCCTCGCGGGCAGGGAGGGTGTACGACGAATCAGCCCAGTGGAAAAGGAGGCTGTACGATCAATCAGCCACGCGGAACGGGCGGGTGCACGACCAACCAGCCAGCTGGAAAGGGGGGATGCACGATCAATAACCCTAACGCAATCTGCACGCTCAACCAGCCGCGCGGCAAGGGCGGATGCACATTGAATATGCCAGAAGGTAAGTAGACGACTGGTATCGCTCATCATGTCCGCCATACATGAACATGCGTCGTGTGAGCTCATGCTGACCTCAGCATGTAATCTTTCTTGTCGTTACTGCATCGCCAGCCTTTTGCCTGCGTCCAAAATGAGTGCTGACCTCGCGCATCGGGCAGTCAACCTATTCATTTTCTTGGCGGAAGGTGCCACCTCGGTTGAAATAAGTTTCACTGGCGGCGAACCACTTCTCCGCTTCTCACTACTGAAGACCCTCTCTTCCCATGTCGAACGCGCGGCCCACGCTGCGAAAATGGACACACGCCTCGTGGTGAAGACAAATGGCACGATCTTGAATGCTGAAGTCATCAGGTTTTTCCGACAGTTCAAAATGCGGGTGGTCGTTAGCATTGATGGATCACCAGGTGTGCACGACCTATACCGCCGAAGCTGCCAGGGTCTAGGGACCTATGATGTAGTATCTCGGAACATTCAGCTCATGCTTGAAAATGAGGTAGATTGCACAGCCAGCTTAACCGTTCACCCGCAATGGTCGGACTCAGTGCTTTCGAACGTCCAACATCTTCATCGGCTCGGCTTAAAACGGATTGACGTTGGTCCAGCATATGGCACTGTGGAGTGGGATGAACAAAGAGCCGAGTCACTAGCGCAATCACTTACGGCTGTCGCATCGTACATGCACGAGGTAAACCGGGAAAGCAACGAGCTTGAAGTTGGACCACTGTACCGTGATACGGAACACGTAGATGGACAGCTCGGGAACTGCTGGGGTTGTCGAGCGGCATCAAGCAACATCGCAATCCTTCCCGATGGTCGAATTGCTGGCTGCAGTGCACTTGCGATGTTGGTACCTACATTTCCAGAACTGGTCATAGGGAGTGTGTCGAAGGGAATTGACGTGGGTGCAGTCACACACCTCTGCGAGCTAGCCCAAGCAGGTCCCGACCGTCGGCTTGTTTGCAGATCCTGTTCCGCTAAGACAAACTGTGGCGGGGGTTGTCTAGCGATTAATTATGCAAGCACCGGGGCTCCTCTCGCCCCGCCGAGTTTTTACTGCAGAACGATCGCTGCCATCCCTCATGCATGGCATCAAGCCTGGGGCACCTTCTAAACGTGCTCGGGGGGCGCGGGAGTGGGAAGCGAGTATCTAGGTCCTACACCCACTGGATTATCTTTTCAACCACCTCTTCCTCACAGCCAGCGAGCATGTGATCTCCGCGAGGTACGTAGACCTCCTCTGCGGCGGGAATTCGCTCCTTAAGATATTGAAACATCACGTCGTGAGGCCACACCTGGAGCAAGTCTTTACCGCCGATGTAGATCAGGGCCTTTCGATCAACATGAAAGTCTGCCGGTTGCTTAATCTTCATCAAATGGTATGGCGGGCCCTCAGCAATTGAGAGAAATGCCCTTCGAGTAATGGGGATCGGATACGTCCAGTCATCTCCGCCCGCTACGCCGTACTCGCGGCTCGGCAGCCAGTCGAAATGTGGGTCGTTAGGCGGTTGATTTTTGAGACGCATGATTTGTTCCTCGACAGTTTCTGGCGCAATCCACTTCACCTGCAGTTGGTAGCTGTCGCACGGAGAAAGCAATATGAAGTCATACTTGTCCCCGTTGCTTATCAGAAACTGCAGCACTCTATCGCATCCAAGGCTATGCCCTTGCAGGATGACACGATCGCTGAATTGGGCTGCGTACTGAACCGCTCCTCGGATGTCAGCGACACACTCGCTAAAGTCCGCGACTGCCCCACCGACATATTCAAACTTGTTTTCGTGCCGGTAACCTTCGCACAATCCGTCGTGGCTTGCCATGTTGAACGACAGCAGGTTTATCCCCGCTTGGCCATACTTCTTCGCCATGAGCTTGACGAATCTATTCTGGTAAAAATTTCCGAAACTGCCGTGGATATGAACTATCGTGACTCGGTTGCGCTGCCTGCGGTAACAAATGCCATCCAGATCAAGTCCCTTTGTGCTCTTGATCGTCACCAACTCCCCAAGCACCCCTCGTACTCGCATGCGGTTAAAGTCCCTTTAGAGAGAGTCGCGTTCACCGAATGAGCTTACTCCGTTACCTCTGTGCCCGAACCAAGCGCTTGACTCGCGCTTCGGAACACGAGTTCATCACCATTTCAAGTTGAAGAGTTCCAACAGTGTCGCAGGTGACACAGAATTCCTCGCAAGCTTCGATGCGGAGCGGGAGTTCCATACAATATCGAAGAAATCGGTATAACGCTTGATGTCCTCCGCATCCTTACACCACTTACCCGCTATTACAGATCCGTAGCTTTTCGTAAGATATATATATCGCTGCCCGTAAATGCCAAAGTCGATATATTCTGCTTCCAGCCGGTTATCGATCTTTTGGAGTTGGTATCTCGTCTCATCTATTAGCCTATAAGCAAAACCGTTCGAGAATTCATAATAACCCGCGAGCGTCTTAACAATTGGATGCTCTTTCGTCAATGTGGTCTTCAATACCAATAGAGCACGGACCTCTTTGATTTCGCCACTCTTCGCGGCCTCTTCGATCTGCGAACAATAGTGTTGCCATTTTTCATCAAATAAATCCTCTCCAGGGCCTATGATCCAGACATATCGTAGAAGCTGAGTGTCATCTCCTCGAAAAGCATCCAAGACGAGATCCGTGTTACGAAAATGGTAATCTTTGACTTCAAGCTCGTGGTGGATGGCCGCTGCCTGTATGACTTCCTCGGTTTCTGCAAGGCGTCGGTCGAAGTAATCCTTAAAGAGGTCGTGATCGCCATAGAACCTCTCCGCCATGGTTTTGTAATGTACCCGGATGTTGTGAAGAGTCTGCTCAAATGGGTGTTCAATGAGCCACAGCTGTTCCGCCGCACGTTCTCCCTCGTCCATCCGAGAAACGAGCCAAAATATTTCAAGCAAAATAAACAAACCGCACACAAGCATCCCGACTATAAGATCGTCGCTTTTGCTAAGCTGAATGTTGTAGTGGTTAAGTAAGAGCACGGCAAGTACTGCGAGCGCAATATCAAGCAGAATCAGCGATACATCCTTACGAAGGCCTGGTGAAGATGTCATATTGAACCTAGTCCTTTAGAAATTCGAAGAACCTGAGCCTTCCATAGTACGGACTGCCGGCTTCGTCCTCCGCCGAACTTAACTCAATCAGTTGCTTGCAGTATTCAGCTTGCAGATCGGTCCACTTCCGCCCGTACCACCACAGGCACCCGGGCTGACCTGCCCCCCATCTTTAGTCCAGGGATAATGAGACTTTCTCCGGTTTCTGGTTCTCCAACGCTACACCTCTAACTACCCTCTCACCACCGGACGGCGCGGCTTCGTCCGGCGGAGCCAT
>Ga0074044_10002801_pt1 | contig 15144 bp, 12 predicted proteins | sample BogForMeECP23OM1_FD_94443 | JGI IMG/M metagenome (GOLD analysis project Ga0074044, IMG submission 94443) | Bog forest soil microbial communities from Calvert Island, British Columbia, Canada - Bog Forest MetaG ECP23OM1 | ecosystem: Environmental > Terrestrial > Soil > Wetlands ... | reverse complement strand
TGGCGTTGAAGGAAAGGCGGGGCTGCTCACCTTCGGCCTGCTTTGGCCCCACAAGGGAATCGAAAACGTCATTCAAGTGTTGCGTGAGATTTTGTCCAAGCACAAGAATGTCGCCTACATTGTCGCGGGCGCTACCCACCCTCATATTCTTCGGCGCGAGGGAGACAAGTATCGAGCCAGCCTGCAAGCTCTAGCGAAGGAAGTGGGAGTGGAATCGCAAGTGATCTTCCATGACCGCTTCGTCAGTCCTGAGGAAATGGCCGAATTTATTGGCGCCGCCGATATCTACATCACTCCCTACCAACATGAAGCGCAGGTGGTTTCCGGAACGCTGGCTTATGCGTTAGGTGCAGGCAAGGCAATCATTTCGACTCCTTACTGGCACGCGATTGAGTTGTTAGACGACCGCCGGGGCGCGTTGGTTCCTTTCCAGAATCCCGGTGCTATCGCACTCAAGACTATCGAACTGTTGAACACGCCCGCGATTCGCCATGCCATGCGCAAACGCGCTTATCTGTTCGGGCGGGACATGGTCTGGAAGAAAGTCGCGCAGGGTTACATGGAAAGTTTTTCCCGGGTTCGCAGCGATCGCATGGAAAATCCCCGGGTTCAGTTCTCGGCTCGCGCTATTCCCAAAGCGCTCGATCAACTGCCTGAATTAAAACTCGATCATGTGAAACGGCTAACCGATGACACGGGAATGATGCAGCACGCGATCTTTACCATCCCCAATCGAGCCGAAGGCTATACCACCGACGACAACGCGCGCGCGCTGATTCTCACCGTGATGTTGGAGCGCTCGGCTTTGGCCAAGGATGAGGACCAGCGGCTGAAAGCAAATCTGGTTGTCGCGGATTTCTCGGCCCGTTATTTGTCGTTCCTCGAACATGCATTTAATTCAGCGAACGGCAGGTTCAGGAACTTTCTCGGCTATGATCGCCGATGGAACGAAGCTGCAGGCTCGGAAGACTGCCATGGCCGCGCGTTGTGGGGTCTCGGAACCGTCCTCGGCCAATCCAACAATCAGGGCTTGAGGAGCGCTGCCGGGCGCCTGTTCGAGTTTTCGCTCCCTGCCGCGGTGGAATTTTATAGTCCTCGTGCCTCGGCCTACACACTTCTAGGGATTCAGGAATATCTCAATTCCTATCCCGGAGATCGCGATGCGCAAAAAATCAGATCTGTGCTGAGCCGGCGCCTGCTCGAAATGTATGAGTCCATCCGCAGACCGGATTGGAAGTGGTTCGAGAACGTAGTCGCTTACGGCAATGCGAGATTAGCCCAGGCACTCTTGGTGGCGGGCGCAGCGTGCTCGGACGATCGTATGGTCTCCGACGGCCTAGAAGCGCTCGATTGGCTCTTGAGAACACAGCATTGCGAAACCAATCACCACTTCGTACCCATCGGATCGCAGGGTTTTTATCATCAGGATGGTGAAAAAGCGCGCTTCGATCAACAGCCGATTGAGGCGGCTGGTGCGGTATCTGCTTGTCTCGAAGCCTACCGGGTGACCGGCGACAACCGCTGGCGCAGTGAAGCCTGGTCGGCGTTCAACTGGTTCCTGGGCGACAACGACCTGCAGCTTCCTCTTTATGATTCCGTCACCGGCGGTTGCCGGGACGGCTTACATCCCGAACGCGCCAATCAGAATCAGGGAGCGGAGTCGACGCTGTCGTTCTGGATGGCGCTGCTTGAAATGAACTCGGAAATGAACTCGGAAAAGCACTCGCTGCAAAAATCGAAAAGGCCGCCCGAAAGGACAAACGATCCGTCATGACTGCTCCTGAAACGGCAATTGTGGACCTCGAAAACTCGCACTACCCGCCCCTGCTTCTACGCCACCCCGACAATCCCATCCTGACGGGCAAGGATTGGCCTTACTCCATCAACAGCGTGTTCAACGCCGGCGCAACGCTGCTGGCGGATGGAACTACTCTGCTCTTATGCCGCGTCGAAGACCGCCGCGGCTTGTCGCATCTGTGCGCCGCCCGTTCTCGAAACGGCGTCGATGGATGGCAAATTGATCGCGAACCGACCCTGATGCCAAACCCGCAGCAGTATCCGGAGGAGATCTGGGGCATTGAGGATCCTCGTATCACGTTCGTGCCTGAACTGCAGCAGTACGTGATCACTTACACTTCGTATTCGCGCGGGGGCCCGGGAGTTTCTCTGGCCCTGACCAAAGACTTTCGCAGCTTCGAGCGCTACGGCGTCATCATGCCGCCGGACGACAAAGATAGCGCGCTGCTGCCGCGGAGAATCAACGGATACTGGGCGCTGATTCATCGGCCCATGACGGCACTCGGGGCGCACATGTGGATTTCCTACTCTCCCGACCTGCGCTATTGGGGCAGACACAGGCTGATGCTGGAAGCTCGCCGGGGCGCCTGGTGGGACGCAAACAAGATCGGCTTGTCGCCGCCGCCCATCGAAACTCCCAGAGGATGGCTGGTGCTCTACCACGGTGTGCGGCACACGCCTTCGGGCTGTCTCTATCGACTGGGCGTGGCCCTGTTCGACATTGAGAATCCGGAAAAATGTTTGCTGCGAGGGGATTCGTGGATCTTTGGGCCGGAGGCCCACTACGAGCGCCACGGCGACGTCAACGATGTCGTGTTCCCGTGCGGCTACACCATGGACCCGGATGGCGACACCATCAATATCTACTACGGAGCCGCGGATTGCTCGATTGCCCTGGCTAGGGCCAGCGTGCGCGCTCTGCTAGGTTGGCTGGATGCCAATGGATGTTGCGAGCGCCGGCTAAGAGCGGAGGATTTATGAGGCCGCTGCTCCCAATTCTCGCAATGAAGCGCCGCTGAGTTGATCCGTCCGGGGCCAGGCAGCGCGATTTTGGTTTTGAGAAGTGAGCTATCTTGCTCAGACGCGAAAGTCCTCAGCTGTCATTGTTGATTCTCCTGAGTGTGTAGACGGAGCCGCGAACGCTGATTCGCGGCTGTGATTCTGAGGTCGCTGCCGGTCGGTTTTTGATTACCTCACAGTGCAGCGACCACATCCAGTCAATCGGCATTCTTCATCCGTGTGTGCGCCGCGAAACCCCACGGCGGGACACGATTCGACCCTATAAAGTCTCGCACCTTGAAGTAAGGCAACACCAAGTTAGGGCAACATCAAATTAGGGCAACGCCTCGAGGCGGATGAGAGGAGTAGCCCGGAAAACCAAGGAAGGTCAAACTCATGCCTTTAATTCAATTGCTGGAAGTTCTGATCGTGGTAGGTGTCCTCCTATGGCTGGTGAATCGTTTCATTCCCATGCAGGGGACCATCAAGTCAATTTTGAACGGCGTCGTGGTCATTGCCGTGGTTCTGTGGCTCCTGAATGTTTTTGGACTCTTTCACTCCCTTTCCGGCATGCGCGTTGGAACGTAAAGGATGACGCAAGTTAGAGAGACCAGCGAAGAGATCAGTAACCCCACCCGGTCAACACGGCCAGAGGAAGCTTGCGCTAACGCAAGCGTACGCAACAGTTCGATCAATGGAGGCAACACTTATGAACCTAGTTGGATTAATCAGCACAGCAGTTCTCTCTTTGACCCTGGTAGCCGCGGCTCCGGTGTTCGCACAGGAGCAGCACGACCAGGACGAACAGAAAGCCAAGCCTGCCCAGGAAGAGAAAAAAGCGCAGCCGGAGAAGTCCGCTAAGCAAGAGGAAAAACCCGCGGCGCAGCAGGAGAAGAACGCCAAGCCGGAAGAGAAGAACGCAAAGCAAGAGGAAAAGAACGTCAAGCCGGCGGAAAAAAGCGCGCAGCCGGAACAGCGCGCCGCTGGTAACGATGGTGGCCGCATTCCCGCGGACAAATTCAAGGCCAATTTTGGAGAGCAACACTCGTTTCGTGTCAGCCGATCCGAGTACAGCAATCACCGCTTCCAATACGGGGGCTATTCGTTCGGATTCGTGGACCCGTGGCCCAGCAACTGGCTCTACACGCAGAACGTTTATGTAATCGAGATTAACGGCGTGTACTACCTGTGCAACGCATCGTTTCCGGGCGTTAACCTGGTGCTCAGCTTCAATCTGTAGCCAGTTCGTCCGGTGTAGCTTGCGGATGCAACCAGCTTAATCGGATCGATTAACTTGATCGACTAACCTGATTGACTAACTACGATCGGCGCGAGTCCATATTCCCTGGGTCCTCGCGCCGCTTTTCTTTCGGCGTCCGCAGGGTTATCGCGAAAAAAGTAGTTGGACAGACTTAATGGGAACATCCACGAAAAAGTGAGCTTTAGTGCACAGACTTCTCAGTGCCTCCGTGGAATTCTTGCATCGACGTGTAACCGTTCAATCCACGCAGCCCGCAGCAGCAAGGTAGGACCGGGCAACCGAAGGATGATCTGGCAAGGTGATTCAAAATGCGCAAAATACGTTTGTTATCGTTAGCTTTTCTGATACTGGCCATGTCGGCCATCTCGTCGGCGCAGTTCGGCGTGTCGATCACGATCGCTCCGCCCGAACTGGTGGCATATTCGCAACCGATGTGTCCGCAGAGCGGTTATTTGTGGACGCCCGGCTACTGGGCTTATGGAGATGAAGGCTATTTTTGGGTGCCGGGCACTTGGGCCGAGCCGCCCGAAGTTGGTTTGCTATGGACGCCAGGTTACTGGGGTTGGGGCGGCAATGCCTTCGCTTGGAACGTCGGCTACTGGGGTCCCACGGTTGGCTTCTATGGCGGCGTTAACTACGGCTTTGGCTACGGCGGTTCCGGCTACGAAGGTGGATACTGGAGAAACAACCAGTTCAGCTATAACCGCTCGGTGAATAACGTGGATGTGAACAACTTTCACAACACCTACGAAAAAACCGTGATCAACGAGAGGGCGGGAAACAGCGTTAGCTACAACGGCGGAACCGGTGGCATAACCGCTCGACCATCCGCCGCCGAAGAGACGGCGGCACATGAGCGGCATACTCCTGCAACCGCCGCGCAAACCGGGCATCAACAGGCCGCCAGCAAGAACCACGAACTATTGGCGTCGGTAAATCATGGTAAGCCGCCAATTGCCGCAACCTCCAAACCGGGAGAGTTTAGCGGCAAGGGTGTAGTGGCAGCGAAGGGCGCTGCAGCCGAAGACAAGTCCACCGAAACCAAGGCAGCCGAGACTAAGGCCACCGAGAGCAAGGCAGCCGAGAACAAGTCCGCTGAGAAACAAGCAGCTACTACTCGCACGAACGAGAACAAGGCGGCCGAGAAACAAGCAGCTACTACTCGCACGAACGAGAACAAGGCGGCCGAGAAACAAGCAGCCACTACTCGCACAAACGAGAACAATGCGGCTGAAAAACAAGCTGCCACTGCTCGCACGAATGAGAATAAGTCGGCCGAGAAGCAAGCAGCTACCACTCGCACGAACGAAAACAAGGCGGCTGAAAAACAAGCAGCTACTGCTCGCACGAACGAGAATAAGGCGGCTGAAAAACAGGCAGCCACTGCTCGTACGAACGAAAACAAGGCGGCTGAGAAAAAAGCAGCTACTGCTCGCACAAACGAGAACAAGGCGGCCGAAAAACAAGCAGCCACTACTCGCACAAACGAGAACAAGGCGGCTGAAAAACAGGCAGCTACTGCTCGCACGAATGAGAAGTCGGCTGAGAAACCCGAAGCTGCTACTCGTTCGAACGAGAATAAAACGGCTCATGCACAGCCAGCGGCCCATGCAGAGCCTGTTGCTCATGCGCAGCCAGCCCCTCGTCAACAGGCTGCACCCCGCCCTGAGGCACGCCCGGAGAGCGCTCCCGAGAAAAAATCCCCTGGAGGCAAAGAATAGCTCTGTCCGGAATAGCTTTGTGAGTAGCGAGTGGACGTTGACGCATTGCGTCACGTGGGTTGCGGTATAAGAAAGTCGGCTAACTCTTACATTGGTGCGGGCCCACTCCGTGGGCTCGCGCCACTTTCTTTCCGGCGGTATGCAGCAATGGGAGTGATGTCCCGTCGGCGTGGAGATGCGATCCACCCGCGATCATCGCCCGCATTTCCCTCGGGGGCGCTTTCCCACCCAATTCTTACATTGAGCAGTTTTGATCAGTAAGGAACCAGCGGATCGCCTATAAACATAGCTGTCTCTCTCCGAAGATTGCTTCCAGTGCGCTTGCTCTGCAGGATCGGGCACGCCGCGCTGGGACGACACAGAGTTAGAGCCGTGCCCTGCGGCTAGGGACATGTGAACGTCGTCGCAGTGCCGACGAAAAGGAGTGAAACATGCTTGGAACTATATTGATCGTGATTCTGATCTTAGCCCTCTTTGGTGCGCTACCAAGATGGTCGCATAGTCGAAACTGGGGCTATGCTCCGACCGGAGGACTCGGATTTATCCTTTGTATCGTTGTTATTCTCCTGGTCCTCGGCCGGATTTGACTCATGTACCGGCAGCCAACATCGCCAGGCGCCATCGCCAAGGGTTGGCGCCTGTTTTCAGTCCGCGCGTTGGCACTTTTTCTCGTGGTGGCGATGTGTAGCGGCACTTCGTTCTCGTACTCGGTCTTAACCCACGAGGAAATCGTAGACCTGCTCTGGACTGACGAGATCCGCCCGCTGCTGCTCAAGCGCTACCCCGGACTGTCGGAAGATCAGATCAAGGATGCGCACGCCTACGCATACGGAGGCGCCGTCATCCAGGACATGGGCTATTACCCATTCGGCAGTAAAGATTTCAGCAATCTGGTGCATTATGTTCGCAGCGGTGATTTTGTTCGCGAGCTGTTGCTCGAAAGCCAGGATGCCAACGAGTATGCCTTCGCTCTGGGGGCGCTGGCACACTATGCGTCGGATATCACCGGGCACGGGACGGCGGTGAATCAGGCGGTGGCCATCGAGTATCCAAAGCTACGAGCCAGGTTTGGCAAGACGGTGACGTATGCCGAGGACAAAACGGCACACTTGAAAACCGAGTTTGGCTTCGACATGCTGCAGGTGGCGAAGAATCGTTACGCATCGCAGCAATACCACGATTTCATCGGGTTCAAAGTGTCAAAGCCGCTGCTGGAAAGGGTCTTCCCAGTCGTGTACGGATTGGAGCTGAAAGATGTGCTCGCTCATGAGGATCTCGCCATCGGCTCCTATCGCTTCTCCGTCAGCCGGCTCATCCCGGAGATGACTCAGGTCGCGCTCCAAACCCACGAGAAAGACATGATGCGCGAGCGGCCCGACTTTGCGAAGAAAGAGTTCCTGTACCGGCTTTCGCGCTCTGATTATGAAAAGGAGTGGGGGAAGGACTACACCAAGCCCGGCGTCGGAACCCGGATCCTCTCGACCCTCTTGCGCTACATGCCTAAAATTGGTCCCTTCAAGGGTATGGGCTTCAAAAATCCGACGCCGCAAACCGAGGACCTGTATTTCAAGAGCATCAATTTGACCGTCGATCAATACCGGGCTTTCCTCCACGCCGTGGGCAGTGACTCGGTCCTGCTTCCCAATTGTGATCTTGATAGTGGCCAAGCCACCAAGGCCGCGGAATACTCGCTCGCCGACGACACTTACGCAAAGTTGCTGGGGCAGTTGTCGAGCCACAAGTTCGATGGAACGACTCCGGACCTGCGCGCTAACATTCTGCAGTTTTATTCCGACCTCTCGGTACCGATCGAGACCAAGAAAGACCAGGTTCGCTGGCAGGGCGTGCTGACTACGCTGGATCAGTTGAAGTCGGTGACGCTGGTGCCGGCGCCGACGGTGACGGGCAACGCTGCATACTGATTCGCCGCGCGACTACTTCGCTTCAGAACGCCGCGGTCGTCCGGCCGTCGTCTTTCCCGAAGAGGTTTGCAGCGTCACGGCTGGTTATCGTTTGCCGGTTTCTTCCGCGGCTTCGGCTGCGGAGAGTTTTCGGTCCCGGTGGGGCTCGGTGCGTGGGGCACCCGTATGCAGTTCACAAACTTCTCCGATCGCTGCACCACAAGTGTTACAAGGCACGGATAATATCTGTTTCGAGGTGAGTTCTTTGCTCTTCACCACCCTATAATGCAGGTTTCACAGCGGGGAAGATGTTCAATATTGATCATTTTCAATAGGTTATGCGAGCGGCAGGTCTCATTTTGGGGTCCGCCAGGGATTTTTTCAATTGTGAGCAAAAGTGAACATATTTGGCAGCCACGACACTGTCAGGATGTTGAAGGGTGTAGCTGCATAACGGGAGAGTTTATTGATGGCATCACCTGCCACGTTGGTCAAGAGAAAATCCGAGTTCGACCCAGAGGACTTCCTTGCCACGATTGGCGCGGGTAGTAAGGTCGTGGCTTTTCCCAAGAAAGAAACAGTCTTCGCGCAGGGAGATGCGGCCGACTCCGTCTTCTACATCCAGGAAGGCAAAGTGCGACTCACGGTCGTATCTAAGGTTGGCAAGGAAGCGACCCTGGGCATATTGAGCGAGGGAGACTTTTTTGGAGAAGGTGGCCTGGCTGGACAGCCGTTACGCATGGGATCGGCAACCGCCATGACGGACTGCGAACTTATGCGCATCGACAAGAAAGCCATGATGGAAGCGCTTCATCGGGAACATGAATTCTCCGACATGTTCGTGGCCTATCTGCTGGCACGGAACATTCGCTATGAAGAGGATTTAGTAGACCAGCTCTTCAATTCCAGCGAAAAGAGACTGGCTCGGATTCTGCTCTTGCTGGCTCATTTCGGTAAGGAAGGCGTGCCCGAGACGGTAATCCCCAAGATCAGTCAGGAGACTCTCGCCGATATGATCGGCACAACCCGGTCGCGGGTCAGCTTTTTCATGAACCGGTTCCGAAAGCTGGGCTTCGTTGACTATGGCGAGAGCGGGCTGCAGGTTCATAGTTCACTTCTGAATATTGTTCTCCACGATTAGCTTCCGCCAATGACGCTAATCGGCGGGATCTTTCTGCCGCGTCGCCTTGACCCCCGACACAATCTCAACGCCCAAAAGTACGATTGCGCCCACGATAATCCAGTGGGCGGGGATGTCCACCAGATGCGCGGCGTAAAGCCAGTCCTCCGATCAAGATTGCGAAACCCAAACGCATAAATTCCGAATGACATAGCATCTCCTTGTCGAGTGCGCCGTGGCGGTGTGCGTCCTGGAACTCCACCTGCTCACCTATCCGGAAAGCAGCTCGGAATCGATGGCCGTCCGTTCTCTGGCATGCATCAACTTCGCGGCTAACATCCTTGCCGTCATTTCGACTTTTATCGCCGCCGCGGCGACGATGGCCATCGAGTAACCACAGTAAATACAATTGGGTCTTGTGGGTCTTGCGAGTTTTAGGCTTTGCGGGGCTTTGCGACCTTGGTGGCGAGCTCTTGGGACAGCTTGTGGGCGTTCATGGAGTGCTCGAGCGCCTGTTTGCTGAGTTCGTGTGCGCTTAGATGATCTCCTTTGCCGTGGGCGACGGCAGCCGCGGCGTGGGCGTGGGCCGCAAGGTTGTGGAGCTCTGCAATCCGATTGTGGGGGCTCGGTGGCATCTTGTTCTCCTGGCTAGGTGACGCTGCCCTCAGGGAGCGATTCGGCTTTAAGCAACGTGCTCGTCGTCGTCCAAGTACTCTGCGGGGACGTCGTCCTCCGGAACCTGGCGCGTCCTTACCTCAGCCACGTCAGCATCCTTGGCGTTCTCCACACCCTCTACGGCCTCGGCTTCGAACGCGTTACCCTGTTCTAATAATTCCTTCACGCTCTCCGAATCCGCATCGGCTACATCCGATATTCCCTGAAGGTCGCCAGACTGCCCGGCCGAATCTGGCCCAAGTTCATCCTGGTTTTGATCGTTCTGGTTCTGATCATTCTGGTTCTGATCATTCTGGTTGCGATTATTTCTTTCCAGCATAGTGGTCACCCCACCAATTCAGATGCTGGATTGGTCGTGTCGGTTGCGGTCATTTTAACCCCACTAGGCGGCTAAGCTGTCAATCGCTAAGAGTTCGCTAATTCTTATTCGGAACACTGTGCAGAACAGCACATTTTGGAAACACGGCTGAGGCACCGGCTTCGAACCTTGGCGGCGAAGCGTGACCCCCTTCCGCCCTTGCCTATTACGATTAACTATGGTTAACTAATCATAATAATCGCTGGTTAATAGATCAAACCAAGGAAATATTGCCGCCGCTTCTGGGCAATTCGTGGGGAAATCATGGCGCGCGCAGCTCACCTGGCTCTACTTATGTTGACCGTGGCTTGTCTTCTGCCGGCGGGAGCGCGGGGACAAGGTGAAACCACCAGTGCCATCGTTGGCGAAGTAAGGGACGCAACCAACGCCGTTGTGCCGGGCGTCGCCGTGACTATCACCAATCACGAGACTGGCCTGAAGCGCAGTGCCAGGACCGATGGCGCAGGCCGGTTCAACTTCCCGCAGTTAAAGCCAGGCACCTATTCGGTCAGAGCGGAAGCTCAAGGCTTCGATCCGGGGCAAAATGACAGCGTCGTTGCGGGCCTGGGCCAGAAGCAAACCGTGGACTTCACGCTTAAGGTAGCCCGATCCAATGAGGCGGTCGAGGTCAATAGCGAGGCTCCACTCATCAACCTGGAAAGCGCGAACACATCCACCACTTTGAGTGCGCCCGCTCTGGAGGACCTGCCGAATCCGGGTGGCGACCTGACCTACCCACTGCAGTTTGCAGCTGGAGCGCTCATCAACACAGCGGGTAGCGGCAACGATTTCGTCGGCGGTAGCAACGGGTACGGAAATGTGGAATTCAACGGCCTGCCCGCCCTCTCCAATGGCTACATCGTCGACGGACTGGAAACCAACGACCCGCTTACCAATCTCAACAGCGGCCTTTCCACCAACCTCGTCCTGGGATTGAATTCGATTTCGGAAGTGACCGTCAACACTCTTTCCTATGCCGTGGATCAAGGACGGTACGGAGCATCCCAGGTGAACTACGTCACCAAATCCGGCACGAATCAATTTCACGGGAATCTCTATGAGCTGTGGAATGGTTCGCTGCTGAATGCAGCCGACTACTTCACCAATGCGACGGCGGGAAACCACAAGCCGAGGGCGACCGTGAATCACTTTGGGGGCAGCGTGGGTGGGCCGATCGTGAGCGACAAGCTGTTTTTCTTTTTCGACAGCGAATGGGTGCGGATCGCATTGCCCATCGTCACGCCGACCATCGTTCCCAGCGCCAGTAACAATGATCTGTTCCAAACCTACGTCCTCGGGCAGCTTAACTCAGGGCAGACCACCGGCTGCGTGTCTAGCGGGCCTGACAAAAATTGCTATCCCGCCGCGCCGCAGGAGGTTCCATTTTATCAGCAGATTTTCAAGCTCTATGGAAATGCCAGCGGCACGCCCACCCAGGTGCTGTGGTGTCCTTTCAATGCAGACGGCACTCTGGCGCCGGGCAATCCGCGGAATGGAAACGGTTGCGCTAACCGGCAGAGCGTCTCGCACTCCAGCGACGACCACGAACAGGTGCAGACCGCCCGAGTCGACTACAACATCAACCAGAAAGATACGGCCTGGTTTCGTTTCCAGTCAGACACCGGACTGCAAGCCGCGTACACGGACCCCATCAACCCGGTGTTCAATGCGTTTTCGCCGCAGCCTCTTTATTCGTTCGCAGCCGGACACACGCACGTCTTCTCACAGAACCTGGTGAACTATTTCAATCCGGCGTTCTCGTGGTATGAAAGCCTGTTTGGGCCAAACAATCTTCAGACGACACTCTCCGCGTTCCCGATCGTGTTGCAGGGCAGCGGCTCGAACCCTTTCACGCCCATCGGAGGGCTGGATAACACCTGGGTTCAGGGCCGGCGCGCCTTGCGCTTTTTCATCAACGACAATCTTGCATGGAGCCGTGGCACTCACGAACTCAGGTTTGGAACCAATACCCGGGTCTTTCGCCTGAATGACTTTGATTTCGGGGAAGGCACGGTTCCCACGGTGACTTACGCCAACTTACAGCAATTTATCTATGGAGTAGCAAACACCGCGTCGCAGAGTTTTCCTTCGAATGCGAATGAGCCCTTCAACTTTCTCAATCTCGATGTCTACGCGCAAGATACCTGGAAGGTGACTCGCACACTGACTTGGACGTTCGGCCTGCGCGACACCTTCAACTCCAATCCGCTGAATCCGCATGATCAAGTTGCCCGTCTTCGCGATTCTTTCAGTTCCATCTCGCACGTTGCCGATCAACCGCTGAACGAAGCAATTCAAACTCATCTGCGCAATCTGTTTTCGTCAACCCCGGTGGCGATTTTGCAGCCGAGAACCGCGATTGCGTGGCAAGTCGAGCCGAAATCGGTACTCCGCGCCGGCTTCGGAGTCTTCAGCGATATTTTGCCGGGCACTGTGGCCGACCTGATCGGCGCCAATCCTCCATACCATAAGACGTTTCAGGGGGGATTGCTCGGTACTGTGGGAAGCAAGGGATCGGCGGGCTGCGACCCGGTAGTCGGCTGCGCCGGCATCGCGCCGGGAGTGATGAGCAGCGCCGTGGACGCAATCGCTACTGCGAATCAGACTTTTGCTTCAGGATTTCCCCAGGGCCTGTCTTTTCTTCCACCACCTGCAATCACGGCCATCCCCGATGGCAAACTCCACGCGCCTTACTTCATGGAGTGGAGCCTGGGAATGGAACATCAATTCGGAACCACGGCCAGCCTGAACGCGCAATACGTGGGCACGCGCGCCGTGAATCAGCCGTACTCATCCCAGGTTAACGGCTACCAGACTGTATGCCAGGGCTGTTTTACGCCCTTCCCTTACCTGCAGCCGACTGATTCGCGATTCGGAGCGGTGACGCAGTTTTCTACCGGCGCGAACAGTCACTACAACGGTCTTCAACTGACCGCGATGAAGCGCCTCGGCCATGGCTTGCAAGGACAACTCAACTACACCTGGAGCCGTTGTATGGATACGGTCTCGAACGGAGGATTCCTGCCGTTCTCGGCGGGCGGGATTCTTGCGCCTCTGCCCGGAGACTTGGCCCGTGATTATGGTCCTTGCGACTATGACATCCGCCACAATCTCAGCGGGCAGTACGTGTATCAGTTGCCGATGAAAGTGCGCAGTCATTCACTGGGCTACGCGCTCAATGGCTGGCAGATTTCTGGAACAGCGTTTTGGCATAGCGGAGTTCCGTTCTCGGTGCTGAGCACTCCTTATTCAGCAAACGGAAACGGCATTGTGCAGGGCAGTGGGCCGCAATTCGCGAGTGTCGTTCCCGGCGTGCCCTTGTATGACCATCATCCGATTCCGGGCGTAACGCAGGCGGGCACGCTGCAGTGGCTCAATCCGGACGCATTTGTATCGGCGGTCGATCCGAGTACAGGGCAGTGTTCTGGCGGCGACAGCCCGCAGAATTGCCAATTCGGAAACCTCGGCCGCAACGCCCTGCGCGGCCCCGATTTCCTCTGGAGTGACTTCTACCTGACTAAATGGTTTTCCTTCAACGAGCATCTGAAGCTGCGATTTGAGGGGCAGTTCTTCAATGTCTTCAACCATCCGAATTTCGGCCTCCCCAGCGTGGTGCAGGCCGGCGTTCCGGGAAATCCTTCAACGCAGGCTGGTTTTGGAGCGCTCGCTTACGCCACTTCTCCGCCCACCGGCCTGCTCGGCGTGGGTTTAGGCGGGGATAGCAGTCCGCGCATGATCGCGTTCCAGGCGCGACTGGAGTTCTGAGCGGTGCATCCGGGTCCCGTTTATGTAACGCTTGGGTGCTGAAACGCACTACCAGATGTAAGGTGTTTTGCGGACTAGGTCGATCGCAGGCAAAAAAGCCGCGCCAACACCTGGGAGGTTGACATTGGTTGCTCGCAAAGTTGCTGCCCGTCTGAAACCGAACTCGCTTACGGAATTTACGAATCTCATGGAGGGGGAGATCCTCCCCTGGCTGCGCAATCAGGAAGGTTTTCTGGATTTGATCACGCTAGCTGTCCCCAATACCAGCGAGGTCGCCACGATCACCTTCTGGGACGACAAAGGGGATGCCCAGGCTTTCAACTCTTGCGGTTATCCAGAAGCGGTGAAGATTCTCGAGAAACTCCTGGACGGGGCTCCTTACGTGAAGACGTTTGATGTTGTCAGCTCGACATTTCCAAGCGGCACCCTCGCGCAGCCGCCGGAAGCGGAAGGTTTGGTCCAAGGGACCGGTTCGGCGGAACTTCGCTACCCCACATACGAGACGAGCCTCTGACACCCGAAGAATCAGGAACAAGTAGCGAATTCCTCAGCACTCACACTAAAGGCGCTCACAGTGATGAGTGACTTAAATCACAGACTCAAGATGCCGCTCCGGGCGATAAGCAATACTGTCACATTTCCGGTCAACGCCGGTCGGAAGGCGGAGCACAGCGGCATATGAGGAGGGAGCGAAATCGGGTATGCGCACTTTGCGTATCAATTCTTAAGTCTTGCACTGATTCTTAAGCGTTACCAGTTGGCGGCGCGCAACCCTCGGCTTCGTTTCTCAGCTCTTCCTGTCTTTCCTGCGATTCCACGGATAGAACACAACTCCGTTCGTGACAGTATCTCCGGCTCGCGGAGACCGGGTAATGCCGTGCTCAGGAAGGCGCCAAATGTCCAAGCATCCAACCATTGCCGAACACCTGGAGGCTAGCGGAGTCTCCCGGAGAAGCTTCCTTCAGTTATGCAGCGTATTGATGGTCACCGCGCCGGTGGGATTGGCGCTTACCAGCAAGACCTCGGTCCTGCAGGTGGCGGAGGCGATCGGCAAGACGAAGCGGCCGTCGGTGATCTGGCTGCATTTCCAGGACTGCACGGGATGCACCGAGACTCTGCTGCGCACCTCCGCTCCCGACGTTGCTCACCTGATCCTCGATGTGATCTCGCTCGATTACCACGAGACATTGATGGCAGCCTCGGGCGCGCAGGCGGAAGCGGCGTTGCGCTCCGCCATCGCCGACAACGCCGGTAAATATGTGCTGGTGGTGGAAGGCGCAATTCCGACTCGGGACAACGGCATCTACATGGAACTGGGCGGCAGGCCGGCAGTTCAAGTGGTGAGGGAAGTTGCCGCTCAGGCAGGCGCGGTAATCGCCATCGGCTCCTGCGCCTCATGGGGCGGCGTGCCGTCGGCCGACCCAAATCCCACGGGCGCGGTAGGCGTCGATTACGTGGTGTCGGGCAAACCGATCGTGAACCTGCCCGGTTGCCCGCCCAATCCTTACAACCTGCTGGCTCTGGTTCTGGAATACGTCACCATGGGC
>Ga0074044_10002800_pt1 | contig 15144 bp, 13 predicted proteins | sample BogForMeECP23OM1_FD_94443 | JGI IMG/M metagenome (GOLD analysis project Ga0074044, IMG submission 94443) | Bog forest soil microbial communities from Calvert Island, British Columbia, Canada - Bog Forest MetaG ECP23OM1 | ecosystem: Environmental > Terrestrial > Soil > Wetlands ... | reverse complement strand
TTGAAGATCGGCGATCGCGTGCCGGTGGCGACGGGATCGTTCCAGCCGGGAATTGGCGGAGTCGGCATCAACCCGCTGGTCAATACTCAATTTCAGTACCTCGACGTGGGCGTGAATATCGACATTACGCCGCGGGTGCATGCGAACGGGGAAATTTCGTTGAAGTTGTCGATGGATGTCTCTGATGTGGACTCGTATGTGAGCATTGGAGGCATCAGCCAACCGGTGATCGGGCAGCGCAAGATCGAAAACGAAATCCGGCTGAAAGATGGGGAAGTCAGCTTGCTGGGCGGCATGATGGAGGACTCGAAGACCAAGGCTTTGACTGGGATTCCGGGGCTGGCATCGATTCCGATTCTGAAATATCTTTTTGCGCAGGATACCTCCGACCACTCGACGAACGAAATCGTATTCGTGCTGGTGCCGCACATTATTCGCGGCCCGGAGATTTCTCATGGCACTCTGGACATGATCGATGTGGGTACGGCCAACGCGCTCGAACTGAGACGATCGAACAGCCAAGCGCCCTCGCCGGCGAGTACGGTGATGCCGGCCACGTTGCCGCCGCCAGCAGCCGCGCCATCGCAGCCGCAGGGGGCGATGCCGCCGACGTCAACTCCTCAGAGCGTGACTCCGCAGGCCCAGCCTGGGCAGGCCCAGCTTTCGCAGCATCCGGTTCCGCCGAGTCAGGCTGGCGCCAGTGCGGGAACGTTCATGTTTGATCCGCCTACTTTGAGCCAGGCTAAAGGAACGACGTTCACGGTGAATGTCATGGTTTCCGGCGGGCAGAACGTGTACTCGGTACCGGTGCAGCTCAATTACGATCCAAATCAATTGCAGGTGGTGAACGTTTCGAACGGCGGATTCCTGTCACAGGACGGACAAGCGGTGGCGTTGGTGCATCGCGATGATCCGCTGACGGGCACGCTGCAGGTCACGGCCACGCGGCCTCCGGGGGCGGGCGGCGTTTCGGGACAGGGGGCGGTGGTGACGCTCACATTCATGGCGAAGGCTCCGGGCCAGTCGGCTCTGACCATCACTCGGGGCGGAGCGCGGGACCCGGCGATGCAGCCGATTGCAATGAGCGGAGCGCAGGCGGCGATTACGATTCAGTAAGAAGTTCTCAGTTCCCAGTTCTCAGTTCTCTGTGAGAACTGGGGTGGTTTTACTGAGAACTGGGAACTGAGAACTGATTTATGCAGTCGATCAACATCCGAAGGGCTAGGTTCCTGGCCCGACAACAAAGCGGCTTCACGCTGATCGAGTTGATCGTGGCCACCGCAATCCTGGCGATTCTGGTGGGGATGGCGGTTCCTACAGCAAGAAAGGCGGTTGCCCGGGAGCGCGAGCACGAGCTCCGGCAGAACCTGTGGATGATGCGCGACGCGATCGATCGCTATAAGGACGCTGCTGATAAGGGCGCGTTCCAGATCAAAGTGGGGAGCGACGGCTATCCACCGGATCTGGACACGCTGGTCACGGGCGTGGATGTGTCCGGCAAGAAACTTAAATTTCTGCGCCGCATCCCCATCGATCCCATGACCGGCAAACAAGAATGGGGACTACGTTCGACGCAGGATGAAAAAGATTCGACTTCCTGGGGTGGTCAGAACGTATTCGATGTGTACACGAAATCGGACCAGACCGCTTTGGATGACACGAAGTACAAGGACTGGTAGATGAAATTCAGGTCCCAAGCCAGCGGTTCGAAACTCCGCAATTCCAAAGCTCGCGATCGGGGTTTTACGTTGATGGAGATGGCGGTGGTCATCACCCTGATCCTGATCCTGGTGGCGATTGCGGTACCGAGGTATGAGCAGATGCTGGTTCGGGCCAAGGAAGCCAAACTCCATCAGAATCTGACGACGCTCAACAAAGTGATCCAGGAGTATTCGCTCGATAAGAAGCACGCGCCCAACTCGCTTGACGATCTGGTACCCGGATACATCAAGTTCATTCCGGATGACATCACCGGCAGCAACGACTGGGTCGCGGACCCGGAAGATCCCGAAGATCAGTGGGATCCGAACCAAAGCGGCATTAAGGGCGTGCATAGCGCTTCCAATGAGATCTCGAGCGAAGGCACTGCTTATTCGAGTTGGACGCATTAGGTGGGGAGATGAAGCGTAGAGCGACCGGATGCGAACGGATTCGGGGATTCACGCTGATCGAGATGATGCTGGTGATCAGCATCATTCTGATCCTGTTGGGAGTGGCCATACCGCTCTACAGCCACAGCATCGCCCAGGCGAAAGAGCAAGAGCTACGCAAGAACCTGGAAACGCTGAACCAGATGATCTTCCAGTACACACAAGACAAACAAAAGACGCCGCAGTCGCTGAATGATCTGGTGGCGGCGAATTATCTTAAGGAAATCCCAGAGGACATCACCGGCAGCTCCGATACCTGGGAGACGGAATCGGGAGAAGACGTAATCATGTCGCTGGAGCAAGCCGACGCTGGCGGCATCATCGGCGTCCACAGTGGTTCCCACCAACGGGCCAGCGATGGCACCGAGTACGCGAGCTGGTAGATGTACGTCTCAGTTCTCAGTTCTCAGAGAAGCCTGGAATCACATGAATCAAGCAGTCAATAGCGTGTCTGGTGCTAGATTCATGACGAAGAGATTTGCCTGAGACCTGACACCTAACACCTGACACCTAACACCTGACACCTGACACCTGCCCTGGAGGCGAACGTGGATTTTCTCAATCGGCTGCAGCCTTTCGCGTTGCTCGTGATGCGGCTCGTTCTGGGAGCGATCATGATTGCGCATGGCTATCACAAGGTCTTTGGCGGGTTTCATCACCACATGGAGTTCGTGGGCTCGCTCGGGCTTCCGCACTGGATGGCGTATCTTTCGGCAGGTACGGAATTCTTTGGTGGAATTGGGATCGTACTGGGATTGTTTACGCGCTTCTTCTCGCTCGCATTTACGATCGAGATGGGCGTGGCCATCTGGAAGGTGCATTTCAAGAACGGGCTGATGGGCAACGGCGGATTCGAATTTCCGCTGGCGCTGGCTACGCTCGGATTAGCGCTGCTTTGTTTTGGCGGTGGGCCGTGGGGATTTAATTTCGGAAAACGCTGGGGTGGTATGAGCAAATGAGAGAAAAAGTAATTTCGGGCGTCCCTCCGGAGTGTGTGTCATAGCGCGAGTGCCGTCCCTTGCGGGACTCGATTGGTCCCACTACCGTCTTCCCGGCACTTACGTGCCGGGCTTTCTTATCTCGCCGCTTTGCGGCTGATGAATCGTAAGGTCCACTTTCTCGCGCGGCCTCCAGTTTTTCGCGCGGGCTCCAGTTATGACACACACTCCGCAGGGACTTGTATCGTGTCTCGCAGTTTTCCCAGCGCTGAAGCGCTGGGCTAAGCTAGTTCGCCCCTCCGGGGCTGGAATCAGAATCGGTCTCGCATCATTCTGCTAGAGCTATCGGCAGAGAAGCTAGTCAGATACTTTTCAGAACGGCGTTCGCCTTCCAAACTTCCTGTGTGGTCGATGCCAATGTGAGGCGTGGCAGATACTTGCCGTTTCGATATGACCTGTTTAGATATGACCCATGCAAAACTGGTTTCGATGGCGGTGCAGTGGTTGCGGCGCTATCGCTGCGGAGTGGTGCTCAGCGAGCAGGCCTGCGCCAGCGGCGAGATGCCGGACGCCATCGGTTGGAAAAAGGCTTGCCATTCGGTGCTGATCGAGAGCAAGGTGTCACGCGCGGATTTTCTGGCCGACCGGGACAAGCCCTTTCGGCAGAAGCCGGAAATCGGCGTGGGCTGTGAACGGTATTATCTGGCGCCGAGAGGTCTGATACGGAGCGAGGAACTCCCCACGGGATGGGGATTGCTGGAGGCGTGCGGACGGGAAATCGAGCGGGCCAAGACGTCGGCGAAGAATCTGCGTTCCGAGACGGGGTTCCAGAACGAGATGAATCTTCTGCTGGCGAGTTTGCGGCGAGTGGAGATCCGCATTGAACCCGAGAGCATCACCGATTTCCTGAAGTGGAAAAACCGCATGGCAGAGTACAACCGGGGACAGCTGCCGGAGGGGCTGGTTGCCGAAGAAGAGGAAGCCAACGGATTCCTGCTGGGAACGGCGGGCGACTGAGACGGCTTCTGATTTCCCGTAGAGGCTTGCCGCACTGCCGGAGACGGGGCGAGCCCCGTCTCTACCCGTGGGAATTTCGCTGGACAAAAAATGAAACCGGGCGGTTGGGCCCGGTTTCGGAAGCGTCGGTTGAGATGCGGTTACATCACAGCGCGGCGCTGGCTGGCTCGGAGAGCTACGCGGGCGCGGTTTACGTCCGCTTGTGCATCTCGCGCCAGCAAAGTGTTCAAACGGAGCGAGGATACAGACGTAAGCTAATTAGCAACCAGGTAGCCAGTGTCAAGGCTCGCGCGATGGTTTGAATTGGTATCGCAAAATAATGAAAATAAAGTAGTTTACTGACGGGTTCGCTCGACTGGCGCGACTACTCGATGATTGCTCGCGCTGGAGTGCTTCAAAGTGTTGCACAGTTCCATGCGTCTGGAGTGTCGAACGCCTGATCATGATCTTCCGGCGAAGGCGACAGACGTGTATAATTCCGGCACACGGGGTTCCAGTCGCTCGGGAAGATTCTGCTTGTTCGAGGTGGATGCTTAATGGCGAATGGGAATCCGTTGGGACCTGAAGACAAGCGCCCGATTCCAAGAAAACAGTCCAAAAAACCGTACACCAAACCAGCATTCCGGCTGGAGCGAGTGTTTGAGACGCAGGCGCTGAGTTGCGGAAAGATCCATGTTACGCAGGGGTCGTGTCATTCCAACCGCAAGAATTCCTAGCCAGCATGCGGACGCGCCATTAGAAAACAATATGCGGTTCTGTTCGAACTGCCACCGCTAGTCCCACAGAGTTCAGCCGCAATTATGGGTTCGATTGCGACGCCTGGGTGGCTGAAATCGTATTTGCGGTGGTAGCAGCGCAGTTGCTGCTTGTGCTACCAGTAGAACCGCCGGCAGCGTTGCTGCCTAAACCGATGAAGTAGGTCTGTGATGCGCCTGCCAGGGTGCCCGTCGGCACGCTGTTGTCGATCACAATCCCACCCGTCGCCCAGCAGCCATTTCCAGCAGGAGTTGTAACGTTCAAGCCGGTACCGGACACGCTGACTGACGCTGGATTGCTCACGTTATAAGACAACACGCAGCCGTTTCCAGCAGTGCTGGTACATCCGGTCGGAGTTCCGCGGCTGACGCTGAAGAAAATATAGTCGGTGCCCGTGATTGTCTGTGTGGCATTGGTGACACAGGCGCTCGTTCCGTTGTTGCAGAACTCTTCAACGGGAGATGGCCACGGACGTGTGCCGCCGACAAGACTAAGGCCGCTAATAACGGCAACCGGAGTTCCCATGGCTGAGTTCGTGATGGGTATCCGGTACAGATTCGCTCCGGTAGTCAGGCCCGTGTTTCCTACTACGTAAAGGTTTCCCGTAAACGTTGCCGACGAGTAGTACAGGTTGTCGAAGGTGCCGGCGTAAAGGTAATATCCCGCGCCGCCCGTACCAACAGGCTTGATGGCCGGAGTGGTAGTGGCAATGAAATTGGTCGGGAGTTGATAGACCACGTTGTCGTTGGGATAAGTGGCACTGTTGCTGGTGGTGACAAAGGCGTAGAGTTCACTCGTGGTGCTATCCACCAGGGGCGCGTCGGCGATAACGTCCCCCACGCTGCTGGTTTTGTTTACGCTCCCGCTCGACGCAGTTACGGAATACAGGACACCCCCAAAGTCGCCTACAACCACGTCGCCGGTGCTGTTGTCGTAGACAGGTGACGAGACTTTGGACGCGCCAAGGCTCACCGGCCACGGGCTCCCCGCCTCGGCTGGGGTTCCTGCAAAGAGTCCGGCGAACTGGTGGAGATTGCCACTGTCATCGCCCACCCATGCCACATCGGCGTTGTAATGATAAAAGGGCGAAGAGAACGTGTCGTTATGGTTGCCGCTAAAAGCCAAGGTGACCATGCAGGGGGCTGTGCAAGCGCGGTAAGTGGCAAGTGTCGCAGCCGTAGGAGTCACCGGCAGCGTGGGCGTTCCGCTGTTCGCCGACCACTTCAGCAGAACCAGGCTTGCCGTAGTGCCGCTAACTTGAACGAACGCCACCTGGGTGCCGTCGAGGGAGAGCACGGGGGAAGTGGTGACCATGCCGCCCGTGTTATAAGCCCAATAAACCGACGGAACCGTACCCGAGCATCCACCCGTGTAGAGATTTGAGAACGCGACAATACTCGCCGCCCCCGTCGCCCCTGCGGTGCCTGTGGGATACACCACAAAGTCGGTGCAAGTGGCCGTAGTGGCGCTGAACGAGTACTTGGCAGGATACATGTTCGGCTGCACAATGGCGCCCGCTACGCCGCCGGTGAGCGTCGCGGCCCCCCAGGCGAAACCGGCGAAATTGGTTTTCGTGGTTCCATAGCTGTTTCCAGCTGGACCCGGCGTGTTGGCCGTAACCGTAACAATATTTGCATTCGAAGTCGCGGAAACGCCGGTGGCCATTTGCAGCGTGGTGTTCTGGTTAATGGCGGATGCTATATTGGCGGCCACTTGCGTCGTGCTAGCGATAGCGGCGCCTGACCAGTAAGCGAAGGTCGTCCCCGAGGTCGTACCATCGCTGCCGCCGCTCAGGTCAGTGCCTGACCAGCTGAAGTTCGACAGCGCATTCCCAAGCGCGATGCTGTTTCCACTCGACCCGGCGGTGCGGGCTGTCAAGGTGACGACGGGGCCGCTTCCAACTGCGGTAATGCCCGTCGCAGCGGAGCAGGCAGTGATTGCTGCTGCCATGTTTGTCGCCAGCGTTGCGATGCTATTGGTGGCGGCGAAGGTGCCCGCGGTCGAACCGGTGCAAGTGTTGCTACCGGCAGTTCCGGCGGTCACGGTGCCCCATGAAAAGAGTCCAGTATTGTTTGAGGCGCCGACCGCCAAGTAAGGTCCGGCAGCCGCGCCGGTAACCGTAAATGTACTACCTGAGGTATAAGTCGCCTTGACCCCAACGGCCGGGTACGAAGCGTTGCAGGCGTTAATCGCGGCCGCGATGTTGGAGGCCTCGGCGGCAGTGCTGCCGCTGATAAAGGTACCAGTGGTGGCGCTGGTGCAGCCATTGCTGCCCGGGGAGCCCGTGGTCACGGCGCTCCAAACGAAGTTGCTGGCAGTGTTGGTAAGGGTAAGGGAGCTGACCGGACTTCCCAGCGTCGTGCTGGCGATGGTGACGACGTCGCCAGCCGAGGATGCGGTGACCCCAACGGCGGGATACGAAGTGTTGCAAGCAGTAATGGCTGCTGCCAGGTTCGAGGCCACAACGGCTGGGTTGGAGCTCACGGCAAATGTTCCGGCGGTGGCGCTGGTGCATGCGTTCGTGCCAGCCGCATAAGCGGGAATCGAGCCCGTAGCCGGAACCAACGTCCAGGCGTTCTGTCTGGAGTACCAGTAAAAGGGCAAACTAAAGCCCGTGGTGTTGGTCAAGGTGACCACCGTGCCCGTGCCAGGATTTGCTAAGGTCGCCGTAACGCCGGGATTCGGCGCCGTCACATACGAGTAGCATGTTTCCTGCCAGTTGCCGGCGAGTCCCTCACCGGCCGTCGGACACGCTGCCGGGTTATTCGTGATGGCGGCGTATAGAACCTGCGCAGTGTTCGCCTCGGTGGTTCCCCACCAAACACAGGGCGTGGTCGTGTTTGGGCAGTAATACTGCGCACCAGTATATGTCTGGCCAGCATATGGCGTGGTCGTCTGCTCAAACACGTACGCCACAGACCCCACGGTGCCGACGTCGCCATTGGCAGCGCCGACGGTTTCTGTCACGGCCACCGTACCCGTGCCAAACGTTCCGTTTATCGCGGTTAAGATCAGCGTATTGGCGCCATTTTTGATGGTAATCGTCTGACCGGTGGTGGGGCCGGTGCTCGAGACGGTGCCGGTGGCCGTCGCCCCGGTCGCGCTGGTCGTCAGGCTTAGAGTATTGGCAATGACTCCCGCGGAGTTGGTGAGGGTGATGGTGGGAGCCGAGGTGGAGGTTGGCGCCCCGGACACAGTGCCCACGACCGAGGACGCGGTCCCGTTGGTCGTAAGGCTTAAGGCGTTTGCGCCGTTGGTGATCGTGGCGCTCTGGCCGACGGCGGGCGCACCCGTGAATATTCCCGTGGCGGTTGCTGCCGTCGGCGCGCTCCCGGTCAAGGTCACAGTGTCGACGGTCACGGTTGAGGTACCGCTCGCGTTGTTGGTGGTTACGGTGCCCGCCCCACTCGCTGCGACCCCGCCGATACCCACGGCCCAGTCTTTCTTGAGAGCAATTCTCCGTTTTCTCGGCGGATTCCTCCAAATGATGACCGGCTGTCGGTCTGGCACCTCCGCTCCTGAAACTTCCTCGCTTGGCGTGCTGGTGGCGGAGATGCCCGTGTTTTCCGGCGGCTTTGCGCCGCCACTCCGCTTGATGTGCTGCAGAGTAAAGCGGGGATCCTGCACAATCTTGAGCCACTGCTCATAGCTGCCACTCTCATTCGCCTGTTGCTCGGTGCCGGGATTGGAAAAAACCAGGTAGTGGTGAGTCCAATCGTCGGGCACACCGCGCTGCTGGATCGCCCAATCCTCGACGTTGCGCTGTACCAGCGGATCCACGGAGGGCTTTACGACGCTGGGATTGCTGGGATTGGGGAGCGTATCTTGTGCGCAGAGCGTGTCCGTCAGCATCAACAGCATGCCGACACAGAAAACGACTGCTTGCACAAAGCGGAAGACACGGCCCATAGGTCGATCCCTCGAAGAAAATGTAGGAGTTGGGCCCATTATAACGAGGAGGCACGTTCTTCAGGTAGTGCCCTTTGGTAACCCCTGGGAAGGGTACGGGCCGGAGGTATGGAACCTCGTTTGCGACGGCCGGCGCAAGCTTTACATTTCGCGGCGGCCTTCCATGGCCTTCAGCATGGTGACTTCGTCGGTGTATTCGATGTCGCTGCCGACGGGAATTCCCATGGCGATGCGGGTCACGCGCAATCCTTGTCCTTGTCCCTGTCCCTGTCCTTGCCGCTTCAGTTGCTGGGCGAGATAGGTGGCGGTGGCTTCTCCCTCGACGGTGGGATTGGTGGCCAGGATAACTTCTTCGATTTCGCCGCGGCCGACCCGGCTGATCAGGTTGGCGATGCGCAGCTGTTCTGGGCCCACTCCGTGCAATGGCGAAATGGAGCCGTGGAGCACGTGGTAGACGCCGTTAAAATGCCGCGTCTTCTCGACGGCGGCAATGTTGGTCGGCTCTTCGACCACGCAGACCAGCTTTTGATTGCGGGTAGGACTGCTGCAGTAGACACAGGGATCGACGTCGGTGATGTTGTTGCAGATCGAGCACAAACGCAACTTGGCCTTGACGTCGCGAACGGCGGAGGCGAGAGCCTCGGCGTCATCATCGCTCGAACGCAGAATATGAAAGGCGAGGCGCTGGGCGCTCTTGCTGCCGATTCCCGGCAGTTTTTTGAGTTCGTCGATGAGCCGGGACATCGGTTCGGCAAAGCGAGACATAGGGATTTGTAATTGGTAATTTGTAATTGGTAATTTAAACCCACCAACGTCTTGCCTGGGTCTTTCAATTACAAATTACAAATCGCAAATTACAAATTCATCCCCAGCCCGCCGAGCATTCCGCCTACGCTCGATTGCATCGCCTGATCCACTTTGCGGCTGGCTTCGTTGAGCGCGGCCATCACGAGATCTTGCAGCATCTCGACGTCGCCGGCCTTCACTGCTTCTGGATCGATCACGATGCCGAGCAGCTGCTTGCGGCCATCCATTTTTACGGTGACGGTGCCGCCGCCGGCCGAGGCCTCGACCACGGTCTGCTGCATTTTTTTCTGCAGCGTCTCGTACTGCTGCTTGGCCTGCGACATGAGTTCCTGCAAATTGAATCCGGACATAGAAGACCTTTTTCACCGCGGAGACGCCGAGTGCGCCGAGAAAACCAAGTTCAAGTTTTTCTTTTCTCGGCGTCCTCGGCGTCCTCGGCGTCTCGGCGGTTCAAGCTTCACTGTTTCTCGCGATAGTCAATCACGGTGCGGATTTCCGCTCCGAATTTTTCCTGCATGCGTTGCACGATTGGATCCTGTTCGGCGCGGCTGCGAGCGCTTCCGTTCGCTGCTGCCCGGCGTGGCGCGGATATTTGCTGCGCTGCTGCCTGGGTTGCTCCGCCGGATTCGACTTGCATCCTGATCGGTCTCCCGGCCAGACCGCTGGCGGCGGCGGCCGCGACGCGGCGCGCGTCGGCGGTGAATGACATTTCGATCATCGTGCTGGAAGCCGCTGCTACCGCGGTCAGCGCATTTCCTTCCAGTCGCCAGTGCGCACTTTCCAACAGCGAAACCAGCATTTGCTGATTGGCGAGCGCGTTGAGAACGGCATCGCGTAGAGATTCGGCGTTGACCTCGGCTTTGGCCTGGGTACGGGCGGCAGGCTGCGGATCGGGGAGGGGGAGTAACTCTTCAACTGCAGGAGCGGCTGATCCCATGATGACGACATTGGCATTCGTCGTCGCGCTGGCTTGTGTAGCGCGGGCGCCCTCGGCTGCGAATGTCGCGATATCACCGGATGCCTCAGCCTTGGGATTGCCTTTGCGCGCCGAATCAGCGGCGAACGGAGACACCGAATTCGACCGTGCCGGAGTAGAGAGCTCGGTACGCCGCGCTTCCATGGGCGCAGCGAGAACTGGCCTCGCCGGGTTGCGCGCTGGCCCAGAAGTGGACGCTGCGGCGTCACTCAGCAACTGCTCGATCGGCAGCAGACGCTGGGCATGCGCCATTTTCAAAAGTCCCAACTCGAGGTGGAAGCGCTGTTCCTGGCGGTATCCGAGTTCACCGTGGGTGCGCAGCATGATCTGCAAATGCCGCGCCAGGTCCTCTTCGCTGAACAGTTCGGCGATGCGGCCGACGCGAGCGCGCTCATCAGAGGAAATCTGCAGGAGCGCCGAATCCTTGCCCGCGATCTTGGCGACCGTGACGTTGCGCAGAAAGCGCACCAATTGTCGCGCGAAATGCGTGGGACTGTGGCCTTCGCCGATCAGTTCGTCGACCAGCACCAGGATCCTCTCGCTGGAACTTGCGTCGGTATTGCCTTCGGCGACCGCCTGCATGACGGTTTCGAGCGCCGCTGCCGGAGCGGAACCGATCAGGCTGCGCACGGAATCGGCGGTCAGATGGTCTGAGGTGGAGGCGATGGCCTGGTCGAGGATGGAGAGCGCGTCGCGCATCGAGCCGTCGCCGGCTTCGGCCAACAGGGCAAGCGCGGCATCGTCGGCGGGAATATTTTCTTTGGCCACGATCTCACGCAGTTGCCCCATGATGTCGTCGAACTTCATCGCGCGATAACTGAAGTGCTGGCAGCGCGAGCGGATGGTCTGCGGAATATCCTCGGGCTGGGTGGTGGCCATCATAAAGATGACGTGGCTGGGCGGCTCTTCCAGCGTTTTGAGCAGCGCATTGAAAGCCGCGTCGGTGATCTGGTGGGCCTCGTCGAGAATGTAGATTTTGAAGCGATCGCGCGCGGGACGGTAGCGCGCGGCCTCGCGCAGTTCGCGGATCTCGTCGATGCCGCGATTGGTGGCAGCGTCGATTTCGATCACATCGACCGCGTTGCCGGCGCGAATCTCGGTGCAGGAATCGCAGATGCCGCAGGGTTCGAGGACCGGCTTTTCCGCCGAACGGCAGTTGAGCGCCATGGCTAGGATGCGGGCGACCGTCGTCTTGCCGATGCCGCGATGTCCGCTGAAGATGTAGCCGTGGGCGATGCGCTCTTGCGCGATGGCATTTTGCAGGGTGCGGGTGACGTGTTCCTGGCCGATGACGTCGGAGAATTTCTGTGGCCGGTATTTGCGCGCCAGGACCTGGTAGCTCATCGGAATCCCTGATTATACAGTCTCAGGCACGTGCGGTTTGGCGCGTCTCCGGCAGCGGATGCGGCGCACGCGGAGACGGGGCAAGCCCCGTCTCCACCGTCGGGCGCTTGCATGGCTTGGGCAGGCAGGGTACGCTCATGGTTCAAGTTTTAGCGCGAATATTGGAGAAATCATCCATGCAACTGAGAATGAGCACACGATCGCTGGGGGGCGTGCTGGTGGTGGATTGCAGCGGCCGGCTGGTGTTTGGCGAAGAATCGGCCAGCCTGCGCGAGAACGTCAAGAAGGTGCTGGCCCAGAATCCGAAAGTGGTGCTGAATCTGTACGAAGTGAATTACATCGACAGCGGCGGGCTGGGGACGCTGGTTTCGCTTTACACCAGCGCCCGCAACGTCGGGGGCGCGGTGAAACTGGCGCGCCTGAGCCAGCGCGTAGGCGACCTTCTGCAGGTGACCAAGCTGCTTACTATTTTTGAAGTGTTCGACAGCGAGGAATCGGCCGCCCAGTCCTTTAAGAATGATGCCGCTTAACACTGCCCCTGAAGGGGCGGCGGATTTCGCGGATCTTCCGGTATGGCTAAAGCGATACCCTGATACGAATCCCTTGGTGCATCTTGCGGTATCCCTCGATGCGAGTCCGGCGACCGGAACCCGGCGATGCGGATTCGGCGATGCGAAGCCGGCTGCCTGCGATTAATTCAAGTCGTTCAACACCAGCGGAATCTGCGACATTCCATTACTAGCGCCATTAACGTACGCGTTGTCCACGATCACCATGGTGGTAATCGATCCCGACGGCGCGGCGGCAGGCTGGGTGATGAGCGCCGTCTTCTTCGTGGCTGCCGTGATCACCACCGCATAACCACCGCTAATGAAGGGAATGCTTCGGTAGGCGCTCCCCTGGCCTTGGCCAAGGGCGGTAATCTGAGGTGTGTAACTGGTGATGTCGGTGCCGGGGGGAACGAAATAGACATCCACCCCGCTCGCGGGTGAATTGAGCGACACGTTTACGATGCGGAATTCCACGTTGCCCGACGTCGGTGGCCGGTTGTTGTCGGTCAGAACCAAGGGGGGTTCGTCGTTGAGTTCAAGTCCAACCGCGACGACCGTGTATTGGGTCGAACCGTTCAGGTTAAAGGTGCCAACTGGGGAGATTGGGTTGGTGGTGTCGCCGGGGGCAAACCCCTGGATAATGTCGCTACCCGAAGCTACCGCCAGGTATGGCGCAGGGGTGGTCGGGGTTGGAACAACGCCGCCGAATTCGAGGTCGGGAATGATCTTCGCTCCATTGAGCCAAATGTCGGTGGGCCCGCTGTCGGGGATGGCATTGATCACACGAATCTGCGCTCTATTACTTGAGCCGCAGCTGGTGGTAACGCCGGTCAAGGCGGCAAGGGCCAACGTAAGCGACAGGGCGGTCAACGTGCGAAACATCTTTTATCTCCCAAGGCAGTTTGGTGGTGAGCAGGAAGGTTTGTCAACAACTGGTGAAGATGATTCGCCGGGCCTCGGTCGAGGCCCGGTTCCTTTTCCTGAACATAGGCAGCGCGCCCCGCGGTTATTGGAGATCCGTCATCACTACGGGAAACCCTGAGGGTCCGCCGCCGTCCTGGCTGCTGTTGTCCACAAGCACCAGGGTAGTGATCGATCCGGTTGCCGGAGTGTAGGTTTGGTTAACGTATGCAATCCCGTTGTTGCCGGCCCCGTGAGCAGTGACGTACACAGTAAAACCACCTGCAAAATAGGTGATGGCGGAGGCGTACTGACCCTGCCCGAGGCTTAGGCCGGCGATCGTTGGAGAGGTAGGTATCGCGCCGCCAACCTGGTAGATATAAACGTCTGCCGAACCTGAGGGCCAACTGGGCGACCCATTGATGACACGGTATTCCAAATAGCCCGACGCCGGCGCCGTGTTGTTGTCGGTTAGAACCGCTGGGGCGTTATTGGCGGACGCAAAGCCCTGCAGGATCACCGTGTATTGCGTCGAGGCGCCGAGGGTGGTCGAGCCGTTGTTGACTGGGTCAATGGTGGTGCCGTTCACGTAGGCTGTGATCGTGTCGTTGCCCGACGGTACCGGGTTGTATACAGCGGACTGGTTGGACTGCTGAGTCGGGTAAACGGCCGGGAATGCTAAGCTGGAGATCTTGGTTCCGCTGGTCCCGTTAATGTAGACATCCAGAGTCCCTGAGGCGTCGGGGATGGCATTGACCACACGAATCAGCGCGTTATTACTGGAATTGCAACTGGCGGCGAAGAGGCCTAGGGCCACAATAGCCAGAATGGCCAACGCAAGGGGCAGGGCTTTCAACAAGCGGAACATAGCATTCTCCAAAAGGCAGTTTTGGTGGTGAGTTAAAGACATGGGATGCAAATATCGTAATCCCAGGTTTTACGGGTGTGTGTAAACTTTTGTATCCGTGAACCTAGATTAACATAGGCGTCCGGCAAATATTGTCCGGTAAATTATTCGTGAAGCGGAAATTTCAATCCAAGTTGGGGAAGCGTAGGCCCGCGCACTCCACGTCGGGGAGAAGCAAACCGGAGGACAAGCGTGCGAGCGTGGTGCGCTGCATTCGCGCCTTGCCAGCAGGAACGGTGTCGAGTTATGGCGCGATCGCCAAGGCTGCGGGCTGGCCCGGAGCCGCGCGTCAAGTGGTGCGGATTCTGCGCGAGGTTCCGGGATTGCCCTGGCATCGTGTCGTCAGCTCCGGCGGCGCCATTAAGCTAGGTGGAGAAAATGGCGCGGAACAGAGATTCCGGCTGCGCATGGAGGGCGTGACGTTTCGCGGGATGCGCGTGGATATGAAGGTGCACGAGCACAAATTTCCTAAGAAGCATTCTCCGTAGAGACGCGGCTTGCCGCGTCTCGGCAGCGTGGCGCTGCGGGAGACGGGGCAAGCCCCGTCTCTACAGGGAACCAGTTATGACTGTCCGTGCTGCGGCAGATTGCCTTCCAGCAAGTCGTACAGGCGGTTTGCCGGACAGCGTAATCCTATGTAGAAAGTTCCGAAGAGCGCATAGACGGCGCTGACGTGGTCGAAGCGCATCTCGTAGATCAGCTTCTTGAACACCAGGGGATCGTCGGCGAAGAGGTCGACGCCCCACTCCCAGTCGTCAAAGCCAATGGAGCCGGTGATGATCTGTTTCACTTCTCCGGCATAATGGCGTCCGACCATGCCGTGCTCATTCATCTGGCGCTGGCGTTCTTCCATGGGAAGCGTGTACCAGTTCTTGTCTTCGCCGCGCAG
>Ga0074044_10002799_pt1 | contig 15145 bp, 19 predicted proteins | sample BogForMeECP23OM1_FD_94443 | JGI IMG/M metagenome (GOLD analysis project Ga0074044, IMG submission 94443) | Bog forest soil microbial communities from Calvert Island, British Columbia, Canada - Bog Forest MetaG ECP23OM1 | ecosystem: Environmental > Terrestrial > Soil > Wetlands ... | reverse complement strand
CTCGTCCTCGACCTTCTTCCGCACCGGCTCGGGCGAGGCGCTGCGCAAGTTTCTCAGCGAGCGAACTTCGATTGAAGCCGTCGTCGATTTCGGCGATGCGCAATTGTTCGAGGGCGTGACGACCTATCCGGCGATCATCACGCTACGCAGCGGCGGCGACGCCTCGGGCGACCTCGCCTATCTTGTGGTCAAGGGGGACGCGCCGGCGGACCTAGGACGCGCGTTTGCCGAGGCCGCACGGCCGATGCCGCGAGCGCGGCTTTCGGCCGCGACCTGGCGCGTCGAAGACGACGCGCTCGCGAAGTTGCGCGACAAGATAGCGAGAGGTCGGTTGGGTGAAGTTTATGGCGCGCCGATGCGCGGAATTGTCACTGGGCTCAATGACGCGTTCATCATCGATACGCCGACGCGCGACCGGCTGGTGAGGGACGATCCGAAGTCGGCAGAATTGTTGAAGCCCTTCCTGCGCGGCGAAAACGTCAAGCGCTGGCGCGTCGAGCCCGAGGGCCTGTGGCTCATCAACACGCCCAAAGGCAAGGTTCGACATCGACGCCTATCCCGCGATCCGCGATTGGCTGCTGCCGTTCAAGCCCAAACTGGAGAAGCGCGCGACCAAGCAGGGATGGTTCGAATTGCAGCAGGCGCAGTTGGCGTATCAGCCGAAGCTCGGCGAGGCGAAGATTGTCTGGGGTCACTTCGCTGATGAGCGGTCCTTTTGCATTGATCGCACTGGGTTCTTTCTCAACAACAAGTGTTTCTTCCTGCCGATCGCCCCCGACGAGCTGTGCGCTCTACTCAACAGCACGCTGTCGTGGGCGTGTCTTGTGGCGCTCGCCAGAATCAAGCGCGGCGGATACTTCGAGGCCGAAGCGCAGTACGTGGGACAGCTCCCAGTCCCCCACACGCCGCCCGACGCCCGCGCGCGCCTGGCCGTCCTTGGCCGGGCCTGCACAGACGCCGCTCAACAGCGCTTCGACATCCAGTCCGCCGTCCGCCGCCGCATCCTTGATCTCGCGCCACCCGAGCGCCGCAAGCTCACCGGCAAGTTGCTCGACTGGCACGGTCGACTTCGCCGCCTTCCGCAAAGCGGTGAAGGGCGCCTTCCGCGACGATATTCCTGTCAGGGAGCGCGGCCAGTGGGAAGCCTATCTGGGCGAGAACGCAGCGCGTATCCGCGAACTGTCGGATCGGATCGCGGCCGCAGAGCGCGAGATCGATCAGATCGTCTATGGGCTGTTCAATCTGACGCCCGACGAGATCGCTCTCTTGGAGGCTTCACTCGAAGGGCAATATTGAGCGGCCGATTTTCACCCCGCCCAGAGCACCGGGATGTCCCGCCGCACCCGCAACGCGGGATCGGCCGTGACGAGGGTCAGCGAGCGGTTGAGGCAGTGCGCGACGAGCATGCGGTCGAAGGGATCGCGATGGTCCCAATCCAGCCCGCCCGCGGTCTCCGCATCCAGCGCGTCGATCGCAAGCACGACAAAGCCCGCATCGCGCGCCGCCGCTCGCGGCGAACCCTCATAAGCGAGCTTGCCGCCGCGCCGCTTGATCGCAATCTCCCAAAAGGAGGCGGCGCTGACATAGACGCCCTCATCCGTGCGCCGGATGAGGGCGCGAGCGCGCCCGGAAAGCCGGGGCGACTCGGACTCGAACCAGAGAAAGACATGCGTATCGACGAGGAAGCTCAATCCGAATCCTCGAAGTCCCCGATGACGCCTTCATCCGGCGCATCAAAGTCGTCGGCTATGAAGCTGATTTTCATCAGTCCCGACGGCCGGCGCTCCCGGCTCGGCTTCGGCATGGGGACGAGACGCGCTTTCGCGACGCCGTTCTTGGCGATGATGATCTCTTCGCCGCCCTCGGCGGCGTCGACCAACGCCGAAAGATGGGTCTTGGCTTCGTAGAGATTGACCGTCCTTGTCATGCCGCACCTTAGGACCGGCATGGCCAGTTGGTCAAGTTGGTCAAACTCCGGTCGGCGGTGGACAGAAAATGGCGCCCAAGCCCTTGGTATCGCCCGACGCTTCCAGAAACGCGCGCCTATCTCACAAGCACGTTGCGGAACTGCCAGGGGTCGCTCTCGTCGATGTCCTCGGGGAAGAGGCCCGGCCGGTTCGCGAGCGGGGTCCAGTTAGTGTAGACGCCGACGACCGGACCGAGATAGGGCAGCTGCACCTCGAGGCAGCGGCGAAAGTCCATTTCGTCCGCCTCGACGATGCCGGCCTTCGGGTTCTCGAGCGCCCACACCATGCCCGCCAGAACCGCCGAGGTCACCTGCATGCCGGTCGCGTTCTGATAGGGAGCGAGGGCGCGCGTCTCCTCGACCGAGAGCTGCGAGCCGTACCAATAGGCGTTGCGGCGATGGCCGTATAGCAGCACGCCGAGCTCGTCGATCCCGTCGACGATCTCGCTCTCGCCGAGAATGTGGTGCGCGCTCTGAATCTGGCCCGCCCGGCCGAAGAGTTCGTGCAGCGACAGCACCGCGTCGTCGCAGGGATGGTAGGCGTAGTGGCAGGTCGGGCGGTAGACCGCGTCGCCCTTGGAGTCGCGCACCGTGTAGTAGTCGGCGATCGAGATCGACTCGTTGTGAGTGACGAGGAACCCGAACTGGCCGCGCGCCGTCGGCGTCCAGGAGCGCACCCGCGTATTGGCGCCGGGCTGGTTGATGTAGATCGCCGCGCCGTAGCCGGTCTCATGGAAGCCGGCGTTCGGCGGCGCCCACTTCTCGTGCGTGCCCCAGCCGAGTTCGGCCGGCTGCATGCCCTCGGACAGGAATCCCTCGATCGACCAGGTGTTGACGAACACGTTGCGCGGCTTGGGGCTCTTGGCGCGCTGGGTGTCGCGCTCGGCGATGTGCACGCCCTTGACGCCGAGGCGCTCGGCGAGCTGGCCCCATTCCTCGCGCGTCTTCGGCTCGGCGATTGTCTCGCCGAGGTCGGCGGCGAGATTGACGAGCGCCTGCTTGACGAACCAGGACACCATGCCCGGATTGGCCCCGCAGCAGGAGATTGCGGTCGTTCCGCCCGGGCTCTTGCGCCGCTCGTCGAGCACCGTCTCGCGCAGGGCGTAGTTGGTGCGCGCCTCGTTGCCGAGGTTCTTGGAGTAATAGAAGCCCGGCCACGGCTCGACGACGGTGTCGATGTAGAGCGCGCCGATCTCGCGGCAGTGGCGCATGATGTCGAGGGAGGACGTGTCGACTGAGAGGTTCACGCAGAAGCCCTGGCCTTCGCCGGCCTTGAGATGCTTGCCCAGCACCTCGCGATAATTGTCTCGGGTGAGGCCGAGGTGGACGAACTCGACGCCGCGCTCATCGAGCAGGCGACGGTCCGCGTCGTCCGGGTCGATGACGACGAAGCGATCCTTGTTGAACTGGAAATGGCGCTCGATCAGCGGCAGGGTTCCCTTGCCGATCGATCCGAACCCGATCATCACGATCGGGCCCGCGATGCGCCCATAGAGCGGCCATTGCGACATGGCGTCCTTATCCCCTGATCTGGAATTCAAGCGTGGCCCAAGCGTCCGAACCGTCATTGCGAGGAGCGAAGCGACGAAGCAATCCAAGGTGGCCCTCGATTGCTTCGCTTCGCTCGCAATGACGGAGGCGCCGCTTAAAGCCACGCCTTTCGGGGGGCGTCAATACCGGAGGGCGCGGAGCTTTCGTCGCAATTCTGTCATGTCGGGGCGCGCCGCGGCGGCAGGCCGTCGAGGCCGAGCAGGCGGTCGAGCGAGAGCGCGCCCGGGCCGAAGGCCATGACCGCTAGCGCCATTGCGGCCCAGGGCAGATGAAAATTCTGCCAGCCGTCGGGATAGGTGAGCTGGATGACGGCCGTCATGCACAGGAGCCCGAGCGCGGCATAGCGGGTGAGGAAGCCGAAGGCGAGCAGGATCGGCAGGACGATCTCGGCCGTGCTCGCCATCGCGGCCACGAGTTCGGGCTCAGGGAAGGGAATCTCGGCGCCGAAAACATGCAGGCGGTATTCGTCCGAGAACAGGACCTTCGTGCCGAACGACAGGGTGAACCAGCCGTCCCAACGTGTGAGCCCCGAGGCGAAGAAGGGCCGCGCGAGGGTCAGGCGCAGCACGATCAGCGCGAGCGAGGCCGGCGCGAAGCCGAACAGCGCGCGGGTGAAGCGGCAGACGACATTGGACACGGGCGTCGCGAGGGGCGCGGCGGCGTCGGCGGTCATGTGCGGCCTCCGGGGATGATCTGTGCGACGGCGCCGGCCGCAACGAGGCCGACGAGGTGGGTTCCGAATTCGTCAGGGGCGGGAAGGGCGCCCGACGCCTCGGCGAGCCTCGCGCCTTCCTGCAGGTGCTTCGCGAAGACATATCCGGCAGGCGGCAGGATGCGGACCGATACGTCCGCGTCGGGACGGGCGACGAGCACATCTTCGCCCCGCTCGGGCGGCGGCACGGGCTCGCCGCCGTCCTGACAGGAAGCCCAGATCGAGGCGGCCGGCGTCGCAAGGCTGAGAAGCCGCGCCGCCGGGTGAAGCGCGACGCGGGCGTTCGGCACGGCCTCCGCATCGAGCGCGGCTAGGTCGGCGAGGGCGGCAGCGGGCGCGTCCTCGGCGTGGTAGGCCTCGACCCAGGCGTTCTCCAGCCGGGCCACGTCGGCGAGCCGCCGCAGAGCGAGGTCGCGGCCGTGCGCTTCGATAAAGGCGGGAAAGGTTTCGCCGTAGGCGATCAGGACCGGCGAGCGCGGCTTATGCGCCTCGATGAAGGCGCGGGCGATCGCGCGGAACGCGTCAAGCCCGAGCATCCGGCGCACGACAGGATAGCGCGCCTCGAGCGCTCCGATCAGCCCGACCGCGACATTGTTGCGGTACACGGCGAAACGGCGGGCGTCGGGCGCGCCCTGCCGTCCGCGGGTTGCGGCCGGGGGAGGCGCGGCGGGCTCGCAGAGCGCCGCAGCGAAGGCGGCGACCGTCGATTCAAACGGCATGCGCAGGCTCCGCTGTTCGCCCGACCGCTGCGCCCATCGCACGCTCGGCCCGGCGCGCTTCGCCGAGCAGCGTCGGCCAGGCGGGCAGGTCGTTGTCCCATTCGATGAGGGTCGGCGTCGGCCCGAGCCTTCGGAGCGCGTCGCGATAGAGCGCCCAGACCGGCTCGCGCACCGGCGAATCATGCGCATCGATCAGCAGCGGCAGGCCCGCGTCGTCGCTGTCGTCCGCATAGCCGGCGAGATGGATCTCTCCCACGGCGGCGAACGGAAAGCCGGCCAGATAGCGATAGGGGTCGAAGCCGTGATTGGCCGAGCTGACGAAGACGTTGTTGACGTCGAGCAGCAGGCCGCAGCCGGTCCGCCGGACGATCTCGGCCAGGAAGTCCGTCTCCGCCATCGTCGTCTCTGCGAAGGCGACATAGGTCGAGGGGTTTTCGACGAGGATCCTGCGCCGAAGCGCCGACTGCACAATGTCGATGTGCTCGCGGACGCGCGCGAGCGTCTCATCCGTATAGGGCAGGGGCAGGAGATCGTTGAAGAACGCGCCTTCGTGCGTCGACCAGGCGAGGTGCTCTGAGACGATCGCCGGCTGATAGCGCTCGGCGACGCTCGCGAGCCGGGCGAGATGGGCGCGGTCGAGCGGCGCGGGCGAGCCGATCGACAGGCCGACGCCGTGCAGCGACAGCGGATAGAGGGCGCGGATCGCCTCGAGCCGCCGGTGCGGCGGACCGCCAGCGCCCATGTAGTTCTCGGCGTGGACCTCGAAAAACCCGAGCTTCGGGCGCGAATCGAGTATCGCGTCGAAGTCCTCCGCCTTGAAGCCGACGCCGACGCTCGGCGGCGAAGGGGCGCCCAAATCGGCTTCTGTCATGACCTCCTCCGCTCCGACCGGTGATCGATGCCAACGTCTTCGCGGCCGGGCGGGGACGTGTTACAGGGGAAGCGCCTCAATCGCGCGTTCGCGCCGCAAAAAAAGAGTCGCTTGGACCTGTAACGCCAGCCGAAACGGAACGAAGGCCGTATGAACGCCCTGCCGGTCGAAGGCCCTCCGGACGATCCCTGGTCGAAGATGATGAAGGCCGCGATGGCCGGCGATGAGGGCGTTTACCGGCGTCTTTTGGAGGAGATTTCCCGATCGGTCAGGGCGATGGCGCGGGCGGCGTTCGCTCGCGCGAGGCTTGGCGACGCCGACGTCGAGGATGCGGTGCAGGAGACTTTGCTGGCGATCCATTTGAAGCGGCACACTTGGCATCCTGGCCAGAAGCTCGGCCCTTGGGTGAACGCGATCGCGCGCCACAAGATCATTGACGCCATGCGGCGGCGGGGCGCGCGGCGCGCCGAGAATATCGAGGATTTCGAGGATTTTCTCGCCGCGCCCGACGAGCAGGATCCGCACGCTCTTAGCGATGCGAAGAAGCTGATGGAGGCGCTCAACCCGCGCCAGCGCGACATCGTCCAGTCGATCTCGCTCGACGGCCAGTCGATCGCGGCGACCGCGACGCGGCTCTCGATGACCGAGGTCGCCGTCCGGGTGGCTCTGCATCGGGCGCTCAAAGCGATGGGCGCCGCCTGGCGGAGGTCCGTATCGTGAAGACCTCTGAATTCATTGCCGCGCTCGCCGCCGACCCGGTTCCGAAGCCCGTCCATATGGGCCGGCGCTTCGCCACGGCGCTCGCGCTCGGCCTCCTTGGCGCGCTCACGCTCTACGTCGTTTTCGTCGGGCCGCGGCCGGACTTCGCCGAGGCCGTCGACACGGTTCGCTTCGGTCTCAAGTTTGTCGACGCGCTCGCGCTCGCCCTGCCGTCGCTGCTGCTGCTCGTCCGCCTCGCGCGCCCCGACGCGAAGCCCGGCGGACTCGGGCTGTGGCTCTTCGCGCCGCTCGTCCTGCTCGCCGCCGCCGTCGCGGTCGAGCTGACGGTCGTTCCGCCGGGCGAGTGGATGCGGCGCCTCGTCGGTCACAACTGGATTTACTGCACGACGATGATCCCGATGATGGCCGCTCCGATCCTGGCGGCGCTCATTGTCGCCATGCGGGCCGGCGCGCCGCAGCATCCGGCGCGGACGGGCGCGCTTGCGGGCGCCGCTGCGGCGGGGATCGCCGCGTTCCTCTACGCTTCCCACTGCCCGGACGATTCGCCGCTCTTCGTCGCCACCTGGTACCCGCTCGCGACGCTCGTTTGCGCCGCGGTCGGCGCGCTCGCCGGACGGCAGTTTCTCGCCTGGTGAAGCCTTTTACTTCTTCACCAGCGGATCGAGGATCGCCTTCAGCTGGTCGATGGTCAGCTCGCCGCCGTAAACCTTGCCGTCGATGACGAAGGTCGGCGTGCCGGTGAGGTGGATCTCCTGCTCGGCGGTCTTGGTCGCCGCCACGATCCCGTCCGCCAGTTTCTGGTTCTTGAGGCACTCGGTCGCCTGGGCCTGGGTCATGCCGGTCGGGCGCATGGCGGCGATCAGCGGCTCGAGCGGCTTGTCGACGAAGGCCCATTTGTCCTGCTCGGCGAACAGGAGCTCGTCCGCGGCGAAGGCCTTGTCGTCGCCAAGGCAGCGGGCGAGCACGAAGCCCGCGACGTCGAGCGTGTTGCGGGCGAACGCGCGGAAGATGAAGCGCACCTTGCCGGTGTCGATGTACTCCTTCTTCAGCTGCGGAAAAGTCTCCTTGCTGAAGACGGCGCAGTGCGGGCAGGTCAGCGAGCCGTATTCGATGACCGGAACGCCGTCCGCGGGCCCGACCGCCAGGTCCGGCAGCGGCCCGGGCGCCAGCACTTTGGCCATATCGACGGTGCGTTCGGGCTGGGGCGCCGCGCCGGCGGCGAGCGCGTTCGGGGCGGCGAGGGCCGCGGCGCACAGGAGGGCGGCGCCGGCCAGCCGGCGGAGGAAAGCAAAGGCCACGGGGGAAGGCTCCTGGCGAAACGAGAGGTGATCCGGTTGGGCGCGACATTGCCCATAAACGCGCCGACGCGGCAAGCCCGTTTCGCACCGCGCGACCGCATAACCGGCTTGGCGGCGCCACGCTGGCATGCTAGCTCCCGGTCCGACGCAAAAGGAGGGTCACGATGGAATATCGGCAGCTCGGCAATTCGGGTCTCAAGGTCTCGGTGCTGACGATGGGCACGATGACCTTCGGCGGCAAGGGACCGTTCGCCAAGATTGGCGACGTCTCGCTCGACGAAGTGCGGCGGCTGATCGACATCGTCGCCGACGCCGGCGTCAATCTCATCGACACCGCCGACATCTATTCCGCCGGCCGCTCGGAGGAGATGATCGGCGAAGCGATGCCGACGCGAAAAGCTGGCATGCTGATCGCGACCAAGGCGCGCTTCCCAACGGGCCCGGGGCCGAACGACGCCGGCTCGTCGCGCTGGCATCTCATCCGCGAATGCGAGGCGAGCCTCAGGCGCCTGCGCACCGACGTGATCGACCTCTACCAGCTGCATCAGTGGGACGGCCTCACGCCGCTCGAGGAGACGATGGAGGCGCTCGACGCGCTCGTGAAGTCGGGCAAGGTCCGCTACGTCGGCTGCTCCAACTTCTCCGGCTGGCAGATTATGAAGGCGATGGAGGTCGCCCGCCGCGAGCATCGCGTCCCCTTCGTCTCCGAGCAGATCCACTACACGCTGCAGGCGCGCGAGGCCGAATACGAGCTCCTGCCGATCGCCGCCGACCAGAAGCTCGGCGTGCTCGTCTGGAGCCCGCTCGCCGGCGGCCTGCTCTCCGGCAAGCACCGGCGCAACAAGGCCGCCCCCGACGGCACGCGCCAGTTCGCCGGCTGGACCGAGCCGCCGGTGCGCGACGAGAACGCGCTGTGGAACATCGTCGACGAGCTCGTTTCGATCGGCGAGGCGCACGGCGTCTCGGCCGCGCAGATCGCGCTCGCCTGGCTCCTCGGCCGGCCAACGGTGACGTCCCTCGTCATCGGCGGGCGCACCGAGGCGCAGTTCCGCGACAACCTCGCCTGCGTCAACGTGAAGCTGACCGACGAGGAGCGCGCCCGGCTCGACAAGGTGAGCCAGCCGCCGCTGATCTATCCCTACTGGCACCAGTCCTGGACCGCCCAGGACCGCTTGAGCGACGCCGACCTCGTCCTGCATCGCCCGTTCATGAAGGGTTGAGCGGAGGCTCCCGCAAGCGGGCGAGGGGGCGAATCCCTTCCCCCGCTTGACGACGCGCGCCGGCGCCTTGAACGGCGGATAGAGCCGCACGGGCGACGGTGAAAAAATCGGCCGATCCCGTGCCGGAAGGGCGCGAGCCGCTTCGCCTGGTCTCCATTGAGGGTTCAACGACCAGCAGGTCGCCAACCGAAACCGGAACTCGGGCTGGCGCTTCGCGGGCGTGAAGCGCGCTCGAGCCAGCGGCCAAACCCGAACCCGCCCTTGCGGGACTGCCCGGAAAGCGCCATCAAAGCGTCACAATCAGACGGGCGTCCAGCGATTCGGAGGCCGACGACAACGAGGGGGCGAGGGCTTCGCGCGTCGTCTTTCGACGAGGTGGACCCGAAAGACATGGCGCCCGAAATCGGCGGATGACCGCTCGGATGTTCGCGGCTCTGGCCCGCGATTCCGGCGTGGCGGAAGAAGCCATTGCGGCCTCCCCGCCTTCCTGATGTTCAAGCGCTTCTCCACTCTCTCGCGCGCGCATCCGGATACGGAGAAACTTTGGCTTGACCTCGAAAGGCTCTGCGCGGCAAGCTGAAGCGACGCGGCCAGCGCAGGCCCCCGATTGCCGTTCGCGGCGCCTCAATCGGCAGGGCTTTGGCCGCGTCGTCGATGGATGCGCCGCCGATGGAGGCGTCGATGGCCGAGAGCGTCTATAAGGTGGTCGAACTGGTCGGCACGAGCGGGGAATCCTGGGAGAAAGCGGCCAAGGCGGCGGTCGAGCGCGCCGCTCTGAGCCTCAGAGACCTGCGCGTAGCCGAGGTCGTCGAGCAGGACCTTGTCATCGAAAACGGCAAGGTGGAAGCCTATCGCACCAAGCTCAAGGTTTCGTTCAAGTATGAGGGCGGGAGCTGACGCGTAGCCTCAAATAGTAGCGTTGCGAACCCTCATCCGGCACTTCGCGCCACCTTCTCCCGCAAGCGGTAGAAGGGAACGCACCCCCTCTCCCGCTTGCGGGAGAGGGACGGGGTGAGGGCTTAGCAGCAACGGTGCGCTAAAACTCCACCTCCAGCTCCTCGATCTCCTCCTTCTCGGCCAGCGCGCCTTCGCGCCATTCCTGCATCGCAGGCCATTCCCAGACTCGGTCGGCGTAGGTCTCGAGCTCGCCGTCGAGCCCGACGCCATAGGTGCGGAAGCGGCTGACGACGGGGGCGTACATCGCGTCCGCCATGCCGATCTTGCCGAACAGGAACGGCCCGCCGTAGGCCTCGAGGCACTCGCGCCAGATGGTCTTGATCCGCTCGATGTCGCCCTTGGCCTTCGACCAGATCTTGAACTGATTGATCTCGGCCTTGATGTTCATCGGCAGCGCCTGCCTCAGCGAGATGAAGCCCGAATGCATTTCGCCGCAGATGGAGCGGCAATGGGCGCGCATTGCCTGATCTTTGGGCAACAGGCACGCCTTCGGGGCGACCTCGTTGAGGAATTCGCCGATCGCCAGCGTGTCCCACACCCGCATGCCCTTGTAGTTGAGGCAGGGCACCAGGATCGAGGGCGACAAGAGCAAAATCTCCGCCCGCGCGTCGGCGTCGTCGGGGGCGACGATCTCCTCGTCGAAATCGATTCCGGCGAGCTTCGTCAGCAGCCAGCCCCGCATCGACCAGGACGAATAGTTCTTGCTCGAGATGGTAAGCGTCGTTCGCGACATTGTGATCACCACCAAAAGGGAAAGGGCGGAGCCGAATCGGTGTAAAGTATGTTTAGCAAGCGACATGCCACAAGCGGCCTCCATAGCCCTCGCTGGCACATCGCTTGCTTCCTTGCGGCTGGGAAGCCGGGCGAATGTAATGATTTATGACGCCTACCAGGGGATGGCGGACATCCATGACCGCATACGCAGGTCGGCCGACGCCGCGCATGGCGTCCTGCAGGCCTGGTCGGCGAACCCCTTCGCCCCGCCCTGGCGGCGCATGGCGGCCTACTACGAGCTCGTCGCCCTCGCGGGTTTCACCCACGCGCGGCCCGACTACGGCATCGACGCCGTCGAGACGCGCGGCGAAGTCGTTCCCGTCGAGGAGAAGGGCGTCCTGTGGACGCCGTTCTGCCAGCTTCTGCGCTTTCGCCGCGCGGGCGGCGAGGACGATCCGAAAATCCTGCTCGTCGCGCCGATGTCCGGCCACTTCGCGACCCTGTTGCGCGGCACGATCCGCACGCTGCTGCGCGACCATCAGGTGTTCATCACCGACTGGCTCAACCCACGCAACGTAAAGCTCGAACGCGGCAATTTCACGCTCGAGGACTACACCCAACACCTGATCGATTTCATCGGCTTCATCGGCGAGGACTGCCATGTCGTAGCGGTCTGCCAGCCGACGGTCTCGGCCCTCGCCGCCTGCGCCGTGCTGGCGCAGAACCATTCGAACGTCCAGCCAGCGAGCCTCACCCTGATGGCCGGGCCGATCGACGCGCGCGTCTCGCCGACGAAGGTCAACGAGCTGGCGCAGGAAAAGCCGATCGAATGGTTCCGCACCAATATGATCGGCACCGTGCCGGACAAGTTCGAGGGCGCGGGGCGGCGGGTCTACCCGGGCTTCCTGCAACTCTGCGCCTTCATGAGCATGAACGCCGACCGGCACACGAAATCCCTCATCGAACTCTTCCACTGCCGCATCGCGGGCGACATGGAGAAGGCGGACGCCATCCGCGACTTCTACAAGGAATATTTCGCGATCATGGACATGAGCGCGGACTTCTATCTCGAGACGGTCGGGCAGGTGTTCCAGCTCTACCTGCTGCCGCAAGGACTGATGAAGCATAAAGGACGCAAGATCGAGCCGCGCGCGATCAAGAAGACCTTCCTCCTCACCGTCGAGGGCGAGAAGGACGACATCTGCGCCGTCGGCCAGACGCTCGCCGCGCAGGACCTCTGCTCGGGCCTGAGGCCCTACATGAAAACGCAGCACCTGCAGGCCGGCGTCGGCCACTACGGCGTGTTCAACGGCAAGAGGTGGGAGACGCAGGTCTATCCGGTGCTGCGCAACCACATCCAGTCGAGTCGGTAAGATTCATCCTCCACATAGCTAGCACGTAGTTAGACTTGTCCTACCTGGATTCTGCCCGCTAACGCTTTTTGGTCCAAACCGACATTTGCGCCGCCAACGCTTGAAGGAGTCGCGCACCGGCCGGAACGTTAGTTCGGGAATAATTAGTCTGGGAACATTATCCGTTCAAAACGGCGTAGGTCGCTGGACGATCGCCAGATTGCGCCTATAATTTTGGCAAGGCGGCGTGCATCGCGAGCGCGGTTCAGTTCTTCTGATGGCCGATCGCCCACACGTAGGCGGCGACCGCGTCGACGTCGGCCGGCGTCAGCTGGCCATCCATTCCCGGCGCCATCTTCATATTGTGGGCGATGGTCGTCTTGATCGCTCTCAGGCTGCCGTCGCCCCAGATCCACATGCCGAGGGTCAGATCGTTCCCGTTCGCCGTTCCCTTGGCGTCCGCGCCGTGGCATTCGCTTCATTTTCCATGAGCGGCCTCGCCGTGAAAAATGCGGTCGCCGAGCAGGACCTGTTCCTGCGTCGCCCCCGGCGGCACGGGCAGGGAGCCGGCCATGGGCCGCGACGTTTCCGCCTGGGACGCGATCGGCAAGGACAGGAAGAGGGCAAGCGCGCAGGCGCCGACATTGGGACTTCGCAACATCCAGGATTCCTCCGTGTGGCGAACCTACGCCAAATTCGGCGCCGCCGCGAGCGAGCGGTTGAGGACATTCGTGCTCGCCGGCGAAGACGGTGGCCGTCGTTCCCGCCTTGCGGTACGATAGGCGTTGCGCACAGGCCTGATTGCGGCGGCCTTGCGAGGCTAACGCACGAGCAGCCTACGCCCCAAAGCCGCGCCGACTGCGTCGTCGGATCTAACGTCGTCAACGAACAGGGAGGAAGCGTTATGGAGCGCAAGACCATGCTGTTTATCGCCGCTGCGGCGGCGACGCTGTTGACCATTGAATCGCCCGCCGCGCACGCGGACGGCTGGATTGGAAGCTGGGGCGCGAGCGACGTCTTTCCGGTCGGTCCGGACGTCAACTTTCAAACCTTGCGTCAATTTGTCCGGCTCAGCGCAGGCGGAAAGCAGTTGCGCGTCCGGTTTTCCAATGCGACGGGGCAATATCCGCTCGTGATCGGCGGCGCGGCCCATGTCGCGACGCCCACCGCCGACGCGGCGCCGGGGGCGATCGACGCCGCCGCGGACCACGCATTGACCTTTGGCGGCGTGAGCGGAACGACTGTGCCGCCCGGAGCGGAGGTTGTCTCCGATCCGGTCGAAATGGACCTGCCGGCCTTGTCGACCGTGGCGATAAGCCTGTTCGTTCCGCGCTGGACAGGTCCCTCCGTAATCCACCTCGACGGGGTCGCCACGACCTATATTTCCGACAACGGCGATTTCACCGCGGCCGCCGCGATGCCCTCGCCGCACGCGTCCACATCGCGGTTCTTCATCGACGAAGTGGATGTCGAAGCGGCCGGCCAGCCGGGCGCGCTCGTCACGCTCGGGGACTCGATCACCGACGGCTACCACTCGAAGGTCGACGCGAACCACCGCTGGCCCGACCGGCTGGCGGAACGACTGGCCGCCCGCTCGAACGCTGCGCCGGTCGGCGTGGTGAATGCAGGCGTCAGCGGCAACCGCATTCTGCACGATCATCCGGAGGACCTGTTCGGCCCGAACGCGCTGGCTCGGCTGGACCGCGACGTCCTTTCGACTCCCGGGCTCCGCTGGGTCGTGCTGATGGAGGGAATCAACGACATCGGTCACTCCACGTCCGGGGGGCTTGCGGATCAGGACGTCACGGCGGACCAGATCATCGCCGGGATGAAGCAGATCATCGCGCGCGTGCATGATCATGGCGCGAAGATCTACGGCGCAACGCTCACGCCGTACGAGGGCACGGTGTTTCACGGCTATTACCAGCCGGAGGGAGAAGCGAAGCGGGAAGCGGTGAACAATTGGATCCGCAAGGGCGATTTCGACGCGGTGATCGACTTCGACGCGGCGGTTCGCGACCCGGACCATCCGACCCGGATGCGCGCCGAATACGACGAGGGCGACCATCTTCATCCCAATGATGCAGGTTATCGGGCAATGGGAGACGCGGTCGACCTGAAGCTGTTCGAGTAGCTCGCTCTGGCGGATGCTTCGCGACCATTGCAGCGGCGATGGGCCGCTGTCCGCAAGGCGGCGGCCCTTCGCGCCAGCCCGTCGTCCTCATCCTCGGGTCGATCGGGCGGCGCTACTTCGGGGAGATCGCCGGGGCCGTGAATGTCCCGGTCAGGCGGGATCTCGCGCGGATCGGCGCGATCATGACCCGCCGCGGGCTGATCCCGGCGTAACTCCCGCACGCTGGGGGCGCCCGCGCCGCTCGGTCCCGCCCTCGCGGCGGGCAAAGGGTCGCCAGTGATCCGCCTACGGAAGTCCGTTTGGGGCGGGAAGCCGACCTTCATTCCGGTCTTCGTTCTGTCACTCCCAAGCGACCCCGGCCCACGCCGCTTCACAAGCACTGCTGGGGCAAGACCACGAGACACAACTCGAAGACAGACTAAATTTCTCTCCCCCAACCAATAAGTTGGATAACGGACATGATCATGTATTATTAGCCCGGAAGTTGCGATGCCAAGTCAATAGACCTCGGGCACGAAGCGCTGGTTCGACTTCTTGGGCCTCTTATACCCGGTGTCCTCCTGGCGTGGAGGAACTTCGATTTCGACCGGTGTCATGTCGTGATACGGGATCTGCCGCAGCAGATGCGCGATGCAATTGAGTCTTGCCTTCTTCTTATCATCGGCGTTGACGACGTACCATGGGGTCTTGTCGCGGTCGGTGTGGGATAACATCTCATCCTTGGCCTTGGAGTACTCGACCCAGCGCTTGCGCGACTCGAGATCCATCGGGCTGAGCTTCCAGCGCTTGATCGGATTGCGAATTCGCAGCTGGAAGCGCCGTTCTTGCTCCTCGTCGTTGACCGAGAACCAGTACTTGATGAGGTAGATGCCAGAACGAACCAGCATCTCCTCGAAAAGCGGACAGGAGCGCAGAAATTCGCGGTACTCTT
>Ga0074044_10002798_pt1 | contig 15147 bp, 17 predicted proteins | sample BogForMeECP23OM1_FD_94443 | JGI IMG/M metagenome (GOLD analysis project Ga0074044, IMG submission 94443) | Bog forest soil microbial communities from Calvert Island, British Columbia, Canada - Bog Forest MetaG ECP23OM1 | ecosystem: Environmental > Terrestrial > Soil > Wetlands ... | reverse complement strand
CCATCAGATGCAAAACCGGACCCTTCCCGGCGACTCTGGAAGCACAGTGAAGCAAACCCTTGCAGAGCGAGGCCGTTCTGCCTATACGGTGAGCTGGATGGAGAGTCAAAACGGAAATCCCAGTTTATATTCGAAACCCCAAGCGCTCATTACAGCGAGGCCGTCCGGCAACAACGGCACGGTCGCCCAAAGGAACAAGACCGCGTCATCGTGAACCGCGATCTCATGCTCTGTTAGAAAATCGCAAATCGCCGGCGTCGGCAGCGTCTCATACTCACCCTCGGCGCCGCCGATCTCGCGGCGCACGTCTCCATACTGCCAAGGCGGATCCGCGTAGAGCCGGGACCACGGTCCCCGGCCTGCGCCCGAGGCGTCGGCGATAGCTTGCTGACGCTCTCCGCGGCGAACCTTGATCACCTCGCCGCGAAGTTTCGCGCGAGGCCAGCTCTCTTTCTCTGCTTGCTTCAAGAGCCCCTGTGCAACCGCAGGCTCCAGTGCGGCGACCGCCATGTGGTGATCCCAGCTGACTTTGTCTAGCCGGCTAGACAAAGCAAATTTGCCTCAAAACCCTATGAAGAATATAATTGAAAGTCAAAGTTTTAGTTATAATCAATTAGGAATTGAGTCCATCCGGTAGAGCCACAGTACCGGACCAGCGAAACAGCGATGCCCGCCCTCGCGAAAGCTGTTGCCATGACTTATTGATCGCAGTCAAGATGCGGGACTAACGATATCGGAGCGAGGCGATAGCAGCCGCCGGTGAGCTTCTCGCAAACCTGATCAACCCTGTTTGCCCCCGAAGGCGCCGATGAGCGGCCGTTCGAGGTTTCGACCATCTGCGGCGCCGCCGTCATCGCGGCTATGTCGATAGCATTCGCTGGTGCGGCGTGGGTCGTCGCCGATTCTCGATCTCCCTTCGATTCGCTAAAGCGGGAAGCGAGCTTCGCAGAGCAAGGCGCTACAATCGTCATCGCAATCCGCTCCCCGACGCCGGCTTGTCGCGGCCGAATCTCGATGGTCGTCGCGGCAGGGCGAAGCGATGACGGTCGATGTATCGCCGCTGATGGCGGGTAATCGTTAGGTGAGCGACGTATTCCTCGGCGCCGAGGTCGCGACCGACCGCGCCCACAACATGATTCAGCATCTGATCGATGAAGCTGGCAGGGGTGAATTCAAAGTGGTGATCGATGTCTCGTTGTCGGGATTTAGTTCCTGGAATGAACACCCGAGAATCGGGCTCCGGCACCGAGATTCGTCGCACTAAAGGAAACGATGCCGATGCGCGTTCCGCGTCGAATCCACAAGAATCTCAGGGAGAGCTATATTGTGCCAGTGTCATTAATCGCGGAACATTCCGCTGATGCGCGCCTTCGTCCAGCGCGATGATCGGAATGATAATCCGCGGGGCTGAGAGCCGTCGCTCAAAATGTCACATGAGCTCCCAACCGCACCGAATCGTCATTCCTGCGCTGTTCCTGCTTATACTCGTCACCATCTGGGCAGTTTCTCATTTGGAGTTCGTTCCTCGTGAGGGCTTCGAAATCGTTCCGGCGCAGGCAATTTCCGGCGATGAGCCCATTACCTAATGATCACCAACAGTATCCTGTTCGACCACGACCTGGACCTCAAGGACGATTACCGACGGGTTACGGGTGGAGGCTCGGAAGCCGGCGCGCTTTTTCGCGGCCGCGAAATGCAGCATCATACGGTCGTGATCGACCGGCCCACAGGAGAACATGCGAGCTGGCTTAGACCGGCCTTCCGATGGAGAAATCCGGATGGAAGCTACCATCCGTGGATGATCGGTATCGGCGGCCGTCTGGTTCCGGAAGCCGAGGTGTACGAGATCTCATCGCATCCAATCGCCATGTCAGCGATATTCGCGGGGGTCATCGCGCCATTTCGTCCAGGAAAGGATCAAGTCGAAGAATATTTTGGACTCGTCATGGTCGTACTCGGATGGCTGGGCGCTCTCCTGACCTTCCGGATCGCTCGCCAAAGCGGGTCGAATCGACTTTTTTCGATGGTGCCGGTTGCAATTCTACTGTTTGCGAGCCCGTGGTTAGCGAATCCCCAATCGTTCTACTCCGAGGTTCCCATCGGGGTTGCCTTGTTGCTCGCGCTATGGGCCTTCGTCAAGCATCGCCCGATTCTCACCGCACTCGGAGTCGCGCTCGCGATGTTCATGAAGCCCCCGTTTGTATTGATAGGCTTAGCTTTCGCGCTCGAACTCCTTTACGCACGGCGTGGGCGCGCCTTGGTGCAGCTTCTGATTGTCCTTGCCGCTTCTGTCACCGTCCTAATGACCTTTAACTATTGGCTGGCTCGTACGCTAATCATACCGCCGTTGGTCAGGCCGCTTCGTTTTGATCCATTCCCAAGTTTCGTCGGCCGAGCCATCGATGCCCATCTTAATGCTCACCCGCACTCACGCCGGCTCAGCGGTGAGATGATCAATAAGTTTAGATGCTTTTTCGATAATCTTACGCATAAGACGTATGGCCTGCTGTGGTACACGCCGTGGGTGGTGTGTGCTTTTTGGGCACTCGCCCGCGCCGGATGGCGCTATGCCGCGGGCGATGACATTCTCGCCGCAATGTCCTTCCCTATCCTCTTCAATTTCCTGATGTTGGGATCGCTGGCTGTGCCTTTTCGCAACTTTAGTCCTGGCTACTGCTATGGACCGCGATACTGGGGTTCCATTGCTCCCGTGGTTGCGCTTGCTGTCGGTCGGTTCTTCGAGAGCGGTGGCGTTGCGATGCGCTGGTGTCTAGGCGCAGCGATCGTGGCGGGGGCCGTAATTTCGTTCTCGGGAGCGCTTCGCTATCCACATCTTTTCGAGCAGCCGTTTTACGCTTCCCTCACGATGGAGCAAGTTAAAACCCTCCGCTGACGCCTAGTAGGATAGCTTCAGCGGCATCAGCGAGAATGACGCATATCGCCTATCTCTCAGACACGTGGCGCTGGCTTGGCGAACACACCGGCTATGATTTGCTTCCTCAATATGTAGGTCGGCTCGATGAGGCGGTCAACGTAACTTCCGCGCCACCGCGCCTGATGAGCCGCATCAACTGGCTGTTGGACTCTCAGCGCATCCATGACCGAAGGAACTGGGGTTATTATCCCGGGTCCGAACGGGTTTTCTTGAAGCAGTTTTCCGCCCGACCGGACTGCATCGGACACATTCTCTACTTCGAACGCCATCGCGAGATGCTGCAGCGTTGGAGTCGCGTGCCGAAGACGGTCGTTGCCACGCTGCACAACCGCCCCGATTCGGTTCAGCTTCCAACTTTCTACGAAGATCTCCATCGCTTGCATTCTGCGATCGTCTTTTATCAACGCGATAAGGAGTTATTTGAGTAATTCGCCGAATCGGGGAAGGTCGCCACTGCGGCGCTCGGACCGCTCAAACGTCTCATCGTCGAAAAGACCGAAGGCAACTCGTTCTTCGTGGAAGAACGATGGGGGTGCTGCTGGATTCGGCGGGCTTGTGCGCGATGACTGAACAGGGAATAACTTTACAATTCGTACTCTGTTCGCATCATGCGAAATGAAGAAGAGGCGATGACCGCCACGGGAAACATCTGTTGTGTGCCCAGCTTTGAACGCCAACTCGATGCTCCGAAGATGAAGCACGGTAAGACCCTGGGACCGTGGAGATGGCATGTGGTAAGCGTTCTGGCAGCCACCCTGGTGCTCTCCGGCGCCGCCATCTACAACGGCTATCCACTGGTATATCCGGACACCGGCGATTACGTGGGTCTGGTCGATGTCAGCTTTCGCAGCATTTTCTACAGCCTGCTCATCGCACCTGCCCGCCTGGTCGGTTCGCTCTGGCCGGTGGTACTCCTTCAATCTCTGATCGTCGCCCATTTGCTTCGGCTGATCCTGCGCGTCGTTTTCGGAATCGTGTCTGGAGCAGCGTTCCTTGCTATCACGGTCCTGCTCTGCATACTGACTAGTCTGCCTTGGTACACGGGCTTCGTCATGCCCGACATCTTTACAGCCGTGCTCGTACTGTGTCTGTTCCTACTGGGCTTCTGCCGCGAGTGTCTAACTACGGGAGAGCGAAAGTATGTCGCTTTATTAACAGTGGCCGCGGCCACCGTGCACCTGTCCCACATCCCCCTCGCTCTCGGCCTTCTCTTCGTGGCCCTGCTCGCCCGTCTCCTACTCCGCAAGCGGCGGGAAACACGGTTGCCGAATGTGATGGTGCCCGCACTTGTGGTAGTCGCAGCTTTGCTGCTCGTCTTGACGAAGAGCTTTGTGATGCAGCACGAAGTGGCCTTCTCGGCCGGCGGATATGCCTTCCCACTGGCCCGGTTGGTGGCCGACGGGCAGGCTGTCCGCTATCTCCGCGAGAACTGTTCCAAGCGGAGATACGCGTTATGTGGATACGTCGCGCAGTTACCGCATGAATCGAGCGACTTTCTATGGTCGATAAATAGTCCCTTCCGGAAGGTCGGATGGATCGACGGGTACCGCCGCGAGGGCCGCGAGATTGTCATACGGACCGTCAGCCAGTATCCTCTATGGACATTGAAGAGCGCCCTTCGGAACACTATCGCGCAAATTATGGAGGTTCGCACCGGTACCGCGCTGATATCCTGGGTGAACAGAGCCTATCCCACGGATGAGCTCCGGACCTGCTACCCGGCGGAATTCAAAGCCTACAAAAATTCGAGACAGAGCCGCGAACTGCTTTGCCTCGATAGTCTTAACCACCTGCATATGGCGGTTCTGGTGTTGAGCGTAATCTATGGCTGTGTGGCCGGCTTTCTCTTCGCGAAGGTCGGACATTGGCCACCGGTCCAACTGCTGCTCACCATTGCCAGCGCTGTACTTATTAACGCGTTCGTGGCCGGGGCTCTGTCGGGACCGAACTCCCGTTATGGCAGCCGCTTGATCTGGCTAGTGCCCTTCTTCGCCCTGGCCACGTACCGGGAGGTTCTCGACTTGATGTGCAGGATTGGAAATAAATGAGCTGGTACCGCGACTTACGGAAGGCCTCCAAAACTGGTCACAGGTAGGCAATGTGCTCTGTCAATTCCGTTCCGCATCGCGCAAGTCAGCCAGCGGATTCATCGCAAATGGTACAACCTCGCCATAGCTGTGGCCGGTGGCGACTCAAGACGCCGCGTTGGTGCGGAGCCGCGCCAGATTTTGTCACGCCGTTCCATGATAGGGCTGACGATCAGACGAACGTCCCAGCGAGCTCATGCAGGCGGATTAGGTTAAGAGGAACCACAGCCTATCCCGATCGACCCGGAGGCAATCGAATGAGTTAATGCGTGCCGCCCTTGGATGCTTCCTTGAAGCGCTGCACCTCGGCCATCGCGACACTTATTGTGCAAAGACATCCGAGGCCCGGATGAGCAGCGCCTGAGATGACGACGACCGTGAAACGTCTGAACGTCCTCTTTATAACCAACTGGTATCCGACGCACGAAGAACCGGCCAAAGCGGTCTGGGTGCGCGAGCAGGCAAAAGCCGTACGGCTCTATGATGATGTGGTCGTGCTTCACTGCGCCGGACCCGACATCGACCTAAACAGCCTTTGGAGGATACAAGAAGAGACTGACGAGGAGCTCAGAGAAGGCATTCCCACCTGGCGGATCCGGTATTGGCCCTCTCCAATACCTCAAACATCATATCTCGCTTATTTGTGGAGCATCTTACGAAGCTGCCAGTATGTCGTCCGCCAAGGTTTTCGGCCGGATGTGATTCATGCTCACGTCTATGATGCCGGCGCGCCCGCGGTCGCTTTCGGCAAACTCAACCGCATTCCGGTAGTGGTCAGCGAACACTTTTCGTCTTTTCCTACGAGGACGCTTGGGCGCCTGGACTTTTGCAAAGCGTGGTTGGCTTTCCGTTGGGCAGATGTAGTTATTCCCGCAAGTCATTTTTTGCAAAAGGCAATCGAACAATACGGGTTTCGCGCGCGCTTCGAAGTCATACCGAATGTAGTTGACACGACTTTGTTCTTCCCCGCTCCACGGCCGCGCACCCGCAACTCCGCGGACAAACGGATCCTCTTCGTGGGCCAACTGGAGCCGATTAAAGGTATCCCATTTCTGTTTCAAGCCCTTTCCCTACTGCACCGCAACCGAAATGATTGGCGTCTGGATATCGTAGGAGATGGGGGTTCGCGGATGAGGTACGAGCGCCTGGCGGCAGACTTGAAACTTGGCGACACGGTTGCTTTCCACGGCCTCAAGACCAGGCAGGAAGTCGCGGATTTGATGCGTCAGGCGGACCTGTTCGTGCTGTCCAGCCTGGTCGAGACTTTTTCCCTTCCCGTCGCCGAAGCCTTGGCAAGCGGCGTTCCCGTTCTGTCCACCCGCTGTGGCGGGCCCGAGGAGTTCCTTGTCGACGATGCTGGCAGATTGGTGTCGCCCGGCGACGTGGACGCGTTATTCAAAGGACTGGACTGCATGCTTGATAACCTGCATCGATACTCACACCAGTGGATCTGCCAGTACGCGAGAGAACGCTTTTCGCCGCAAGGCGTCGGAGCAAAATTGCACGCGCTTTATCAGTCTTTGACCTTAGACGCCATCTGATGGCATCAAGCGCTCCAGTCCGATTGCCGCAGACGCAGACCGCGCTGGAAAGAACCATCAACCTAGTTCAGGCGCTGGTCGTGCGCGAATTCAAGGGGCGCTATCGCCGCTCTTTGCTGGGACCGGCGTGGGCGATCATTCAGCCGCTCGGATACCTGCTGATGTTCGCCTTCGTTGGCCACGTGCTCAATATCACAAGCCAGCGCGTCCCATATCTGGTTTTCACCTGCAGCGCTCTAGTTCCCTGGACATTCTTTTCAAACGCGCTGGCGCGCTGCGCTCCGACCTTCTACTTCAAGGCCGCCATCGTCAGGAAGATCGCGCTGCCGCGCGAGGCCTTTCCAATCGCCGAAGTGATCGGCTCGCTGGTCGACTTTATGGTCGCGGGGCTTATTCTGGTCGCGATGATGGCATGGTACCGGACGCCTGTCGGATGGCCCCTGCTGTGGTTCCCAATGCTGTTGCTGCTCACGATCCTCCTGGCCACCGGCATCGGCTTTGTAGTCTCCGCGCTTGGCACATACCAGTTCGATACGGTGTTCGCGCTGCCGTTTGTGATGCAGTTGTGGATGCTTGCAACGCCGGTGATGTACTCCTTCCAGAGCGTGCCGCAGCGATGGCAGGTATGGTACAGACTTAATCCGATGGTGGGAATCATCGAAGGATTTCGTGCCATCCTGGTGCTGGGCCGGGTGCTCGATCCGGTGCTTTTGGCCTGCTCGATAGGCAGCACCCTCGTCATCTGGATAATCGCCTGGCCGCTGTTCCGGTACACCTCGCAATACTTCGCGGATGTTCTGTAGCGGTGGCTGCCGACGTCGTCATTGCAATGCAGGGGGTGTGGAAGCGCTACGGTCTGCCGCTGCCGCGATGGCTCCGGCCGCAGGAGCAGTGGTTGCGCTTGATGGGCAACGGCGGGCCGCATTCCCCGCAGGAGGTTGGCCGCCCTTGGGTGCTCCGCGACATCAATCTTGAAGTGCGCCGCGGCGAGACGGTTGCAATCGTAGGCCGCAACGGTGCCGCCAAGAGCTCCTTGCTCAAGATTCTCGCCGACGTGACGCCGCCAACCCGCGGGCAGGTCGTGCGGCGCGGCCGGCTGTTCCCGATGATCGAAATCACCGGCGGGTTGCATCAGGAACTGACCGGCCGCGAGATCATCCGCCTCATTGGCGCGATCGTGGGGCTCTCGCGCCGGGAACTTGCGCATCTGCTACTCGAGATCGAGGAATTCACCGAATGGGGAGCGTGGCTCGACCAGCCTATTCGCACCTACTCCACCGGAATGGTGGCGCGGCTCGGCTTCGGCGTGGGGGCATGCGTGCCCAGTGACATCGTGCTGATCGACGAAGCGCTGTCGGTGGGTGACCTATTATAGGTTTTCAGAACAAGAGCCTGGCGCGCATCAGGCAAATGGCCGAGCAGGGCGCGGCCATCATACTCGTCACCCTCAGCCTGGACACCGCCCAGTTCATCGCGCAACGCGGCATCGTGCTCGACGACGGACGTATCGTCGTAGCCGGCTCGTCAGTCGAGGCGCTGCGCGCGTACGAGCATCTGGTATTCCACGGCGAAGGTCAGGAGCGCGACCCGCTGACGACAGCCCCGTCGCCGGCGGCGGCAACGATCGAGTCGCCGCCAGAATCTACGGCTCGGATGGGCGGCCTACGACTACGGTCGAGATGAGGGCGCCGTTCGGCATCGAAATCGAATGCCAACTCGATCGCCCGTTGCACCCACCGCCCTTTTCGTTGGCGATCGTCAACGCTGCCGGCATCACCTGTGTATGGAACATATCAGCGGAAGACGGGCTTGCCTGCCCGCAGGTCGCGGGCCGTATCCGTCTGCGGGCATGGTACGGTGACAACCGCCTCATGAAAGGTCACTACCGGGTGGACTTCGCGGTACAGGACGGCGCGTCGTTCGAGGTCGTCGAGCAGCTTTCCGGCATCGCCAGCTTCTCGCTGGCCGGTTCCGGACGCGCTCGCGGTTTGGTGGCGATGTCGCCGCGTTGGGAGCTGAGCGCCGCCGAACGCGGTGAATGAGCATCCGAAAGCATCGCGCTAATCGGCGCGGTGGCGGACGCCTTCGAACAGGAAGCCGGCGCAGTTTGCCATCTGCGCAGTCAGCATCAGCGCCGCAATCAGAGCCGTCCGCGTCCCTCGGCCCTGGGCAAACGGAGCCATTGCGAGGTGTCGGTAAAACTCCCAGTCGGGGCGGAAACGTTCGCACCCGCGCTCTTCACGCATTCGGTGAAAGCGCCAGGCGCCCCGCCCATATCCGAAATGCTGACGCCACAAGCCACGAAAGCTGAGCGGGTGGGCGTGATAGACGATCGCCTCCGGCGCGTAGGTCAGCCGGTATCCATGCTGCAGCCAGCAGTCGCATAATTCGCGATCCTCGGAGGTCGTGAAGCTGCGATCGAAGCCGCCGACGGCCCGGAACCGATCCGCCGCAAGCGCCATATTGTTGGACGCGAAGAACCGCGCCTCGCCGGCACCCGGAGCGTTGTACCAGCCGTATGCGATGTCGATAATGAGCTGGCTCGTGGCGGCATATGGATTCTTTTCGAGTGCGTTCAGCGTGCGTCCGCCGATGATGTGATCCGGCAGAGCCGTACAGCATGCCTTAAGCGCGAGGAGCCAATCTGGCGCGGGTCGGCAGTCATCGTCCGTGAAGGCAAGGAACCTGCCCAAGGCGCGCTCGGTGCCTTTGTTGCGTGCCGCGGCGGGCCCACCGTGGTTGGTCACAACTAGGCTGATATTAAGGCGGTCACTAAACCGCCGCACCAACGCGTTTGGCGGCGTCGGGCTGCCGTCATCAACGACGACCACTTCGAAGGAATCAGCCGTTAGCCGCTGGCGCGCCAGCGCTTCCAAACAACTCGCCAATTCCGCTGGCCGCGAATAAGTCGGAATGATTATCGAGAAGAGCGTTTGCTGCGCCGTCATTCTTCCCGCTGTGGCGCGGCCTGGCCGAGATCCTCGCGGCGCGGCGGCCGCGCGGCGTGGGCCAGAACGCCGTTGCGATGGAATTCCAGGCGCGCCACCTTCTCCGCAGCCTGCCCGGCGCCAAAAGTGTATCCGAGCCACTGACCGACGGCATCGACGACCAGCGCGAACAGGAGCGGAGCCAACACGCGGGGCAGCAGATCGGGACGCGACCGGCGAATCCCCGGCACCAGACGTTTAAGGCGAACCAGCGGAATCAGGCAGGCGCCGGCACTGTAAGCCGCGCGGCGCAGTAGCGGCCATGAGTATACGCGCTGCGCCGCAAACAAACGTCCCGAGTAACAGAGGTAGGGTATCCAGCGTGAGGGCTGGGTGAAGTTCGAATGAAAGGTTCTGGCGGCCGGCTCCAGGTACAATCGATGGCCGCGCGCGCGCAGTTCCTGATGCAAAGTGCTCTCGGCGGCGAGCAGTTCCTCCAGGCGGTCTTTGTATTCGAGCAGGAGGTCGCGCTTGTACGAAGTATTGTGGCCGGGCAGATCGTCAACCTCGCCGGCCGCAAGCGGGTCAAACCACGGACCGTACCCGATAATAAAGTCCGCCCAGCTAATCAGGCTTTCCGGATTGCCGTTGCACATCGCCGGTCCGACCGCCGCCCAGCCTTGGCCGTGCGCATCGATAAGCGCCCGCGCCCAGGCAGGGTCGGGAAGCGAATGGTCCTCCGTCATCACGACGACCGGCGCGGTCGCGCAGCGGATGCCGGCGGTTTTCGCCCGCGCGACACTCCGCAGAATGCCCAGCTCGACGATGCGCCAGCAGCAGAAGTCGTCCAGATCGCCGATATCGGCGCGCAGTGCGGCCGCCGCGGGCGCCACGATTACCAGTTCCAGCGCATCGCGTACCGTTTGCGCGCGCAACGCGCCAACCACGTTGCGGATGGTGTCATATGAGTCGGGAGTGACGATGATGACCGACAACGCCGGTTTCCGCCGACCTGCCGGCTGTTCCAGCGCAACCACTGCGGCACCATCGGGGCCTTGATTCGTCGATACCATGAGCCTCAGGAACCCGCCGGTTCGTACCGCTTTGACGCAGGACGTTGCCGGTTCGCGTGGAATTCAAATTTGCCTGCGCGCTGCGCCTCGCTGCCGGCGCCCAGCAAGTAACCCGCCATTTCACCCGCGGCGTCGCAAGCAAGCAACATCAGCAACGCGGGTAACGTGGAGCTGGGCAGCGTCGCACGATGGCGCCAGCTTACCTGCGCTAGGATGCGCCGCAAACGCACCGCGGGGATTAGCGGAGCCGCGCCGCCATAAGCGAGCCGTCTCGATATCGGCCAGCTACGGGCTCGGGCGGCGGCAAATATCCGTCCGGCGTGGAAGCGCAACCGCATCGACGCCGGGGCTGTGGAGTAGTTCATGTGAAGGGTCCTCGCGGCCGGCTCAAGACGCAGTTGAAAACCCTTGGCGCGCAGGTCCCAGTGCAGGATGCTCTCCGCTTCGAGCATAGCTTCAAGCGAATCGCCATAGTCCAGAAGGAGCGCGCGCTTGTAACTGCTGTTGTGCCCTGGCAAATGCTCGACGGCTTCGGGAACCGCCGCGTCCAGCCACGGCGCGTACTCGATCATAAGGTTGGCCCAGCTAATCGCGCTGCCGGGGTTCGCATTACCGACGGTCGGGCCCACCGCCGCCCACGGCCCATCGTATGCGGTGACCAAGGCCTCCGCCCATCCCGGTTGCGGAAATGAATGATCCTCGACGAATGCAACGACGGGCGCGCGAGCGGCGCGCACACCCGCGACCCGCGCTGCCGCCGGGGACGAAACGATGGCCGCGAATGGAACCACCTGCACGTTGTGGAAGCCTTGCAGTTCCGGCGCGTCGAGCGGGATGGCATCGGTTGCCGGCGCCACGATGACAAGCTCGAGTTGCCGCTTGATGGATTGGGCCTTCAGATGGCGCAGGACGGTGCTGACGGTGTTGTATCGATCCGGGGTGATGACCACCACGGACATCGCGGGAAGGCTCACCATGGCGGGCCCGTGCTGACTGGCCACCCGCTGCCCTAGCCGGCGGGTCATCGCTCACCCTGTGCGGAGGTGGCAATCTGCGCGACCGTTTCGCGGGCTCGCGTGACTCTCACCGGCTGGCCACGCGATGCGGATTCCGCCGCAGCCAGCGTCACGAGCAGTGCGCTGCGAGCATCTTCGAAACCGCACTGAGCGGGCGCGTCATTGCGTATTGCCTTGATGAAGTGGCGCCATTCGGCTCGATAGGAAGCGATGATGTCGCCGCCGTGGAGCAACTGGCCGGCCGCCTGCGGCGCGCTGCGCAGCGCCCCAATCGCACCGCTGAGCCAACTGCGCACGGCGCCCGACGGCGCGGCGTTTGGGCGTACGCGAAGGCTGTCGAAACGGTAGCACGATAGCGACAGCCGGCCCTTGGTGCCACAAATCTCCATCTCATTGATGTCACTCACGCCGTGGGAGAACGATGAAGTGACCAGCACTCCGTTGGCCATGATGGCGCTGACCGTAACGTACTCGGTCCCGCACTCATCACAACGGCGCTGTGCAAACAGCTCCTCGACCTCGCATTGCATCAGGAAGCGCCACAGATCGAAATGATGAATGCCGAGATCAAACAGCACGCCGCCGCCCAGGTCGGGGCGGCGCCTCCAGTTGGAACCCCGCGCCGGGAATGCCGTCGCGGATGTGAACACCGTATGTATCGTTACCACCGCTCCAAGATGGCCGTCGGCGATGATGGTTTGCGCCTGGCGCACCAGGCGGTGCCAGCGCAAATTGAACCCGGCCATCGCTTTGCCTATGACGCAAGCCGCCCGATCCACTAGCCGATCGGCGTCGCTAAGAGTCAGCGCCATGGGCTTTTCCAAAAACAGGTGCTTGCCCGCATCGAGCACCGCCAGCCCCATCGACGGATGAAACTGGGGCGGCGCGCAGACGGCGACGACATCGACCCCCTTATCGTTCAACATCGCCCGATAATCGCCGTAGCGTCGGGGCACGTCGAACCGATCTGCGACCTTGTTGAGGCGGGCGGAGTCGGTGTCAGCTACCGCCACCACCTTGATGCTGGTGAGTGCCTGTAGTGCCGGCAGATGGCAGTTTTCGACGACACGCCCGCACCCAATCAGGGCCAGTCGAAGAGGCGGATTCCCTGTTTCCACGCAAACGTTGCTCCCGGCTTTTCCCTGCTGATCTTACCATATTAGTTAGTACACTTGGAAAATGGAAATCCGGGGTAAAACGTCGCGAAGCCTGTCCTCTTGTGCCATCAAATCGTTACGCCCCTTGACCGATTGCACGTCTCACATAAGAGTAGGATGTTGCGTTCTGTATTACTTCCGCCTGCAGCAATCGGGATGATGTGGTCGAACTCAAGTTTTTCACGCGAACCGCATTTGACGCATTGTCCTTTGTCACGTTGCCATACAATGAGGCGGACGTTTTCGGGAATCGGCTCGCGAGACGCGCCTCCCAACTTTCCCATGTTTTCGAGCGCCTCGACCTCCCGGCGGACTCTCTCATAGTGTCTATCTCTTTGTAGAACATAGTGCTTTATCAGCAGCACTTCGCTTGCCCTGTTGCGGACCTCTTCAGGCTCATTCGTGTCAAACCGAGCGACATTTCCCCGGTATGCCCAAAAAAGGCTTCGGCCGACGTTGTGGGCAATATCAGCACTGAAAGCTAGTCAGTTACTGGTCGGCGCCATGTTCCGATATTCTCAAGATGTGACCTGTCTCGCGAGTCATTAGCGGCGCGACCTCGAAGGTCAGCGGAGCGGCGCATTGAACTGTAGACACTGGCGAGCCTAAAATCGTGTGTTTGAATAATCAAAATGAAAATCCCGCGTAGCGCATGTCACTGACAAGATCGTCAGTGAATCTGCCGACGATGGAGCCGTCGGTCAGCGTCGTCATCGTTTCGGACTATGCTAGTGGCCTTGAAACTGGTTGGAACGATCTGCGCGCAACACTGAGAGTGCTGGTACAACAGGATTTTGAAGAGCCTGCCGACTTTATACTGGTCGAATCGGGCCGAGCACGCACAACGGATTCCGCCTGACTTCGGCATCATCCTGCCGGCGCTGCGGGTGATCACGGTTCCGCAGCGGACTTCATATGAGTTGAAGAACGCGGCAGTTCAGGCGGCCTCGACCGAGTTGGTGGCGATGCTCGACGGCGACTGTGCGCCTTCGGCCGAGTGGCTGCGCCGACTGGTGGACGCGATGCGGGCGCATCCGGAAGCCGCGGTGATTAGTGGGAGGACCGTCCACTCAGCCGACGGTCTGGTCCACCGCGCCATGGGAGCAGTCAACCGATCCTACGTGGACGTTGGCCACGCCGGCCCGACCCGGCACATCTCGAACAACAACGCCCTCTACCGGCGCTCCGCCTTCCTGGCGCATCCGCTTGCGACCAACGTCGGACCGTTCGGCAGCCGGTTGCAGGCCGAAGCCATCTTGCGCAGCGGTGGGCGCCTGCTCTTCGAGCCACGCGCGCGGGTCGTGCATGCTTATGAGGGCTGGGCGACGGAGTGGAACTTCCGCCGTGGCCTCGGATACGGCGTGATCCGAACCCGTCGCGTCGATCCGCGCCTGCCCTACGCCTGGCTGACGCGCGTGGGCTATCTCTCGATTCCGCTGTTTGTCGCCGCGCACATACTGACCGGTTGGTGGTACTGCCTGCGTCGCGGACGCGACCACGGCGTCGTCTGGTATGAGCTGCCGGTTGCGTTCGCGTTTGTCGCGATCGCGTGCACCATGGAAATACCGGGGATGCTCAGTGCGCTGCGCAACGAGGCCGGCGTCGACACGCTCTTTCGTTGAGTTGGGGAACCTCGCCGTGAATAGCGCGCCTGAGCTGGCTGCGATTGAATCATATTTTGCTAGAGGCAAAAGAGAGAGGCTATGGCCAACAACGACCATCTCAAGTATTTGCGAGTTGCTCTGATATTGGTCGGGGTGATTTTCTTCGCCGGTATCTACCTGTCTGTGGCGAATTGTTGATTCTGGCAGAAAACACTTCTGTAGCGCAGTCTTGTGGATCCTTCACTTACCGCTAAAGTTCGCTCTCATGCGAGAAATGTTCATATTGACGGCCCATCTGCTGGTGACGCTAGCAAAGCTTGCCAGGCCGGGCGGTTTCCGGGTAGTGGCGGCAGAATCACTCGCGGTCAAACACCAGTTGCTTATCATGAAGCGTTCGCGGCAACGTGCTCCAAATCTGACCTCATGGGATCGGCTGACGCTAGGATTTTGTGCGCTTTTCGTGTCACGCGAACGCTTGAGCAAGATGGCCGTGATACTGAAGGCTTCCACGCTTCTTTACTTTCACCAAGCCCTGGTGAAGCGCAAGTATTACCTCCTCTAATAACTCCAGAAAGCCTCATCGCCCTGGACCCAAAGGTCCCTCAAAAGAACTGATCGACGCGGTCGTCGAGATGAAGCGGCGAAACCCCCGCTTCGGCTGCCGGAAGATTGCCGAGCAAATATCGTGTGTGTGGCGAATTGCTAATTCTGGCACAGGACGGTCGCGTAGCGCAGGCTTGCGAATCGGTGGGAGAGCGTTAAACTCCGGCGCCGCATGACGTTGTGGTTCAGGCTGATTGCTCACCT
>Ga0074044_10002797_pt1 | contig 15148 bp, 6 predicted proteins | sample BogForMeECP23OM1_FD_94443 | JGI IMG/M metagenome (GOLD analysis project Ga0074044, IMG submission 94443) | Bog forest soil microbial communities from Calvert Island, British Columbia, Canada - Bog Forest MetaG ECP23OM1 | ecosystem: Environmental > Terrestrial > Soil > Wetlands ... | reverse complement strand
TGGCAGTGCTTGGGCAAGACCGCTCGTCAGTTGAACTAAAAATTGCACGCCATCGTAACCACCCGTCCCGTCAAATCCGGAATTGTCTTCGTAGTCGATGTCAACTCCATCAAAACCATTGTTCCTCACAAACATGCTTATACTATTCACCAATGTTCTCACATTCTGAGCGCAGAAATTCCAGCCGGAGGATGAGATGACGTCTGAGCTCCCTCCAAATGAGACCAGAACCTTTTTGCCGGCGTTTTGCAACGCCCGTATGTTGCTTTGAAGATTGTCGTCGAAAGCAGCTCCGTCTCCGTACACATTCAAATTACCATCTACGACCGCAAAGCAAACGATGACATCGGTGTAGGGTAGGTTGACGATGTCTGCCAAGTTTCCATTATCAGCACCGCCGCCGAAGTAGATGACATTGCGTGGCATGTTTTCCTCCATAATGATGTGAGCTCGACCCGGACGACAGCCTGAGCCGTGACCGGCGGACAAAGCGCAGATCACCACGGCCAAGATGCGGGGTCTAATTCGAAAATCTGTGATTTTCTTCGAAAATATAGGTCACGATCCTTACCCGTAGTTCGCCTTTCCGACCCCGCCCGCGATGGGGGTGGAGTACGCTCGTTCGGGATCTTGGCCGACGGCAGGCCGATAAGGCTCGGCGCCCGCGCCTTCAACCTTCGACGTGCTGATCGCCGCTGATCGCGGCGTCGTGGGCAGTGGTCAGCAAGGGAGTTCGCACACAAAGCGACCGCGAGCGTTTACATAGTGAGAGGGATCAACCGCCCGTCGGGGTTCTTGTTGCTTTTTGCTATCAAAGCGGATCGATCGACAGAGATTGGAGGAGCCCACGAGCCGGAAGCTCCGGTGGATCTGGCGCGCTTTACGCTTTACCACCGGACCGCGGATAGCCTGGCGCCAAGGCCAGCAGAGTCCGACTCATCGCCGCCCCTTTTGGCGGCGCAAACCGGTCCCCGGCGGGTCTTGTCACCGATGGTGTGCTTGATCGTGAACGTAGAAGGCTGCCAGCCGATGAATAACTATAAGGAGCCGGCGAGGAGAAAAATGTTGCGGATGAAAGAGGGCACCTATTTTCCATCGCAAGCGTAATCGAACACAGCACTCGTAAGGCTTGCGCCGGTAACAGTAATGGCTGATATTGTGTAGCTATAACCGAAGCCGGCAATGCCCGAAGTTTCCGGCGTGACCCTGCAATGGACATAGGAGCTATACGCGTTGGCAAATCTAATTGTACAGGACGTAGCGGTGCCACTTCCTTCTGTAACTTGTCCGCTGCTATCGGTCGCGTTGGCATCTATCCTCGGACCGGCGCCACAGGAGGATAGCGTCGGGGCAGACCCTTGCCATGCTGCATGTTTGGTTGCGCTTAATTCAAAAGCCTTAGCTCCGGCGGTGGTTAAATCGAGCGTATCGGACGCCGACAAATAAACCCCGTTGGTCGGCAACGTGGGCGTGATGGTGGTCAACCCGACAGCGCCAGCGACATCGAACTTGTCGGTCGCGGCTGCCGCCCCAATTCCTGTATTACCGGAACTATTGATTGAAAAACGGATGGCGTTAGCACTCGCGTCGGCAATCGCAAAATAGCCGGCCCCTAGCGCCGCGTCGCCCGTTCCCGTTGAATAAAGATCATAGTTCCTGCCGCCAGGAGATGTATTGGCAAGTTCTTCCCCTGTTTCAGCAGTATTAGAAGGAAGCAATATCTGGGTTTTACCATAACCGCCCGTCAAATTCGCCGGACTATACGCTATAAAACTTTCCGTAAAATCCGATTGTCCGGTCGGTTGCGCTGTCGTAGTAAAAGACAGCGCGATACTTGCTGGATTGGGGGCGAAAAGACGAGTTTGGTATCCTCCCGAACCTGGAAACACCGGTTTGGCAGCGTCGTATCCTAAATCAATACCGAAAGAAAATGCTCCCCCCAGATAAGTATAAACCAATGCTCCGGCATTCAAATCAGTGGTCGATAATGTAGCCCCCCCAGCAGAACTCCCGTTTGTCCCCAAATAATTGCCAACGCCGGCTGTTACGGCAGGGTTTTGCACAATGGCACCACTTCCCCCCGTATAAACTGCATTATTCCCGGTCAAGCTAAAGAGGGAAGACCCGCTCCCCCCGTTTGGCACAAATTGTTCTACGGAGGCAAAGGCGTCCCGCAGATGCTGATGTCCTGTCGTGTTGGGATGTTCTGTGTTGTACATATCCGTCGTTGAGTTAAGATAATTGCGGATGTTTACGAAACGGATTGGTAAACCGTCACCAGCCAAAAGATTAACATCAGCAAGCGCATCGCTATTATAGGCTGCGGTCGTGAACGAAATATTATCGTTCTGTTGATAGGGAACGCCCGCAGCAAAAACCTGGGATGAACCCCAATATGCGTATGGCGATGGTGTTCCCACCGCGCCCAAAACCAATACTCCGCCCGACGATGTTTTCGTGAATAAGACGGTATGGCTGCCTGCGGCCAAGCCAGTGATGCGAATTAAACCGACACCGCTTGTGCCGCCATTATATGTTGGGCCAATCGGCGGTGAAGTGGCGGTCGCGACTGTGACGGCGTTTCCGCCATCAACCGCATATGTCCACACGCCGCTATCATTATCCAGCTGCTGATACCACGCATAAAGAGGGCCTCCGTACGTCGTTATAGAGCATGACGCTGTGGCATTTTGAGCGGTCGTATATGCGGCAACTCCGCTATACCAAGCGCCTCCATCGTTGGTCCATGCGCCGGTTAACGTGCAGGCTTGGGCGAATGTCTTGTAATTGCTGGGAATAGCAAGCCATGCCAGAGCCGCTTGGTGACAGTTTTTATAAACTGCCTCATAGGGGCCGATGCCGTTTTTATTGGCGTCGTTTGTGCCGATCATGTAGGTATAGATCGGGTTTTTTGCTTCAGAAGAATTGGCGTATTTCATAATTTTATTGTTAACCTGATCGCAGGCCAGATCGCCGGAAACGCCATAGTTGGTCAGGGTCGCGCCTTCATCGGCGGCAAGAAGATTTGCGTAACCGTTCGTGTTGCACGTTGGATCATTACCGGCCGCGATACCACAAGTGATACTGTCGCCAAACGACATATGAGTGGACGAAGTTACCACTGGATATTGGTAGAGATTATAAGCGCTCCCCGTTGTCGAGCCAGTGCCGCCATTGGCAACCGGAAGGGCGCCGGCCGCATTCGAAACATTCGGCGTACTCGACCCGGCATCAAACCTTTGCGCCGTTCCGGGCGTTGCCTGCCCGTAGGCCACGCCATAGAGCGTGACAGCGAACATGATTGTCAGTAAAGCGAAAAGAATTTTTTTCATCGCTGGCCTCACTGGTTGTCGTAAATTGCTCCATTGGCGCATCTGGTGGTTAGGGCCTGACCGAATATTCCCATCGGCGCCCGCACACCACCCGTCGTTCCCGCGAAAGCGGGAATCCAGGGGGCCGAGATTCAAGCTGGCCCTGGACCCCCGCTTTCGCGGGGGTGACGAAAAGTGGTCAATGGCCTTGGGCTCATCTTCGGTCAAACACTAGGGCTGACAGATCGCCATCAGCGTGTTTCTCGCGGCTCGGCTGCGAGATCGATTACGCGAGTTCACCAGTCCCGGCGGAGCTGGCCCGGCGACACCGGCTCGGCGCCCGGTGCGGACTACGCGTCGCCGCGGGATCTCGCCGGACGGCACCCTCAGGAGGCTGTCACGGTGGTGTCGGTGGTGATGAACGTGGCGATACCGACCTTTTCCAGGTCGGGATCAGGCACGTCGCCGGCGAACGCCGGCGTCACCACGTTGAACGTGGCTGAGAACTGGCCCTTGATCAGGATCGGCTTGCCGCCCGATAATGTCTTGGCCGTCACGTTCGGCTTACTCAGGGTGAGCGTACCGGTGCCCGGGATGTCGAACTCCGGCGGCACGGTGTAGACGAGCAGTCCGGCGAGCGCTGCGGGCAGTTCGTCGCCGAGCAGGCAGACGGGCGTGTCGTCGACGCGGACGTCAGTGCCCGAGCCCACGAGCGGCACCGGGAGCGCCAGTTCGACCACGATTGCCGGGAGCGGGATCACCACCTGGAGCGAGTCGCCGCTTTTGATAATGAAATCACCCATTGCAGAGCCCTCCGTGTCTTCCCCGTCCTTCTCGTCCTCCGCCGCGCCGCCGCGCGGCGGGCCGTTCCCGCCTGGCGGTGCCGGGCCTCTTCCCTTTGCTGCTCATGACGGCGGCTGACCCGAAGTCATGAAATCGGGGGTTAATCTCTTAAATTCGACGGTTTCGCTCTTATCGTGCAATCGGCGCATGATGTCTGGATGTTGAGCCCAGGCCATCCCTTTCTCTGCTGGTTCACCATGAAGTTCGGGATGTATATAGAACCCTTGCTCATCGAGAGGCTTTTCCTTCTCCACCTCGAGCGGATTGGCTTGTGCCCAGGCGTCTTTTCGGACACCGGTGACTTGCCAGGATACGTCCAGACCTGATTGCCTTCCGGCAATCGCAAAACGACCATCCGAGACCTTGTGCGCGATGTGAAGGTTGGGAGCGGCTGCGCCAATTGGCGTCAACTGGTACCGGAAGTCGCGATTGAGCGCCTCAAACCAAGCTGGAAGCTCTACCTCTATCCGGCCCGTCGAATCGAGAGTGACCACCCCGTCGTAGACATTCTTCCTCTCAGATGACTCGACGAACGAATGGTACAGGTATTTGTTCGCCGGGTCGAGCGGGTGATCAACCCTGAAGCTGCCACCACCCTTGATGACTTCTCCAGTAACATTAAGGTTACCACCGACAAAAACCGCGTAGCCGTTCTGCGCCGATGGCCCTTCAAACCAGCCAGCGGTCCCGCTGTTGCTGGCGCCAAACACGGCGGTGCCGCTAGTGCTTCGGGCCCAGACGGCGGTGCCGCCGCCAGTGTTTATGGCCTCCACACCGAAGCCCTGGGTCCCGCCGCTCTGGCCATAGACACCATCGCCGGTGGTACTAATGCCGTAGACACCAGTGCCACTGCCGCTCTGGCCGAAGACGCCGTCGCCGCTGTCACTGCCGCCGCCAACCCCATTTGTGCCGCTGTAGCCAAAGGCGGTTACGGTGGGGAAGTTAGCCTTCGTGCTGGTGGCGTAGACGGCGGGGCCAATACCGCCCTCGGCAAAGATCGCCGCCGGTGAGCCCAACTCTGACCCGGCGGCTCCTCCGCCAACCGCGTGCACGCCGATCCCGCCGCTCTTGGCTAAGACAGCGGGGCCGCTGACACTACTGGCGAGGACGCCGGCGCCACTGCCGCTCGCGCCATAGACACCAGTGCCGGCGTCACTCTCGCCCTGGACACCGATGCCGGTGTCACTGGCGCCGAGAATCCCACCTGCGCCGTTGGTGCCAGTGCCAAATACGGCGGGGGCGCTGTTAGCGCTGGTGCCGACGACGCCGCTGCCAGCGCCGCTCACGCCATAGACGCCGATCCCACTCTTGCTCTCGCCCCAGACACCGACGCCGGTGCTACTACAGTAGCCGGAGACGCCGCTGCCATTGCCGCCGCTGGCACTGCCGCTCTCGCCATAGACGCCGCTGGCACTGGTGCTCACGCCATAGACGCCGCTGCCATCGGTGCTCGCGCCGAAGACACCATTGCCGGTGGGACTCTGGCCCCAGACACCATTGCCGGTCTGACTCTGGCCATAGACGCCTTTGCCGGTGTCACTGGCGCCGGCAATCCCATTGCAGCCGTTAGTGCCAACGGCATCTACGGCGGCATTGTCGCTGTTGCCGCTGGTGGCGTAGACGCCGGGACCAGCAGGACCGCCCTCGGCAAGGATCGCCGCCTCCGTGATGGGAGCCGGATCAGCGGCGGTGGCTCCTCCGCCCACCGCGTGCACGCCGATCCCGGTCGTGCTCAGGGCGTAGACGCCGATACCGCTATCACTGACGCCGCCAATCCCATCTGCGCCGTTGGTGCCACTCGCAAATACGGCGAAGTAGCCGCTGGTAACGCTGTCGGCGACGACGCCGGAGCCGGTGCCGCTCGTGGCGAAGACACCGGGACCGGTGTCACTTTCGGCTTCGACCCCAGCTGCGCCGTTGGTGCCAACGGCAATTACGGCGGCACCGCCGCTGTTACCGCTGGTGGCGTAGACGCCGTCGCCAACAGGACCGCCCTCGGCAAGGATCGCCGCCTTCGCGACGGGAGGGGGCGTCGCGGCGGTGGCTCCTCCGCCAACCGCGTGCACGCCGATCCCGCCCGTGCTCTGGGCGAAGACACCGGCGCCGGTCTCACTGATGCCAGAGACGCCGGAAGCGGTGTCACTGGTGGCGTCGACCCCAGCTGCGCCGTTGATGCCAACGGCATTTACGGCGGCACTGCCGCTGTCACCGCTGGTGGCGACGACGCCGGGGCCAGGACCGCCCTCGGCAAAGATCGCCGCCGGTGAGCCAAGCACTGACGGCGTGGCTCCTCCGCCAATCGCGTGCACGCCGACCCCGCGCTGGCTCTGGCCATAGACACCGTCAATGTTGCCACTAATGCCGGCGACGCCGACGCCGCTGTTACTATTGCCGGAGACGCCGGGATTGGTGTCACTGGTGGCGTAGACGCCGGGGCCAGGACCGCCCTCGGCAAGGATCGCCGCCTTCGCGACGGGAGGCGGCGTCGCGGCGGTGGCTCCTCCGCCAACCGCGTGCACGCCGATCCCGTTGACGCTCTCGGCGTAGACGCCGTCGCTACTGCGGCTGTGGCCATAGACGCCGACGCCGGTGTCACTGCGGCCGCTGGCACCGAAACCGCTGTCACTGCTGGCGAAGACACCGGCTGCGCCGTCGGTGCCAACGGCATATACGGCGCTACCGAGTGTGTTACCGCTGGTGGCGTAGACGCCGTCGCCATCAGGACCGCCCTCGGCAAGGATCGCCGCCTTCGCGACGGGAGGCGTCGTAGCGGCGGTGGCTCCTCCGCTAACCGCGCGCACGCCGATCCCGCTCGTGCTCTGGGCGTAGACACCGAGGCCGCTATCACTGGTGGCGTTGACCCCAGTTGCGCCGTTGGTGCCAACGGCATTTACGGCGAAGTTGCCGCTGTTAACGCTGGTGGCGTAGACGCCGGGGCCAGGACCGCCCTCGGCAACGATCGCCGCCGCCGCGACGGGAGGCGGATCAGCGGCGGTGGCTCCTCCGCCAACCGCGTGCACGCCGATCCCGCTGTCACTGGTGGCTTCGACCCCAGTTGCGCCTTTGGTGCTAACGGCATTTACGGCGGCACCGTTGCTGTCACTGCTGGTGGCGAAGACACCGGGACCGCCAGGACCGCCCTCGGCAAGGATCGCCGACGCCGTGACGGGAGGCGGATCAGCGGCGGTGGCTCCTCCGCCAACCGCGTGCACGCCGATCCCATTGATACTTTTGCCCAGGACGGCGTCGCTACTGGCGCTCTGGCCATAGACGCCGACGCCGCTGTCACTGACACCAGTGACACCGTCGCCGGTGTCACTGGCGGCCTCGACCCCAGCTGCGCCGTTGGTGCCCTCGGCTTTTACGGCGGCGGCACTGTCGCTCTCACTGGTGGCGTAGACGCCGGGGCCTTTAGGACCGCCCTCGGCAAGGATCGCCGCCTCCGTGACGGGAGGCGGCGTAGCGGCGGTGGCTCCTCCGCCAACCGCGTGCACGCCGATCCCGCTGTCACTGGTGGCTTCGACCCCAGTTGCGCCTTTGGTGCCAACGGCATTTACGGCGGCACTGTCGCTGTCATTGCTGGTGGCGTAGACGCCGGCTGCGCCGTTGGTGCCAACGCCAGTTACGGCGGCGGCGTGCATGTTACCGCTGGTGGCGTAGACGCCGTCGCCGTCAGGACCGCCCTCGGCAAGGATCGCCGCCGCCCTGACCGGAGGTGGCGCAGCGGGGGTGGCTCCTCCGCCAAGCGCGCGCACGCCGATCCCGCTCTGGCTCTGGCCATAGACGCCGGGGCCGGTGTTACTGGTGCCGAAGACACCGACGCCGGTCTCACTAACGCCGGAGACACCGTCGCCGGTGTTACTACGGCCGGTGACACCGTCGCCGGCGTCACCGATGCCCGCGACCCCGTCGCCGGCGTTACTGGCCCCCGCGACCCCGACGCCGGTGTCACTGGCCCCCGCGACCCCATCTGCGCCGCGGGTGCCGACGGCAACGATTGCCGCCGCCGGGAGGGGAGGCGGCGTAACGGGGGTGGCTCCTCCGCTGGTGGCGTAGACGCCGGGGCCAGGACCGCCCTCGGCAAAGATCGCCGCCGCCGGGACGGGAGGCGTCGTGGCGGTGGCTCTTCCGCCAACCGCGTGCACGCCGATCCCGGTGCCGCTCTGGGCGAAGACACCGGGGCCGGTGCCACTGCTGGCGTCGACGCCCATCCCGCTGCCGCTCTGGGCGAAGACACCGGGGCCGCCGCCACTGCTGCCGGAGACGCCGGGGCTGCCATCAGTGGCGGTGGCACTTATGGTGCCGGTGGCAGTTATGCCGGTGGCAGTTATGCCGGTGGCACTTATGGTGTCGGTGGCAGTTATGTCGGTGGCAGTTATGCCGGTGGCACTTATGGGGCCGGTGGCACTTATGCCGTTGGCGCTTATGATGCCGTCGACACTTAGCGCATCCGCCATCATACTCTCCTGCTACTGTTAGAACGACCCGCGGCTGCTTGCGGCGCGGCGGCCGGCGGCCAGGGTTGGCCGCGCCGACGACGCTACGGGGCCCCGGATGCCGTGTCTTCTCCGAAAATCTGTGATTTTCTTTGAAAATATCGATCACCATCATCGCCCGTAATTCGCCTCTGCGACCCCGCCCGCGATGGTGGCGCTCGGCCGTTTCGGGATCTTGGCCGACGGCCGGCCGATCAGGCCCGGCGGCCGCGCGTTCGATGCGGTGATGGCGCTGATCGAAGTTTCGGGGGCGGTCGTTGCAAGGACGAGCTGTTGAGGCCCGTGGCGAGCGAGTCCGGATGTGTCAAGGTCCGGGCTGGTGCAAGCACCAATGCTCGCCCCAGTGCGGACATGAGGCCTCAACTGGCCATCAGGCGCTAGGCGGCCTGCCCCGGAGGGTTACGGCAAGCGAGGCATCATGGCACGGTTTCTGATCAAAATTGCGGGTTCTGGGCGGGCAAAATTACACAACTACACAACTCGGTGAGCCCGAAATACCTACGTTCTGAACTGGCGTATCTTCGCCCCAGATTGCGCCATTGGGGGAATAAGTGTACCAAAGCTGTCCGTCGTCACCGAACCCCTGGTGGAATACGGTAATACCACCGGCCCAGACTACAGCGGAGGGCGAGCCAGACATACCTAGGTTCGGAATTATGTTTTCGCCCCAGTTTGTGCCGTCGTAAGTGGTGTACCAAAGCTGTCCGGCGTACTGGTTCCCCCCCTGGTAGAAGACATAAAGAACGCCGTTGTAGACGACCGCCGAGGGCGAGCCCGAAATAAATCGACCGGAAACTAGCGTATCCGGGTCCCAGTTTGCGCCATCGGCGGAATACGTGTACCAAAGCTGTCCGTTGTTATCGGACCCCTGGTGGAAGACAGTAATGCCACCAGCCCAAGCGACTGCTGCGGGTGAGCCCGACATACCCAGGGGCTGAATTTGTGTATCTTCGCCCCAATTTGCGCCGTCGAAAACCGAGTACCAAAGCTGTCCGTTGCCGCCGAACCCCTGGTGGAAGACATAAAGCAAGCCGTTATAGACCACCGCTGAAGGTGACTCCGACATACCTAGGGGAGTACCTAGCGTATCTGGGCCCCATTCTGCGCCATCGGGGGAATAGGTGTACCAAAGATGTCCGTCGGGGGCCCCGGGGACAGTGTGAAGCCACCCTTGGTGGAAGACAGAAATACCACCGGCCCAGGCTACTGCCGAGGGTGGGCTCGCCAAATCTAGGTTCGAGCCGCCCCGGGTTGTGCCGAGGACCTGCGTATCTGGGGCCCAGTTTGTGCCGTCGAAAACCGAGTACCAAAGCGACATGCTTTCACCACCGATCCCCTGGTGGAAGACATAAAGATCAGCCATCTTAACCTCCTTGTTCGGGACCAGATCGCAAACTGCGGAAGTCGGTTCTGCTCCGGCGGCTGCTTGCGGTCAGAGTTGGCCGCCGACAACGCTACGCGGGGCCGGATGCGGGGTCTGCTTCGAAAATCTGTGATTTTCTTCGAAAATATGGTTTACAATGGCCCACCATGGTTCGCCTGTCCGACCCGGCGGCGATCATCGAATTTGGCCACTTCAGCATCTTGCCGCATCGCCGCCAATTGCTCGCCGACGGCCGGCCGATAAGGCTCGGCGGCCGCGCCTTCGACCTGCTGATGGCGCTCATTGAGGCGCCAGGGGCTGTGGTCGGCAAGGACGAGCTTATGAGCCGGATCTGGCCGGGCCGGATCGTCGAGGAAAACCGGCTACAGAGCGAGATTTGGGCGCTGCGCAAGGCCTTAGGGGCGGACCGCGACCTGATCCGGACGGTTGCCGGGCGAGGCTACCAATTCGCCGGCGAGATCCGCGAGCTCGGGACAGGCGTCAGCGCGCCGCAGGTTCCGGCGCCCGTGGCCGTTCCCGCCCCGCCCCGCCCCGCAACCAACCCCTCCGAGACGGTACCCGAACCGATCGGCCGAGAGGCCGCACTCTTCGAGGCGACGGATCGCGTGAGGACCCAAGTCGCGCGGCAGCCACCGCCGGGATTTACCGGCGAGATGTCGGTCACAAAGCATGATGCAGCCGAGCGTCGCCAAATCACCGTCATGTCGTGCGAAGCGATCGGCCTGGCGGCGCGAGCTGACGGGATCGGTCTCGAGGATTTGTTCGAAGCGATCGGCGCCTTTCAGCATTGCGTCTCGGAGATCGTCGGCCGCCACGGCGGGTTTATCGCCAGCCGTCTCGGGAACACCGTCCTCGTCCTTTTCGGCTATCCCACGGCGCACGAACACGACGCCGAGCAGACGATCCGCGCGGGGCTCGAATTGTGTGCGGCGGTCAGGACCCTGAGACCCGATGCCGACGTGCCGATGCGGTGCCGGGTCGGCATAGCGACGGGAATGGTCATTATTGGCGATCTCGTCGCGGTCGGCGAGGGCCGGGACCATGGGATTGTCGGAGACGCTCCAGACTTGGCGGCGCGGCTGCAGGTATCGGCGCAACCGGACACCGTGACGATCGAGCCGACCACCTGGCGTCTGATCGGCAATCTGTTCGATTGCCACGATCTCGGCGCACTCGACACGAACAGCGACACCGGGCCAATACGCCGTTGGCAGGTGCTGGGTGAGAGTGTCGTGGCGAGCCGCTTCGAGGCATTGCGCGGATCGAAATTGACCCCGCTGGTTGGCCGCGACGAAGAGATCGACCTGCTGCTGCGCCGGTGGGCCCGCGCCAAGGCCGGTGATGGCCAGGTCGTATTGGTTTCCGGGGAGCCCGGCATCGGTAAGTCGCGGATCGTCGCGGCATTTGAAGAACGCCTGCAAGCCGAGCCGCACCTCTGCCTGCGCGATTTCTGCTCGCCCTATCACCAGGACAGCGCGCTGTTCCCGATCATCGACCAACTTGGCCGGGCGGCTGGGTTCGGGCGCGACGATCCTCCCGCTTCAAAGTTGGTGAAACTCGAGGCCCTGCTGGCCCGCACCGCCCCACCGGACGAGGATGTGGCGTTCCTCGGCGATTTAATGTCATTGCCGGCTTCGGTGCGCCACCCACTGCCAAATCTCAGTCCGCAGCGGAAAAAGGAAAGGACCCTGGAGGCGTTGATCCGTCAGCTCGAAGGTCTGGCGCACGAAAAGCCGCTGGTCACGGTATGGGAGGATGCGCATTGGCTCGACCCCACCTCGCGGGAGCTGCTCGACCTCACCGTCGAGCATGTCCGCAGCCTGCCGGTGCTGCTGATCGTGACGTTCCGCCCAGAGTTCCAGCCGCCTTGGGCCGGCCAGCCGCAGGTCAGCATGCTGGCTCTCAACCGTCTGGACCGGCATGACTGCACCAATTTGATAACGCAGATCGCCGGCGGCAAGACGTTGCCCGACGAGGTTGTCGCCCAGATTGCCAACCGCACCGACGGCGTGCCGCTGTTTGTCGAGGAATTGACCAAGAGCGTGTTGGAGAGAGGTTTGCTGCGCGAGGAGAACGATCGCTACGTGCTCGATCGCCCGTTGCAGCCGCTTGCGATCCCTGCAACCCTGCACGCCTCGCTATTGGCGCGGCTTGACCGCCTGGCGTCGGCGCGGCGGGTAGCGCAGATCGGCGCGGCGATCGGGCGCCAGTTTTCCTACGCGCTGGTGCGCGCGGTATCCCGCCTTCCCGAGGACGAGCTGCAAGCGGCTCTTGGCCAGCTGGTCGCTTCCGAGCTGGTCTTCCAGCGCGGCCTGCCGCCCGAGGCCGTCTATAGTTTCAAGCATGCACTGGTGCAGGACGCGGCGCACGGCAGCCTGTTGCGCAACGCCCGGCAGCAATTGCATGCGCAAATCGCCAACGCGCTCGAGACCCATTCCCCCGAGATCATAGAAAGCCAGCCTGAGCTTCTCGCACAGCATTACGCCGAGGCCGGGCTCGTCGAAAAATCTGTCGCCCATTGGGGCAAGGCCGGTCACCGGTCCGTCGCCCGCTCGGCGATGGCGGAAGCGGCTGCGCAATTTCAAAAGGGGCTGGACCAGCTGGCGCTGTTGCCCGACATCCCCGAACGCCGGCAACAGGAGCTCGAGTTTTCCAGCGCTTTGGGCGCGGTGTTGAATGTCGTCAAAGGCTCGGCCGCGCCCGAGACGGGCCAGGCCTATGCTCGCGCGCGGGAGTTGTGGGAACAGCTCGGTTCCCCCGTGGCGTTCATTGAGGTTCCCTGCGGGCAGTCCCGCTATCACGCGCATCGCGGCGAGTTGGATCGGGCGCAGTCTCTCGCCGAGGATTTGCTGCATCTGAGCCGTCGACGGAACGATTCCGCCGGGCTCCTAATGGGTCACTATTCCTCCGGTCGGAACCTGATGTTTGCCGGCAGCTTTGCCTCGTCCCGATCCCACCTCGAAACGGTGCTCGCGCTTTACGATCCGAACTCCCATCAGTCTCTCCTGCGTCAGACCGGAATCCACCCGCAACTGGCAGCACAGGCAGCTTTGGGGGTCGTCCTCTTTTGTCTCGGTTTTCCCGACCAGGCATTGGCACAGAGCAACACGGCAATTGCCGAGGCGCGCAGACTGCCTCATCCGCCGAGTTTGGCCATGAGCTTGGGGATCGCCGCCCTTCTGCTGTCGATCATCGGCGACGACATAGGCTTGGAGCAGCGGGCGGACGGCTTGGTTGCGGTCGCGACCGATCAGGGTTTCCCTTTCTATCGTGCCACGGGAGCGATCTTCCGTGGGTGGGCCAAGGCCAAGAATGCCGATGTGACCGAGGGCATGTCTCTTCTGCGTGCCGGTTCGAGCGCTTACTGTGCCACTGGGGCCACGGCGTGGATGCCCTTGTATACCGCCCTCCTGGCCGGGGCATGTGAGATCGCAGGTCAAATCGAAGAAGGCGCGGCCCGGTTGGATCAGGCGTTGCAGCTCGTCGAAAGGACGGGGGAGCGCTGGTTCGCCGCGGAGCTCGATCGGCAGAGAGGCCGGCTGCTGCTGCGGCAAGGCCATCCCGAAGCCGCCGAGGAGCTGTATCGCCAGGCCCTCGGCATCGCCCGAGAGCAGGAAGCCAAGCTCTGGGAGTTGCGCGCCGCCGCGAGCCTTGCCCGGCTGCGGCGCGGCCAGGGTCGCCGCGCCGCAGCCCGCGACCTGCTTGCCCCAGTCTACGGCTGGTTCACCGAAGGCTTCGCCACCCCCGATCTCAAAGAGGCAAAGGCGCTGCTCGACGAGTTGGAATGAGCGAGCTGTGCGCAGCGGATGCCTTCGACAGGCTTCCGTGCCCCGTCGACCAATGCCGGATGACGAGCGACAATTTTGCGCTAGGCCGGGAAGCGGACCGGATCTGCAGGGTTGCTCCAGCCGCGCGCGAACAGCTCGTGGAAGAGGGCGCGATAGACGCCGAGAAGCACCGCCGCCGGGCGGTGGTGGAGTTCTCTGCCAAATTCCGCTGCCGGTCCCCTGCCAACCCCGATTTGGGGTCCCAAAATTCCGCTGCGGGCAGGCACGCCCAAATATGCCCAAGCGAATGAATACCGCAGGTTTTCGGCGTTGAGACCGGCTCTTCGGGCGCCTAAAAGCGATTTTTCCCCTGCCGTCGGGCAATGTGAGGCGGTCAGCCAGGGCGCCGACCCTGTCACGGATCGTCCATCGGCGGCGCCAGGGTGAGCTTGCCGACGCGCGCTGCCGCATCTAGCTTTGGGGGGTCGTGCCACGGGAGCCTCGGATGTGCGGGATCGTCGGGTTGTTCTTCAAACGAGGTGCCGCGACGCCCGCCCTCGGGCCGCTGCTGGCCGGGATGCTGTCGCAGATGCGCGAGCGAGGTCCCGACAGCACCGGCTTTGCGCTCTACGGCGACGAGGCGCCGCCCGGCGCGTTTAAGGCGACGTTGCGCGCCCCCGACGCCGGATACGATTGGGCGGCGCTCGAAGGCGAGCTCGTTGTTGCCTTTCATGTTCTCTGCGCGACCCGGCACTACGGCAGCCACGCCGTCTTCACGATCGGCTCTGATCCGGAGCCGGTCTTTGCCTGGTTCGCCCAACATCACCCCGGGCTCGGCGTCTTCGGCTTTGGCGAGCGCATCGAGGTGTTCAAGGATGTCGGGTTGCCCGACGCGGTCTCTGAGCGCTTCGCTCTCGAGCAACGGGCCGGCACGCACGGGCTCGGGCATACTCGGATGGCGACCGAAAGCGCGGTGACGACCGAGCACTCGCATCCTTTCTCGACCGGGCCGGACCTCTGCCTGGTCCATAACGGTTCGCTGTCGAACCACAACCGGCTGCGTCAGGCGTTGAGGCGCGAGGGCATCCGCTTCGCGACCGACAACGATACCGAGGTCGCCGCGGGCTATCTGACTTGGCGCCTGCGCCAGGGGATGAGCTTGACGCAGGCGCTAGAAGCTGCCCTTGCCGATCTCGACGGGTTCTACACCTTCGCCGTCGGGACCAAGGACGGCTTTGCTATCCTGCGCGATCCGATCGCCTGCAAGCCGGCCGTCCTCGCGGAAACCGGCGATTGGGTCGCCATGGCCACCGAGTATCGCGCGATTGCGACACTGCCCGGAGCGGC
>Ga0074044_10002796_pt1 | contig 15152 bp, 10 predicted proteins | sample BogForMeECP23OM1_FD_94443 | JGI IMG/M metagenome (GOLD analysis project Ga0074044, IMG submission 94443) | Bog forest soil microbial communities from Calvert Island, British Columbia, Canada - Bog Forest MetaG ECP23OM1 | ecosystem: Environmental > Terrestrial > Soil > Wetlands ... | reverse complement strand
GGCGTGGCAGTCCTGTTCGCTCAGGGTATGCACGGCCATGGCGGCCCCGATGGCATGTTCGGCCACATGCTCAACTACTACGCCGACGCTCTCGATCTGACCAGCGCTCAACAGGATCAGATCAAGGCTATCTGGCAAAAAGAGAAGCCGACGATTAAACCTCTCATGCAACAAATGCATCAGAACCGCACAGCCATGGATGCCCTCGTAGAGAACGGCACGTTCGATGAGGCCAAAGTACAGGCCCTGGCTACGCAGCACGCGCAGACCGCAATTGCCCTTGAGGTCGAACATGCGCGCATGAAATCGCAGATGTTGCAGGTTCTGACTGCAGACCAGAAAACCAAGTATCAGCAACTCGAGGCCAAGCACAAGGACCGCATGGGAAAGCACATGCCGCCTCCGCCGCCCGAGGGATAATCCGGCTTCTCTCCAGTAGTTGTCTCTCTCCTAGCCCCGGGCGGGATATGGTCTTCCAACCGATTCCCGCCCGGCATTTTTACGGTAGAGACGCTGTTCGCTCATCTCCAGGATGCCGGAGAAGATGCCAGCAAACGGAGCATCTCATGGAAAGCGCCGACCTGCTTTACTCAGGATTGCTGCTCGCCGCCCTCATGCTGTCGCTGTGGACGGCCGCGCTGCTGACCGCCGCCTGCTTCTTCTTCGCACCTTTCGTGACCGCTTCCGCGTCAAAATCCGCACCCGGCGCTGCTACAATCGCATCTACAGAAGGTCATGTTTCCCGAGCGCCTGCGCCCCCTCATCCCATATCTTAGACAGCACCGGCTCGGCCTGTTGCTGGGCGGGCTCTGCGTCTTATTCAATAACGGCGTCTGGGTCCTCTTTCCTCAAGTCATTCGCCGCGCCATCAACGATCTCAATTCCGGAGTCACGCGTCAGAAGCTCCTCACCTATTCGCTGCTCATCGTCGCCATCGCCCTATTCAAAGGCATATTTCAGTTTCTCACTCGATTTGTGGTCATAGGCATCTCGCGCGACATCGAGTTCGACCTGCGCAACGATCTCTTCGGTCACCTCGAGCGTCTTTCGTATTCCTATTACCAGCGCAACCGTACCGGCGACATCATGGCGCGCGCCACCAACGACCTGAATGCCGTCCGCATGCTGCTCGGCCCGGCAATCATGTACTCGGCCAACACTTTCGTCTTCACCGCCGGAGCATTGGCCTTCATGCTGGCCATCAGCCCCAAGCTCACGATCATCGCGTTCCTGCCACTGCCCATCGCCAGCATCATCATTCAGTACTTCGGCCGCCGCATTCACGAGCGCTTTGAGCGTATTCAGGCCATGTTTTCCGACATCTCCGCCCGCGCCCAGGAAAACTTCTCCGGAGCCCGCGTCATCCGCGCCTACGTGCAGGAACAAGCGGAAATTGCCACCTTCGAAACGGCAAACCAGGAATACATCCACCGCAGCCTCGGCCTGGTCCGCCTGATGGGCATGCTCTGGCCGACACTGGAACTCATGCTGGGAGCCGCCGTAGTCATCGTGCTCTGGGTGGGCGGCCGCCAGGTCCTGCAGGGCCGCATGAACGTAGGCGATTTCGTCGCATTCAACACTTACATGGTCCAGTTGACCTGGCCTGTAATCGCGCTGGGATGGGTGATCAACATTTTCCAGCGAGGAACGGCGTCGTTAGCGCGAATTAACGAAATCCTGGAAGCGAAGCCTGAGATTGCAGACCAAGCTGCGAGCTACGAGCCACGAGCCACGAGGGAGCCGGTTGCTCGAAGCTCCCAGCTCGCGGCTCGTAGCCAGCAGGTCGGCGGCGAAATCGAATTCCGCAACCTCAACTTCAGCTACAACGACACCCCGGTTCTTCACGACATCAACTTACGCATCCCGGCTGGGTCCAGCCTTGCTATTGTCGGTCCCACCGGTTCCGGCAAAACCACGCTCGTGAGCCTCATTCCCCGCATCTACGACGCGGCGGCCGGCTGCGTTCTCATCGACGGCCGCCCGATTCGCGAATTCCCGCTCGACGCCCTGCGCCGCAACATTGGATTCGTTCCGCAAGAAACCTTCCTCTTCAGCGACACCATTCGCGAAAACATCGCCTTCGGCGTTCCCGGCGCTACCCTCGATGAGGTTAGAGCCGCCGCAGACGCCGCCAATATCGCCCAGGACATCGAATCCTTCCCCGACTCCTACAACACCACGGTAGGCGAGCGCGGCATCACCCTTTCGGGAGGCCAAAAGCAGCGTACCGCCATCGCCCGCGCACTGTTGCGCAGCCCGCGCATCCTCATCCTAGACGACGCTCTCTCCAGCGTCGACACCCACACGGAAGACAAGATCCTCAACGACCTCCGCGAGTTGATGCAGGGACGCACCACCATTTTCATATCCCACCGCGTCTCCACCGTCCGGAACGCCGACCGCATTGCCGTCCTCCACCAGGGGCGCATCGTAGAAATCGGCACCCACGACGAGCTCATTGCCCAAAACGGCTATTACACCGACCTTTACAACAAGCAATTACTCGAAGAAGAGCTAGCCGAAGTCTAGCGAGTTACTATCGTCCCGGATGCCTTGGGAGTCCGGACAAGCGCCTCCCCTGCCCAGGAATACGTGGCCGAGGTTCTTTTAGATACAACCTTCTAGCAAAAATAATTCATCGGAACTTCAAGAAACTCCCCTAAAATGGCTTGTCTCCTAAAACCCATGAAGTACCCTGGAGCGCTTATGCGAACCCGCCGATCCGCATCCGTCCTCGCTATCCTGTCAACTCTCATCCTTTCCAGCATCTGCTTCGCGGCCGCGCCCATCCTGATTTCGCAGAACGTGGACGAAACCAAATTGGTCACTCTCGCCGGCAACACCCGGCCCGAGGCGAATAAGGAAAATGATCGCGGGTTGATGGCAGATGACTTTTTGATGGAGCACATGTTCCTCCAGTTAAAGAGGTCGCCGGCACAGGAGCAGCAACTGCAACAGTTTATTGCGCAACAGGAGGACAAGTCCTCCCCGAACTTTCACCACTGGCTCAGCGCCAAGGAATACGGAAAGAGGTTCGGGTTGGCGAAACAAGATCTCGACGTGATTACGCGTTGGCTGGAGTCGCACGGGTTCACGGTCAATGTCGTTTACACGAACGGGCTGCTCATCGATTTTTCCGGGACGGCAGGTCAGGTGCGAGCGGCCTTCCACACCGAGATTCACGAATTGGACGTGAAGGGCGTGAAGCACATCGCCAACATGAGCGACCCGAAGATTCCGGCCGCATTGGCGTCGGCCGTGGTCGGAATAGTCTCTTTGCATGACTTCAAGCCGCATACTATGTACAAGCCACGAGCGAATTACAGCCCTGGCGACAGTTGCTTTTTGGGGCCATGTTACCTAGTGGTTCCAGGCGACCTGGCAACAATCTACAACCTGAATCCCCTTTTCAGCGCCGGCACTTCCGGACAAGGGCAAACGATTGTGGTGGTCGAGGACACGGATGTGTACACCACCGCCGATTGGACTACGTTCCGATCGGCATTTGGCCTCTCGTCCTTCGCCGGCGGCTCGTTCACGCAAGTCCACCCCGCCGGGACTGGCTCTAATAACTGCACGGACCCGGGAGTGAACGGCGACGGCGACGACATCGAAGCGATTCTGGATGCCGAATATGCCAGCGCGGCCGCACCCAGCGCGGCCATCGTACTGGCTTCCTGCAGTAACACGACAACCTTTGGCGGCTTGATCGCAATACACAACCTGCTCAGCGAAAGCAGCCCGCCAGCAATCATGAGCATGAGCTACGGCGAGTGCGAAGCTCGAAATGGCGCAACCTCCAATGCAGCGTTTAACTCGGCCTTCCAGCAGGCGGTCACGGAAGGCGTCTCGGTCTTCGTTTCCTCCGGCGATGAGGGCGCAGCGAGCTGCAATGCAAACCAGTCTGCTGCCACGTATGGCATCGGAGTCAGCGGCTGGGCATCGACTCCTTACAACGTGGCCGTGGGGGGAACCGATTTCGGCGATACTTATGCCGGCACCAATAGCACCTACTGGAACGCCACCAACTCGTCCACGTATGAATCTGCCCTCTCCTATGTTCCGGAGATTCCCTGGAACGATTCCTGCGCCAGCGAGCTGCTCGCGAACTATGCAACAGGCTCTAGCCAAACTTACGGAACGAGCGGTTTTTGCAACAGCAGTACGGGCGCGAATTTCTTGAGCACGGCTTCCGGCAGCGGCGGACCGAGCGGCTGCGCGACGGGAGCGCCATCCATTCTAGGCGTAGTAGGAGGAACCTGCGCGGGATACCCAAAGCCGTCGTGGCAATCGCTGGTCGGAAATCCCAGTGACGGTGTACGCGATCTTCCCGATGTGTCGCTCTTTGCCGCCAATGGTCTTTGGGACCACTATTATCCATTCTGCTACAGTGACCCTGCAGGAGGAGGCGTTCCCTGTACTGGCGCGCCCGATACCTGGGTGGGAGCGGGAGGCACGTCGTTCGCCACGCCGATCATGGCTGGCATCCAGGCGCTGGTGAACCAGAACGTTGGAGGCCCGCAAGGCAATCCGAATCCGGTGTATTACCAACTGGCGGCTAACGAGTATGGCGCCAGCGGCGACAATACCTGTAATTCAACCCTCGGAAACACCGTCGGCAGTTCGTGCATTTTCTACGACGTGACGCAGGGCGACATGGACGTGAACTGCACCGGCACCAACAACTGCTACCTGGACTCGGCCTCAATCGGCGTGCTGTCCACTTCAAACAGTTCGTACCAGCCCGCTTACGGAACCACAACCGGCTGGGACTTCGCCACCGGAATCGGCACGGTGAACGCCTACAACCTGGTCAAGGCTTATTCAGCCGCGCTCGTCAATTTCTCGATTGCGGTAACCGCGACCCCGAACTCGACTGTAATCAATCAGAGCGTCACTTGGAACGGCGCGCTGACTGCTGTGAACGGCTACAGCAACAACGTGAACCTTTCCTGCACGACGGGAGCACCGTCAACGTGCACAATCTCTCCCAGTTCGCTGGTACCGACCGCCGCGCCGGGAGCTGGGTTCACCGTGACCCTCGCCAACGCGACGACGGGAACGTTTAACTTCACGATCTCGGGAACGGACGGGACTCTGATACACGCCACCTCCACCGAGACGCTGACCGTGAATACGGATGTCAAATGGACCAATACCGGCAGTACCACGGCAACGGTCACGGCTGGAGGGAGCACAACCTACAGCTTCCAAGCCCAGCCGGTCGGTGGGTCGACGTTCACTGGTACAGTCGCCTTCCTCGTCCCTTGCCCCAACCTGCCCGCCAACACCACTTGCTCCTATAACCCGTCATCGATCTCTGGCTCTGCCAATCTTGGAACAACTTCGGTGACACTGACCATTACTACGATCGGTCCCGGCCCGAGCGCGACTTTCCAACATCGCCAGCGAGCGGACAAGCGGTCTCCCTGGCTGCCGCTGAGCTTGCCCTTGGCGGGAGTGGTTATGGTAGGCGCGGGCATCGCGGGACGAAAGCGGTCGAAATTTGCCGCGCTCACCGCCATGTTCGCCGCGCTGGCACTCATGGGCTTTCTCGTCGCCTGCGGCAGCACTTCCCATCCGATCAGCGTTTCGGTCACCAACAGCGCACCGACTCTGTTCCCGAACAATACCGGCTGGAACCCTCAAGCCTCTACCTTAACCGCGACGCTTACTAACGACACCTCCAATCAGGGAGTAACGTGGACTGCCACCGCAGTGGGCAGCGGCGATCCGGGCACCATCGCATCTACTGACGCTACCCACGCTACCTATACGGCCCCGTTGCTCTCGTCTGGTCCCGCAGCGTCGGTTACCATTACCGCTACCTCGGTAGCCGACACTAGCAAGACCGCCCAAACTACGGAAACGATCAGCACACCGACCCTTCCGGGAACGTACAACAACATCTCGGTGACAGCGACAGCGGCTGGCGGCCCAGCCTACACGCTGCCGGTTTCGCTGACCGTGAACTAACGTCGATTACAAACACGCACCCTCGGGCACGCCTTCGGCGTGCCCCTTCTTTTGGCGGCGAACGCTCTTCAACGCGAAGCTTGCTGAACTTCGTGCCTGTCGTCTTTCGTGGTACTTTGCACCCCGAAGCCCTACCTGACTTGACGGGATAGGAGGTACGGCGTTTTGAAAGTGCACCTATTACCACATAGTAAACAGTTTTGAGCTGGTTCCGTTGGGCTAAGGGGGCGCTGCGGACTGGCTAGCCGTTTTCACTCTGCTCGAAGCAGCAACGAGTGGCATGAATCGCAAGACGAAATGACGAGACTCATCTCACTTTCTGTATAAGTGAATCGAGTTGCACGATGCGCGTTCTCTGAGGCGAGTTCTTTATGTCGTTGGAAAACTCCTCTTTAGTCAGGAGGTAAATTTGCGGGTCCGCGAGATAGAACAACAGTTGAAAGTCCCCGAAGACACTATCCGGCGCGTCTTTGCGACGCACAAATTCGTCGAAGTTGGCGCTCCGCGCGATCATTTCGATTAGCTGAAGGTAATGTTCAGGGACCACTCGACTCCTCCTGACTGGAGAGCCGAGAATCGTTCCCATGAAAGGGACTGGTAATTCCAAAACTTTCCATCGATGCATTCGCATCCAAATGAAAACTCTTCGATCGTTCTCGAAGTGCCTCGAACCTCCGTTCACGACGCCGCGAGAAAGTTCTTCTATCGTTGATGGCGCCAGTACGAAGGTTGAGCCACCAGTGATAGCGGCGTTGAGCTTTTTCTCGACAGCTGCGTCGCGTCCGAAAGCGATCAGGACATTAGTGTCAGGCAGGTAAAGACTCATACCGCTTGTTACCTCACAACGTCGAAGCTATCGGCCAAAAGAGATTGTATGGCTGCATCGGTGAACATGATGGAAACAATCGTAGCACCATCGACCAAGCTGCTAGATTCTTGCACGGGCGACGCTTCTGGCGGCGGGAGCTTCCTGTTACCAATTGCAAAACGTGGCGATCGCAGAAGGAGTAGTGTATTGTGACATCAGACGAGTTATGTAATGGCGCAGCCTAATCTATTGTTCATCGACACTAACATCTGGCTCGACTTCTATCGCGCTAGAAACGAGACCGGACTCCAACTGCTGAGTCGAGTCGAAAAGATCGCAGACAAACTGATCATCACTTACCAGCTCGAAAGCGAGTTCAATAAGAATCGGCAAGCCGCAATCTACGAAGGCATGAAGCAGCTAAAGGAACCGTCGCAGATTCCAAGTCCCGGAATCTTCTCGGACGCAACAGCTACGCGGGTGATGGCTAAGAACCTAAAGGAAGCAGGCAAGCGTGCGAAGCGTCTTCACACGCGACTGATCCGGGCGTTAGAAGATCCAGCACAGCATGATCCGGTATATCAAGTTTGCCAGCGCTTCTTCCAGAAGGCTGACGATCTGACTCTAAAGCGTGACAACCCTGTCAGGCGATTCATCCGACGCGCTGCATACAGGAGACTCCTGCACGGTTGTCCGCCGGGGGAAAGAGGAGACACTTCTTACGGAGACGCATTCAATTGGGAGTGGATGGTCAACTGCGCTATCAAACAGGCAGCGGGTCTCGTTATTGTGTCTCGTGACTCGGACTATGGAATCACGATCGAGAACAAGTCCTATATAAACGACCACCTGCGTCACGAGTTTAGCGATAGGGTAAGTCGAAAGCGAAAGCTGCTTTTGTTCACGAGTTTGTCGGCAGCTCTGAAGGCCTTCGATGTCGCTGTATCGGAGAAGGAAGAACAAGTCGAGAAAGAACTCTTGGCGCGTCCGATCTACAGCTATGCCGATGCGACCGGTGTGAGCCTCTCGACTTCCGGTGAGCTCAGGATGACTGATGCGGCGCGCGCTTACTTAGCGACGGTTGACCCTAATAAGGCTTTCGAAACTGGCGTGCTCGAACTGCTCAAACATGCTGGGGGTGGAGCTTGAGAATTCTGGGCGAGGGTTGCAGATATCTAGCGTGACGAAGCGTGCGGATGTTGCGCCTGATGATAAGTAAGAGTCGTAACACTAACCCAGAACATGAAGCCGCCCAGAGCGACAGGTTTTGCGTTGCTCGAATGGTATGCTTCGTGCATGTGGCATCCATTTCCAGGTTTCAGCGGTGTCGCGCTTGCGTTGCTGAGCTTCGGCACAATCTTCCTGCTCTCTTACCGCGAGCACAAGCAGGGGCCGTTCGACCTCGACCCTAAAGGGAAGCCTGGTGGCTACGAGCCGTTCCTTGCTAAGTATCTGCGCGTGAGCGAATTCATCATAGGCTTGGCAACAGGCTCAATCGTGCTGCTTGTTGGTTCGTCAGCGCTGCATGGACAAAATGGTCATCTGCCGTGGTTCTACGCAACTCCGCTGCTGTTGCTCAGCGGCTGTGTATTCTACGGAGTTTGCTTCATGGTTTGGCAGGTCTACGACTACGAGATGTACCAGCACGGCACTCCTCACACGCGAGTGGGATATGCTCTCAGCGAAGCACTCGGCTTCAGTTCGTTGCTCTGCTTCGCGTCCGGATATATCTGGCTAATATTCGCGGTCACGCGCTGAACCGCCCCTGTAATCTAGTTCATGCATATCACAGCTTTAGCTGTATCGGCGGGGTTCGTTTGTGCATCGTGCGATGGCTTTCACGGCAATCCCAGCTTTTTCACCACCTCGACGAGCCGCTTCTGATTTCTTGGATGCGGCTTCACTTTCCCGGATCGCGCTTTGATAAGCATCCTGCGGGATAATCCAGTCTCCAAGAGTTTCCTCAACGGTATTTTCCGAAGCGCTGGCACAATCTTGGTCTGCCATTCATCCCGTCTCGGGTCGGGATATTCCGTGTAGACGCCCTGCTCTGAGTGGATCAACCCTGACTCCACCTCTTCCAGGCTATTGGATTCTTTCCCGATGTATTTGATTTGCTCTATTCGTACGTGGCGTCGTTGGAGCAGCCCGATTGTCTGCTTGTTGCAAGTATTTCCCTCCGCATCTGCACACTTCGCCTCCGGATGGTAGTCGTACTCAATCAAAGCGTCGCCGTAGGTCTTCACGCGAGCGGTGCGGCGGTCACCATGGTGTCCCGCTGTAGTGATTCGATATTCCTTGCCCGAATACCGGTCAATCCAATTTTTCTTGAGCCATTGTCGCGAATCTGTTTCATAGGGAGAGATCAGGTGAAAGCGTGCCGGATCAACTCCCAGAGGGTGGCCGAGCGGCCTGACGTGACATGTCAACAAGAAATTGAAGGGTTTGATTTGATCCGGGTACTGTTTCCCCTCATTGAGCTTCTTCAGTGGTTTCATAACGGCAGGACTGCTGACCGTGACTCGTCCGACCACTGGCAAGGACTCGATACCCAGAGCGGCTGTCGAAGAACCGAGGCCTCGGCGAATTATGTTCAGCCATGCTTGCGCGATCCATTCACGATCCTCACTGTCGGGATCGGTCGGATTTAAGAGATGGCCGAGGCCATGCTCAGACCATCGGTCTTCCTTGTTGTTTTCAACGCTGCTTAGCAGAACCGGATTATTGTGCTCATCTTTCAGAAACAGCGCATACCGCTTCGCTGAGATCGCCAGACAGTAGAGCCGCCGTTGCCTCATGGTTTCCGGATCGCGGTTGTCATCCTCGATTTTCAGAACAGAGCTAGGCACTGCATCACGGTTGTATGGATTGAGCGCGGAAAAGCGGTTTGAGATTGTTTCTACCTGTTTCCACGATAGTGCTCTAACAACGCCACGATTACCGCCAGCACATGGGATCATGCCTCCACGTTCGGTCGCGACAATTGCCATAGAATCGGTGTCTTCCATCGCGTACGTACCCCCCTGCTCAACCACGCATTGCTCTAGCAGAGCGAGCGTTAGGCGGGCCGCCCCGGTAATGAGGGAAGCGAGTGGCGAAAAGCAATATTCTCCGACCTCGTCGGGATGGGCAACGCGACACTTGAACGGTTCCGCATCGATGCCGTGGCAATCAACCTCAGTCTTGTGGTCGGACTCCCGGCGGTGCATCTCCGCATAGATCCCGTAGCTCGCGGCATTGGCGAGAACCTTGAGGAACTTGTCGAGTCGTTCTTTTTCTTTATCCGAGACGTCAGCACGCCTTGGCAAGCGTTTCCGTTCCTCGATGACTACCCTGAAAAAGTCTTGCTTCCCTGGATCAACATCAATTTGGCCACGCAGTTTCGTTGATTTGAGCCCACGGAGTTTTCCGCGCGGCTCAATGCGAAATGCGTCAACAATTTTCGGAATTCGACCGTTGTTGAGAAGCACGGCTGCGACCACGTCCGGCAGAGAAAACCATAACGCGTCATCAGGGCTCTCGTTACCGGCGTAGATATGGTTTATCGCTACTTGCCAGTCGTTGCTTTGGGAGCTGTATTTGCCGCGAGATGGCAGAATGTCGCCGTCTGGGATGATTCGAACGAAAACGGTCAACTTTTTCCAGGTTGCCGGATTGAACAAATCATCGACTGTCACCTGGCGAAGAAATATTTCAATTTCCATTTGGCAGTGCTCAATGATCCCGATTTCGTGAGCGGTGACGAAGCTCCAGAGATCCATGAGGCTGTTTACGGTGGGATACATCGAAAGAAAATCGGTGTAGACGACGGGCACGGGAACTTTCCGGATGTGGGCGCTCGTGCGGCCGCCGAAAAATGCCGATTGCGCATATCCGAGGTAGCGTTTGGGAAAGTCCGGCTGGCGTTCCAGAATCGGTGGAATCCCCATAGCCCGCAGGTATGCTTTGCCGATTGACGCTGGCGAATATGCCTTTGTGGCTTGCAGGTCTATCGGGTGCTTGTCGTACTCCTCGAGCAGCTTGACCGCCAGTTCAGATGTTGCCAGAACGTCGCGTCGGTTGTAGTCAATGTATTTGTTCGTGACGATGCCATGGTGTTTTACGATTTGTTTTCCGTGCTCCACTCCGAAATCGTTGCACGCCTGCTCCAGCGTGTAGCTTCTATCGGTGAGTGCGAACGCCAGCGTCCTCAAGTCCAGAAAGTGGCCGCGAAAGATGAACCCCTTTTCCGGTTCGCCGGTGGTAGAACCTTCCGGAATCAGGTCCATTTCGTCAGGAGTGCTTCGTCCGGTGAAGCCCTTCAGTGATCTCTTGCTATCGATGTGCTTGACGCAAATGCTAGGCCTGAACGGATGCCTGCGTTCGCTGCCATCTTTGCGATAGGACCACAAGTCTAGCGAGAAGCCGCCAGCAAACCGCCGCCGTGCATTCGTGAAATCGCAGGCAACTCGCGAAATGTCGAAGGGAAAGTTGAACGCGATCAGCAGGCAGCGTCCTTTGTAGGCGGCGCGGAATAGTTTTTCTACGAACTGGTGGCGGGTTAGTAAGGATAATTCATGAGCACCCTCACTAGCGACAATCGTACTGGGCGAGACAACATACTGTTCTAGAATTCGCCGGTCCTTGGCAGGGATAGTGGGACTGTAGAACAGATTTTCCTTAAGCACCTCCCCAGCGACAACTAACCGGTAGCTTCCAAATGTGAGCCGCTGAGTTTGATCTGTTCGCGTCTCGGTATCGAACACAAACATTGCGTCCGGGAGCTTCCACTTTCGCCCCGACTTTTTGAAGTCTGGCTTGTCATCCTTCAGATCCGGATAGACGCGAACGGCAAAGACCAAAGACGTGGGTTCACGATGGTGCATTCCAAGGCTCACAGTAACTCACTATTGTGCACCGGTTGTCACCGAGAGACGCATAATCTGGGTTCTCAGCCTCGAACTAGAGCTTCGGTGCGAACCGCGCCAGTGCAGTGCCAAGCCACCATTGTGGACCTAATAGGTCCGCCAGAATTTCATCGGCTGCTTCGAGCATCTGGACCACCCAGGCAAGTCCCTTCTCGATCAGGTAGTGAATGTAGTCAATAAACCCACGGACAACTCCAGCAGCGGCCAAGAATGGACTCCCTTCCGGATTTTCAAGCGTCTTCTTCGGCCAGTGATACTGGGCGACGTTCAGCTCCGCTCGGTGATCGTTTACCGGAGCGGGTGCCGTTACTGGGCTATTAGCCTCTGCAAAAACATGATGATTATCCGTGGTACTTTTTCCTTCCGTAGTTCGTTTGCAGCGATGACAGATGGTCGGCTTGCTGTTTCGAATTAGAGCCTCCGGTCGCGCTTCCCCGCACGCACACTTGGCGTTCACGCCGACGCGTCGTGCGGCAGTGGCTTTCCGCACCCAGGCGGCTTCAGAATCACGTAGCGGTGATTTGTTCGTCATTAGGCCACCTTCGCATAGAGCGATTCGAACGACAGGACACCGGCGGAACCCAGACGGTCCAGTTCACCCAGCTTGGTCAGCAAGCGGATTCGCTTTCCGTTGGCGTCGATGATGTGCTTTCCCCGGAATTCCCGGAGTGCGGAGGCGTCGCCGGTATCGAGATAACGGTTGACGGCAGTCCAGTATTTCCCGAGCACGGTTGCCTGGCGGGAGTCCCGCGTTCCGATTTCGCGCAGTCCTTTACGTGACGGAATGACGAGAACTCGTAAGAGATGGTCATGGGCTTTGGCTGCCCAGCGTCCGTTCCCCAGTTTTCGCAATGCCGGACGCGCCAGCCGCGATAACTTGGGCGGGTCCAGATCAAACTTGCGCGAGGCTTGACGGCGCGAAGCACCTGCTCTCATTTCCGTTATCGCCTGGCCGACGTTTTTCCAGAGATCCTGATCCGTCTCGGACATCGCGAAAAACTCTTCGATGGATTGTGGTTCGACAAAACTCTTCTTGTTCGATCGGTGGGAACTTCTCCGCTTCTGTATTTTGTGTGGACCCTGTTTGCTTCTCATTTTCTGCACCTTTTCCTCCGGTGGCAACGGCGGTTTGTTCCGTTCCACCGCCATGATTCACGCGCTGAGTCGTAATATACGCATAAATGCGACGACCGGTCAAACGCGGGTATATTATGTAACTAATTGCAGCAAAATATATTACCGGCCTGTGTCCCATCCTTTTCGCATAATTTAGCTTCTAAATGCGACAAGTTAACGTATAATTAAGAGTGAATGGCGGGAATCCATCGCACAAATGACAAAGCACAGAAATAACGTCGAAACTCCGAGCTCCGGGTCAGAACGAGGGCGCGGTCGCCCTCCAAAAATACTTGCCTCGGAGGTCCACGGGAGAGCGGAACACTGGCGTGGCATTCTGGAGCAGACTTGGGATCGATTGTGGCCGCTCCTGTCAAATGCGCATAGCGAGGCAGAAGTGACAAAGGCGGTTCAGGACGGTGCCTCTCCGTACGATCGGTACTTTGTCCCGGGTCTATCGGCGCTGACACTTCAAGTCTTGCGAGAATCCACATTGCCCAAAAGACCCAAGCCACTGCAACGCTACTTGGCGGATTCACTGGCGGGCGTGGGTGTGGTGACTCCACGTCGTTCCCGCGACATCTGCGCCCAGGAAAGAGCGAAGCGAGAGAGTGCTCATCATATTCTTCGATATGAGTATTACGTCGAGTGTTCCTGCGGCTACAAGGGTCATTCGCGAGATCATGCCTGCCCGAAGTGTGGCACGAAAATTCAATTCGAATTTGAGTCGGTCTTTATGTCCTGATTACTTGTACAGCGGGACGCGGTGATGTTGCGAGCACCAACGCGCCCCTGACCACCAAGGAGTCACGCTCCATGGCAGTTACGCAAACGCTAGCTCAATTCCTGCAATCCCACAATTCCCTGAAACCTCGCCACGGCGTCGTGACGCTTTTCGGTTACGGCGTTCAGGTCCGCGTGGATCGAGGGCATCTCCTTTTGGAGGATGGCATTGGCGCTGATCGCCATTACGCCCGCCTCTCGCGTGTGGAGCGTGGTCTTCGCCGCTTGGTCGTGATCAGCTCGGACGGCATGGTTTCGCTCGCCGCTTTGCGCTGGCTGGCCGATCGGGACGCCGCCTTCGTCATGCTCGAACGCGACGGCTCGGTCATCGCTGTCACCGGGCCGGTTCGCCCTTCGGATGCCAAGCTCCGTCGCGCGCAAGCCCTCGCTCATTCTTCCGGGGCAGCGTTGAGAATCACCCGCGAACTCATTAGTCAAAAGCTCACGGGTCAGGAGCAGGTTGCGCGACATAAGCTCCTGGACTCATTTACTGCGGACACGATAGCTCAATTCAGGGCCGAGATTCCCAAAGCTGACACCATCGGAGCGGTCCGGCTGATCGAGGCACAGGCCGCGCTGCCGTACTGGTCCGCGTGGCGCACTTTGCCGATTAGTTTCCCGAAGAATGATCTTCGACGAGTACCCGATCACTGGCTTAGCTTCGGCGCTCGCATCTCGCCGCTGACGGGATCGCCTCGACTCGCTGCCAATCCCCCGAATGCAATCCTGAACTACCTTTATGCTCTGCTGGAATCCGAAGCTCGGCTTGCTGCTGCAGCGTTGGGGCTTGATCCAGGACTCGGTGTCTTGCACGTGGACGCGCAGCCCCGCGACAGTCTGGCGCTTGACCTTATGGAGCCAATCCGAGCCCAAGTGGACGCGTATGTTCTTGACTCAATTATGCGGCAGCCGCTAAGACGCGAATGGTTCTTCGAGCAGCGTGACGGCAATTGCCGACTCATGGGACCATTCGCAGCGCGGTTGTCAGAAACAGCACCAACTTGGGGCCGGGCTGTTGCTCCGATTGCGGAGTCGGTTGCGCAAGCCTTTCAGAATACTCCTGAACGAGCAGCGAGGAACGTGGACTTTGTTCCGACACGGCTTACTCAACGTCGCAGGAGTGAAGGCAGGGGGAACAAGTTCGTGGCGCGTGCTAATCACGTTCCGCGAATGGAGAAAGTGTGTGAAGTTTGCGGCGCGGAAGGCGTGAACAATCGCTACTGCCGATCATGTGCGATCGAAGTCTCCAGGGAAACCATGGCTCAAGTTGCGCTGATCGGCCATGCAAAACCGAAGACGCTGCGAACTAAAGCGCGCATTTCCAAAGCCCTGAGCGACCATGCTGTCGCGAATTCGTGGTGGTCGCCATCCAGTTTACCCACCTGGCTAAACGAGGAATGCTATGTTCGGCAGATTCAGCCGCGACTCGGTACGGTGAAGGTCAGGGAAATAGCGCAAGCTCTCCAGATTTCGAAGCCCTATGCTGCTCTCATCCGCGCGGGCAGACGTCGCCCGCATCCGAGGCACTGGCAGGCCCTGGCGGAACTTGTGGGCCTATCGCC
>Ga0074044_10002795_pt1 | contig 15157 bp, 8 predicted proteins | sample BogForMeECP23OM1_FD_94443 | JGI IMG/M metagenome (GOLD analysis project Ga0074044, IMG submission 94443) | Bog forest soil microbial communities from Calvert Island, British Columbia, Canada - Bog Forest MetaG ECP23OM1 | ecosystem: Environmental > Terrestrial > Soil > Wetlands ... | reverse complement strand
GACCGCGCGCATCCCTATCGCTTCATGTCGCACAACGGCGAGATCAACACGCTGCGCGGCAATATCAACTGGATGCACGCGCGCGAGAAGCTTTTCTCTTCGCCGCTGTTCGGCAACGACATCAAAAAGCTGTTGCCGATCGTCGAGCCCAACGGCAGCGATTCCGCAACTTTCGACAACTGTCTCGAGTTGCTGGTTCGCACCGGTCGTTCGCTGCCGCACGCCGTCATGATGATGATTCCGGAAGCGTGGCAGAACGACGCGCAGATGAGCGACGGCAAGCGCGCCTTCTACCATTTTCATTCATGCATGATGGAGCCGTGGGACGGCCCCGCGTCGATCGCGTTTACCGACGGCATCAGGATCGGCGCGGTGCTCGATCGCAACGGCCTTCGTCCATCGCGCTACACCGTGACCAGGGACGGACTGGTCGTGATGGCGTCCGAGACCGGCGTCCTCGACATCGCGCCGGCGAACGTCGCGCTCAAGGGGCGGCTGCAGCCGGGCAAAATGTTTCTCGTCGATACCGCGCTCGGCAGAATCGTGCACGACGAAGAGATCAAGCAGTCGATGGCGGCGCGCCAGCCCTATCGCACCTGGCTCGACAACACCCTCGTCGCCCTCGAGTCGCTCCCCGAGGCGAGCGGGGCGCCCGCGGTTGACTGCTTCGAGGACGGCCAGTTGCTCAAGCAGCAGCAGTCGTTCGGCTATACGATCGAGGATCTCAAAATGATCCTCGCGCCGATGGCTACCAACGGGCAGGAGCCGGTCGGCTCGATGGGCACCGATACTCCGCTCGCCGTGCTCTCGAACAAACCTCAGTTGCTCTACAACTACTTCAAGCAACTGTTCGCGCAGGTGACCAATCCGCCGATCGATCCGATTCGCGAAGAACTCGTGACCTCGACCGAAACGACGATCGGCGCCGAGGACAATCTGTTCGAGGAATCGCCGCGTCATTGCCGCCAGCTGCAACTCAAGCGGCCGATTCTCACCAACGAAGAACTCGAAAAGATCAAACGGCTGGACGTCGAAGGTCTGCGCACGATCACGCTTTCGACGCTGTACCGCGTTGACGACGGTGAAGCCGGGCTTCGCGCCGCGCTCGACGCGCTTTGCCGCGGCGCCTCCGACGCGATCGAGTCCGGCTACACAATAATCGTGCTTTCGGATCGCGGCGTGAACGCGGACCACGCCGCCATCCCGGCGCTGCTCGCGACCGGAGCCGTGCATCATCATCTGATTCGCGAGGGGACGCGCACGCGGGCCGGCCTCGTGGTCGAGTCGGGAGAGCCGCGCGAAGCGATGCATTTCTGCCTGCTGGTTGGCTACGGCGCGGGCGCCGTCAATCCGTATCTGGCGTACGCGACGATGGCCGGGATGGTTCGCGACGGTCAGCTCCGCGACATCGATGAAGACGCCGCCGTCCACAACTTCATCAAGGCTGTGAGCAAGAGCATCACGAAAGTAGCGTCCAAGATGGGCATCTCGACGACGCAGAGCTACCGCGGGGCGCAGATCTTCGAGGCGATCGGATTGTCGAAGGACGTGATCGACAAGTACTTCACCTGGACGCCGTCGCGAGTGGCCGGCGTCGGCCTCGACGCGATCGCGCGCGAGACCGCTGCGCGGCACAGCTATGCGTTCAAGGTGGCCGCGAACCTTGACGGCGACCTCGACGTCGGCGGCCAGTATCAGTGGCGCCGCGCCGGCGAGTTCCACATGTACAACCCGAACACGATCGCCCGCCTGCAACATTCCGTGCGCTCGGGAAATTTCCGGCTGTTCAAGGAATACACGAAGTCGATTGACGGCCAGAGTCGTTCGCTCGCGACGCTGCGCTCGCTGCTCAAGTCCAATTCCAGCCGGCCGCCAGTGCCGCTCGACGAAGTCGAGCCGGCCACCGCGATCGTCAAACGCTTCAAAACCGGCGCGATGTCGTTCGGCTCGATCAGCAAGGAGGCGCACGAAAACCTCGCTATCGCCATGAACCGGATCGGCGGCAAGAGTAACACCGGCGAGGGCGGCGAGGATCCCGCGCGCTTCGTGCGCGATGCCAACGGCGATTGGCGCCGCAGCGCGATCAAGCAGGTGGCCTCGGCGCGCTTCGGCGTCACCAGTCATTACCTGGTCAACGCCGACGAACTTCAGATCAAAATGGCGCAGGGCGCCAAGCCCGGCGAGGGCGGCCAGCTTCCCGGTCACAAGGTTGACGATTTCATCGCGAAGATTCGCTACTCGACGCCCGGAGTCGGGTTGATCTCTCCGCCGCCGCATCACGATATCTATTCGATCGAAGATCTCGCGCAGCTCATCCACGATCTCAAAAACGCGAACAATCGCGCGCGCATCAGCGTCAAGCTGGTCGCCGAGGTCGGCGTCGGCACCATCGCCGCCGGAGTCGCAAAGGCCAAAGCCGACGTCGTGCTGATCAGCGGCTACGACGGCGGCACCGGCGCGTCCCCCCTGCAATCGATCAAGCACGCCGGAATTCCGTGGGAACTCGGACTCGCCGAGACCCAGCAAACCCTGGTGATGAACGGTCTGCGGGGACGCATTCACGTCGAGACCGACGGCCAGCTCAAGACCGGCCGCGACGTCGCCATCGCTGCGCTCCTGGGCGCCGAGGAATTCGGTTTCGCCAGCGCCGCGCTGGTCGCCTCCGGATGCATCATGATGCGCGTCTGCCACCTCAACACCTGCCCGGTCGGCATCGCGACGCAGGATCCGGTGCTGCGCGAAAAGTTCGCGGGTAAACCCGAGCACGTCGTGAACTTCATGATGTTCATAGCCGACGAATTGCGCGAATACATGGCGCAGTTGGGCTTCCGCACCGTTGCCGAAATGGTCGGCCACGTCGAATGCCTGGACGCCAACGACGCGATCACTCATTGGAAGGCGCGCAACGTCGATCTGGCCAATATTCTTCGTCGTCCCGATGTTCCGCCCGAGGAACCGCTGCATTGTATCGAACCGCAGGATCACGGCCTCGACAAGGCGCTCGACAATCGGATCATCGAGCTCGCCAGGGATGCACTCGAGCATCGCGCGCCCGTCGAAATTCGTCTTCCCATCCGCAATGTGAACCGCACCGTCAGCACGATGCTGTCGGCAGAGGTGTCGCGGCGCTTCGGCGCGGAGGGACTGCCGCCCTACACGGTGCAGATTCATCTCAAGGGTTCGGCCGGCCAGAGCTTTGGCGCGTGGCTTGCGCCGGGAATCGCGCTCTACCTCGAAGGCGATGCGAACGACTACTGCGCCAAGGGACTGTCGGGCGGATTTATCTCGGTACGTCCGCCAAAAGAAGCGACCTTCAAGGCCGAGGACAACATCATTATCGGCAACGTCGCGCTCTATGGCGCGACCGGCGGCGAGGCATTCTTCCGCGGCGTAGCCGGCGAGCGATTCGCGGTGCGTAACAGCGGCGCGCACGCCGTCGTCGAGGGCGTCGGCGACCATGGATGCGAGTACATGACGCGCGGCCTGGTCGTGGTTCTCGGCAAGACCGGGCGCAACTTCGCGGCCGGCATGAGCGGCGGCGTGGCCTACGTGCTCGACGAAGACGGCTCGTTCGCCTCGCGCTGCAACACCGGAATGGTCGAGTTGGGTCCGGTGGCCTTCCAGGACGAATTAAAGCAGTTGCACGCGCTGATCGTGCGGCATTTGCAGTACACGCAGAGCGCCGTCGCCCAGCGAATCCTCGACCAATGGGACGACTACGCAAAGAAGTTTGTCAAAGTATTGCCGACTGAGTATCGGATGGTGCTCGAACGGCAGCATCTGAACATGGATTCCGATCTCGCGCGGCTGGCCGCAGTTTAGCGAGTGAGTAATCGACTGACTAATCGGAATTTGACCTGACCGGGGAAACATCGCTTCGATGGGCAAGATCACGGGCTTCATGGAGATCAAGCGCGAGACTCCTGTGCGGCGTCCGGTGGGCGAACGCCTGAAGGACTGGCGCGAATTCGACCTCAAGATGCCCGAAGACAAGCTGCGCGCGCAGGGCGCCCGCTGCATGGATTGCGGAATCCCCTTCTGCCACAAGGGTTGCCCGCTGGGGAACATCATCCCCGACTGGAACGATCTCATCTACCGGGGCAGGTGGCGCGAAGCGATCGACCGCCTCCATGCGACCAACAACTTTCCGGAGTTCACCGGCAGAATCTGCCCCGCGCCGTGCGAAGAAGCCTGCGTGCTCAACATCAACAACGATCCTGTCACCATCAAGCTGATCGAGAAGAACATTATCGATCACGCCTGGGCGGAAAAGTGGATCGAACCCCTTCCACCTGCGCGGAAATCAGGGAAGCGCGTCGCGGTCGTCGGCTCGGGACCGTCAGGGCTGGCGTGCGCCCAGCAACTCACGCGCGCGGGACATTCAGTGACCCTCTACGAGCGGTCGGACCGCGTGGGCGGATTGCTCACCTACGGCATCCCGGACTTCAAGCTGGAAAAGTGGATCGTCAACCGGCGCGTCGAGCAGATGAAGGCCGAGGGTCTGGAGATTGTCACCGACTGCCGCGTCGGTTTCGACATTCATGCGGACGAGATGCGCTCGAAGTACGACGCGATCGTGCTCACCATGGGCGCGACCAAGCCGCGCGATCTGCCGATCCCGGGCCGGGAGCTCAAGGGAATCCACTTCGCCATGGAATTCCTGCCGCAACAGAACAAGCGTAACTTCGGCGACCCGCTCGATCCGGCGGCCGAGATCACCGCGAACGGGAAACGCGTCGTCATTCTCGGCGGCGGCGATACAGGTTCCGATTGCCTGGGCACCTCGAATCGCCAGGGCGCGATCGTCGTGCATCAGTTCGAGTTGCTTCCGATGCCGCCGGAAAAGCGCACCGACGAAATGCCGTGGCCCGACTGGCCGATGATCATGCGCACCTCAAGCTCGCACGAAGAGGGTGTGCAGCGCGACTGGAGCGTGAACACCAGCAGGTTCTCGGGCGAAAACGGCGCGGTGAAAAAGCTCCACGGCGTGCGGCTCAACTGGAAGCATGACAACGGACGGATGGTAATGGAGCAAATTCCGGGCACCGATTTCGAGATCGAGTGCGACCTCGTACTGCTTGCGCTCGGATTTCTCGGCCCCGAGCCCGAGGGCATAATCTCGCAGCTCGGTCTCAAGCTCGACCCGCGCAGCAACGTGCAGTGCGAGAACTATATGTCGAGCGTGCCGGGAGTCTTCGCCGCAGGAGACACACGTCGCGGGCAATCGCTGGTGGTGTGGGCAATATGGGAGGGGCGCGAAGCCGCGCGCGCGGTCGATGCCTACCTGATGGGCGAGACCTTTCTGCCCTCGAGTCCTGAAATCTGATCGCTGCGTGTCGGTGAGAGGTGGGCAACGATGATTCGCCTGTATGACTATATGCCATCAGGCAACGGCTATAAGGTTCGCCTGCTACTGACGCAGCTTGGAGTTTCATTCGAGCGGATCGAACTCAACATCATCAAGGGCGAGACCCGCACGCCGGAATTTCTCTGCAAGTTTCCTAACGGGCGAATTCCCGCGGTCGAATTAGACGACGATAAACTCCTGTTCGAGTCGAACGCGATCATCTTGTACTTTGCGGAGGGCACGCCGTTCTGCCCCACCGATCGCTTTCAACACGCGCAGGTTCTTCAGTGGCTCTTTTTCGAGCAGTACAGCCACGAACCGTATATCGCGAGCGTTCGCTACCTGGTGACTCACCCCGATTTACCGGATCCTCGTCGCGCTATTCTTGAAACGATGATGCGGCCGCGCGGATACGACGCGCTCGGCGTGATGGAAAGGCATCTGAAATCGCGCGAATGGTTCGTCGGTGAGCGCTACTCGGTCGCCGATATCGCGCTCTATGCCTACACGCATGTCGCGCAGGAGGGAGGTTTCGATCTGGCTGGCTATCCCGCGATTCGCGCGTGGCTCGAGCGTGTGAAATCGCAGCCCCAGCACGTCCCGATCACCCAGAGTTGAGCCGGCTGCAAAGCTCAGCGGCGAAGGCCCATCGCGTCGAGCTTGAGAATTACCCACCCAATTCGATCCTCGCCCCAGAACGGTTCGCCATCGACGATGAAGGTCGGCACGCCGAAGACCTTGTCGCGATCGGCTTCGGCGAAACACGCGTCCAGGTCGGCGCGCGCGTCGCTGTCTGCGTAGCGCAGAAATTCAGCGGAATCGAGGCCGACCTCAGCGACGATTGCTGAAATCGCATCGCGGCTTTCCACATCGAGTTCCTGTTTCCAGAATCGGTCGAACACGCGATTCGTGTACGGGCGGAACCGTTGATTCCTTGCGGCGTAGAGACCGCCATAGAACGCAAGTCGCGCGCTGAAAATCTTTTTCGGCGGGTAGATGACGAGTCCGCGCTCCTTCGCGATTCGGCGCGCGTCGATATACAGATACCGCACTTTGCGCCGGTCGGCGTCCGCTCGGTCAAGCGGACCGTAAACCTTGCGGATGTTCACGCCGTACGGCATGAACCGCACGCGCACGCTGTGAGACAGCTCGAGATCGTAGGCGGGCTGCATCGCGAGGTAGGAGTACGGACTCGTGTATGCGAAGTAAAGCTTGATTTCGTGAAGGGTCACCGGGACGCCATCGCAAGGAAGTCCGCCAGGTGGACCACCTTGATGGTCGAAGCGCGACGGCGAAGTTCGGCGGCGATCTGAAACTCGCATCCGGGATTCGCCAGCACGACGTAATCCGCGCCGGTCGCAGCGATATTGTCTGCTTTGCGCCGGGCCAACTCGCGCGACATTGCGGGCTCGGTCAGATTGTAGGATCCCGCCGAGCCGCAGCAGAGATCGGACTCCGTCATCTCGACCATCGTCACGCCCGCAATGGAAGCCAGCAATCTGCGCGGCGCTTCGCTCACTCCGAGTCCGTGCACCAGGTGACAAGCGTCGTGATACGTGACGCGGCATCGGAATTCGCGCTTCGGACTGGCGGGCGCGGCGAGCAGCAATGAACTCAAGTCGCCGACTTTCGAAGAAACCGTGCGCGCGTCTTCGGCGAATTTCGGTTCATCTCTCAGCAAGTCACCGTATTCGGCGATTGCCGCCGAGCATCCCGACGCGGCCGACACGATTGCATCGGCGCCGCTGTTCTTCAGCGCCCGAACGTTCGCACGGGCAAAATCGCGGGCGCGCGCGGCGTTACCCGAATGCAGATCGAGTGCGCCACAGCATGACGTCTGATCGAGTTGAACGACGCGATACCCGGCGGCGGCGAGCAGACGCTCACTGTTCAGATTTTCCGAATTCGCAAGTACCTGCGCGACGCATCCATGGTGCACGACGACCGACGGCGCGTCCGCGCGCGGCGCGATGGTTGCATTGCCGGCGAGCGGGCGCAAGCCGGGTTCAGGCGGTGGAAGAAGATCGAGCCAATCGCGAATCATGCGCGGCGAGACCGCTCTGAGAGCGGATCTCAGGCCGAGGCGATCGACGAGCTTCAGCGGCGCAACCAGCATCCGGAGACGATGCGGGTATGGGAAAATCGCGTTGACGGCGCCGCGCTTGAATCGATCCATGAAGCCGCGGCGATGATGGCGCTCGACGAACGAACGCGCACCCTCAATCAAACGGCCGTAGTGAACGCCGGATGGGCAAGCCGTCTCGCAACCGCGGCATCCGAGGCACAGATCGAGATGGCGCACCGCGTCGTCGTCAAGCTGGATGCGGCCTTCGGCGAGCGACTTCATTAAGTAGATTCGGCCGCGCGGCGAGTCCATCTCGCATCGGGTTACAATGTAGGTGGGACAAGCCTCGGCGCAGAGCCCGCAATGAACGCAGTCGAACAGCAGGTCGTAGTCGCAAACGTCGCGAACCGGATTCGACGAAGTGATGCGTTGCTCGGCCATCAGATTCCTCCGACGAAGCATCCGGGGTTGAAGATCCCGGCCGGATCGAAGGCCGCTTTGAGCCGGCGCATTAGAGCCAGCGCGCCATCGTTGGGGGTGTCGAAGAATTCCAGAGAATCACGAATGGCAGGCGCGGCGGCGATCAGTCGAAGAGTACCGCGCGCTGAGTGTGCAACCTCCCGCCATCGCTCGGCGGTTTTGGGCGCGGCTTCGGCTGATTGTTCTTCGGCCGGGACTATCTGCGCGACACCGGAGCCGGCGTGGGCGCGAAATTCGATGTCATTGCCGCAAGTCTCGAGCGCCAGTGGGAGTTGCGCGGGCGGGACCGCGATTTGTGCTGCTAGCGGCGCTGAATGAAAATCGATGTCACGCAGCAGCCTGTAGCTCCTGAGAGCGCCGTCGCCATCGAGAATTTCGCCGCGCGCTCCGACCAGATCGCGGATTCTCCCGGCCAGGTATCCAATTTCGAGTGGGCTTCCGGAGAAACCAGCGAAAAGAAGGAATTGACCGGCAGGATCGAAACGTGTTCCGAGGGCTGGACTGAGTATATCGAGATTACTCAGTGGCAGTGCGTTATTGAGTATGCAAGCGGCGGCGAATGCGTCTGCCGCGCGCGGATAAGGAACCACCGCGAGGCAGTAGTCAGTTGGAATGGGGCGCACCTTGAACGTCGCCTCAGTTACTATTCCTAGTGTACCGAATGATCCACCCATCAGTTTCATCAGATCATATCCGGCGACATTTTTTACCACGCGGCCGCCGCCGTGAACGACGTTGCCGCCGTGACCGACGAAGCGAACTCCGATCAGCAGGTCGCGCGAAGTGCCCTCGGATAGGCGAAGCGGCCCGGAGTGCGCGGCGCCGATCAACGAGCCGAGTGCTGTCAATTCGGGGTTGCATGGATCGACGGGGAGCCGCTGGCGGGCATCTGCCATCGCAGCATTCAACTTGCCGACGGTGATTCCAGACTCCGCGACGACTGTCATGTCGTCGGGTTCGTAGGCGACGACTCGTGCGAGTCGCGCCATCGAGATGCCGAGTGCAACCGGCGTGCGCCGAATGCCCGCGAGCGAGCGCGCCGCGCCGATGGGCGCCACCGCGATTCGGTCCGCCTCGCACATGCGCACTATCTCGCAGATTTCCTCGACCGAAGCCGGCTCGACGATCGTATTTGCGGCGCGCGCCTCAGAATCGATTGGCGCGCGAACGCGGCCCGAGCCAACGATTGAGCTGATCCGGTTCGCAAGATTTGAGGATGTAGTGGCAGCCACAATACCCGTAGCGCTGCGAGCTCTAGATCGGCACCTGGCGGCGCGGCGCGGCTACCTCGACGCATGCGCCGGGCTGCGGAATCACTTTGCCGGGATTCGATCGCTCCATTGGGTCGAACACGTGGCGCAACTCGGTCATAACCCGCAGATCGTCGGGCGAGAACATCAGCGGCATCTCGCCGATTTTCTCGACGCCGATGCCATGCTCGCCGGTGAGGCTGCCGCCCATCTCGATGCAGGCCTTGAGGATTTCGCGCCCCGCGTCGATTGCGCGGCGGACCTGATCGGGTTCGCGCTCATCGTAGAGAACGATGGGATGCAGATTTCCGTCGCCGGCATGAAATACATTGCCGATGCGCAAGTCGTAGCGGCGGCTGATGTCGCCGATCACGCGGAGAATTCGCGGCAGGCAAGTTCGCGGAACGACGCCGTCCTGAGTCGCGTAGTTCGGCGCGAGGCGGCCGACCGCTCCGAAAGCGCGTTTGCGCGCTTTCCACAACAGCGCGCGCTCCGCTTCGTCGCGCGCGAGCCTGACGCTCGACGCTCCGGCCAGGGTCGCAGTTTTCGCGACCTCATCGGCATAAGCCGTCAGCCCAGCCTCAAAACCTTCAAGCTCGATGATGAGCACCGCGCCCGCCTCGACCGGCAGGCCGACATGGAAGGCCTCTTCGACGGCGCGAATGATGAGCTGGTCCATCATTTCGAGGGCGGCCGGAACGATTCCCGACGCGATTATCATCGTCACGGCGCGCGTCGCGGTGTCCGCATCCGGAAACGTGGCAAGCAGCGTGCGATGATTTTCGGGCTCGCGCATCAGCTTGAGCGTTGCGCGCGTGACGATTCCCGTCGTGCCCTCCGCGCCCACGACAGCGCCGACCAAATCGTAGCCGCATCGCTCTTCGGTGGGTCCACCGAGCTCGACGGCTTCGCCATCGGGAAGCACGAGCTCGAGCGCAAGCACGTGATTGGTGGTCACTCCGTACTTCAAAGTATGCGGACCGCCGGAATTCTCGGCGATGTTGCCGCCGATCGTGCATGCTACCTGCGAGGATGGATCGGGCGCGTAGAAATATCCTTTCGACTTGACGGCGTTGGTGACGTGCAGGTTGACGACGCCGCTTTCAGCCACCACGCGCCGATTGTCGATATCAATTTCGACGATACGGTTCATCTTCGAAGTGCAGATCATCGCCGGCGCGTTCAACGGCAGGCATCCGCCGGAAAGGCCGGTGCCCGCGCCGCGCGGAACGAAAGCAATGCCGCGGCGATGGAGCGCAGCGAGGATGGCGCTCACCTGCGTAGTTGTGCGCGGAAGCAGCAGCACTTCAGGGACGCTTTTTTCGACGGTCCATCCGTCGCACTCGTAAACCTTCAACTCAGTGGTGCGCGAAACGATCCCGCCGGGCCCAAGAATTCCGCGAAGCTCATCGAGAAGTTGGCGATCGATGGTGCTCATTGGAGTTGCGATGGCGTTCAATCCCCGCAGCACTCTACCACGACCGCGCAGAAGGCGCGCGAGTGGCGCTTTTGCGGTTTATCCCTGGCGGTCATAATAGCAAGGTTCGATTTCAGCCCGGAATCTTGGAAGGAGAAACACAGGTGGCCGATTCATTTCCGGAACTCAGGCCTGCGGCGCGGATTCTGCTCGGTCCGGGACCATCCAATGTTAATCCGCGCGTGATGAAAGCGATGGCGTCGCCGGTGGTTGGGCATCTCGATCCGGATTTCCTGAAGGTGATGGAAAATATCAAGCGGCTGCTGCGCATCGTGTTCCGCACCGGGAACGAGATCACGTTTCCCGTCTCGGGGACCGGTTCCGCGGGGATGGAAACCGTGATGGCGAATCTGATCGAAGACGGCGACGAGGTCGTGGTCGGCGTCAACGGCGCGTTCGGCGCGCGGCTGGCGGAAGTCGCGTCGCGACTCGGCGCAAAGGTTCACAAGGTCGAGGCGGATTGGGGAACGATCGTCGAGCCAGCGCAAATCGCGGCGGCGTTGAAGGCGGCGAAGAGTCCGAAACTGGTCGCAGTCGTTCATGCCGAGACCTCGACCGGGATACATCAGCCGATCGAGGAAATAGCCGAGCTGGCGCATCGACACGGCGCGATGCTCGCGATCGATGCGGTGACCTCGCTCGCGTGCGTGCCGGTCGAGATTGACAAGTGGAGCATCGACGCCTGCTACAGCTGCACGCAGAAGGGCCTCGGCGCGCCGCCCGGTCTGTCGCCGGTGACCTTCAGCGAGCGCGCGATGGAGTCGGTGCGAAAGCGCAAAACGAAGTGCCGCTCATGGTACTTCGACGTTGCGTTGATCGAGCAGTACTGGGGGCCTGACAGGCTGTACCATCATACGGCCCCGATCACGATGAACTATGCGCTCTACGAGGCGCTGCGGATCGTCGTCGAGGAGGGGCTCGAAGCGCGATGGCGGCGGCATCGCATCAACGCAGCCGCGTTCCAGGCTGGAGTGCGGGCGATGGGTCTGCAGCTCGCGGCGCAGGAAGGATACAGGTTGCCGCAGCTCACGACGATTGCGGTGCCGGCGGGGATCGACGATGTGAAGGTGCGAGCAGAATTGCTCCGGCTGTTCAACATCGAAATCGCGGCCGGGCTGGGGCCGCTCAAAGGCAAAATCTGGCGCGTCGGCCTGATGGGTGAAGGTTCACGGCGCGAAAATGTAATGCTGGCGCTGAACGCGCTCGAGGAAATCCTGGGCTCGATGGGCTTCGAGATCGCGCGCGGCCGGGCGCTGACCGCGGCTGACGATGCCTACAGTGCGGAGGGGACGGGCGCGGGCGAGCCGCCCGCGGGCGATTAGAGGCGCAGCCGCGGGCCGAGAAACATCATGAAGATGTATGACTACACACTTGCACCGAGCCCGCGGCGAGTGAGAATCTTCCTCGCGGAGAAGGGGATCAACGTCGAGCTCGTGCAAGTCGATTTGATGCGCAACGCCAATCGCACGCCCCAATTCTACAAAATGAACCCGCTCGGCTCGCTCCCGATTCTCGAGCTCGACGACGGCAGTTGTCTGTCGGAGAGCGTCGCGATTTGCCGTTACTTCGAGGAAATGCAGCCCGAGCCGCCGCTGTTCGGCACGGGCGCGCGCGACAAGGCCTTGGTCGAGATGTGGAATCGGAGAATCGAAATCGAGATCTTCGCGCCGGTCGGTCACGTGTGGTCGCATCTGAGCGAGGTCGCGAAGGGACGCGGGCGGCGGATACCGGAGTTCGGCCGGATTCAGAAGCGGGCGGCGATCGAGCGAATCGCATGGCTCGATACCGAGCTTAACAATCGCGGGTTCATCGCAGGCGACAAATACTCAATCGCCGATATCACGACGCTATGCATGATCGACTTCGCGCGAACAGTAGATATCCGGATTCAGCCGGAGCAGACGAACCTGGCGCGATGGTATAGCAGCGTATCTTCGCGGCCCGGCGCGAAGGCATAATCAGTGACTACCAGAATATAGTCACTGCGTTAGCAATTCCATTAACTACTCTTCCGAATCCTCTGCGTCGCCGCTGCCGTTGGATCCGTTGCCGCTGGCTTCGTCCTCATCGCGCTCCGCCATCCCGGCGACCGCACGTACCCGTTCCTCGCCCTCGAGGCGGACCAAGTGCACACCCTGCGCGTTGCGGCCGGTGATTCGCACTCCCTTGACCGCCAATCGAATCACTTTGCCGCCGTCGGTTATCAGCATCACCTGGTCGTCGATCCCGACCTGCCGGACGCTGATCACTTTGCCGGTCTTCTCGGTCACGTTCATCGTGATCACGCCCTTGCCGCCGCGATGCGTGAGCCGGTAATCCGAGGCGGGCGTGCGTTTGCCGTAGCCGAGTTCCGAAACCGTCAGCAGGGTCTCGTCGTCGCGCACCGTGGACATCGAAACGACTTCGTCTTCGATCAGAATGACGGTCTTGCCTTCCTTGACGGGCTGCGACTCGAGTTCCATGCCGACGACGCCGCCGGTGGCGCGGCCCATCGGGCGCGCTTCTTCTTCCTTGAAGCGAATCGCCTGTCCCTCGCGCGTCGAGAGCACGATTTGCTGATTGCCGTCGGTGATTCGCACGTCAACCAGCGAGTCGCCGTCTTCGAGATTGATCGCGATAATTCCGGTCGAGCGGATATTTTCGTATTCGTCGAGCGCGGTCTTTTTAACGCGGCCGCGGCGGGTCGAGAAAAAGGCGAACTTGCCCGCGGTCTCGCGCGGCGCCGGAATAAAGGCGGACAGAGTTTCGTCGCCGGCGAGGCTCAGCAGGTTGGCGATCGAGCGTCCCTTGGCGGCGCGGCCGCCCTCGGGCAGTTCGTAGGCTTTGAGCTCGTAAACCTTGCCGGCGCTGGTGAAGAACATCAGGCGGTCGTGCGTCGAGACGCGCTCGAGATGTTCGACGAAGTCCTCTTCGGTGGTGGTCGCGCCAATCTTGCCGCGGCCGCCGCGCTTTTGCGTGCGATAAAGCGAGAGTGGGGTGCGCTTGATGTAACCGCCGTGCGTGACGGTAACGAGGACATCCTCCTCCACGATCAGATCCTCGACCGAGAACTCACCCTCCGCTTCGATGATCTGGGTGCGGCGCGGATCGGCGAATTCTTTTTTTATTTCGTCGAGCTCGCCGGCGATCAGCTTCAACAATTCCTTCTCGTCGGCGAGAATTTTCTTGTAGCGCGCGATGAGAGCGACCGTCTCTTTGTGCTCGGTTTCAATTTTCTCGCGCTCGAGCGAGGTGAGCCGGCGCAGCGTCAGATCGAGGATCGCTTGCGCCTGCAACTGCGACAGGCCGAACTGCTTCATCAAGCCGGTGCGCGCGGACTCCGCATCCTTCGACTTGCGGATCAGACTGATCACCGCGTCGAGACTCTTGAGCGCGGTCAGCAAGCCGTCGAGGATGAGGAGCCGCGCCTCGGCTTCCTTCAACTCGAAACGCGTGCGCCGCGTGAGGACAATTTTGCGATGCTCGAGGAACGCAACGAGCATCTGCAGAAGATTCATCTCCTTGGGGCGGCCCTCGTGGATGCCGAGCAGGATGATGCCGTAGCCCTGCTGCATCTGGGTGAGCTTGTAGAGCTGGTTGAGGACGATGCGCGGCTCGGCGTCGCGCCTGAGCTCGATGACGACGCGCATGCCGTCGCGATCGGACTCGTCGCGGATGTCGCTGATGCCTTCGATGCGCTTGTCGTTGACCAGCTCGGCCATCCGCTCGATCATGCGCGCCTTGTTCACCTGGTAGGGAATTTCGCGAATGATGATCGAGGACCGCGAGCTGCGCTTGTCGGTCTCGATGGCGGCCAGCGCCCGCATGGTGAGCGTGCCGCGGCCGGTTAGATACGCCTGGCGAATCGCCTGGCGGCCGAGCAACTGACCGCCGGTCGGAAAATCGGGACCGGGCACGATGTCGAGAATTTCCTCGTGCGTGATGTCCGGCTTGTTGATGAGCGCCTGCAGCGCGTCGCAAACCTCGCCGAGATTGTGCGGCGGAATGTTGGTCGCCATCCCGACCGCGATGCCGTCCGAGCCGTTGACCAGCAGGTTCGGAAATTGCGCCGGCAGGATGTCGGGCTCCATGTGCGAGCCGTCGAAGTTCGGAACGAAATCGACAGTGTCCTTGTCGATGTCGGCGAGCATTCGCTCGGCGAGCCGCGTCAACTTGCATTCGGTGTATCGATACGCGGCGGGCGGGTCGCCATCGACGGATCCAAAATTGCCCTGGCCGTCGATAAGCAGGTAGCGGAGGCTGAACGGCTGCGCCATGCGGACCAGCGAATCGTAAACCGCCATGTCGCCGTGCGGATGGTAGCGCGCCAGCACCTCGCCGACCACGGCCGCGCACTTGGTGTAGCGCCGGTTCGACAGCAGGCCGGTGCGGAACATCGCATAGAGGATGCGGCGATGGACAGGCTTGAGGCCGTCGCGAATCTGCGGCAGCGCGCGTCCGATATTCACCGACATCGCGTAGTCCAGGTAGGACTGCCGCATGTCGTCTTCGATATTCAGCAGCGCGGGTTCGTTGCGATGCGGTTCGTTGCCGTTGGT
>Ga0074044_10002793_pt1 | contig 15163 bp, 16 predicted proteins | sample BogForMeECP23OM1_FD_94443 | JGI IMG/M metagenome (GOLD analysis project Ga0074044, IMG submission 94443) | Bog forest soil microbial communities from Calvert Island, British Columbia, Canada - Bog Forest MetaG ECP23OM1 | ecosystem: Environmental > Terrestrial > Soil > Wetlands ... | reverse complement strand
GTTTGATGAAGTTATCAGGAACTGTGCCAGTGTCCGCAGGAAAGGGGATAAAGGCACCTGGATTACAGCGGAAATGATTGATGCCTACATACAACTGCATAGCTCGGGTTTTGCCCATTCCGTTGAATGCTGGCATAACGGCGACTTGGCTGGAGGGCTTTATGGAGTTGCGCTCGGCGGCGTCTTCTTCGGAGAATCAATGTTTGCAAAAAAAAACAATGCCTCCAAGGTTGCTTTTGTGTCCCTTGTGAAGCAGCTGATCAAATGGGATTTTGCCCTGATCGATTGCCAGATGACTACCAGGCACCTTATGAGCTTCGGAGCACGGGAAATTCCCCGGTCTGAATTCATACACAGGGTGGACATAGCGCTCAAAATGCCGGTAAAAAAAGACAACTGGCACTTGGGGCCGTAGCGGCGCAGATAACTTGCGCCTTGAGACGTTCAGCCCCTGGCACTCAAGAATCAGCCGCACCTTCCGATATGTAAGGTAAAAGGGGGCCGACATGAAACCGGGAAATCTTACTCGTTATGAAAAGCTGGCGATGCGGATGTTCGATGATTACGGCGTTCATGCTTATAGCGGCTTTATGTACAACTGCAAGCTCGTAATTAACTATTCACCGAGCGATCTCGACATGAACTGCATCGCTTGGGTGGGGATGAACTAACTTAGCTCATAGCTCATAGCTCACAGTTAAAAGATGCTTGCTCCTTTGCTAAGAGCCATGAGCCATGAACTATAAGCTATTCCGGGCTATTCAGGATATTTGAAGGGATTTGCCCTTAAAACGGCATCTACCTTCAAAGGCGTCCCCTTTAATACAAAAACAGCCATTCCCCGCTGCTCTGTCGTCTTTCCTCCCTTGGTCCAGGTACCAACCCATGAGACATTGAAGTTGACGGTGCCTTCCTCTATCTCAACCAGCACAGGATTAAAATTCAATGCGGCCGAATCAAAGGTCTTCATCTCGCCGCTGATTTCCCTGAAACCGTCCTTCGTCGTATTTTTCTCAATCTCCGACACATCCTTTTTAAGGTATGCTTCTCTTATAGCCTCGACAACTGCAAAAGTATCTGTTGCTGTTTTCGAATCTTCCGACACCTTCTTGACAGCTTTTTTCCCGCATGAGACAGCAAGGACAGCCATAATTATCACAACGGCCGCAAAAAGAAGCCTTTTCATGTAACCCCTCCAATAAAATAGCGTGTTGTTAAAAATTAACCACAGAGAACACACAGACAACCTGACAACAGAGGACAAAGCAAAATACTCTGTCTACCCTGAAAGACTTTTGGCGTTTTTTAACTATAAGGATTCCTCTGTGTCTTCTGTGGTCAACTTTAGTACATTATAAATGATCTTGTTTACTTTATTCTATTTTCCCTTTGACATTTGCCTTTAGCCTTTTGCCTCTACTATCATACCATTATGAAATTAGTCGCCCAGAACAAAAAAGCCTACCATGACTACAGCATCGAAGATACCTTTGAGGCCGGCATGCAGCTCCTTGGCACCGAAGTCAAATCGCTCAGAGACGGCAAGGCCAATCTGAAGGACAGCTATGTCCTTATCAAGAATACGCAGGTGTTTCTCTTTAATTGCCACATCAGCCCCTATGCCCACGGCAACATCATGAACCACGACCCTCTCAGAACAAGAAAGCTCCTGCTGCACCGTAAGGAAATAGAAAAGATGAAAGGCAAGGCGCATTTGAAAGGATATTCCCTGATACCGCTCAAAATCTATTTTAAGGGGCCTTTTGCTAAAGTGGAAATAGGGCTTGGGAAGGGCAAACGGGAATACGAGAAGAGAGAATCCATTAAAGAACGCGAGGCCAAAAGAGATATAGAGAGGGCGATGAGAAGCAAAAATAAAGGCTGAGGTGCGGTAGGGGGTCAGTTTGTTTTTGCTCCGGATCAATTAGTCTTTCACTTCAGTCACCGAAATGTATTAAGAATTATCTGTGGTCGCCTTTTCTCAGTATGTGGGCTGGACGTTACCAGCCCACTGCTGAACCATAACCCAGGTGATCCGGAGCAAAAACAAACTGACCCCCTACCGTGACTTGGACCTCATTATAAAAACTGCGCTATGATATAATAGATTATAACCTTAGGGGGCGATAGGACTCGACGGGGGTTATGAGGCTCAAGTGGCATGCCGTGGCTCCATCACCACGTAAAAAGGTGGAACAAACACAAACGCCAACAACGAACTGGCACTCGCTGCTTAACCAATAGCAGCACGCTCCTTCAGCGATGCCTGTGCGCTGAAAAGGGCGTCATACAGCAGGATGCCGCCGGATGAATCCCTTAATTCCGGCGAAAGACTTTAGGGATAGGATATCAGGAGGCCTGCCTGGCGGCAGACTGATAACCGAGAATCAATAGTCAGGATACGCATGTAGAAGCTTGAGAGTAGTGCTTTCGGACGCGGGTTCGATTCCCGCCGCCTCCACCATAAGTCTGTTGAAAATAATGGATTATTTTCATTCCTGTTTCATTCCTGATGACTTCATTTGGACAATAAAAAAGCCTCCGGCAAACGGAGGCTTTTTTATGATTATAACTTTTGAATGGTGCCGCTATTTATAAACGTCGCCTCTCGACCTGATACGGACGATAAGAAGGTTTTTGCCGATTACCTCACAAAGAATCCTGTATTTGCCGACTCTTATCCTGTAAATGTTTTCTTCTCCGGTAATAGGCTTTATGTCTACAGGCACTCCATCGGTGAATTTTTGAAGAACGGAATCCACAAGTTCTTTGTAATCGGTGGGCAGTTTCTTATAAGCTTTTGCTGCTTTTTTGGAAAAATCTATCTTAAGTCTTTCCACCGAACGGTCTCTTTCCGGGTGAGTTCTTTTCTGGCAGATTTGATTTCAGCTTTTTCAATTAGTGAGAGCGGGGATGTATCGCTTTCAACAACTGTCTTATGAAAAATGTCCATTAACTCATCTTCCGGCAGCGTCTTCAGAATATTTACGAGTGCGTCTTCCGGTATGGTCAGCGTTTTTGTAGACATGATATTACCTCACACAAGAGATTTCATCTACATTATAACAAAAAAGCCTCCGTTACCGAAGGCTTTTTTGTGAATCACATTCCTGTTGCCGTGGCCCTTACCTTTACACCTGAAGGTATGTGGACAATCACTTTTCGTTTTTTGCCTCTCCTGTTAAAACCACTCACAAAGATGTAACCGAGGTCCCAGACATGGGTTGGTTCAGCGTAATTTTAGATCCGACCGGTGCTGCTTTTGGACTTTGGCAGCCAAAAGCAGGCATGTCATAATCTGCGCAGATGCAGGTTATTCAAGAAATCTTGAATAATGCACCACCCGATGTTATACTATTCCTGCAAACTTGAATAACGAGATAGCTATATGAACAGAAGCGGCACATATGTTAATCAGCCGGGTGGCTATAAGGCATTCATACCAAAACCCTTGCCGCCAACGCCTCCCGTAGCTCTCGAAGGCGACCTCCTGAATATTCTCTCAAAGGCTGATATGTCCCTTGCGCGACTAGACGGCATTGGACATGTCCTGCCTAACGTAAACCTCCTCATCGCCATGTATGTGAGGAAAGAGGCGCTTATCAGTTCACAGATCGAGGGGACGCAGGCCTCCCTTGAAGATCTTTTTGAGTTCGAAAGCGGTGAAAAGCCTAAAAACATTAATGATGTGGCAGAGGTCGTCAATTATATCAAAGCCCTGAATTACGGGATCGAACGTCTCGGCAGTTTCCCCACGAGCCTGAGGCTGATCAAAGAGATCCATAGTGTTCTAATGAAGGGAGTGCGAGGCGGGCAGAAGATGCCCGGGGAGTTCAAAAAATCTCAGAACTGGATCAGCCCTGCCAGTGCAGCACTCAATGAGGCAACGTTTGTCCCGCCTCCTCCTCATGAAGCTGAAAAGGCGATGGGAGAACTTGAGAAGTATATGCACAAAAAAGAGAAGCTGCCCATCCTTGTGGACTGCGCCCTGATTCACTATCAGTTTGAAACGATCCATCCCTTTCTCGACGGCAATGGCAGACTCGGGAGGCTTCTCATAACATACTATCTCTATTGGAAGGGAGTGCTGACCAAGCCTCTTTTATATCTCAGTTACTTTTTCAAGAAGCGCAGGCAGGAATATTACGACCGCCTGAGCCTGGTGAGAGAGAACGGCGACTATGAACAGTGGGTTTCCTTTTTCCTTAGTGGCGTCATTGAGATTTCTGATTCCGCTATCGATACATCTAAAAGAATTCTTGAACTTCAGTCTGACCACCGGAATTTGCTTTGGAAGAAAAAAATCTCATCTCCACTTGCAGTAGGAATCCTTGAAAAGCTCTTTTATGTCCCCTATGTATCTGTGAATGACGTCTCCAAGGAATTCAGCATATCGTTTCAGGCAGCATCAACACTGGTGGCTCAATTTGAGAAGGCTCGAATTCTTAAGGAAATAACAGGCCGTAAGAGAGATAAACGCTACATATATGCTGACTATATCAATATCCTGTCTGAAGGCACCAAATAGGTCATGAAAAATCATCCGGCCGCGTTTGGTAACTATATCGCAAAACTTTGTAGTGTTTCCGTTTATTTTTCAATAAAGCGGTCTATCTTTAGCTCTATCCGGTTTTGCGCGCGTCAGCCGTCTTATTATTAAACAGGAACGGGCGCCGGTAAGCATCCAGAGCTGCGCATTTTCCTCTCTTGGTGCAGTTATGCTCGCAGGCTGTCACATAACGGGTGGAGCCGTCTCTGGGACAGATTATTTTAGTCTTGTCATAATTCATTGTAATTCCAATCTTAGAGCATCCGTTTAAATATGCGTTTCAGGGCATTCGTGCTCTGGCCTATAAATTCGAAAAACCGGTCCCTGTTGACCCGGACAATCCCTTTGTCCTCTATGAGTACCCCGACAGGCAGATACTGAAGCCACTCGCGCTTTTCTCTCCCGCTGCCCATTTTGCTGCCGAACACGATGTCGTCATCAAGCAAAAGCTCGCCGCCGTTAGTCTTAAACCCCGTACGCTTGCTTATATACAAACGCTGCCACATCTCTTTGCCGCGCGCATAGTAGTCATCAATCCGGGTCTTCGAGAGCCACTTCGGAACTTCTGTCCCGGTTTCGTTGAAATACGATATAAAGATATCCCTGCCCATTTTAAGAAAATCATCATGACCTGCCTGATAAACGTTTCTGATCTTTTCTTCGAGGCGGAAGAGGAAGTCTCTGTACAGATCATCACCAAAGTCTTCGTAAATTGAATTAAAATATTGGTCGGTCTCCTTTCTCTTGCTCACGTCAAATGGGTTATTGAGCTGGATGTAGTAAACCCTTCTCATGACCTGGGCATTTGCGGCAAAATCGGTATTGCATGTAGCAATCACGCAGGGATGAGGACCCTTTCTTGCATTTGTCATACTCTTTATGTACCCCTCACCCATATAAAGACTGGACCCGCTGCTCGTCGTGCTGAAGTATTCTTTTACAATTTCATCAACAAACACCGGCATTAGACTCTCTTCACTGAGAAAGTTGTTGATGATCTGGGGATTAATCTGGTCCATGGAAGTCAGAGCAGCCTGCTTAACGTAGTGGTAATAAGTCCCCAAATTGCCCATTGCACGGCTGATGAATTTTATCAGAGTAGTTTTGCCCGAATGTGATTGTCCGGCAACCAGCATAAAAATCGGCATGTTGGCACGGATCTCTTCACGGTTCTCGGCCATAGCCGCATCATCCCGGATTTTCCATATATAGGGAGCCATAAAAGCATACAAAAGCACCTCGAAGATACGCGCCTGGACATCGGTCTTTTTATTTACCGTAAAAGAATCGTAGGCTTCTATAAAATTACCAAGCATTTTTATTTTTGTCTTTAATGCTCCGGCATTAAGCACTTTTTGCAATGGCGCCGATAAATTGCCAGGTTCGGTCTTATACAGCAGTGCGTCCCTTGTGCTGTATAAAAATTCAGTTCTGCTGTCCACAAACTCCTTTTTCACAATAGCCTTCCTGAGCACCCTGGTCACTATCATATCTTGCCTGCGAGTGATTTCCATAGGGGTGACAAGAGCTGTAATGCCTTTTTTTGTAGCCGTTACAATCTTTATGAGTTCCTTCTCGTTTCTGACAACTTCGAGTTCCTTCTTGACCCGCCCCTCGTGGTCTTCGAGTTCAATCTTCATCAAATCCAGGGTCTCCGCAAGTTCCGAGCCTATAACTGCCACCGTATTGATCTTTTTTATGTTTTCCTTAAGAACGTCAATACTCTCTTCCTCACTCAAAGTCAGGATGTTGATAGCGGTGTCCTTTATTTTATCTCTGAGCTTGTCAGGAATAAAGTCCACAGAGAAGCCCAGAAGCTCCTCGAACCTTTTTGCGAAGATATCTACAATCCCCGGATTGTAATTATCGTCATAAACCAGTAGTTCTTCGTATTGTCTTTTGTTGCCGAAAGCCCTTTCGGTAAAGTTGGCTGACCCAAAAACACACCGCCGTTTCCCTGACTCCGAATTTTCCATCATATAGACTTTTGAGTGAACGGTATACCCTGGAGGGACCACAAACACCTTGAAGCGCTCATCTATAATTTTCTGCCGGGTCTCCTCATCCAGCTCCTTAAAAAACCCGTTCTGGCTGTCCATGTCGAAAAAGAAATTACCGAGTTCGTTGTCTTCTGTGCCGAGAACCAGCGTAATATGCGTGAATTCTTTAGTAGCCCTGAAAAAAAATTTCGGCGACGCTACGAAAGTAGCGACCCTTAAGGTGTCGAACTGGGAAGCATCAAAGATATGCTGGAGTTTACACTGCACCACATTGTCGTTATGGACGACATTTAGATAATTCCTTTTCCCCCTGTCTGAAAACAAGTCTTGTGTCATTATTTTTTTAGCCCCTATTCTTAATTCGTCAAACTTGCTTACTTGTTTTAAAGCTGAACTACCGCGACTCCGTCGATGCCTTTGAAATGCTTCTTATCAAAGGTATGGATTTCGTGGACCCCTTTTTCCTGCGCGAAGGCTGCTATCCAGGCATCCACAAGGTCAACGCCTTTGGTCCGGTACCTCAGCACCGGTTGTCAGGAAATGCCGACTGTCAGCCTCATCGTAATACCCCCTGCAACTGCCGGCACGGCTGGGATGAGACATTGGCATCATTAGGCTGTATGGTTTGCTCACGTGCATTTCTCACTGCATAAGTGTCAACACTCTCCACCCATCCGCGGCTGTCACAGGTGACGATAAAGTACGTATAGCATACATCATTTGTACACTTCATCAGCAATGTCATACCAACGTTCGATCCGCTCAAGATCTCTTTTTCTTCACATTTTCCACCACATTCCGGACAATAAAATTCGTCGATATCCATTTGTCCGGACATCCTGGGAATGCTCACTTCATTCGACACGACTAAGTGGTCATGCATTGTTTCAGAATCGGTATGGGTCCGCTCACTTGCCGCTTCACGGAGGTTACACTGAGATCTTTGAGACATTACTTCCACCGGGACTCTGCGTCTTTCGGGTCCTTCATGCCCGAGTATCCGTCCTCTCAAAGCTGCTGTAGCTACTGAGACCCACCCGTCTGAACGGAGGATCTTTTTTATTTTAGCTGAAGATATCAGCTCGTCAATACTAGAAGGCTCGACCTCGGCAAGAGTGTCGTTTTGGTACATTATCTTAACCAGCATGGCCACCCCCTTTAATTTATTATTTAGTAAGGCATTGTCTCATATGGCCAGATGTCTGCCCCACATCCTGAGAATATCGATATATCTTTCATTACTTTATAATCCTCATAGCTTAGTAAAGTCTAAATCTGATTGTAACGGCAAAGTTTTGACCGTGTTGAATTCATCTTTTAATCTTGATAAATCCTCTTCAGTAAAAAGTCGCCAACCACGTCTATCTTTATTTTGCACGTCTTCCACAATCCCTTTCTTAAGCCATCTGAAAAGGGTGGCCCGACTAATTCCCGTGAGTTTACAAACTTCATGGGTCCTATAATATATTTTCCCTGAAAGTTCTATCGGCATATTAAGTAGTCTTGATACTAGTTAATAATAGATGATACGACTTTCCTTATATTATTTCAAGTCGCGAAGTCAGGTCACTCTCAGCTCGCCCTCAGGGCATCCACAATATTCATACGCGACGCCCTGACAGCGGGCAGCACACCTCCCACAAAACCCATTATAAGCGAAAAAACCAGGGACTGATAAATAATATTTATTGTCAGCGAGAAGGAGAACGCAAGCTCTGAAAAGGTTTGAAAATTCATGGTTGAAATCGTGATGAGCTGCATAAAAGAAGCGAAAAACAGCCCTGTGCAGCCGCCGAGAATGCCGAGCAGCAGTGACTCCATTAGAAAAGCGGTCAGGATATTTCGCCTTTGAAAACCGAGGGCCCTCAAGGTGCCGATTTCATTGGTACGGTTCGCCACCGCCGTATACATGGTTATCATCGCGCCGATTGTGGCCCCAGTCGAAAATATGATAGTAAGTGAAAGGCCCAGAACTCTGAGAAATTTCGCCATGACCTTTGATTGCTCTTCATAATACACACTCTCTCTTTTCGCCTCGATCGTCATGCGCGGATCATTCTCAAGACGCAGCTTGACCTTGTCGAAATCCGCAGCATTCCCCAACTTAAAAATAACCGAGGAATAGACCGGCCTGCGAAACGCCTGCATGAGCTGATCAACATCCCCCCATATTTCGGAGTTGAAACCGGTGTTGCCAGCATCAAATATGCCGACTACCGCCCAGTCCCGCAAGCCGAAACGGAGCGTTTCTCCCAAGCCCCCTCCCCTGAACCGCCTCGCGATGCTTTGCCCAGCCATGATTTCAGAGGAGCCCGGTCTCGGCATCCGACCTGCTGCAAGTTTTATCTGCGGCCTCAATAAAAGTGAGGTTTCCGTTGTCCCCCTTATTACTACATTGGACGGTTTATTGCTGCCGCGTTTAGGGAGGTTTATAAGCACTACCAGTTCCCTGGCAACGAGGCGGTCCCCGTTAACACCTATGGCTATTTCAGGCTGCGTCTCGACTATGGAAGCAGAGAGCCTGTCAATTCCGCTCTGCACCTCGGAGTTTGACCCTTTTCTTATGACAACTATATTGTCATACGATCCGGTCTGCACCAAAGTCTTCCTGAGGCCCTCGGCGAGCATCAGAATAGAAGCAAAAACAAATACCACCAGCGCCATGCCTGATATAGTAAGCACAGTAGTCAGCCTTCGTGTCCAGAGGTTGCGAATGCTGTATGAAAAAGGAATTTTCCCCATTCAGCCAATCCTCCTCAGTCCGTCTGCAACACGTATATGTACTGCGCGCCATGCAGGCACGATACCCGCTACAAGTCCTATCAGCAGGGCTGCTGCCATGTCCATATATATTGTTGTTTTTGCGACATTGAACACAGGGAAATAGTTATCCATGGCCCGGCCGAAGGCCCTTGCGACGGGGAACGTCAAGGCAATGCCGGCTGCGCCGCCTAAAATGGCTATAACCAGTGATTCTCCAAATATCAGGCCGGCCAGGTGCACACCGCCGAACCCGAGTGCTTTAAATACTGCATATTCCCCAAACCGCTCGCGGGCGGTCATGGCCATTGTATTAGCCATAACAGCCATGATTATGATGATTACCACAAAAGATACCATCCGGATGGCAACGATAATAGCCTCCGACATCGAAATAAAGCCGAGCTGAAAGGCTTTTTCCGTCTCTGTCAAGGTTTCGGAGAGTGAATTTTTGAACATTTTATCTATAGCCTGTGAGACCTCGGCAGCGAGGTTGGGACTGGTCACTCCGATAAAGTAGAAACCTACCTGGTCTGCCCGGCGGGACGCCGTTTTTTTAAGTGCCTCATTGAGGTAATCCCAGTGGAACAGAAAAAATGTTTCATCAGTGCTTTTGTCCCTGCCATGGTAAATTGCGCGCAGCACGAATTCCCAATTGCCGGGGAAGATGGTCCCCTTAAGCGTAATTGTATCACCTATCTTCCAGTGGTATTTCTCGGCGATTTTTCGTCCGGCGAGGGCGGCATTGCGGTCACGAATAAAAGCGGCCTGCTGGTCCCCGGGTATCACAAACTCCGGCACAAGAGGCAAGTAATTTTTAGGGTCAATTGCAAAACTGGGGAAAAAGTGCTTCTCATCGATATAAATGCCGCCGAACCAGTTATCGCGGGTCACAAATTTCACTCCCGGCACATGCCGGATACTTTCCTCATACGAGAGGGGAAGAGAAAAAACCAAAGAGATGGCATTCCTTGTCACCAGGCGGGTAGCTGAAGAGGACTCAACTCCGGCGTACCACGTACTTATCACCGTCCTCAAAAGGCCGTAGGCAAGGATAGCTATAGTTATGCCGACGATTGTAAGCCAGGTGCGGAGTTTATGGCGAAAGGCGTTCTTAAAAATGAGTTTCAGGATAAACATTCAATACACCTTTTTCCAGATGCTTTATGACATGCGCCTTCCCGGCAGCGCGCGGGTCGTGCGTTACCATGACTATAGTCTTGCCCGACTCGGCATTAAGGCGTTCCATCAAATCAAGTATCTCTCCCGCGGAAACACGGTCCAGATCACCCGTCGGCTCATCGGCAACGAGCAGGGCCGGGTCGGTTATTACAGCACGTGCTATGGCGACACGCTGCTGCTGGCCGCCGGAGAGCTGTCCCGGGTAGTGGTCCATTCTGTCGTTAAGACCGACTATTGAAAGGGCGATCTCCACATGTTCGCGCCGCTCACTCTTCGAAAGCCCTGTCAGCAGAAGCGGCAGCGCAACATTCTCGAAGGCGGTCAGCACCGGGATAAGATTGTAAAACTGAAAGATAAAACCCACATTGTCCGCCCGCCAGCGGGCAAGCTGAGTTTCGGTCAGAGCCGTTATATCGATAGCTCCCACCTTAATAGTACCGCCATCAGGCCTGTCAATACCGGCGATAAGATTGAGCAGAGTGCTCTTTCCGGAACCGGACGGTCCCATAAGAGCAAGGAACTCCCCTTCTTTGATATCAAAAGTGAGGTCGTTCAGAACAGGCACTACCTGGGATCCTCTGTGGTATGCTTTGCTCAGATTCTGTATTTCAACAATAGACATCAAAAAACCTTAACCACAGAGAGCACAGAGAAATACCCCGGAGCATAATAGAATTTCTGTCGTTTGTTCGAATCAATAAAATCCTCTGCTAATCTGTGTACTCTGTGGTTCCATCTTTCATCCTTTAATCCTTTATTTTTCAGAAACTTTTATCTGAGAGCCGTTCTTTAATCCTGACGGCGGATTGGCGACTATTTTCTCCCCCGCCTGTATGCCGCCGGTCACCTCCAGCATATCGCCTCTCTTCGCGCCGATCGTTACCGGCGTCTCTATCGCACGGCGGCCCCTGATAAGAAAAACCACCTTTCGATCAGAACGGCTGACAACCGATGCAGGGTTAAGAGCTGTGAAGGGCGTCTGCTCATCCAGGCCTGCCGGCCTGGAAAGAAATGCAACTTTCGCGCTCATTTCAGGCAATATTCGTTTGTCCTCGTCAATAAAACGCACCTTTACCAATACGGTAGCCTTGCTCCGGTCGGCGGTAGGGACCACCGTGCTGACCTCTCCCCTGAAGCGGGCTTCAGGCAATGCATCGAGCTGAATCACGCCCGGCTGTCCCACCTTGACCTGCTGCAGGTTGGATTCCGACACATCGGCCTCCACTTCGAGCGAGTTCATGTCCGCAATAGTTACCACAGCGGCTTTCGCATTTACAGCAGCCCCTATCGGAGTAACAATATCTCCTACATCGGCATCTTTCGTTAAAACCACTGCATTAAAGGGCGCCCGTATCAGAGTGTATTCTATCGCAATGTTCGCCCCGTTAAGCGCTGCGTCAGCAGCCCTGATGGCAGCTTCAGCACCTTCCACCGCAGCCTTTGCCTTCTTGTATCGCGCTTCAGCAGTATCATAATCAGCCTGGGCTACATACCCTTTTGACAGCAGATTCCGCTCTCTGTTCAGCTCGATCGTTGCATCATTCAGTTCCGCCCTGGCCTGTTCAAGGTTGGAGCGGGACACATTCAGATTGGCAGCAGCCTGGTTCTTCTGAGCCTTAACGTCCTCGTTTTCAAGACGTGCGATCAGCTGCCCTTTTTTTATCACGCTGCCTTCCTGAACACCCAGCCATACCAGCGTCCCTGTGACCTTTGCAGCAACAGAAGCCTTGCGCTGTGCCACAACATAACCGCTTGCATTTAAAAGCGTAAAAGCCTGAGACGGATACATCTTTGACACTGTTACAGCCTCCACCTCAACCGCAGGTGAAAGATCTCCCTGAAGATAGAGGAACAACAATACAAGAAGCACAACCATTGCTGCTATCAGGACAGGCGGGACCCTGCGCCCCGACCGCCGGAGCGGTTCAGCTGTCTTTTGTATCTTCAATTTTGAGAGGTCTTCCTGCCCCATACTCACTTATTATATCAAAGGTCCTCAGGTAATAGTCTGTGTTACAGTATTGTAACTTGTAACCTTTCGTTAATAATCCACGACTAAAATAGCAAGAGTAAAAGCAAACATAAATGCTCACGGAATAAAAAAAAGGTGTCCCCCCGGCTGAGCCCGGAGGGAGGGAGCTGCAACCAGACCCTCCGCTCCGGGCAGCCAGAAAGGCGGCAGTTGATATTGGTACTATGACTTATAGTACAGTACCCGTATATGGATTACAGCAATCTTTCTCATTATGTTTAGGAGTGCAGTATACATTGGGTGATCAGAACGACGATGAAATAATCCAAAGCATTCTGAGCGGTAACACAGATGAATTCGAGGTTATTTTAAAACGATATGATCAATATGTATTTAATATTATAGCAAAGCATTTACCGCGGGAAATGGTTGAGGAAGCAGCTCATGAAGTATTTATCCGGGTCTATAAGGCGCTGCCGTCTTACAGGGCCGAGGCGCCTTTTAAGTATTGGCTATCAAAGATAGCCGAGAGATACTGCTATGATTATTGGAGAGAAAAATACAAAGCAAAAGAAGTACCGATGGCATCTCTTACGGATGATCACAGCCAATGGGTTGAGTCAGTGCTATCGGACCAGTCTCAGAAACATTTTGAAAAAGAAGAGCTGCTCAGGGAATCAAAAGAGGTATTGCAGTGGGCACTGAATAAGTTGACGGCAGAGGATAGGATGGTAATAACATTGCTATACCTGGAAGAACTGTCGGTAAAAGAAACTGCCGATCTGCTGGGGTGGAGCGTTGTCAATGTTAAAGTGAGGGCCCATCCTTCACGGAAGAAACTTCGGAAAATAATATCCTCATTGTTAGGGCAGGAAGGGGGCCATCAATGAAACCACAGGATGAAAAAGTAGATAAAATCGAAAAGGCTTTGAAGTCAGCTTACAGAAAAAACGACCGGATTCGAGTGAAACCCGAATGGGAAAGCGAGTTAATGTACCATATCCTCAGCCTCCCTGCAAACCCGTTGCGAACGTATACCCTTTGGGAGGCCCCGGCTGTATGGAGAACGGCAACTGCTGTCGGCATAAGTGCGCTTATTATGCTGCTCTTCACTTTCGTTAACAATATCGGTCCTGAATATGAGGCAGCACGTTTAATGCTTGAAGATCCCTCGGGATTTACATTTGCTCAGCTTTTGTTCCCCTAAAACGGGTTGCCCCACAGAGGCCACGGGGGAAAGAGTGGTTAATGTTGACAATATGGTTATGCGTAAAAGGAGTCAGCCATGAAAAAATGGAAAACCTGGTTGGTAATAGCAGCCGTATTCCTTTCAGGTGTTATCATAGGTTCCGCCGGGACCGGATTATATATGAAGCACAGGATCGGCGGTATCCTTCATGAGGGCCTGCCGGCCATGCGGAAAGTGATTATGAATAAGCTCACTGCTGAATTAGACCTGACAGCGGACCAGCAGGACGAGATAGATGAAATCGTAGAGGACACGCAGTTGCAGCTCCAGCAGCTTCGCTCCCAATACCGTCCTCAAATGGAAAACATAATCACCACGGGCATTGCCACCATGAAAACAAGACTTTCGCCGGAGCAGCAAAAAAAGCTGGATGCTCTCTATGATAAATTAAAAAAACGCTGGAGCATGAGAAGAGGCGCTGCAGGGAAATCAAAATAATTACGAGATCTCAGGCAGCCAGGCGTCCGTTCAATTATGTATGTTGAGTGGAATACATTTAATTTCTGATTTTTCTCTTGCTTTTGCTTTCTTTTTGTTCCATAATTTTCTCGTAACTTCTCACCACGTTTTAGATTCTTTGATCACTTTCTTTATTTAAGGAGCGTTTTATGGCAACAAGATTTGTGTGGGCGGGAAAGACACCTTCAGGCATTATAAAAACCGGTGAGCTGTCTGCCGGCAGCAAAGATGAACTAATCTCCACCCTCAAAAAACAGGGGATAATTCCAACTACCATTTCTGAGAAAAAAGCGGGTTTTAAACTCTTCGGCCCCAAGAAACAAAAAATAACCGAGAAGGACCTTGTAATCTTTACCAGGCAGTTTTCGACAATGTTCACAGCAGGCATCCCTATTGTACAGGGCCTTGAGATACTCACAAAACAGATTGAGAACAGATCTATGGGAGAGGTTATAGGCCAGATTAAAAGCGATGTCGAAACCGGTTCAAACCTTGCCGATGCTCTGAAAAAACATAAAAAACTTTTTGACGACCTCTATGTGAACCTGGTTGCGGCAGGCGAAGCAGGAGGCATTCTCGACTCAGTTCTCCTCAGACTCGCGGTGTATATCGAAAAAAATATGAAGCTGAAAAAGAAAGTGAAAGGCGCAATGATCTATCCCATCATCGTTATGTCGGTCGCCGTATTGGTGGTAACTATAATAATGATATTCGTTATCCCCATTTTTGCTAAAATTTTTGGCGATGTGGGCGTCCAGCTCCCTGCTCCGACGAGGAGCATTATCTGGCTTAGCAACTTTATGAGCGGTATCGGGGGCGCCATTTTGGGGTCCGGGCTTTTCCTGGGAATTTTCATACTGACCCGGTGGAGAAAAACCAAAGCCGGCCTTAAAAAAACTGACCAGATCCTTCTAAAGCTGCCCGTCTTCGGCGACTTATTAAAAAAGGTAGCTGTAGCCCGGTTTTCAAGGACTCTGGGCACATTATTGGAC